>JAEIGA010001161.1_pt1 | contig 40404 bp, 31 predicted proteins | sample 9270691 | NCBI WGS metagenome assembly JAEIGA01 (sample SAMN17057246, study PRJNA624740) | gut metagenome | biome: biome; isolation source: fecal sample | host: Bos grunniens | place: China: Xizang | collected 2019 | reverse complement strand
TCGGCATCTTTGAGATTCTTTTTAACCTATTTTTATTCTCCTTTTTTGATAATAGTCCACTATTTTCTGCAAAAGAAGACTAAAAATAGATTTAAAAATCTCTCTCAAATATGCTCGAAATAAAATTTAAACAACTTCTTAGTAATAAAACTTTTATTCCGAAGATTTCTATGATTATTTTGTCACATTCTTGTGGTTACATGGAAACACCTTTGTTTTACCTCGTATTTCACATAGCATTTTTTCTGTTTCCGCAAATCTCTAAGTACTTCACCCAACACCATCTTTAACGTCTCCGGCTCCACAGATTCACAATAACGAAAATTTTTGAACCAACTCCTATCATAGTAAGCATACGCTATATCAAAAGTGGTGGCATAGCAATGAGCAGAGTTGCTGATTGCGTTGGGATTGCCCGACTTCTGAAGTTTCTTAACATCCTCTTGCGTTCTAAGCACAGAGGTTACAATAATCTTGTTGGGATTCAATCCTTTGCTCACCAATGAATCGGAGAAGTTTTTTCCTATCTTATCAAGTAATTCTGCCGCACCAGCCGTCAAATAGGAATGGAATGAGTAAGTTTAGCTACACTATAATATTCATTATCATCAATTCGAACCAAACCAGATTTTATATCATCTGCATCTTTCCTATTCATTAATGGATGTCTAACACCCAACTTTCTCGCAGCATTCAACTGCACATCATTCATATCATTAAATAAAGAGGCATAGTTCAACTCCTTTATCCTAACCGGTCTGTTCTTATTAGGGAAAAGGAGTGCAAAAGTCATCCAGACAATAGCCAAAACCAATATAATCTTCTTACTCATTTTTAAAATAAATCTAAAAACACCTTACCATTCTTCTCTGGTAACTTGATAAAGACAAAAAAAAGAGAGTCTCACCTTAGGAAACTCTCTTTAAATATTTAAGGCAACCCCTATAAATTATGATATAAGCTCAAAATAAAATTTAAACAACTTTTGATAATCTTATTCCGGATGCTTCTGAATTTCATTATATTTATCTTGCTTCCTTACATTCAGTTACGATGCACACATCTCACCTTTACGAATAGAAACAACCTAAACAAAATGCTCATCAAAATCAACTCAACCTAATTTATAGAACTCGCTTTAAGAAAAGCAAAATTATTTACTCAAAGCTTGAGCAACATCCACAGCACAAGCAACAGTGCAACCTACCATTGGGTTATTACCGATACCTAAGAATCCCATCATCTCAACGTGAGCAGGAACAGAAGAAGAACCTGCAAATTGAGCATCAGAGTGCATACGACCCATAGTATCAGTCATACCGTAAGAAGCAGGACCTGCAGCCATGTTATCAGGGTGCAAAGTACGACCTGTACCACCACCGGAAGCAACAGAGAAATAAGGTTTACCTGCTAACACACGCTCTTTCTTATAAGTACCTGCAACAGGATGTTGGAAACGAGTTGGGTTAGTAGAGTTTCCGGTGATAGATACATCTACACCCTCTTTCCACATGATAGCAACACCTTCACGAACATCGTCTGCTCCATAACATTTCACTTTAGCACGAGCTCCATCAGAATAAGGAACCTCTTTTACTACATTCAATTCACCTGTAAAATAGTCGAACTTAGTTTGTACGTATGTAAATCCGTTGATACGAGAGATGATTTGCGCAGCATCTTTACCTAAACCATTCAAAATTACACGCAAAGGCTCTTTTCGCACTTTATCTGCTTTTGCAGCAATTTTAATAGCACCTTCCGCTGCAGCAAAAGACTCATGACCTGCCAAGAAAGCAAAACACTTAGTCTCTTCGCGAAGCAACATAGCAGCCAAGTTTCCATGACCGATACCTACTTTACGATCGTCAGCAACCGAACCAGGGATACAAAATGCTTGTAAACCAATACCAATAGCCTCAGCCGCATCAGCAGCCACTTTACAACCCTTTTTGATAGCAATAGCACAACCTACAACGTAAGCCCACTTTGCATTCTCAAAACAAATAGGTTGAGTCTCTTCACACGCTTTGTAAGGATCAAGACCATACTCTTCACAAATAGCATTAGCTTCTTCGATATCTTTAATACCGTTTTCGTTCAACGCTGCAAGAATTTGCTTGATACGACGATCTTGGCTTTCGAATTTAACTTCTCTAATCATAATTACTTTCCTCCTTATTTTATTCGTGACGTGGATCAATATGTTTAACTGCACCCTGTTCTTCGGTAAAACGACCGTAAGTACCTGTTACTTTCTTCAATGCTTCGTTTGCATCTGTACCTTTCTTAATTTCATCCATGAAACGTCCAAGGTGAACAAATTCATATCCGCAAATCTCATCGTTCTTATCCAAAGCAACTCGCTTGATATATCCCTCTGCCATTTCCAAATAACGAGGTCCTTTCTCTAATGTACCATACAATGTACCCACTTGACTACGAAGTCCCTTTCCTAAGTCTTCCAATCCGGCACCAATCATCAATCCTCCTTCTGAGAATGCAGATTGTGTACGTCCATAAACGATTTGCAAAAACAACTCTCGCATTGCAGTATTGATTGCATCACATACCAAGTCTGTATTCAATGCCTCTAATAGAGTCTTTCCCGGAAGAATCTCAGATGCCATAGCCGCAGAGTGAGTCATACCTGAACATCCGATAGTCTCAACCAACGCTTCTTGAATGATTCCATCTTTTACGTTCAAAGTCAACTTGCATGCACCTTGTTGAGGAGCACACCATCCAATACCATGGGTCAATCCTGAAATATCCTTGATTTCTTTTGCTTGAATCCATTTTCCTTCTTCAGGAATTGGAGCCGGACCATGATTAGGTCCTTTTTTTACAACACACATTTGTTGTACTTCGTGCGAATAAATCATAATTAAAATTTATTTATGTAATATAAAACTTTAGTTTTGTTTCAATCTTCGGTACTTTAAGGTAATTCCTACAAATTACGCATAGAAAATTTTAAATTTCTTAAATTAAACTTACAACAATCCTAATATTATTTACTTCAACTTAATTTATAGAAATTACTTTACAAAAAAACATAAAAAAACGCAATTGACAAAATATTGCGAATCGTTTTTTTTATTTTTTCTCTACCAAACATAATTTTTGCGACAAATTAAAGGATACTTTTATAAATTACATGTAGATAACACATTGGCGGAATTAATTTCAGGTGACAATATCTTAAAAATTCCTAATCCCATACTCTTAATTCCTAACTCTTAATCTAAATAAAAACGCTCTATAACAGCCAGAACATTCTCATACATTCCTTGGTCTATCGGGCAGTCATAGCACTCATTTAAAACAGAGTCCATAGATTGATAGGTTCCATCGTAACGCAATTGGGTTATTGAACCATTGCTGTTTATCCACCCAAATCCAATATAACTATCCACCAATAAAAATTCACGATTGTTCTCTTTGAAAAGATTACTTCCGATCGAATAATCAGAGGATGGATTTTTTACAGAAAACATCTCTTCCATAAGGGTTGGGACAATATCATAATGAGAACTCCAATGGGTATATCGATGTGGTTGTTTTGTTTTATCATAGTAAACAAACGGGACATGAAGTTGCGCTTTTGAATAATTACCATTATGTCCCCAATAGGCACATTGATTGTCATCAAATTCCTGCGAATGATCTCCGGTCAAAATTACTATGGTATTCTCTAATAACCCTTTTTGCTCTAACTCATCAAAAATTCTCCCCACAATAACATCCAAATAATAGACCATATTTTTATATAAGTTATAAAATTCTGTCGGGTCTGTACCTTTCCCCAATTTTTCATACTGCGCAAATCTCCATGAAGGCTGAAACAAACCTTTATATCCTTCCGGCATAATCATACTATGGAGAGAATCAAAGAATAAAAAGGAAAAAAACGGCACTGTATCTGAACGATTATCAAGATAATTCAAAAAACGCCGGGCAAGATTCTCGTCTCTTTCCCATGCTGAAGTTCCTTGTGAAGAATTACACTGATTGGCATAAGTCGAAAAGAGACATTTATCTATAGGCGGGTTTCGTAAAGAGGCACTTGGAAAAAGCTGAATGTCATAATTTTGTTTTTCAAATTCCTCCATTAATATAGACGGAATGGAGTCTTTACAAAAATCTCTAAAATAAATTCCGGGCAATCCATAAAACATTGAAAACAAACCGGTTCTTGTTCCATTACTTCCACTATAATGTTTTGTAAACGTTGATGCTTTTTTTGAAAATCGGTAAATATTAGGGGCGCAAAGCGAATCTAGTGTTACTGCTCGCCACGAATCAAATGCGATGATAAGCAAATTTTTCTTTCCTGGCATCGTTTGCAATGGCTGTTTAGGATAATTGTACTCTTTATTGAAAAAATCTACCTCTATTTTTGTTTGGGAAACATCATCTGAAAAGAGAGATAGTACTCTATTTGTATCGAACGAAAGACAAAGTGGATAATGTCTTTCCACTGCCTCCACCACCCTATCTCCTTTTGCTAAAGAATAGGTTCTAAAGAGAAATACAGACAAAAAAGAGATAAGCCAAAAACAAAGAATAACAAGGATATAAAGAGGTTTTACCTTTATCGCTAAACGTACAGAAAAACGAAACAAAAATACCTCAGCCAAATATAGGACGACAAATAATAGAATCACCATTATATACTGAGTTACCGTAAACTCAAAAACCTGCGATGCATCCTGACCAAAAAGTTGTTCTAATACGTAAGAGTTAATATGAAAACGGTACAACGAAAAAATGTAGGCATCGATGGCTACCAAAATCAAACCAAGTGTCACAAAAAATGCGATGATACCCCCCACAATCTTCTCATTTTTTCGAGTAAAAACCAATGGCAAATAAATCAAGAAAAAAGGAATAAAAGCCAAAAATAAGAAGTGAGAAAAGAGAGATAAAAGCAAATAATAAAAGTGCGTTTCCCAAATAAGACTTGGGATTAACTCTACATATTTGGTAGCAATAAAAAAAAGGAATACCGAATTCAGCAAGAAATAGGTTATTCCCGCCTTAATCGGTAATAAATCCAGATAGATTAAAAACTGTTTAAAAACCTTCAAACCGGCAGTTTTTAAACCTTGTACAGTTGGCATAATAACTATATGTAATCAAACCTAAAACGAATAGTGATAACCTAACCCGATGTTAGAGACGTTTTGAGGATCTTTACCACTCAAATCATCATCATACTGAAACTCTAACTTAATAGAATTTGACTTATTAAATTCGTACTTCAACGCAGCTTGGTAACGCATTTTTGAAGCATAAAGAGGGTTGTTTTTATAATCATCAGCCCGCAAAAAAAGTTCAGCACCAATTGTAGGATATAATTTAATTTTAGGAGTTTTAAACGAAATTGTCAAACGATTCCTCCAATAATCCTTCCACTCTTTATGAGGTTCTTTCTCCGGAGAATAAGTGGTTTGATAACGTGATCTCCACGCAAACGAGAAACGGTGTAGCGAAAATTTCAAATTGGTGTAACCCATAAAACGATGATTCAAATTTAAATAATCATCTTTATGCATTTTCCCAATCAAATAGTAATTTACTCCCACTTTGAATATTTTCCGAACTACCGCAAAAGAGACATCTGTTTTAGTCGTCAATTTATCCAAAGAGGTTGAATTGTTTTTAAAAGCCACCTCTTCTGCCAAACCTAATTCTAACCGTTTAAAAAACTTTTTTGAAAGCCCGACCTCCAAATTTGAGGTAAAATCATGAGACTCTGCCATGACTCCCAATGAGAGCATGACAGAGACTACTGACAATATGAATCTTCTAAAATACAAATTATTCATTATCCATTAAAATCTTTAGCACGTGTTACTTGATCGATTGTATTAATCTCCTTAGACTCTGTTTCGTAATAAACTTTCACAAATGCAGTATCTTTCAAGAAATCAATATAACCAACTTCGCACTTTGTAACATTCAAACCGGTACGTTTCTTAATATCTTCCACCATCTCGTCATACTTTTCCGGAGTAATAAGAGAGATTTTCTCATATCGAATCAATTTACACGCACTTTTTGAAACGATTCTTGTACGCTCCATCAACCACGTCATCAATACAAACAAGAAGTTGGTTGTTATCAACTCCACATAACTAACACTCACAGCCAAAGCGTTGATAACAGAAAGTCCAATAATTAGGAAAAGATAAGTCATTTCACGAATCGGTACAGTATCCGTCCGGTATCGGATGATACCAAAAATCGCAAACAAACCTAAAGCTAAACCGATTTGTAATTTTTCACTACCTAACAAGAAGATTAGTAAAAACACCGTTGTACTGATCAACGTAAAAGTAAAAACATAATCTCTTCTCTTTGATTTTCCATAATACAACCAAACAATGATAAGTGAAGTTACAAAAACATTCAAACCGAATCTTATCAATAACTCCAACCAACCATCCATATTTACTAATGGAATTCCAAAAATTCCATAATCACTCAAACTAGCCAATAATGCCATAATTTTACAATTTATTTATATAATTAACTTTCTCTTTAAACCGATTTTGTTTCAAACCCGGATCAGTTAAAACCATTCCTAAACAATATTTACTAACACTACGCTGTTTTATGCGCAATTTAGAAAGGTATTTCTTGAAATGTGAAAACGCATTCCCATCTTGCTTTACCTCTACAATACAAAGATGCGGAATTGTATTCTCTATACCGGTTACACAATTTTTAAAGTTAATGTCATAATCAATAGTCAATCGCTCAGACTTCTCTTTATTAACAAGTGTAATACGGTAAAAATTATTTCTCAAACGGAAATCAACCTCGTCCATACGATAATCTGATTTCTCATCCAAAAATGCAATCGCTTCTGAGTTTGTCAAAACATTCTCATCCGTCACAGTTATTCTTTTTTTAGAGGTTCTACCTTTGTTACTTTTTCGCTTTACTTCAAAGTAAATCAAATTAGAATCCACATATTCACGAATACGAATCTTCTGTCTATTCAATTTTTGGTTATGATGAACCACATACATCTCAGCCGATGGAGTATCATAGTACAATGTGCGATAATAAGCTTTTCTCAATGAACCTATTTCTTGTACATAATAATCCTTCTGAGCCATCTCTAACAAAGTCGGCAATTGATTTACATTGACCAAAAACTTGGTGTCAATGCGATTCATCAAACGAATACCACTCATCTCCTCCAATGTTATTGGAGCAAACTCTGCTAAACAATCATCTATTTTTTTTACAATTTCCTCCATTTTGGGATAGATTATTGCAAAATATACTCAAATTCTTTCGTGTTTTTCAATTTTCCATTAGGAAGAATCGTTCTTTGCAAACTCTTTTTCCCAGATTCATTATACTCAAATTGAAGTGTTTTTTCCAACTTATCAAACTCGTCGAAATGTTGCTCCTCTATGCACTTGTTTGCATCATTATACTTATAGGTAACTCGAGATTTTTGATCGCCAACTGAGTTATACTCTATCTCTTCAACCTTTTTCCCTTTTTCATTGTATTTTGTTATATGGTCTAACTTCTTCTTATCTCCTGAAACAGACCACTCTTTCACCTCCTTCAATAACTTTCCGTCTATTTTTTTCTGAGAAAAAACAGTAGTAAACGAAGCTACCATAAACAACGCTAAAAATGACAAAATAATTCTCTTCATAACTTTTGGGTATTAAATTAAAGTCTAATATATTAATTTCAATCCGTAAATTCAAAATCTTAATAAAACGGATTATTTCAATGTTTCAATATCTCTTTTCTCTCCTATATACTTCAACCAAAGAGTTCTCGTTTCTCTCAGCTTCGTATTTTCAGATGAAATTTATAGATTGAAGCTAACTCTAGGTAACTTCTATAAATTACGATATTTGTTTTTTATTTGTTATAAATCTAATCCTAGATACTTTTGAATCCGCTTTATTTATCTTGCTTCTATTCAATCCGTTACAATGCTCGCTTCGCTCCTTTATAAATAGAAACAACCTAAACAAAGTGTCCTTCAAAATCATCTCGACCTAATCTATAGAACTTACCTTTATTTAATTCTGTTTGGCATAAGGTATTTTAATCAAACCTTATTGCCTTTCAGCTTCTAAAAATGGCATCCATCAATATATAAAAACAGACCAAAAACAGCCCCATTGTGCCAAATCTATTTAAAGGCAACTTCTCTAAAAAAAGAACAAAAAGTATGCCAAAGTTTCTTACTCCTCAAAATAATTGTCATTTATACTCAAATTATCCAATTCGTCATCATTAAAATCATCCTCATAATCAAAATCTCCAAATCCATCCAATGTTAAGTCTTTCTCCAATTTTGTATCATCCATAAACAAGCCATCCAAAACCTGAGCCGGAGCAACTCCCCTAGATACTTCACAGATAGCTTTATCTACTGATTTATTTGTTATCACACTTTTTAATTCCATAAAGAACGAGCGCTCATTCAAATAATCAAACACAAACATCAGTTTCTGACCCTCTTCTGAAACAAACTCTTCTATACGAGTTCTATCCATCACCAAACTATCCTCTTCAGACGAAGTATCCATCTCCACCAACGTAATTTCATTCTCTATCTCCCAATAGTCATTACATACTAAAAAAGATGTCATTTGATCTTTACCATAACCTACTGACTCTAAAATAGCATCATTCAACTCCAAAAAAGTGGCATCGGACTCAATTTGAATCTCTCTTACAAAATCATCCACTTCATCTGACAAAATAACAAATTTAAATATCATATAATCTTCTATTAAAACATCGTAAAGATATAAAATTTTTGTAATTTATCGAATAATTTGCATTTTATTTAGAAAAATATGATATAGATTATATCTAAACTTCTATAAACTACGATTTTTATTCCTAAAGATAGGTTCTTTATTTCTTGGAATTTTTGAATTTATTTCTAGTAAATTGCTAAGCGAAAGGAAGATGCAGTGCGAGCGTTGAGACCGACTGACAAACATCATACTATTCTAATAAAAAAGTGGATGCTACTTCTATAACATCCACTTCTATATACATACTACTTCAAAGTATTCTTATATTTACTTGCAATATCTCGACCTAATTTATAGAAACTGGCTTAAAATTGATCTTGAGTTCCGCAGAGAATAACTTTTTATCTCAAATTATTTTCAATTGCTTCTAAACTCTTTTGCAAAGATTTATCAACATCGATTAAATCAGCTACAGCCTTACAAGCATATAATACCGTTGCATGATCTCTATTCCCAATCTGTTCTCCGATAGAAGACAATGAGTTCTTAGTGTACTTACGGGCTAAATACATGGCTATTTGACGAGCTTGCACAACCTCTCTCTTTCTCGACTTGGTCTGAATCTCATTGCATTCCAAATGATAATAATCACAAACAACTTGTTGTATGGTCTGAATTGTAACACTTTTTTGTTCTACATTTACCATTCTACCTACTACAAGTTCAGCCAATTCCAAATTAATCTCTACATTCGTTAACGTAGATTGAGCCAATAAAGAAACAACAACTCCCTCTAATTCGCGTACATTATCCTTAACATTTTCTGCAATGTAATCCACAACATCTTCAGGAATATACAAACCATCCGATTTTACTTTTGCTCGTAATATAGCTTTTCTTGCTTCCTGATCAGGAACATCCAATTTCACATTTAATCCCCACTTAAATCTACTCAACATGCGTTGATCCAATCCTTGCATCATATTGGTAGGACAATCAGAGGTCAAGATAATCTGTTTCCCTAACAAGTGTAAATGATTAAATATTTGGAAAAAGATATTTTGCGTACCTGTTTTTCCTGCAAACATCTGAATATCATCTACAATCAATAAATCCAACTGTTGGTAGAAATTCAAGAAATTATTAATTTGCTTATTCAAATGAGCCTCGGTATATTGCGCCTGAAAACGATTTGCATCAACATAAATTACTTTTTTGTCCGGAAAATTATTTAGTGTCGCCCAACCAATGGCATGCGCCAAATGGGTTTTTCCCAAACCGGGACCACCATAAATAAACATCGGATTATATGGATTATTTCCGGGAGATTTTGCAATGGACATTCCGGCAGAACGCGCCAACTTATTGCACTCTCCCTCCACAAAAGTATCAAACGTATAATTAGGATTTAACTGCGGATCCAATCTATTCTGAGTCTGGGCAACAGAGGCAGTAGGTTTTGCTCGACCGCAATCCAAACTAACTGTGGTCTTACCTACACTCTCCACCATAATCACGTAGGCAGGTTTTGCACCCTCTCCCATAACGCGTTGGAACGTTGGGCGCAACAAATCTACGTAGTGTTCATCAAAAAACTCCGCATAAAATAAACTAGGAATTCCTAGTTGTAATTCACGCTTCGCTGCATCCCATCCAAGAGGAACAATTGGACGAAACCAATGTTCCACTTCAGACTCCAACAAATTGTCTTTTATAATAGTTAAACAATCATTCCAATACTTTTCATGTATTGAAACACTTTCACTAATCTCTGTCATAATTTATGTTTCTTTTTTTGCAGTAGCAAATTACTTATTTTTTTTTCGATAAAAAAAATGTTGAAAAAATTTGTTTAATAAAAAAAAAAGCAAATCTCTGAAAAACAAATAGATACAGCAAATACTTAATAATCAAATATTTAAACAAATAACAAAACAAAATATCTCTGATAGTTAAGTATTTACATTATTTACGCAAAAATCTATATTTTGAGAATAAGTTAAACAAAACACCAATAAATAGAAACTTTAGGAAAATTGTATTTTTTTTCAAAAAAAACTTTATTTAGAATTATTTTAAATAAAGAAATGCTCAAAATCTAATCTCACGATTGACAACCCCACCCAAAATTCAAAATCTTAATCCTCTATAAAAAAATACCGTAGCATTGCTTCTACAACACTACGGTATATTATATCAAGATTACCTCAACACAAATAATTCTAATTGTCTACCTCTTTCCCCTCTTTCTTCCCTCCAAAGACAGAGAAATGAACATATCTCTTAGGATTTGCTTTCAAATCCACCAACAATTCATTTGCACTAGAAACTGTGGTATTAAGATTATTATACAAGCCCGGATCCTTCATTAATAATCCCAAAGTTCCTTCGCCTCTATTTACTCTATCAACCATCGTTTGCACTCCGGATAAAGTCGTATTTAATTGCGTAACCGTCTTATCAAAATCAACTTTACTCAAATTTCCACTCACCTTTGAAAAATCAGATAATACAGAATTCATATTGGTACATAACTCCGGAACATCCTTGTCAACAATACGATTGATTCCGACAGAAGCTTTTTTCAAATTTCCGGTCATCTCGTTTATGTTTGCCAAAGAACTCTCAATCGTTTTATTTTCAGCAATTTCATTCAAAGAGACAATCAACGAATCCAATTGAGGAATTATCGTCTGAATACGAGGCATAACCTCTGATGTCAAAGCAGTCATAATTCCATCGTCTATATAACCAGGAATTGTATCTCCCCTTTCATAATATGAAGAAGATTCGTTCAACATTAACTCAATGGTTGCCCCTCCCATCAATCCAGAAACCAATGCAGCTTTCGTACCTACCGGAATTCTCAACTCTTCATCCAATTGCAAAACTACAATGATATCTTTGTTAGGGTTTTCATAATCATAAATAATTTCTTGAACCAACCCAACTTTGTAACCTTTTACATTAACCGGATTTGTCTCAACCAAACCATTAATTCTATCATATTTCAAATAGTAATAATTAGTCGGATTAAAAATATTAATTCCTTTCAAATAATTAATGCCAAAAAAAGTAATAGCAATTGTTACAATTACCAACACTCCAATCTGAAACTCCTTGCTTATTTTAAAATTCATATCGCTTAATTTTTTAACAACTTCAATATTTTATTTATAGTATTTACGAGCCTCTTCAGTAGAAAGCTTTTCACCATTTCTAATTACCACTAAAAAAGCATCTTTAAATTTTTCTTTCACCTTATCTCTTAAAGCCAATCCTTCTTTAAAAGTTTTTTCTTTTCCATATACATATTTGTATTTGTACTTTCCTGTTTCAATATACTCTTTGGCAGGTACAAATCCTCTAAAATCCCTACAATCCAATGGTTTTTTCTCACTTGAACTGCAAAACTGAACGGCATAATATATCTCCTCTTTTGACTCCGCCTTTTCTGCAGAATCTGTGGTTGTATTATCCTTCTGCTCTACTGTTTTGGCATTCTCTTTTTTAACCAACGACTCTTTTTCTGTCTCCTTATAAACTACTCCGCTTCTATTATCGTGTTCTTTTTTATAGGATAAAAATGCTTTATGAAGAGCTTTTGCAAACTTATCTAACGACTCTTCTTTACTCAAAAATCGTTCTTCTTCTGCATTTGAAATATAGCCTAATTCTACTAAAACCGCGGGCATTGCAGCTTGTTTCAAAACCCAAAAACCAGCTTGTTTGACACCCCGACTGCTACGGTTACAAACATTAACAAATTGTTTTTCTATTTTGGAAGCCAAACCTATACTCTGTTCCATATATTTCGATTGAAGAAAGTCAAACATAATGTACGATTCTGTACTATTAGGATCAAATCCTTGATACCTTGTTTGATAATCTTCTTCATACAACATCACGGAATTCTCTCTCTTTGCCACTTCTATATTTGCAGAAGATGAACCCACCGTGTAAGTTTCTGTTCCTTTGGCTGACCGACTTTGAGCCGAATTTGTATGTATAGAGATAAACAAATCGGCTTTTGCTCTATTGGCAATCTGTGCCCTCTCATCCAAAGGTATAAAAACATCCTTTTTACGGGTATATATTACTTTTACATTCTCCTCTTTCTCCAACAATTTACCTAATTTAAGAACGGTCTGCAAATTTACATTTTTCTCTCTTAACTTTAGAGAATAACCTATTGCTCCAACATCCTTCCCTCCATGACCTGCATCCAAAACAACAACAAAGGGGGAACTCTCTGCAGAATACCCTAAACTTACACTCCCTGATAAAACTAGAAAGAGTAAAAATCTCATAAAATATAAAGAAGAATTTTTCATCCAATTACATCTTTTAATATTATTGTGGCAAATTTAGGAAAAAATATTTGTAAATTTGCACAATGAAGTTGTCCAAATGATTCAAAATAGATGTTAATTCTCTCTTAACGAATTTTAAAATCAACTTCACAGACTGTTTTTCGGCATTTTACTTGATTAATATGGGAGTAAAACTTTCTTTAATGATAAAAAACGAGTAATTTTGCACCCAAACAGTTAGTTGTTTAATTTTTTTACCAAAGTAGATTGAAGTTAAAATATATATCATATATTCTGTTCTTAGTTATTTTATCCTTTGTACCGGACATAGGATATGCTGAAAAACAACCTTCGGAGGAAGATACTACAAAAATAGATTCCACGATGCCTAAAATTCGCATATCTAAGGATGCTATAGAGTCGAAAGTAAACTATTCTGCCAAAGACTCTATCGTATTTTATGCAGACGGAAAGGCCTATTTGTATGGCGAAGCAGCTGTAAATTACCAACAAATGGAACTTACCTCTGCTCAAATTACAATCAATACAGATAGTAGTATTGTTCATGCTTTATCCGGAGTGGATTCAACCGGAGCTGAGATTGGTCGACCAATATTTAAGGATGGAGGCGAAAGTTATGAATCGCAACAGATTGATTTCAATTTTAAAACAAGAAAGGGGTTAATCCGAAATGTTGTTACCACGCAAGGAGAAGGCTACGTAACAAGTGCTAAGGCTAAAAAATTGGAAGACAACACATTCTTAATGGAAAATGGGAAATATACAACTTGTGACAACCATGAGCATCCTCACTTCTACCTTAATTTAACAAAGGCTAAAGTAAAGCCCAAAGAGTATATAGTTGCAGGTCCTGCCTACCTTGTCTTGGCAGACGTTCCTCTTCCGTTAGCTCTTCCGTTTGGTTTTTTCCCATTTACAGAGAGTTATACATCCGGAATTTTAATGCCAACGTTTGGAGAAGAGACACAAAGAGGATTGTATCTGCGTGATGGTGGTTACTATTTTGCCACAAATGAACATTTCGACTTGGCTTTGAGAGGTGATATTTACACCAAAGGTTCTTGGGGTGTGAATGCAACCAGCAGATATAGAAAACGTTACAAATTTACCGGAAACTTTTACGTTGGTTTTCAATCTACAACTTCAGGAGAAAAAAATCTGCCGGATTTTGAACGTACCAACGATTTAAAGGTGACATGGACTCACTCACAAGATGCAAAAGCGAATCCTTTTAGCACATTTTCTGCCTCAATTAATTTTACTTCAACTTCGTATAATAAAAACAATATCAATTCACATTATAACCCCTCTTCATACGGAGAAAACAATAAATCATCCAGTATAAACTACTCATATAGATTCCCGGAATCTCCATTTTCTTTAACAACCAATTTAACCCTCAACCAAAGACAAAGTGACTCAACTATATCCATAAAATTTCCAACCATCTACTTGAATATGTCTCGCGTCTATCCATTTAAAAGAAAAGAGGCTATGGGAAAAGCTAAATGGTATGAGAAAATTTACTTGAATTATAGCTTGAATTTGGATAATTACGTCTCCACTAAACAAGATAAATTGTTTGAGGCTAATTTACTTAACGATTGGAACAATGGTATTAAAAATCAAGTAAATATCGGTGCTTCTTATTCGATTTTCAAATACATTATTTTTACGCCATCATTAAACTACAACGAAAAGTGGTACTTTAGAAAAACAATCCGTTCTTGGGATCCTATTGAAAATAAAGAGATTAAAAAGCATGAAAACGGATTTTATAGAATAAACGACATGAGTGCTTCCGCCTCTTTAAGTACCCAATTATATGGATTCTTCCAACCTATTATCGGGAAAAAAATCAGTATGATACGTCATGTATTCCAACCTTCAGTCAGTTTATCGTTCCATCCGGAAATGGACAAGCCATGGCCGTCATTCGACCAAGAGTATTATGGCGAATATGAAAAGAAATTGGCAAATGGAGAGACAGATATTGTTGAATATTGTTACTATCAAGGGAATTATTATGGTATCCCAACAAGCAACGGAAGTGGAGTAATCAGCATGAGTGTAAATAACAATGTTGAAATGAAAGTTCGTTCCGACAAAGATTCTACCGGATACAAAAAGATATCACTCATCGATAATCTATCATTGAGCACCAGTTACAACCTTTTCTCAGAAGAGGACGAAGCTCCATGGGCGGATATTTCAGCAAATCTACGTCTAAAATTCTTTAACAAAATCAACTTAAATATATCTGCAACATTTAATCCTTATACCTATCAGTTGGATGAGGATGGAAATCCGTTTAAATCAAATGTCTCTGAGTGGGAACGTAATGGAGTAATTGCTCGTCTTACATCTGCTCGCACCTCTTTTAACTATAATTTCAACAACAACACCTTTAAGAAAAAGAAAACCAAACAAGAGATGGAAGAGGATGAAGAGGATCAAATGTTGGTTGAAACAATGAATTTGGACAATGCTCTACAAATTGAAGATTTGGAGACAGATGAGGAAATTTTACAAAAAGAGAATATAGAAAGTGAAGAAGATAGCGAATTTGATAAAGATGGCTACTTAAAATTTGAATTACCTTGGAATTTGAATGTAAGTTACTCTGTTGCATATGGAAACTATCGTTTTAATTTTGAAAAATTGGAATATGAACGGAGATTAACTCAAACATTAAACTTCTCAGGAAGTATTACTTTCTCTGAAAATTGGAGATTCTCAATCAGTTCCGGAGTCGATTTTATTAATCATAAAATGTCTTATACCTCTTGTTCTGTGACTAGAAAATTACATTGTTGGACAGCATCACTTAGTTTTATTCCGTTTGGAACGAATCAAGGATTTAACTTTAGAATTGGGGTAAATTCTTCAATGCTACAGGATTTGAAGTACGAAAAGACAACAAGTTCTGGGGATTATCCAACTTGGTACGAAGATTAAGAATGATTGAGCTATATCTCAGACTTGATACAATTGAAACAACGTTGTTTCATCAAAAAATGTAAAATAGACTCAAGGTGTAACACAAAAAGGCTCTTATAGCTTAAAACACATACTTTTTTTTCAAAATTTAAACAACTTATAAATTGGAAATTAAAAATAAATTGTATATTTGAGAGTTATGAGAATGGAGTGTATCCGATTGGTTTTGAGAAAAAGTATTTCGAAAATAAGTAGAATATTCTTTACTCAAAATTCAGGTAAGTTCTATAATTTAGGTCGAGATGATTTTGAAGAGCATTTGAGTTTTATTGTTTAAATTTATAAAGGAGCGATGCAAGTTTAGTAACCGATAAATATAAGCGCGAAATAAAATTTAAACAACTCCTAAAATGAATTCAAAAGCATCCGAAATAGAATTTATTACATTTAGAAACAAAAATCGTAATTTATAGAAGTTACCTTAATAAAATACAACCATAGAAATTGTTATAACAACTTCTATAAAAACCAAAATCGTTATTTATAAAAGTTATTTAAACAATCAAACCTCATTGATATAAATAGACTGATTAGGATAAAATTATGAGTAAAAAAGAGAAGACACCGGACTTGGTTTTTGGAGTTAGTTGGGAAGTATGTAATAGAATTGGAGGAATATATACGGTTCTGTCAACACAAGCAAAAGCTTTGGGAGAACAGCTAAACGGAAATTTGATATACATTGGTCCGGATTTTGGTAATAGTAATGAATTGTTTACAGAAGAACCTGCTTTATACGAAGAGTGGATTGCTAATTGTAAAAAGGAGACTCGCATCTCTGTTCGTGCCGGGAAATGGAATGTTCCAGGTTCTCCAAAGGTTTTTTTGATTAATCATAAAGAGGTAGAAGATGAACTAAACGACTTCCTTTTTGATATGTGGAAGAATTTTCAAGTGGATTCATTAAATGCTTATGGAGATTACAATGAATCAGTTTTGTTTGGATATGCCTCAGCTAAGGTGATTGAAAGTTTTCAAGCATATTATAAGTTGAAAAGAAAGAGAGTTTTGGCGCATTTTCATGAATGGACAACCGGGTCCGGATTGCTCTATCTAAAGATGCATACACCATCTATCAAAACCCTTTTCACGACACATGCAACTACAACCGGACGCTCCATCTGCTTCAATGAGAAGTCTCTATATCAATATTTTTCCCATTACAATGGGGATCAAATGGCAGAAGAGTTAAATGTAAAAGCTAAACATTTGGTTGAAAAGTATGCTGCACATGAAGCTGATTGTTTTACAACTGTCAGTGACCTGACGGCAAGCGAATGTAAACAACTTTTGGAAAAACAACCAGATATTGTTACTCCGAATGGTTTTGAAGATGATTTCATTCCGAGAGGAGCAAAATATACAAAAGCTAGAAAAGAGGCTCGAGAGAACTTACGCAACGTGGCAGAAAAGCTTTTAGGCTATAAACTGGATGACGATGCCCTATTCATTGGAACGAGTGGAAGATATGAGTACCGAAACAAAGGTATTGATGTATTTTTAGAAGCCTTAAAATTGGCAATTAATGAAAACGAAAATACCAAAGAGATTGTAGCATTTATATTGGTTCCGGGTTGGAATTTAGGAGCAAGAAAAGATTTGCAACAAAAATTAGCAAATTCTTCTGCCAACTACAATTTGTGTCGAAGATTTATTACGCACGATATTAATAATTTCGATAATGACCTAATAGTCAATGCTATTCAGTCTTTCCGATTTAATAATGAAAAGACCGACAAAGTGAAAGTTATTCTTGTTCCAAGTTACCTACATGGTGATGATGGAATCTTTAATAAATGTTATTATGATTTGCTTATCGGTTTAGACTTAACTATCTTTGCATCATATTACGAGCCTTGGGGATATACTCCACTTGAGAGTGCTGCTTTTGGCATACCTACAATCACAACCAACTTGGCTGGATTTGGTTTATGGTGTTCCAAAGAGGCTACAAACATTTCAAATGGTGTGGCAGTTGTCTATAGAAACGACACCAACTATTTTGAAGTGGCAGATTCGATAAAGGATAACATTATCTTATTTGCAAAAATGAAGAAAAAAGAGGTGCAAGAGTGCTGTAAAAAGTCGCTTCAATTGGCGAAAAATTGTTCTTGGGACAATTTTATATCCTACTACATGAACGCATTTGACATCGCATCAAAAAAGAAAAATTAATAAAAAACAGATAATTTAAATTTGAAAAAATGAAAATCAAAGTTAATCAAGCAAATTTTCCTGTATGGAAAGAGATTACATGCAAGGCAACAGTTCCTGCAAAACTAAAAAAGTTGCAAGATATTGCAGAAAACTTATGGTGGGTTTGGAATAATGAGGCTACTGAATTATATAAGGAGATTGATGAAGAGACTTGGAACGAATGTGGATGCAGTCCAACTTTGTTCTTGAAGAGTATCAACATCGAAAAGATGGAAGAGGCTGAACAAAATAAGCTTCTTTTAAAGAAAATCGATGAGGTATATGAAAAGTTTGAAAAGTATATCAACACTCCTAAAGATGACAAGAAACCATCTGTAGCGTACTTCAGTATGGAGTATGGTTTGACTGATATTTTGAAAATCTATTCCGGAGGTTTAGGTGTTTTGGCAGGTGACTACTTGAAAGAGGCTAGTGATTGCAATGTTAATATGACAGCTATCGGATTTTTGTATCGTTATGGTTACTTTACTCAGGCATTGTCAATGAATGGGGAGCAAATAGCTAACTACGAACCACAAAATTTCAGCACTCTTCCTTTAACACAAGTAAAAGATAGCGAGGGGCATCCTTTTGTTCTTGAAGTTCCTTTCTATGATCGTATCATCTATGCTAACGTATGGAAAGTGGCTGTAGGACGCGTTGATTTGTATTTGATGGATACAGACCTTGAAAAGAATTCAGAATTTGACCGTTCTATCACTCACCAACTTTATGGAGGAGATTGGGAGAATCGTTTGAAACAAGAGTATATGTTGGGTATTGGAGGTATCATATTGTTAAATAAATTGGGTATTAAACGTGATACTTACCATTGTAATGAAGGTCATGCTGCCTTAATTAGTGTTCAACGTTTGTATGATTACATCAGCAAAGAGGGCTTATCTTTCCAACAAGCATTTGAGGTAATTCGTTCTTCTTCTTTGTACACTGTACATACTCCTGTTCCTGCCGGTCATGACAAATTTGATGAAGGTCTATTCAGCAAATATATGTACCACTTTGCAGAGAAATTAGGCATTTCTTGGGACGACTTGATGGACTTAGGTCGTGAAAATCCTGGAGATAGAAACGAAAAATTCTCTATGAGTGTATTTGCTTGCAATACTTGCCAAGAAGTTAATGGTGTTAGTTGGTTGCACGGAGAGGTTTCTAAGAAAATGTTCTCAAATATCTGGAAGGGATATTTCCCTGAAGAGTCTCATGTAAGTTATGTAACAAATGGTGTTCACATGCCAACTTGGGCTGATGAAGAGTGGAAAGCTCTTTATGAGAGTCAATTCGACAAATCTTTCTATTCAGATCAATCTAACATGAAGATTTGGGAAAATATCTACAAAGTAGACGATGAGAAGATTTGGGCGTTGAGACAATCATTGAAGAATAAGTTAATTGATTATATACGCATAAAATACAAAGATAATTGGTTGAGAAACCAAGGTGATCCTTCCCGTATCATGTCAATTTTGGAAAGTATTAATCCAAAAGCGTTGACAATCGGATTTGGTCGTCGTTTTGCAACATACAAACGTGCTCACTTGTTATTTACCGACCTTGAAAGACTTTCAAAAATCGTAAACAATCCAAAATGTCCTGTACAATTTATCTTTACAGGTAAGGCTCACCCTGCAGATGGTGCCGGACAAGGATTGATTCAACGTATTGTTGAAATTTCTCGTCAACCGGAATTCCAAGGAAAAATTATCTTCTTGGAGAATTACGATATGAGATTGGCTAAACGTTTGATTTCCGGTGTTGATATTTGGTTGAATACTCCAACACGTCCATTGGAAGCTTCAGGTACATCAGGAGAAAAAGCGTTAATGAATGGTGTTGTAAACTTCTCAGTTCTTGATGGATGGTGGTATGAAGGTTATAAGAAAGGAGCTGGTTGGGCTCTTACTGACAAACGTACTTACGAATACCAAGCTTATCAAGATCAATTGGATGCTGCAACTATCTATAGTACATTGGAAAATGAAATCATTCCTATGTTCTATGCAACAAATAGTAAAGGTTATTCACCTGAATGGATTCAAACAATCAAGAATTCAATTGCATTAATCGCTCCTAACTACACAACTAAACGTATGTTAGACGATTACATTGACAGATTCTACAATCCGCTTCGTAAACGTTTTGCATTTATCACTGCAAACAACTACGAAAAAGCGAAAGAGATTGCGGCTTGGAAAGAGAAAATTGCATCCGGTTGGGATCAAATCGAAATTGTATCATCTTCTGTATCTGAAAAATTGATAAACAATCCTGAAGTAGGTGATGTATATCAGGCTGAAGCAATCATCGATCTTAAGAATCTTGACGATAATGGAATCGGTGTTGATTTTGTTAGTATTGAAAAGGATAAAAACAATAATGATGTAATAGATGAAGTAAAAGAGATGGAACTTTACAAAGTGGAAGGTTCTAAAATGTTCTTCAAACTTGAAGATCGTATCTCTCGTGCCGGAACATTCAAATATGCATTCCGTATGTTCCCTAAAAACCAAGATTTAGCTCATCGTCAAGATTTCTGCTACGTTCATTGGTTCTAAATTTAAACGATTAGTTTCTTTTGAAATATAATCTCAGATCGGAAAGGTGTGTCATTTAATGATGCACCTTTCTTTATTTGGGCATCTCTCAAGTTTATACTATCTTTGTAAATATATAATAGTAGTAAAATGAAGAATAAAAAATTAATCATTATTTTAGGTCCGACGGGAGTTGGAAAAACAGAACTCAGTCTTCAAATGGCTGAGAGCATGAATACCGAAATCATCTCATGCGACTCCAGACAGGTCTATCGAGAGATGAAAATTGGCACGGCAGCTCCTTCTGAGGAGGATTTGAAACGTGTTAAACATCACTTCATCGGACATCTTTCTATACATGACTACTATAGTTGCGGAAGATTCGAAATTGATGCTTTGAATAAATGCCAAGAATTGTTTCAAAAACACGATGTTGTTATTATGACCGGTGGTTCTATGCTCTATATAGATGCAGTGTGTAAAGGAATTGACGACATTCCTAATATTGATCCGGAACTTCGTCAGACTCTTCTTGAAAGGTATCAAAATGAAGGAATAGAATTAATCCGACAAGAATTAAAACTATTAGATCCTGACTACTATAAAATAGTTGATTTACAAAACCACAAGCGAATTATCCATGCTTTAGAGGTGTGTATTCAATCAGGAAAACCCTACTCTTCATTCAGAAGTGAAACCAAAAAAGAACGTCCATTCGTTATAGAAAAAATAGGACTGAACCGTCCTCGGGAGATTCTTTACAATCGTATAAATGAACGTGTTGATATAATGATGGGAAACGGACTGCTAGAAGAGGCGAAAAATTTATATCCTTACAAACATTTAAATGCCTTAAACACAGTAGGATATAAAGAACTTTTCAACTATTTTGATGGTATCTGGACGCTTGATTTTGCCGTACAGATGATAAAACAAAATAGTAGAAGATATGCTAAAAAACAATTAACTTGGTTTAATAGAGATTCTGAAATCAGTTGGGAAATGTTGTCTTAAATGTTCCTATAATCCTAGAAACGAAAGCTATGGATCTATTTTTACTGATACTTTTCTGCAGCGGAGCCTCTTTTATACAACGGGTAACCGGCTTCGGATTTGGTATATTTATAATGACAGTACTCCCTTTCTTAATGCCATCATACGGAGAAGCCACAACGTTGTCCGGACTTCTTGCTATTGCTCTCTCTTTTACTATTATGGTAAAATATAAACATCTTATTCAATGGAAAAAAATCATACCAATTCTCATCTCTTTTCTACTCTTCTCTCTTTTATCCATACAATACGTAACCTACGTTGAGGACACTATTTTGAAACAGTTATTAGGTGGTGTGCTGATTCTTTTGAGTATATACTTTTTCTTTTTCTGCGATAAGTTACACCTTCGCCCTACCCTGACAACTCAATTGAGTATGGGATGCATAAGTGGAATTATGGGTGGATTATTTGCTATGCAAGGACCTCCTGCTGTTCTCTACTTTATCTCGGCTGAAAAAGAGAAAGAAAAATATATGGCAATGACTCAAACCTATTTTCTGTTTGGAAATCTATTTATGACCATTGTTCGGGCTGCTAACGGCTACTTAACCTACTCTGTTGCAAAAGGTTGGTTGTACGCTTGTTTGGGAATTATTATCGGGGGATTTATAGGAAATAAAGTTTTTGAAAAAATTAAAAGCGATACGCTACGAAAAATTGTTTATGTATATATGGCTCTTAGCGGAATCGTTGCGATTTTTACAGCCTGACTACAAAATCTTAAGGTAACTTCTATAAATTACGATTTTTTTTTCATCCAAAATTTCTCGAGGTTAAAATATTATTATTTCGTTTTCACCACTTTAGCAATTCTAATTTTTGTTTGTATCCTACAAATCAATTTTTAAATTTGCTATATTTGATTATCTGTGAATTAATTCTTTAAACATGGATAAAAAATTTTTAGAGTGAAAGTTGGACTAAATAAAATGCTCTTCAAAATCATCTCGACCTATTTGAAAGAACTTACCTTAAGTCGTCTCAGAACTTTTATAAAAAACGAATTTACTCGTTCCACTTTTGCATAATTTACACATTCTGTACCAAATTGCTTATAAGAGCGTGCAATATTTTCATCCATACTCCCTTCAAAATCGAATTTAGATACATAATCCTTACATTTCAAGATTGCCTCCCAAACCATTAATGAAGATGCACCGGATGATTTATAATTACTATTAATAGCAGGTATTAAATAATAGGCTGTTGTCGAATCCCAAACAAAAAACAATGCTGCATGTAAATTTTCTTCTCTATCGACAATTCGGATAATCGCACCTTGAGAACGTTCTATCGCTTTCCGACAAAGAGAAATTTCCAACGCTTCTGAGTGGAAATTGTTTTCACCTTTTTGATTTAAACAAAAAGTATGAAACTGAACAAACTCTTCTGGAGAGATATTAAAATCAGCTCTTAATCCATTTCTTTGCGCTTTTTTTATTTGACGTCTCTTTGCTGAAGAAAATGTTTTAAAAAGCTCTTCCGGGTGATTTAAATTTTGAATAACATAAGTTCTGCGATAAGATAATTCAAATCCTTTACTTTCAAGCAATATTGGGATAGATGATTGAGAATGAAAATATTGAAAATACCAATCTAAATTAAGTTTAGACAACTCACACGCCAATACATCAGCCAAACGGCATTCCAACTTCTTTTTCTCTACTGCAGAATCCTCTCCACTATAAAATATCCATAACCCATTTGTTTGAGATAATAAAGGCTGAATAATAATTCTCATGCCCCATTTTTTTCGTAACAAATAGGGCATAAACGCAAGCACTTCATTTTTCTCATTTTTAAGGAGAATAACGTCCCACGCCTTACCGTAACAAACACCATCCATCCACCATGCTTGCAAAAACAAAGGAATTTCCGGATGGAGGTCACACAATTGATAATACTCTAACTTATTCTGTGAGCAATTTTCCATTAAACAAAGCCTCTTCTATAACTTGAGAAACACCTAATTTACCATTTATCACCGCAACCGTTTCCACTCTACCTTTCGTACAAAGAGCATTGTCTGACAAACGATAAATATCCTGGTAAAAAACATAACGAATTCCCTCTTTTTGAACGTTTGTTCTACAAACAAAGCGATCACCACTAGTAAGTGATTTTTTGTAAGCGATTTCAATTTTAGAAACAACTACATCAATCCCACTGTCATGTAAATTTTTAAAATCCAAACCTACAGATTTAATTAAACAATGACGCGCATGCTCCATATAGTGTTGATAATTGGCATTATTCACAATACCTTGAATATCACATTCATAATCACGGACTTCAAACTCTTCACTAAAAAGATATATCATAATTGCAGTAAACCTTAATATTAAAATTACTTTTACCAAGAAAATAATAGATGGAAGTCATTGAAAATTCTTTAAAGCAACTTCTAAAGATTAGCATTATCATTTTTATTCATATATGCTCGAAATAAAAATTCAAACAACTTCTAAATTATAGAAATTACTTATATAAAAAAACGACTTTCACCCAAATAGTAAAAAAGGCTGAGCCGGAAATAAATTCAGCACAGCCTTTTTCGCTATCAAAATTAAAACTAAAATTACAATTTAGGACCGGCAGCAACCAAGGCCTTACCAGCATCGTTACCAGTAAATTTAGCAAAGTTTTTGATGAAACGATCTGCCAAATCTTTAGCCTTTTCTTCCCATTGAGAAGCGTCTGCATAAGTATCACGAGGATCCAAGATATTAGGATCTACACCAGGCAAAGCAGTTGGAACTTCAAAATCGAAGTAAGGAATCTTTTTAGTTGGAGCAGAATTGATTGAACCATCAAGAATAGCATCAATAATACCACGAGTATCCTTAATAGAGATACGTTTTCCTGTACCATTCCATCCAGTGTTTACCAAATAAGCTTTAGCACCTACTTTTTCCATTCTCTTAACCAATTCCTCACCATATTTAGTTGGGTGAAGAGACAAGAATGCAGCACCGAAGCAAGCTGAGAATGTTGGAGTTGGTTCAGTAATACCACGTTCTGTACCAGCCAACTTAGCAGTAAATCCAGACAAGAAGTAATACTTAGTTTGCTCTGGAGTCAAGATTGATACCGGAGGCAACACTCCAAATGCATCAGCAGACAAGAAGATAACTTGTTGTGCGTGAGGACCCTTTGAAGGAACTGCAATATTCTTGATATGATTAATAGGATAAGACACACGAGTATTTTCAGTAACTGACTTATCAGCAAAATCAATTTTTCCATTTGCGTCAACAGTTACATTCTCCAACAATGCATCACGAGTAATAGCGTTGTAGATATCCGGTTCACTATCTTTATCCAAGTTAATAACTTTAGCGTAGCAACCACCCTCATAGTTGAATACACCCTCGTCATCCCAACCATGTTCATCATCACCAATCAACAAACGTTTTGGATCGGTAGAAAGAGTAGTTTTTCCTGTTCCGGACAAACCAAAGAAAATAGCTGTACTAGTTCCTTCCATGTTTGTATTTGCAGAACAGTGCATTGAAGCGATACCTCTTAGTGGATTGTAGTAGTTCATCAAAGAGAAGATACCCTTTTTCATTTCACCACCATACCAAGTATTCAAGATAACTTGCTCTTTCGTTTTCAAGTTGAAAACAGTCGCAGTTTCAGAGTTTAATCCTAATTCTTTGTAGTTATCAACTTTCGCTTTTGCTGCATTAAATGATACAAAATCAGGCTCACCATAATTAGCCAACTCCTCTTCTGTTGGACGAATAAACATATTCTTAACGAAGTGAGCTTGCCATGCAACTTCCATAATAAAACGAACTTTCAAACGAGTAGCAGGGTTTGTTCCACAGAATGTATCCATTACGAACAAACGTTTTCCAGAAAGTTCTTTTACAGCTTTTGACTTAAGGTCTGCCCATGCTTCATCTGAACACGGTTTGTTATCATTTTTATACTCATCCGAAGTCCACCATACAGAATCCTTACTTGCCTCATTGCAAACAAAAAATTTGTCCTTAGGAGAACGACCTGTATAGATACCTGTCATTACATTTACAGTATCCAACTCTGTAAGTTGACCCTTTTCGAAACCTTCCAATTCAGGTTTGGTTTCCTCTGCAAACAACACTTCGTAAGAAGGATTGTGAAGTACTTCTTTTACATCGGTAATACCGTACTTGCTTAAATCTAAATTAGCCATGTTTTAAAATTTATTAATAATTATAATTTATTCTCTAATTGAATTTTCTACAAATTCTAACAATTTTTATCTTCTTATTTTTTATAAAGCACTATACAAAAGCTCAAAAAAGCAACTTTCATACTTCTATCTTCGCAAATTTAATCATTTTTTTTAATATTTACAACAATAGTTTGGTAAAAATTTGCTAAGTGAAATTGGGCGCCTTTTGCAAAGTGCACTTTTAACTTGTTGGCGGAATTAATTTAAGGCAACGTCTGTAAATTACAATTCCTATTTTTTATTTGCAATAAATCTATTTCAAATGTTTTTGAATTCATTTTAGAAATTGTTTAAATTTTATTTCGTACATATTTGAGGCGCTTTTTTATCCTGTTTTTATTATTCTTTTGCAGTAAATACCTTAACGCTCAGTTAACTCTACCAAAAGTTTTTCTTCGATATAATAAGTCGTAGGAGAAATTAAAATCGAGTTACACCTACTATTGTATCAAAGATAATCCCGTGCTTAGCAGAAGTAAATCCATACGAAGTCTTGAAAAAACATACTTTTTATATAATTTTGCATTCTCATTAGATTAAAATTATGAACGAACAGTTTAATTTAAAACAATTTTCAGAACGAAAGGTCATATCTGAAGATATGCTGAATTGCAACGGAACTCTTTTCGGTGGATGCGCCATGGGTTGGATGGATCTATTGGGACATCGTATAGCAATTCATATTACTCAAAGAACTATGTTTACGGCCTATGCAGATAAGATTAAATTTAAAAGTCCTGCTTTTTTAGGTGAATTAGTTGAGGTTAACGGTTCTATCAAGGAATTGGGAGGTGTAAAATTGACTCTTAAATTGGAAGTAATTGCAAATCCTGATGGGGATAGAAGAAAGGTGGTTGAAGGGGATTTTACATTTGTTGAGTTGGATGAAAATATGAGACCTACTCGCATTCACTACCCAGAAGGAGTATTATAAGGGGTGATTTAATACTTTGTTTCAGAGTTTAGCCATGTACTTTTGTACACTCTTTATGGTCTAAATCTCAACAACACATCTCACCCCCTCTAATAATCTTTTATCTGAGTTTTTTTTACAACTTATTCTCGTGAAATTTATAGTTCAGTCACAAGCTTCTGCACTCTACTCACGCAACAAATCTCAACACCAAATCTATCATCTTTACTAAAAAACTTATTCAACAACTCTTTTTTATTCCCATAAGATTTTAGCGATTAATCTATGGTAAGTTCTATAAATTTCACCATTTTTAATTTTAAAAGTATATATTGCAGAAAGATAACCTTTTCGGTATTTTTTTATTTCTGAATTAAAAAGTTGTTTTAATTCTATTTCGAGCATATTTGAAAGGAATTTTTAAGATTATTTTTATTATATCTTTGCTGTTAATAGTGGACTAATATCAAAAAAAAAGAATCTCAAAGAGACCGAGAATAAAAGAGTGAAACTCAAAATAAATTTAAAATAAAATTTAAATGGTTTCTAACTATTTTACAGTAGATCAAAGTGTTTGCACTGCCCCATCCATTCGCACAGCAATCAACTCGAAATAAATTCAAAAATCCCCCAAATAAATTTATAGAACCTACCCTAAAAAAGAAAGTAAGCAAGAGACAACGACAGGTTGCGGTTTTTCATATCCAAATCCCACGTTCCATCGTATAAATTTCGACAACCCAATTGATACGAAAGGTCTATTCTAAATCGATTTATGACTTCAACCCCAATAATCACCCCAAAGCCAAAATCAGTTTTGCGCAGTTTTTCTTCAACATTCCTCGCCAACCAAGAGGCATCTCTATCAAAGCTTTGATGCACAAGAAACGACAAATAAGGACCTAACCCGACATAAGGTCGTACCATTGGGAAATCATATCCCCAACGAAAATAGAGAGGAATATCTATGTAATTGGCACGAGTACGAACCTGCTGCGTCTCACTCCGAATCACCCCTCCTTTTTGCGAAAAAAGGGTCTCGAACTGAATGCCCAACCCAAAGAACGGAAGTGTAATCGAACTTGTTAATCCTGCATGAAATCCGGCAATACTCGGTTGATCCAACCACACACTCTCCACACTCACATCTTGGTAAGAAAAATTGGCTCCCCCTTTTATTCCAAAATTTATTCTTGCATGTACAGAAAATAGGGAAAACGTCAAAAAAGAGAGTATTAAAATAATCTTTTTCATAGTCAATCATAATTAATATTAAAGTTCTTTCTCTCCTAAACAAATAAAAATTTATTCGGGTTCTCAATATAACAGATTACAACGCTATTTCACAATCTGTAAGAAGCTGTTATATTTCACCCTTTCATAATTCATTCAAAATAACTACCTTTGCAAAAATTTTAATTAAAGATATGCTAATTCGAGTTTATCCGGAAAATCCAAACGAAAGAGAAATTGATCGCATTGTCCAATTTTTGCGTGACGGAGGAATTATTGTCTATCCTACAGATACAATCTATGGATTAGGTTGCAGTATATTCAATACAAAAGGAATAGAGACGATTTGTCGCCATAAAGGAATCGACCCAAGAAAAGCCAATTTATCCTTTATCTGTTACGATTTGAGCAATATCAGTGAATATGCGAAAATAGACAACACGACTTTCAAATTAATGAAAAAGAATTTACCGGGTCCATTCACTTTTATTTTGAACGGGAATAGTAATCTACCTAAAATTTTTCGCAATAAAAAAACCGTTGGAATTCGTGTTCCCGACAACAATATCATTCGCGAATTAGTACGAGTTCTTGGGAATCCGATTCTGTCTACATCCGTACGAGATAAAGAGGATGAGATTACTGAATATTTCACCGATCCGGAATTGATTCATGAACGCTACGAACATATTGTAGATGTTGTAATCAATGGCGGTTACGGAGAATTAGAGCCTTCTACTATTGTCGATTGTACAGGAGATGAACCTGTTATCGTCAGACAAGGGAAAGGTGTTTTAGAATTTTAAGATTGCTTTAACCTCAAATAGCATGTGGGTATTTTTAGCTTTAGGCTCTGCGCTATTACTTGGATTCTACGACGTTTTCAAAAAAGTTTCTTTAAAAGGGAATGCCGTAATTCCGGTGTTAGCCGGATCCATATTCATCTCTGCAGTTCTTTTTGCATTTTGCATCGTGCTTTCCGAGATGTATCCGGAAAGGATGAAAGCAATTGCTTTTTATGTCCCATCAATTGATTGGAGAACTCACTTATCCATTTTTATAAAGGCATCCATTGTTTTAGGCTCTTGGATATCAGCCTACTTCGGTATGAAATATGTGCCACTTACCATCTTCTCACCTATTCGAGCCACTCAACCAATTTGGACCGTTTTAGGGGCTTTTATTTTTTTTTCGGAACGACTAACATTAACACAAATAATCGGAATCACAATAACCATAACAGCATTTTACCTTTTCTCTCTAATTGGAGTAAAAGAAGGATTTTCTCTAAAAAGCAACAAATGGATATGGCTGATTATTTTAGCAACTCTACTTGGGTCAGCTAGTGGATTGTATGATAAACATTTAATGATTAACTACAATCGCATTGCTGTACAAGTATATAGCTCAATCTATCAAGCTCTGATTATGTTGATTATCTTGTTTGCTATATGGTATCCACAACGACATAAAAGCACTCCTTTTCAATGGAGATGGAGCATTATCGGAATCGCATTGTTTTTAATATTGGCTGACTATCTCTACTTTTGGGCTCTATCACAAGAGGGAGCCTTAATTTCAATTATTTCAACAATCAGAAGGTCGGGGGCAGTCATCCCATTCTTATACGGAGCCATACTACTCCATGAAAAAAATCTAAGAAGAAAGAGTGTTTTGCTAACTTTTATACTTTTCGGGGTGTTTTTACTCGTGATATAAGGGACAAAGGTGTACTTCTTTTGAATTTATTTGTACTATATTGCTTATATTTACTCAGTTACAATGCTCGCATCACTCCTTTGTAAATATAAACAATCTAACTCAATTGCTCTTCAAAATCATCTTGACCTAATTTATAGAACTTACCTATAAAAACAGTCTTTATCAGACAGAAATCTTGAATTGAGAGAAATTATCTTAAAACCTATTAAAAAGGTAACTCAAAACAATTCTAATCAATAAATATTTGTAAATTTGCTAAAACTCTAACAAAAAAAATTAAATGATGAAGAAAATAGCTTTTATCATACTCCTATCACTTTCTGCGTCCCTATCTTATGGGCAAACACTCGAAGATTTTTTTATTCATGGCGCAGTAGAATACATTCAGTTAAGCAAAGATCAGAGAATTTGGTTGCTCAAAAGGCATAAAGAGAATATCAAAGAGCCAAACCCAACACTCTACAATGGGGTTTCAGAAGTGAAAGATTACAAAGAAAATAATTTACTGACCATATCGACTTCTAAACAAGGAAACTTTAGTGTAAAACGTTGGTTAACAGAAGAGGGAATAATATTTGGAGTTAGCTTTTGGGCTTGCGGTCCAATCTGCGATGGTTGGATTAAATTTGTTTCAACGAACATGGACACAACAATTGTATTTCCCAAAATTTGGTTAGCCGATTTTGTCCATCCCGACTCCCTTAAAAATGCAGGTTGGAGCAAAGAGGATTTCGAGAAAAAAGTTGATTTCCCCTTTTATCACTACGAATTTACGGAAGGAGATACAATTAAAATCTTCAATAATACCCCAAAATTCCTTAGCAAAGAGAGTGCTAATCGCTTATCAGGCTATTGGAAAAACAATGTAATTAAGTATATTTTCAAAGAGAATAATTTTGAAAAAGTAGATTAAGATTAGTTTGAGATAACTAAAAAAAAGACGTTACTGCAGTTTATTAAAGCATTATTCCTGATTGAATATAAATAAGTTACAAAAAATCAAAACTTCCGAAATAAATTCTATGACAAAAAGAAAAAAAAAACATAACATATTGAAGATGCTTAAAATCCATTTAGTAAGGTAAGTTCTATAAATTCACTATTTTAAATTTAAAAATATAAATTTAGGGTTGATGATCTTCATGAAATTTATAAAACCACCTTAAAGTTTTTATATACAAATTCAAAAAGTAAGAAACACAAATTAAACAACTACTTAAAAGTCATCCCTTAAGAATATCAAAATAATTTTAAACAACGTCTAAGAATTTCTATTTTTATCGTATCTTTGTAACAAATTTAATAGATTGACTCTGTAATAACAATTATAGACAATTTTTATAAGTTATGATTTAAGTTGAGTTCTATAAATTCATCGTTTTAAATTAAAAGTTAAATCGTGGGTTGATGAACTTTTTATTACCCTTATAGAAATTGTCTGTAGTATTATTGGGAGAAATAGGTCGTAGTCTTCAAAGAGGTAAAAAGCATTCCTTTAAAAGGGTATCCACTTGATGATAAATCAATAGAGAATACGGCATGGTAAAATATTTATTACAAGTAAAAATCGGCAAAAACGAATAAAATAAAAAAGAAATATATGTTTAAAATCGGCTTAGACATCGGTTCAACAACTGCAAAAATTGTTGTTCTTGATGAAACTGAAAAATTAGTTTATTCATCGTACCGCAGACACTTGGCAAATGTGCAAGGTGCAATTTCAGAATTTTTGAAAGAGGTTAGAGATACAATTGGACAAAACCAATTTAAATTAGCAATCACCGGGTCGGTAGGATTGGGAGTTGCAGAACGTTACGGATTGCACTTTGTACAAGAAGTAATTGCAGCTACAGAATACACAAAAAAAGTTCATCCTGATATTTCAACCATCATTGATATCGGTGGAGAAGATGCAAAAATTGTATATTTGCGAAACGGACAAGTATCAGACCTTCGAATGAATGGGAATTGTGCAGGAGGAACAGGTGCATTTATAGATCAGATGGCACTCTGTTTAGGAGTTGAGGTAACCGATTTGGATGATTTAGCCAAAAACAGTACACATATCTACCCTATCGCATCACGCTGCGGAGTATTTTCCAAAACAGATATTCAAAATTTAATTGCAAGAAATGCTACGAAAGAGGATATTGCAGCCTCTATTTTCCGAGCAGTGGCAGTACAAACAGCAAGTGCCCTTTCACATGGCTGCGAGATTCGACCTAAAGTCCTATTTTGTGGTGGACCATTGACATTTATCTCTTCTCTACGAAAAGCAATTGCCAACTATTTTGAATTGGATTTGGAGAAAGATTTTGTTATTCTTGACAATGCCAATATTATTCCGGCATACGGAACAGCACTAACAACAGAAGAGGCAACCCCTATGACAATTGACGAATTAAATGAGAAATTATCTGCAGAGCCTCATGAACCACAACAAAAGAAAAGCAATAAAAATACCATCTCCCTACCGGCAATTTTCAACGATGAAGAGGAATACATGACATGGAAAGCAGAGAAAGCCAAGTGCCACATTCCGGTTGTAAACATCAATCAATGCAAAGGAAAAACATTTTTAGGTATTGATTCGGGATCAACTACAACAAAAATTGTATTGATTAACGAAGAGGGAGATATTCTTTACAAATATTACGCACACAACGGAGGAAATCCTATTCAAGCCGTACGTCATGGATTGGAGAAACTTCGTGAACGTTGCATCGAAGAGAAAATAGATCTTCACATAACAGCCGGATGTTCTACCGGATATGGAGAAGATTTGATTAAAGCAGCCTATTCTTTGGACTACGGAATGATTGAAACGATGGCACACTATGTTGCTGCGCAAAAAATGTGTCCGGATGTCTCATTCATCCTCGACATTGGAGGGCAGGATATGAAAGCCATTTACGTGGATAATGGAGCATTGACAAGAATGGAGATTAACGAAGCATGTTCTTCCGGATGTGGTTCATTTATTGAAACATTTGCACAGACCCTGAATTGTGAAATCAGTGATTTTGTTTATCAAGCATGCCAAAGTCAAAATCCATGTGATTTAGGAACTCGATGCACAGTATTTATGAATTCCAAGGTAAAACAGGTGCTTCGTGAAGGATATTCTGTGAGTGATATTGCTGCCGGATTGGCTTATTCGGTTGTAAAAAACTGTCTATTTAAAGTTCTCAAGATCAAGAATTACGATGAGTTAGGTAAAAGCATCGTTTTACAAGGTGGAACTATGCGCAACGACTCAATCGTCAAGGCTTTTGAAAATCTAACCGGCAAAGAAGTCTATTGCAACAATGTACCGGAATTAATGGGTGCTTATGGTTGTGCTTTGTATGCACAAAGAATGGCTAGTCAAGAAAAGATAGCCAATCCTTTGGATAGTTTCCTTCAGTCTGCCGAATTTGACTCAAAGATTTTGCATTGCAAAGGATGCGAAAATCAATGTCAGATTACAAAATACACATTCCAAAACGGGAAAGCATATTATTCCGGAAATAAATGTGAAAAAGTGTTTACCAATGGCAGCGGAGAGGAGACGCCGGGCATTGATATGAGTGCACAGAAATATCGAGAATTATTTGACCGCGCAGAAGATCCAAAAGCGAAATTAAGTAATCCACTATTTACGATAGGTATTCCTCGAGCATTAAACATGTATGAAGAATTTCCGTTTTGGCACACATTCTTTACCGAGTGTAATATCCAAGTTGAACTATCTTCCACCTCAACTTACCAAAATTATGAGAAAGGGGTTCACTCTGTAATGTCGGACAACATCTGTTTTCCTGCCAAGTTGGTACACAGTCATATTTATGAGTTGCAACACAAGAAAGTCGATCGAATCTTCTTCCCTCGTGTTGTCTATGAAAAGACAGAAGACCATACAGTTGACAATAGTTTCAATTGTCCGATTATCATTGGCTATCCCGATGTTGTAAATAGTGCAATAGAATCAGAAATTCCTATTGATTCTCCGGTAATTACATTCAAAGATGATGAATTATTGAAGAAACAATTGATCAAATACTTAACACCACTTGGAATATCCAAAAAAGCAATTGCCAAAGCACACGATAAGGCAGTTGCAGAATATACACATTTCGGACTTCATATCAAAAAATTGAATGAAGAGGCCTTTAAGAAGGCGCAAGAAGCCAATCGCATGGTTATTGTATTGGCCGGTCGTCCATATCATACCGACCCACTTGTTCAACACAAAGTTTCTGAAATGATTTCTCAAATGGGTGTTGATGTTATTACCGAGGAGGTTGCACGTAAAAGTAATTGCGGAGAAGAGGAATCATTTATCATCAAACAGTGGTCATTTGTAAACCGTATTCTTAACTCTGCACAATGGGTAGCAAGACAAAATCGCTTGGTACACTTTGTTGAGACCACCTCTTTTGGTTGCGGTCCGGATGCATTCTTTACGGATGATGTTCGTTCAATCTTGAACAGACATGGAAAATCACTTACATTGTTGAAGATTGATGATATTAACAATGTTGGATCAATGAAATTACGTGTACGTTCATTGATTGAGAGTTTGAAATTCGACTCAAAGGAGAAAACTGAAGTAAAACCTTTCATTAAACCTGCAAAATTTGAAGTTGGAGATAATGAACGTAGAAAAATTTTGGCTCCATTCTTTACAGAATACCTATCACCACTTTTGCCATCTGCATTTAAATGGGCCGGGTATGACATGGAGACGTTACCATTGAGTAATGCAGAATCAAATGATATTGGTTTAAAATATTCAAACAATGAAGTATGTTATCCTGCAACACTGATTGTGGGAGACATCATAAAAGCGTTACAATCAGGAAAATATGATTTAGACAAAACCGCAGTTGCCATCACACAATTGGGACAATGTCGTGCCACCAACTATCCTCCATTGATTCGTAAAGCGATAGTAGATGCAGGATTTGAAAAAGTACCGGTAATCGGTATTGGAGGCGCAGACAATGGAGACCAACCCGGCTTCCGTTTGAATTTGATAAAAGCAGCACCATTGGTTGTGTATTCTACCCTTTACGGAGATTGGTTATCCATCTTCTATCATGCAATTGCAGTTAGAGAAAAAAACAAAGGCGAAGCAAGAAAACTTCGCGATTTATATTTAGAAAAAGCCAAACCATTGGTTGAAACCAACAACACAAAGGGGTTGGTAAAACTCATTGGCGAGGCAGCAAGAGCCTTCAATGCGGTTCCAATATATGAAGACCGCACCTACCCGAAAGCAGGTATTACCGGCGAGATTTTCTTGAAATTTAATCCTTACGCACATAAATTTGTGCCAGATTGGTTGATGGAACATGGCGTTGAGGTTATTCCATCCACAGTTCACAATTTCTTCTTCCGTGCTTTTGTTAATTACAAATTTAATCGAGAGAATTACGTTCGCAGATTTAAGGTTCCACCTGTAGTGATTGATATGGCTTACAATATGATTCGTAAGATGATGAAAAAGATGGAGAGCGAAGTATCTGTCTTCAAGTTCTATCAACCAGAGCAAGATATCAAAACGATTAGTGAATATGCAAAGGATGTAATCAGTCTTTCCGCTCAATTTGGAGAGGGATGGTTATTACCGGCAGAGGTGATTGCCTTTATGAAAGACGGATGCAACAATGTTGTCAGCATGCAACCATTTGGCTGTATTGCCAATCACATTGTAGCCAGAGGAATTGAAAAGAAGATGAAAGATTTATATCCTCAGTTGAATATGCTTTCATTGGACTTTGACGGAGGTGTCAGTGAGGCAAATATAGCCAATCGATTATTGTTGTTTATCAGTAATATGAAATAAAATTAGAAGTTTATGGATATTTCAATTATTGTTGCCGTAGCAAATAATCATGTCATAGGGAAAGACAATCATCTTCTTTGGCATCTATCCGGAGACATGAAACATTTTCGGGCATTAACCACCGGCAATACGGTTATCATGGGTAGGAAAACCTTCGATTCAATAGGGAAAGCACTTCCCAATCGTCGGAACATTGTTTTATCTCGTTCGTTAGAATCTATCGATGGGTGTGAAGTCTATTCAGACGTAGAAAATCTATTGGCAGACCCATCATTAAAACATGAAAAGATATTCATAATGGGAGGTGGCGAGATCTACCGAATCTTTTTTCCATTGGTCAAAAAGATTTATCTGACTACCGTCGATGTTGAGATAGATGGCGATACAACATTCCCTGAAATCGGAGATGAGTGGATTGAGTATTCAAATGAATCGTTCAAAGCCGATGATAAAAATGACTATGATTTTCGATTTATTAATTATATTCGAAAGTAATAAACATGGTTTTAAGCATCAAAATTAGTATATTTGCAAAAAATTAAATAGCGAGAATAAAAGATATGATTACAGCATCAGACATTGTTGTTCAATTTGGAAAAAGGATATTGTTTCAAGATGTAAATTTGAAATTTACAGGTGGAAATTGTTATGGAATTATCGGAGCTAATGGAGCCGGGAAATCCACATTTTTAAAAGTTATCAGCGGAGAATTAACTCCAACCAAAGGTAATATTGCCATTGCACCGGGCGAACGTCTATCGGTTCTTAAGCAAGATCACTTTGAGTTTGACGAGTGTACGGTTATTGAGACCGTTCTTCGTGGTCACGAACCTCTTTGGAACATTATGCAAGAAAAAGATGCTCTTTATGCCAAAGAGGATTTTTCTGATGCCGATGGTATTCGTGCTTCTGAGTTAGAGGAAAAGTTTGCTGAAATGGATGGATGGAACGCAGAGAGTGATGCAGCAGCTCTTCTTAGTGGATTGGGTATCAAAGAGGAACTTCACTACCAATTGATGAAAGAATTAAGTGGAAAGGAGAAGGTTCGTGTTCTTTTGGCTCAGGCATTGTTTGGAAAACCGGATAACTTGCTATTGGATGAGCCTACCAATGATTTGGACTTGGAAACTGTAATGTGGTTGGAAAACTACTTATCAAATTTTGAAAATACAGTGTTGGTAGTATCACACGATCGTCACTTCTTGGATGCTGTTTGTACGCATACTGTAGATATTGATTACGGAAAAATCTCTATGTTTGCCGGAAACTATAGTTTCTGGTACGAATCTAGTCAGTTGGCTCTTCGTCAACAAGCTCAACAAAACAAGAAGGCGGAAGAGAAGAAGAAAGAGTTGATGGAATTTATTCAACGATTCAGTGCCAACGTGGCAAAATCAAAGCAGACAACAAGTCGTAAAAAGATGTTGGAAAAGTTGAATATCGAAGAGATTCAACCTTCAACAAGAAAATATCCCGGTATTATATTTACTCCGGACAGAGAACCCGGTAACCAAATCATAGAGATTAACGATCTATCTTATACAACTCCAACAGGTGAAACATTGTTCAAAAACATTACATTTAATGTTGAGAAAGATGATAAGGTTGTCTTTTTGTCAAAGGATCCTAGAGCTATGACAGCGTTCTTTGAGATTATTAATGACAAGTTAAAGGCTACAACCGGAACCTATAAATGGGGGGTTACAATTACTACAGCCTATCTTCCATTGGATAATTCTGAGTTTTTTAATACAGATATGAAATTGGTGGATTGGTTGGCTCAATATTCTCCGGACACTAATGAATCGTTTGTACGCGGATATTTGGGACGAATGCTCTTCTCCGGGGAAGAGATATACAAAAAGGCCGGAGTCCTTTCGGGAGGAGAAAAGATGCGTTGCATGATTTCTCGCATGATGTTGAAAAATGCCAATTGTTTGGTTTTAGACTCTCCTACCAACCATTTGGATTTGGAGTCGATTCAGGCATTTAACAACACTCTGAAAGCATTTAAAGGTAATGTTTTGATGTCCTCTCATGACCATGAGTTTATTCAAACGGTCTGCAACAGAATCATTGAATTAACTCCAAACGGATTGATTGATAAACGAATGGATTATGATGATTATATTGTCAATGAGGAGATTGCTGAACTAAAAAATAAACTATATCAATAAAAACGACTATTAGACGTTGTTTAAATTATATTTCGTGCATATTTGAGAGCTGTTTTTGAAGTTTATTTTAGTTACTCTTTTGAAGTTAACAGTGGATTGTTATCAAAAAAATGAATAAAATAGGTCAAGAACAATCTCAAAGATGCTGAGACTTAGGATTAAAATCTGTACGTAAAATTTTTAAACAACTTCTTGTATTAGGATAAATTTTGTAGAAATCTAGTTTGATAAGAAAATTTTTAAAATTGAATTTATGCAAAATAGGTTTAATTGGATAGAACTAATTATTGCTGTTCTGCTTTTTACAGCTTGCGGAAAGAGGGAAAATCGGTTTCATAATGTTGTGGTTGACTCACTCTCTTCTGTGAAGATTGAACGGTTTGATCATGCTGTTTTTGGATTGGATGAATGTATCAGCAAGCCGGCTGTGGCGGGTAATTATGACTTGCTAACCGTAGATATTCCTGATGGAGATTCTCTTTGTCTGAAAGAGAAGATTGAAAATCTTGAAGAGCGTTATGGCGAAAGTTATGATTTATACCTTCATCAATTAGGCATAAATTCAGGGGCAATAAGAGAAAATCCGACAACTGTTTTTTACCTATTTTTAACGCATCCTGCCTATCGTGAATTGTACGAAAGTTGTCAAGAGAAATACAAAGATATGAGTGATATTGAGGAGCAGTTCTCTGATGCATTCAGCCGTGCTTCTCTTCTTTTAAAAGATTTCAAAACACCGCAGGTATATGCATTCTTTTCGGGATTTGCAGAATACATTGCAGCCGACAATGATAAACTCTACATTTCATTGGAGTATTTCTTAGGATCTGATTTTAAAAATTACCAGTATGTCCCCGGTATTTATAACTATATGATACCGAATCTTAGGAAAGAAAAAATGGTTCCGGATGCTGTCTATGCATGGGTTTCCAGTGAATATCCGATACAACAGGAGACTCCGACTCTGTTAGACCAAATGCTCTATTGCGGAAAGATGATGTACGTTATGGAATCTATCTTCCCGAATGTTGATGAAAAGGTTTTAATGGGTTATAACGAAGAAGAGTGGGAATGGTGCGAGATGAATGAAAAGAATATGTGGAGGTATATGCAAGAATACAATCAATTATTCTCTACTAATTCTAAGATGATTTCAGATTATGTTAATCCTGCAAATTGCACCAAATATTTTTCTGATGAAACGCATCAAGCTCCAAGTAGAACCGGTGTTTGGATTGGATGGCAAATTATTAGAAGTTTAATGGATGAAAAGACTGAAATTACTCTAAGCGACCTAATTAATGTTGAAGATTCTCAACATCTATTAGAGCAATCAAGATACAATCCTTAATAGAGTTAGGAATAAGGAATTGGTGTTTCTTTGAACTCACTCCTATTTTGAATATAAATTGTTTGAGGTCTTAGCTTGAGTTCTATTAAATTTAAGGTAAAAAGGGTATGATGGTTTTGACTTATTCAAATGGTGCGCAATAGAATGTGGATTTTTTTCATCCCCAAGACCTAATATTCATTATTCTTCAAACAAATACGGATAGTAGGATTTCTGAAATAAGCATTCCTCTTTCGTATTTTTTTTATTTCTGTGCGTTCAATTGAGGTAAATTGGATCGCAATTAAATCATCATGCTCCAATCGGTTACACTGAGAAAAGAAGCGTTGCCAATCACCATCCGGAGTATATGAAAATTCGGGAAAATCCCAGCCAAACTCACCCTCAGATGGCACAATGATAGAAAATTCTCCTTCCGGAATAGAATCGCCACAAAGATTTTCTACTTCAAACGGATTGTATAGAAAGTTATGGGTCGGATAGGTCAACCACTCTTTCTTAGAGATATCACCCACTAAAAATCCACAACATCTAAGGATGACCCTTCGAGCCTTTGCAGAAATAGTAACCGAATAGTACCCCAAAGAATCTGTTGTAAACGATAAGTCATTCGAATAATCAGGGTGTCTCTCTCTCTTTTGATATTGAGGGTGCAAATAAATAGGCATAGCACGATGAGGAGTTCCATCCACATCCATAATCCTACCACGTAATCCTATCCACTCTAACAGAGGGATATTCTTATGCACTTCTACACCCCCCTCCATAGGAGTAGATATATCAAAGGTATCCCCATCAGCCAACAACTGAATATTTTTATTCATTGGCAAAAGGAATCTTAAAGAATCGAATTTATTTGCAGAAAATAGAATAGAATCACCATTTAGAAGCAAACAAAAGGTATCAGAAGGATTTACCATCACCCTATTAATATCAAAAAATGTTAATGAAAGAAGAAAAGAGTCTTTGCTGATAGCATTTAAAGATGAATCATTAAATAACGAATCTTGCGGTTGATTCATCAATAACAAAAGAGAATCCACCTCCTCATGACCT
>JAEIGA010001160.1_pt1 | contig 40407 bp, 30 predicted proteins | sample 9270691 | NCBI WGS metagenome assembly JAEIGA01 (sample SAMN17057246, study PRJNA624740) | gut metagenome | biome: biome; isolation source: fecal sample | host: Bos grunniens | place: China: Xizang | collected 2019 | reverse complement strand
ACCACGACGGATAGACTGCAAAATGTCGAATACCTGTGAGATCTCGAAGATAGCACCGAAAGGACAAGCGTTCATACACTTACCGCAGTAGATACACTTCGACTCGTCGATATGCTCTACGCCATACTCGTCCTTAGAGATAGCGCCCACGGGGCAAGCCTCCTCGCAAGGAACAGGGATGTAAACGATTGCGTGGTATGGACATGCAGCGAAACACTTACCACAGCTGATACACTTCTTGTGGTCGATCTTACCCTGTGATGTATCGGGATCGAACTCGATAGCATCCTTAGGGCAGGCGTGTGAACAAGCACGTGCCACGCAACCACGACAGAGGTTTGTGATGTCATAGTTAGTGCGTACGCAAGATGAGCAAGCCTCATCGATTACACACATAATGTTGTCCTTGATCTGTGTGCGGTCGATAGCAGCCTGAGCGTATGCTGACAATGGAGTGAGCTCATCAGTCTCATCTGTCATGTCGTAACCCAACAATGGGAGCGACTTATACTTCCAAACTGCGCGCTCCTTGTGGATGCAGCAGCGACCACGCACCTGTGAATTGCGAGGACTAAACTCGATGGGTACTCGATCGATCTTCTCTACGAGCTGACCCTCATTCCAGAGGCTCACAAGCTTTGTGAGAAGTCTCTGGCGTACGATCATAACGTTGTTTTTAATTGCCATATCGTTAGTAGTTAACTGTTAAATTGTCGTATTGTTGTGGTGTTAAAAACCTTTGATACAATGTAGATTATGGTCTTTTTTGACTACAATTCTCCACTTTTGCGTACCGTGCGGGTAATTAACTCAACAAAGGTAGTAAAATTTGCGCAAAAATAAAAATTTTCAGACGATTTTTTCAATTGGGCTACCCTAATATTTATATATATGTATTGAAATGCTATCCGATAAGGTCGCCCTGCGTTGCGCCCAGCTCACGCATCCTTGCCACGATACTGTCGCGAAGTTCTGCGGGACGAATACCCCCAAGTGGAGAACTGGCGATGAGGTTGCGAGGTGCCTGCGACGCAAAACGCTCAATGGCGATGCTTGGACTTAAATGACGTATAATATCTATTATGAGGTTGATATACTCCTCTCTGCCAAAGCCTTGGCTGAACAGAAAACGCTTGGGGTGCTCTCTCCATTCGCGCTCGAGGGCTGTGTTGCGATAGATTTGCAACTGATGAAACTTCACAAAGTCGATGCCAAGAGAGTTGATACGCTCCACGCCCTCAATGATGTCGGCTGTGGTCTCATTCGGAAGACCGAGGATGAAGTGCGCGCCAGCATCTATGCCCGCCGCCTTTGTCTGGGCTATGGCGCTGACTGCCGTGGCGAAGTTGTGGCCACGATTTACATGGCTGAGCGTGGTGTTGTAAACCGACTCGATACCATACTCAATACAGATGTATTTATCGTGAGACAAACGCTCTAAGAGTTGGATTATTTCGGAAGTGATGCAGTCGGGGCGTGTTCCGATGATCAGGCCCGATACAGCGGGGTGCGATAGTGCCTCGGTATATATCTGTTCTAATCTCGAGATATCGGCGTAAGTGTTTGACCCTGACTGCAAATATGCAAAATAGAAGTCTGCATTGCGACCACGCGAGGCGTGGAACTTCAATGCAGACTCAATCTGTGAAGTTATGTCGTTATTGTCACGACAATACGATGGTGAGAATGCCTCGCCGAGACAGAATGTGCAACCGCCAAAACCGACCTTGCCATCGCGATTAGGACAACCCAAACCCGCATCTATGGCGAGCTTCTGAATACGTCCGCCCATCTTGCGGCGCATGGCACTGCCATAGTCGTTGTACGGGAGCTGTTCCATGGCGTATCGGTTATTTAGAGGTCCTCAAGGCGTGCCACGGGTGACACGTCGAGGCTGCTCAGCTCGCCCGCCATGTAGCGGTAGTAGCCAGCCGTTGCAATCATGGCCGCATTGTCGGTTGTAAACTTCAGCTCGGGGAGGAAGCAGCGCCAGCCGCGGCGCTTGCCGGCCTCGAGGATACCATTGCGAAGTCCCGAGTTGGCAGATACGCCACCTGCGATGGCTATATCCTTGATTCCCGTAGCCTTAGAGGCCTTGATGAGCTTGTTGACAAGGATGTCAACGATGGTCTTCTGGAGCGATGCTGCGAGGTCGGCCTTGTGCTTCTCCACGAAGTCGGGATCCTCCTTTACTGCATCACGCAGGGTGTAGAGGAATGAGGTCTTGAGACCCGAGAATGAGTAATCGAACTCACCCTCCACGTGTGGCTTTGCAAACTTGAAGGCATCGCAGTTACCCTCCTTTGCCAGGCGGTCAATAACGGGGCCACCAGGATATGGAAGACCCATAACCTTTGCGCACTTGTCGAATGCCTCGCCTGCGGCATCATCGATGGTGGTGCCGATAATTTCCATCTCGGTGGGCGAGTCAACGCGCACAATCTGGGTGTGTCCGCCGCTTACCAGGAGACAGAGGAATGGGAAGTCGGGGTGTGGCAACTCGCGGTCGGGGAGATCCACGAAGTGCGAAAGGATGTGTCCCTGCAAGTGGTTTACCTCAACGAGTGGAATATTGTTGGCGATGGATAGTCCCTTGGCGAATGATACGCCCACAAGGAGAGAGCCCAGAAGGCCTGGTCCGCGTGTAAAGGCTATGGCATCGACTTTGTCGATGGTGATGCCCGCCTCTTTCAGTGCAGTGTCAACCACGGGGATGATATTCTGCTGATGGGCGCGCGAAGCAAGCTCGGGGATAACACCGCCATACTTCTGGTGCACTGCCTGTGAGGCAATTACGTTTGAGAGAAGTGTTCGGTTGCGTATCACCGCTGCCGAGGTGTCGTCGCATGACGACTCGATACCAAGGATAGTAATGTCCATTTTTTTTTGGAATTATTTCTATGTTTTTTTCTATATTAATAGAAAAATTATTACTTTTGTAAGTTAATTGCTGTGTAACGGCAAAATCTAAACTATCGTTTCAATGCGCAAAGTTATAAAAATATTGGCAAAGGTGCTATCGGCAATCGTTTTGTTGCTGATATTTTTGCCTATTTTTTTAACTCTGCTTCTCAATCTGGAGCCCATACAGAACATTATTGTTCGCCATGCCGCGACCTATATATCGGAGTCGCTGGGTACTCGCGTATCCGTAGATCGCATAGACCTGGACCTCTTTACGCGCGTGCGTGTCGAGGGCTTCTACGTTGAGGACTACGAGCAGGATACGCTGCTCTATGCAAAGAGTGCCGTGGCATCGCTCTCAAGCCTCGACATCAAGAAGGATGGCCTGTGTTTGCGAGCAGTTGAGGCTGATGGAGCAAAACTCTATATCCGCGAGATGGCCGACGGTGAACTCAACATCCGCCCTATTATCGCCAAGCTGCAAAATCCCGAAAAGGAGTCCGACTTCAGACTATTCATGGCCGATGCCGAGGTTCGTGACCTCGACTTCCACTATACGACGCTGACTCCTCGTATGCCAGAGTATGGCATGGACTACGACGACATCCGCATTTTGAATGTCGATGCACGAGTTGAGAACTTCAGTGTGGTGGAGGGTGTTGTGCGCGGAGATATCGTTCGCTTTGCGGCGGATGAGCGCAGCGGCATCAGGATTGACGACCTCAGCGGTTCCATGATTGTCGATATGGGTATTATTCATGTGGATGATTTGAGAGTTGTAACACCGCACTCACAACTCAACATGCCCCGCATGCACATCAATGGCGACAGCTGGCTCGAATACAAGGAGTATATCAATAGTGTCGAGATGGATATTGAGGCGGTGAACTCCTATATCTCCACTACGGATATCGGCTACTTCGCCCCCGCGCTCCGCGACTGGGGTATCACCGTTCGAGATATAGACTTGACCTATCAGGGTACTGTGGATGACTTTGATGCCAAGCTGCGTGATGCCTCTATTGGCCAAAAGAGCAACCTGCGTGCTACGGCTCACATCACGGGCATGCCCGAGTGGCGCACGGCATACTATGTCATTGGTGTCGAGAACATGCACCTCGATGTGGGTGATGCGCACGAGATACTTGATGCAGTGCTCAAGAGTCCACTTCCCGATAAGGTGCTTGATATCGTTGACCGCATGGAGTGGGTAGATATGCGTGCTACGTATGGCGGACGCTTCGATTCGTTCCGTGTGGCGGGCAACATGAACACGGCAAGTGGTCATGTGCGTGCCGATGTGAAGCTTGCAAAGGCGAAGGGTGGCAGATATAACATAAACGGAGAGGTAAAGACTACCGACCTGGAGTTGGGCAAGCTGCTTGCAGTGGCAAAGGCGGGTCGCGTGGATGCTACGATAAATGCCGCCACAGTAGTTGGTAGTGCGCAGTCGGGAGGTGTCGTGGGTGATGTGAATGTGGCTGTTGATGCCTTCACATACGCGGGATACACCTATCGTAGTATTGGCGGCGTGGGCAGGATTGATGGCAATAAGTTCTATGGCGAGGTTACGGCTGCCGATCCAAACCTTGAGTTTGACATGTTTGCAGATGTGGACTTCGACAAGAGCAACCCATACTATCGTCTGTCGATGATGCTTGCTAATGCCGACCTCCATGCTCTGGGCATAAACAAGCGCGATACAATATCGAGCCTCTCGGCAAACATCGGTGTTGATATCAGTGGTGCATCGCTCGAGCAGCTCAATGGTTATGTCAGCATTGCAGATGCGGAGTATCACTACCCTGGTGGAGATTTGTACTCCAACCGCATACGTGTCGATATGGATAGCTCGCCACAGCAGAAGTATGCGCAGTGCAAGTCCGACTTCTTCGACTTCGATTTCCGCAGTCGTTCAAGCTACCGCGACATATATAAGTATCTTGTCAATTCGCTCATGACATACGTGCCGCTGCTCTATAACAATGCTTCGGAGGTCGGTGTGCGGGATGTGACATCGAACAGCGCAAGCGATTATACGGTGTTCACGCTCACGGCAAATGACGAGATTAACAGCCTGCTCGATGCCATTGCCGGAGGTCTTGTCATCGCACCCGAGACGAACGTGTCATTGACGTTCAACCCTCGTAACAACAATATCATCCTCAAGGGTAAGTCCGAGGCGGTGGAGTATTCTGGCCTTATCATGGCCGATGTTGAGCTCGACGTAAATAACAACAGCCGCGACTCTATGTCCGTGCGTATGAAGTCCGATGGTGTATATCGTGGTTCTACGATGCTCATGCCGCACTTCAACCTCACGGGTGGTGCGCGCGAGAACCGAATCACGGTGACTGCGGGATTTAAGGATAATGAGGGTCATCGCTCGGCGATGCTTGGTCTTGCTGCCAAGTTCAGCCGTAACCATCAGACCAACCGTCGCTCAGTGCATATCAACTTCACGCCTTCACACTTCACGGTTGACAAGTCGCAGTGGAAGTTGTATGCCCGAGGTATCGACATCGACTCGTCGCGCATCAATGTGAACGACCTGCGCATCTCGCGTGGTAATGAGCAGCTGCGCATCAATGGCGTTGCCTCGCGCATGAGAAACGACTCAATCAAGCTCACGCTAAACCACTTCGACATATCGCCTCTGTCACAGATACTCTCCAAGTGGGGATACAACATCAGTGGCGCATCAACGGGATACGCAACCATCAAGTCGGCGTTGAATAATCCCGAGATTGAGGCGCGAATAAGTCTCGATGAACTTAGCGTAAATGGTCTTGTTGCCCCACCACAGGATATCATTACCGACTGGGACTTCAAGGGAAATCGTGCCCGCGTCTTTATATGTGACCACGAGACACGCGATACGCTTATCACGGGCTATTACCAGCCCGACGGCACGCGCTACTATGCCAACGCTCGCATACGCCGTCTCAAGGCGGAGCTTATTCAGCCCTTCCTCAGCGGTATCATTTCGGATATCGACGGTAGTGCGAATATCTTTGCTACGATTCGTGGTGAGGGCCGTATGGCACAGCTTAATGGTCGAGCTACCATGGATTCGCTTGCCATGACGGTCGACTATACCAAGGTGCGATATAATGCACCATATGGTGAGCTGCTTATCAAGGACAACCACATATATGCCGATGATGTTGAACTCTTCGACCCTCATGGCAATAGGGGTGTCTTCGATATGGACCTGAATCTGAACCACCTCTCGAATGTGACCTACGACATCGCTATCGATGCCAATAATATGCTTGTGCTTGACACCAAGTCGAAGGATAACGACTTCTTCTATGGTCGCGCCTTTGCCACTGGCTCGGCAGAGTTCCGTGGCGACAAGCGTGGTATCAAGATGGATATCGAAGGTACAAGTAGCGGAGACTCACACTTCTACATGCCGCTGTCGGGCAAGGAGGATGTGTCGTATGCCGACTTTGTGAAGTTCCGCGAAAGCGAGGTTGTGGGTCCCGATACAACGCGCTTCCTCACACGACGTATGCTGGCGTATGAGCGTAAGCACAGGACGGTGAACACGTTAGGCAGCGTGATGGACCTCAATATGACGCTCAACGTGTTGCCAAACGTAGATATGCAGCTGGTTATCGACCCAACGGTGGGCGATATCATCCAGGCCCGAGGTGCGGGACAGCTGACAATGCACATCGTGCCTGAGGCTAACATCTTCGAGATGCGTGGCGAGTACACCATCAGCGAGGGTGACTACCTCTTCACGTTGCAAAACATCTGGCACAAGCTATTTAAGGTTGTGCCCGGCTCTACCGTATCGTGGAATGGTGACCCTATGGGTGCGCAGCTGAACATCAATGCGGTCTATGAGACCAAGGCCTCGCTCACGCCGCTTATCGGCAACTCGCTGCAGGGTATCGACACCTCGCGTGCAGTGCCCGTGCAGTGCTACATAATACTTACCGACGATATGATGAAGCCTACGGTGACCTTCGATGTGAAGGTCCCCAACGTGGCACCTGAGATTCAGGCTGTTATCGAGAAGGCCCTCAACGACCAGCAGTCAATCGCTACGCAGATGTTCTGGCTCCTGGCAACCAACACCTTCTCGTCGGAGAATACGGGAGCTATGGGTGCGTCGCTGACGGCAACCACGGGCTTCGAGCTGTTGTCCAACCAGTTGAGCAACTGGCTCTCGGGCGAGAACTACAATATCGTGCTCCGCTACCGTCCCCGCACCGAGCAGACGGGTGATGAGGTGGACTTCGGCTTCTCGAAGAGCTGGCTCAACAACCGACTCATTGTCGAGGTTGAGGGTGGTTATCTCTCGGATGAGGCCCTTCATGCTACCGAGAAGGTATCCAACTTCGTAGGCGAGGCATTCATCACATGGCTCATCAACCCCGATGGAGCATTCCGTCTCAAGGGCTTCACGCAGACCATCGACCGCTATGGTGAGAACCAGGGTATGCAGGAGTCGGGCGTTGGTGTCTATTACAGCGAGAGCTTCAACACATGGAAGGATCTTGGCGAGAGCCTCAAGAGGAGGTTCTCCCGCGACAGCGTGGCGCATGCCGAGCGCATAGCCGAGCGCGAGGTTAGACGTGCCGAGCGTGAGGAGCGTCGCAGGGCTAAAGAGCTTGTAAAGGAGCGTCCTCCGATGGTTGCAACCAACGAGGAGATGTAACACGATTGGAGAGAGTAAAGCGAAATAAAACAATAAAAAATTAATAACTAAAAACTTAAACAACTATGATTAACATTCTTGCTACTACACCCGGTGTAGAGACTGGCGAGCTCACTCAGGCGCAGCTCGACTCACTTGCACTTGCAAACGAGGCTATTCAACCCACAGCAGACAAGGCTACAGAACTATCTGTTGGCTTCTGGGACTTGTTCCTTGGTGGTGGCTGGCTGATGTGGGTACTTGTTGCGTTGGCATGTGTCATGATATTCATCTTCGTGGAGCGTTTCATGGCTATCCGCAAGGCTACAACCATCGACAAGAACTTCATGAACCGCATCCGTGACTTTATCTCGGAGGGAAACATCAACGCTGCTGTTGACCTCTGCCGTCGCACAAACTCACCTATCGCACGAATGGTGGAGAAGGGCATCGAGCGCATTGGCCGTCCTATGAGCGACATCCAGACAGCCATCGAGAACGTTGCGAATGTTGAGGTTGCAAAGCTCGAGACAGGTCTTCCATGGTTGTCATCTATCTCGGGTGGTGCCCCTATGATTGGTTTCTTGGGTACTGTAGTAGGTATGGTGCAGGTCTTCATCGACATGTCGGCTAACAACTCTGGCACCATCGAGCTTTCGCAGCTCTCTTCAGGTATGTATGTCGCAATGGTAACGACTGTGGGTGGTCTTATTGTTGGTATTCCTGCATACTTCGCATATAACTACCTCGTGGCACGCATCGAGAAGCTCGTATTTAGAATGGAGGCTACAACCATCGCCTTTATGGATATCTTGAACCAGCCCGTACAAAAATAGTATAGACCATGGCAATTAAGAGAAGTTCAAAGTCAAACTCGTCGTTCTCATCATCGTCGATGACCGACCTCGTGTTCCTGTTGTTGGTCTTCTTCATCCTCGCTACGACGCTCATCAACCCTAACAATGCGGTGCGTCTTACGCTCCCATCATCTTCGAGCCAGGAGGGTGACCCATCGGTTATTTCGCTCTCGGTGGTTGGCGACAGAACAAGTCCGTCGGGTTATCAGTATGTCATCAACAGCGATGAGAAGTACACCGAAGTATCGGAGGTGGCAGCGGCATTGCGCATCCACTATGCACCATTTGAGGGTCGCGCCGAGGAGGAGCGTCCATATATCTCGTTGCGCTGCGATGAGAAGGTGACCGTGGATGCACTTGTTGAGATTATCGACCTCACGCGTGAGGAGAAGTATAAGATGGTACTCGCTACGAAGGACAAGAAGTAGGGGGTGCAGTAACTAACGTTTGTATAATGGAGTATTACGATCCCATAGATCGCAGTTCACGCCGCGTAGCTGCTGTTGTCACACCCGTTGTGGTGGGACTCCTGGCTGGTGCTATGAGCTTTGTGAGCTTCGATATCAACGCAGGTGACGAGTTGCCGCCACCCGTGGAGATTCTCTTCGAGGAGGAGCCTGTACCCACTCCCGAGCCCAAGCCCGAGAGGCAGCAGAGTGCTCCTACCGACCAGCGCCGCGACAAGGCTCCTGCTCATGTCGAGGAGGCGAAGCAGACCCAGAGTAACCAGACCTCTGGCGAGGCGGAGAGAACCGAGACGGTAAACCCCAATGCGCTCTTTAAGCCCGTTACGGGAAATAGTGCCGAGCAGGTTCCCGAGGGCAATCGCCTTGCGCCCGATGGCAAGGAGCAGAACAAGGGTGAGGGTACGGGATATAACCTTCAGGGTACCGATCAGCTCGATAGTGGCTTGCAGGGTCGTGGCCTCAGAGAGGGTCTGCCCAAGCCTGCCAAGAACTACAATACAAGTGGCGTTGTGCGTGTGAGAGTAGAAATCGACAGCGCAGGTAATGTCACAAGTGCCAAGGTGGACCTTACGGGTACTACGACCACAGATGCACAGCTTCATAAGCTGGCTGAGGAGGCTGCCCGCAAGGCAAAGTTCCGACCCAGTGAGCGTACGCTGCAGGGAGGTATCATCACCTATGAGTTTAAATTGCAGTAGGCTGCGAAAAAGATGATGTAATATGAAAAGAGTGTTATTGTTGTGCTACGCACTGCTTGCCTCGTGCATTGTGGTGTGTGCAGATAGCCCCAAGGGTGCTGTTATAGAGTTTTCGACCAAGGTTGTAGATCTCGGCACGCTGACGCGCGACGACGATAAGCAGATTGTGCGTCTGTCGTTCACCAACGTGGGCGATGTTCCGTTGGTCGTTACCGAGGTGCGCACTACCTGCTCATGCACAACGGTGCAGCACGACAGAAAGAAGGTGCTGCCCACGGAGCGTGGTGTGCTGAACATCACCATGGACCCCTCGAAGGCCCCTGTCGGCGATTTCTATCGTGTGTTGAACGTCTATTCGACCGCAACAAACGGTGTGCAACATATAACGCTTAAGGCTGAAATTGAATAAAAATAGTATATTATGGAGATTAAACGACTGGTTTTTAACCCATTCAGAGAGAATACATACGTCGCATGGGACGATACTAAGGAGTGCGTCATCATTGATGCTGGTAATATGGTTGCGGGTGAGAACCGCATCCTCGCAGAGTTTATCGAGGCGTATGGTCTTAAACCCGTTATGGCGGTAAACACCCACGGCCATTTCGATCATGTTGGTGGCGTGCAGTGGCTCAAGGATACATACGGTGTGCAGTTCGCATGCTCGTCTAAGGATCAGTTCATCATTGACAGCACCGCGGGTGGCACCATGTATGGCTTCAAATGCAACGAGGTGCCCGCGATAGATATCGACCTCGACACCGTTGGCGAGATTCGCTTCGGTGAGACCCTCTTGCGCGTTATCAAGACCCCTGGCCATACGCCTGGCCACGTGGTGTTGTTCAACGAGGCTGACAAGACCCTCTTTACGGGCGATACGCTCTTTAGAGAGAGCATTGGTCGCACCGATTTGCCTGGTGGCGACTACTCATGGATTATGAAGTCAATCCTGGAGGAGGTGGTACCTCTCGGCGACGATGTTACCATCTACCCTGGCCATGAGGATAGCTCGACAATTGGCCACGAGGTGTTGTACAACCCCTTCATCGTCGAGGTGCTCAACAACGAGATTAACTATAAAGGATAGCCTGCGATATGCGTATAGATATTATTACTGTCGTGCCTGAACTTCTCGACTCGCCACTCAACGAGTCGATATTGAAGCGTGCTCAGGAGTCGGGACATGCCGAGATTTATGTGCATAACCTGCGCGACTATACCGACGACAAGCGTCGCACGGTTGACGACTACCCCTTTGGTGGCGAGGCGGGCATGGTGATGAAGATTGAGCCCGTGTTCCGCTGCATCGAGAAGCTCAAGTCGGAGCGCGACTACGACGAGATTATCTTCACCTCGCCCGATGGCATCACCTACAACCAGCATGAGGCAAACCGCCTCTCGCTGATGAAGAACATCATCATCCTCTGCGGCCACTACAAGGGTATCGACTACCGCATCCGCGAGCACCTTATCACACGCGAGATATCTATTGGTGACTATGTGCTTACGGGCGGCGAGCTCGCTGCGTGCGTCATTGCCGACTCTGTTGTGCGCATCATCCCTGGTGCTATTGGCGATGAGGCCTCGGCACTTACGGACTGCTTCCAGGATAACCTGCTTGCCCCACCTGTCTATACCCGCCCTGCGGAGTTTAATGGCTGGAAGGTGCCCGATGTGCTGTTGTCGGGTCACTTTGCCGAGATTGAGAAGTGGCAGGATGAGCAGGCCTATCTGCGCACCAAGGCTTTGCGCCCCGACTTGTTGGAGGAGTAACAGGACTGAATAAACAAATAACTGCGACCTTTTTTGAAGGGTCGCAGTTATTATTATATATAGGTGTATGCCTACTTGATGTCGAAGTTGAGCAGCGTGTGGTCGCCAATCGTGAGGCGATAGTTGTCGCCAGCCTTCGCCTCGAACTCCGCGGGAGCACCGAGGTAGATAAGGTCACCGATGCGCAGCGTCATGCACTCCGAGAGGTGGCTTACGACATGGTCGGGCGTAAAGCGCATATCGCCAAGCGCGATGCGTGCACGCTCCTCACCGTTGATGTAGAATATAGCGCCCTCGGCGATGGCCTCAGCGGGGAGTGTGTCGAGCGATAGTGCCGAGGAGTGGTCGAAACCCACGGCCTCGTCCCATGGCAGGCCCTCGCGGCGTGCCTCGTCGAGCTTGTCAATGGCGGTGAATGCCACGCCACCCATCACACCCTCTATGCAACGTGAGGCGAAGCGCTCGCCTATGTACTTTGCCAGGCGCGAGACCTTGAGCACGATGTGTGGCTCGGCGATGACACGACCCACGCCATCTGGGATGTAGAAGGCGTCGTTGTTGCGCAGTAGGGCGGTGTCGGCCTTGAGGTAGTAGCGGGGCGTTGAGCCTTGCTCCGAGTAGTTGTTTATGATGTTTATAAGTTTCATTATCTGAGTGTGTTAACAATATCTTTAGCAAATCGTTCTGATGCTCCTGCATCACCAATCATGGTGCGCAACTCGTCAAAGTCGCGGAGCATGCGCTCGCGGTCGCTGCCTCCAGGGAGTATCGCTGCGAGCTCCTTCGCCGAGGTCTCTATAGGAAGTTTTGCGCGTACAAGCTCCTTGACGGCCTCGCGGTTGAGGTTGATGTTCACGAGCGAGATGTAGGGTATGCGCAGGAAGTAGGGTTTTAGTTTTTCGTAGAGCCAGGGCACATGATACAACACAACCTCGGGGATGCCCATAAGTGCTGTTTCGAGTGTCGCCGTACCCGATGTCACTATTGCCGCCTCGCTCATAGCGAGTGTCTGCTGCGTGCGGTCACATACGTACTTGACATCCGAATCGGCAATAATAGCATCGTAGATATCCCTATCTATCCATGGCACTGCCGTAACAACAAACTGATAGTGGGTAAACTGGCGCGAGAGGGCAACCATATCGGGGAGGTTTGCCTTGATCTCCGATATGCGGCTTCCGGCCAATAGCGCCACGATGGGGCGGTTGTCGAGATGACATTCGGCAAGATACTCCTCGCGTGTGGGGAGCGTGCTACGGCGCTCTGCAATGTCATCGACCAGCGGGTTGCCACAGAAGATTGGCTCTATGCCGTGACCTCTGAAATATGCGGTCTCAAACGGAAAGATTGTGTAGAGGCGATCGACATATCTGCGTAATTTCTTCACGCGGCGCTCCTTCCATGCCCAGACTTTGGGTGCTATGTAGTAATAGACGCGTATGTTGCGGCTCTTTGCCCACTTGGCGATGCGCAGGTTGAAGGCCGGATAGTCAATAAGTATGATTACGTCGGGATTGAAACTCTCGATGTCGGCCTTTACGTTATCCATCTGACGGAATATGGTGCGCAGGTTCATTGCCACCTGAACGAAGCCGAAGAACGACATCTGCTTATAGTGGTAGAGCATATTCTCTTTGCCACCCACCTCAGCCATGCTGTCGCCACCCGAAAAGCGGAACGATGCTTCGGGGTCCTGGGTGCGTATGCCGCGCATGAGTTTACTTCCGTGGAGGTCGCCCGAGGGCTCTCCCGCAATAACATAGTACTTCATAGAGTCGCATTTAATTCACAAATATAGCGCTTTATTTCCAAACTGCGCAGATGTAGGGCCATAAAAAAGCAGCACCCCGAGGGATGCTGCCATAAAAATTGTTGTGCGTAAGGCTATTCAGTGACCGTGATTATGCCATTGGCAACCTCAAAGAAGCTGTTGTCTGCGCCGCCATTGAGCGATGCCAAACCATCGTCGGTTGCAACTGCTGCGTTTGTTGTTACGTCAAGCAACTCGTTGTTAGCGTTGTAGTAGAAACATGAGAGGTTGTTGTTAGAACACTGATATGTAGCGCCGTTAGCCGATGTAAGCTCACCTGCGTTGAGGCAGTAGTTAGCCTTGTCGCCTGTGCCATACTGAGCCTTAGGTGCGATGCCGCCTGCGCCCATATCGCCGATGATTGTGCCGTTGTTGTAGCAATAGCTTGCGTTGATAGAGCCGTACAAGCTGTATGCGATACCTGCTGCGTAGCTGTGCTCTGCGGTGATATTGCCATAGTTAGCGCAGTAGTTGAGCGTAGCTGTGCTACCTGGGGTCTGACCAAGAATACCTGCGGCTGATGCGTTAGGATTGGCCTTGTGAGAGGTCACATCGCCATAGTTGTAGCAGTACTCGAAGGTTGTTGCACCTGTTAGGATGCAGACAACGCCTGCTGCTGGCTCCGACTCTACGGATGAAATAGTGCCGTTGTTTGTAGCGTTTGAGACAGTGCCCTGCACGCGGTTTACGATGCCCGCAGCACCCCATGTAGCTGCAATGTCGCCATTGTTCACTACGTTGTCAACCACGGTGTTGGCACCAGTAATCCATGATGCGATACCTGCTGCGCGAGTAGCAGTGATGTTGGCATCGTTCTGGCAGTTTTTGATAGTCACGTTTGTAAGGTTGTGGCAGATGCCCGCGGCGTAGCTTGTAGCGTTGATGCTGCCCGATACGGTTACATTCTCGATTGTGATGTTGTCGTCACCGGTGCATACCACGCCCGCAGCATATTTTGTTGAGTTGATTGCCACGTCAACAAGGTTGAGGTTCTTGATTGTTGTGCCCTCGGCAGCGTAAGCAATGAATGCCGCATAGTCGCCACCCACAGAGAGGTTGTAGATGCTCTTGCCATTACCATCGAAGGTGCCCTGGAATGGCTTGTCGCTCGTGCCTACTGCAGTCCATGGCTCGTTGTTGAGGTCGATATCCTCGGCAAGGAGTATGGTCTTGTTTGCGAGGGTGTCAGTGTCAGCCGTTGCAAGCCATGCAAGCTCCGAAGCCTTGGTGATGTGGTATGTCTGCGTTGTTGTGTCAAGCGTTGGCTCACTTACGCTTGTGCCATCCCAGAGCTGTACGTAGAATGGCTCGTCGGTAAGGTTGTCGGCGTTTGCAAAGTTGTCGTCGATTGTGACGTTAATCTGCGTAGCCGATGTGAGCAGGTTACCGATGATGGTTGTGAGGTAGTTGCGCTGAATAGGGATGTCGGTGCGGAAGTTGGTCTCCTTGATAAGAGCATCGCTCTTGTCGTAAACCGACATTGTGAAGTTGATTGGTGTCTGCTGGTCGGTAGCGAGAATGTAGTCCGTAACAAGCGTCATGTGCGTGTGGCGCTTCTCACCGCTTGTATTCTCCGTGCCATAGTTGTCGTAGCTGTCGTAACCCTCGGTATAGAGGTGTGTCGCAAGACCCGTGTGAGTGGCATCAACCAACTTGCACACGCCATTGTCGTAGGTGTACTCGAAAGTCTTGGTCGATGATGTGCCGGCAATAGCACCTGTGAGGGCATTGAACTGTGTTGGTGCGCCTGTCTCGAACTCTACCACCACCTTGCCTGGGTCAACATTAAGGTTGAGCTCCGAGAGGTCGGTAGTCACCACGCGCACCTTTGCGTATGGGCGTGTCAGGACCATTGCACGTGTTGTAGGATTTGTGATGGTGATGTTTGTCGAAGAGAAGTATGCGTCGGCAAGCTCATCGTTAATAGCCTCATCCTTGATGGTGATATCCTTGAGTGTGCTGCCGATGATGTGACGAAGACCGAGGTTCTGCTGTACATCAACTGCTGGGTCATCGGATGCGTTCTCGCCCACAAAGTCTGCGAATATCGCGAAGTGGTATTCGCGGTTGGGGATAAGACGAAGGTCGAAGCTTACGGGAGCATACTCGTCAACGATGATGACCTGACGATCCTTGATAGGTGCGAAGTTGTCGCCATAGAGCCCCTCAGGGTCAACATCGTAAACCTCCAGCGAGTAGCGAAGGTCCACGTCCGACCAGTCTATGCAGTTGTCACCCGCCTGGCTGCCCTGCAAGTAGTCGATAGCGCCGTATGCGCTGTTGCGACCCTGTTGTGGGGTTGTGTCGCCAGCGCGAGTAGCAAGCTCGGCAATGTCAACGGCAAATTTGAAGTTAACCTCCTCATTACCCATGTTAGTGGTAATGTCTGGCTCGGTCTGACAAGCAGCAAAACCAAGCACCATCGTAGTTAAAGCTAAAATTTTTCTCATAATAAATAGTTGTTTTGGTGTATGGAAAATTTCACGATTACAACTACCTGTTATGCAAAGACTCTGCCAATGGCGAAATTATCCCAGAACAAAAAAATGGCGACCCCGAAGAGTCGCCATATTGAAGTGTAGCGCAGAGATGCCCTTAGATGCCCATCTCCTTGATAAGCCACTCGGCACCGCCCACCTTGTCAACTACGAACAATACGTAGCGGATGTCGCAGATGATGTTGCGGCAGAGAGTCTCGTCAAACTCGATGTCGCTCATTGTTGAGAGCCATGTACGGTCGAAGTTTACACCGATAAGCTCACCCTTGCGGTTGAGAACTGGCGAGCCTGAGTTACCACCAGTTGTGTGGTTTGAGGCGATGAAACATACGGGAACGGTGTACTTGCCATTGAGCTCCACGCCCCAACGACCATAATCCTTCTTTGCGTATGCATTGCGCAAAGCCTGTGGCACGTTGTAGTCGTAGATATCGGGGTTGTCCTTCTCGATGATACCCTCGATGGTTGTCTGTGGCAAGTGGTACTCGCCATCGGCATACTCATAGCCCGCAATCTTACCATAAGCAACACGCAATGTGAGGTTTGCATCGGGGAAGAATGCACGCTGCTTGTCCCACTCCATCAACGCCTTAACGTAAGGACGGAACCAGCGCTCGATGTCGGGGATGTTGCTGAAGTTGCGATATGCATACTTGGATACGTGTACGCGCATAGGCTCGATAGCCGCTGCGAACTCAGCGATAGGGTCGTTTGCCACGTTGTCGTAGCTGAACTCCTCGATGGTGCCGAGTGTAGTGTTTGCATAGAGCCACTCTGCGTATGCTGCGCCATTGCCATGCTTCTCGAGGAGCTGCTTAAGCTCGGGCGAGAAGAGCGTAGCGTGCTTCTCGTATGCTGAGAGCATTGCAATTGCAATGTCGCGGTCAACATTTACGTCGAAGTCCTTGTAGAAACGCTCGAGGGCTGCCTGCTTCTGCTCCTGAGTGAGCTTGTCGCTGTTGGCGATGGCAACTACCTGAGTGAGCTCGATGCCGCGCAACGACTCGTTGAACAACTCATAGTGGAAGTAACCCTCCATGTTACGCTCGTAAGCGGCCGATAGCGAGTCAAGCAGGTATGCTTTGTCAGGGTTCTCCTTGCGGAAACGCTCCTCGTAAGCGAGTTTCTTGTTGTAGGTGCCAAGGCGGTTGATACCCTTAACCTCACCCTGCCACTTCTTCCAAGCATTTGCGATGTTCGCCTGCTTAGCTGCATACTTGATGCGTGTCTCTACGGATGTAGCCTGTGCAGCACCGATGATGTCGAGGCGCTGTGTGCGAAGGTCAATCTTGGTAGGGTCAGAGATCTCGGCGATGTACTTGACAGCATCAGAGGTGATATACTCCTGAGTGTTGCCTGGGAAGCCGTAGATCATGGTGAAGTCGCCCTCGTTTACGCCCTTTGTCGAGATCTTGAAGTGACGCTTTGGCTTGTATGGCTTGTTATTCTTGTTGTAATCTGCTGGCTCGTTCTTGCTGTTCGCGTAGATGCGGAAGATTGAGAAGTCGCCAGTGTGACGTGGCCAGATCCAGTTGTCGTTGTCGGCACCAAACTTACCGATGGTGGTAGGAGGCGCACCTACAAGGCGTACATCGTTGAACTCGCGGTAGATAAAGAGGTATGCCATGTTACCATAGTACATAGACTCCACGCGCGCGCGATAGCCTACTCCCTCCTTCTCAGCCTTGGCGATAATCTGCTCCTTGGTCTCACCTGCTGCGAGGCGCTCAGTGACATCCTCCATGCGCACGAGGATGTGCACCTTGAGGCCTGGACATGGCAACTCCTCGTTGTGGTTCATAGCCCAAAAACCGTCGGTGAGGTAGTCGTGCTCAACGGTTGAGAGTGCCTGAATAGCGTCGTAGCCACAGTGGTGGTTCGTAAGGATAAGACCCTTGTCAGAGATAATCTCACCCGTACAACCGCCATCAAAGAGTACCACGGCGTCCTTCATAGAGGCTTTGTTGATAGAGTAGATGTCCTCGGCAGAGAGCTTGAAGCCCTTAGACTTCATGTCGTCGATGCGCGATGCGATGAGTGACGGAAGCCACATACCCTTGTCCGCAACGGCAGAGAAGCTTGTTGCACATAGCAACGCGAAAATAAGTAGTGAACGTTTCATTTTGTTATTGTATTAAATTAGTTATTAGCTCTTTAGTAGCACGATGGCAGTTGCTCGATGAAGCACTCCAACTCGCGGTAAAGCCTCTGCACGGGCAGACCCATAACGTTGTAGAACGAGCCTTCGATGCCCTCGATGCCGCAGTAGCCTATCCACTCCTGAATGCCGTAGGCACCCGCCTTGTCCATGGGGTGATAGTTATCGACGTAGTAGGCTATCTGCTCCTCGCTAAGCTGTGCAAAACGCACCTTGCTCTTCGATGAGAAGCTGCGCTCATTGTCTGTGGAGCGTAGCGTTACGCCCGTTACTACGCAGTGCTCACGTCCCGATAGTCGGCTAATCATGGCGCGCGCCTCAGCCTCGTCGGCGGGCTTGCCCAATACCTCGTTGCCAAGCACCACGGTGGTGTCGGCAGTTATGAGGATGTCGCCGCACTTCAGGGGTGTGGGGTATGCGCGACTCTTGAGCAGAGAGAGGTACTCGGCAACCTCCTCGGCAGGGAGTGTGGCGGGATATACCTCGTCGCACTCGAACTTAGGTGCGAGGTGATACTCAATTCCCGTAGCCTTGAGCAGCTCACGTCGGCGTGGTGATGCCGAAGCGAGTATTATGTTGAATGACTTAAGTTTATCGTGTAGCAGCATTTTATATATGCATATTTTCTACAAAGTTACGCAATTTATTTGATTTTCCCTATCTTTGCGCCGATATTCATGTCTATTTTTACCAAATATTTATAACTTAGTGTGTTATGAAACGTGATGCTATAGATTTTCAGAGTGACGAAATAGGTAAACTCTTCCGCAAACTGCTTGTGCCTACGTTGTTTGGCGCGTTGTCGATGTCGGCAATGACCGCCATAGATGGCATCATCGTGGGTCATGGTGTGGGCGCTGTGGGCGTTGCGGCGGTGAATATCGTAGTGCCTATATATACGCTTATGTCGGGTATCGCGCTTATGGTGGGCGCGGGTTGCTCGGTTGTGGCATCAATCCATCTTGCAAAACAAAAGGTGAAGGTCGCACGCCTGAATGTTACTCAGGCACTTGTTGCCTCGTCGCTTACGGCAGCGCTTATATGCGCCGTCATACTTCTCTTTCCGGAGCAGATATTCGAAATGCTGGGTGCATCGCCCACGCTCCTGCCCTATGTCATGGATTACACACTGTGGCTGATGCCGGGATTTGTGTTCGAGATGTTCGGCCTTATAGGTCTCTTTATCATACGTTTGGATGGTGCGCCACGCTATGCCATGTGGTGTAATATCATACCTGCGGTGCTCAATGCCATCCTCGACTGGGTGTTCATCTTCCCTGTGGGTATGGGCGTTGAGGGTGCGGGTATCGCCACGTCGATGTGTATGGTGCTTGGCGGTGTGATGGCTCTGGGATATCTGCTTATGCCGAGCCATAAACTGAGCGTCGTTATGCCCAAGTTTTCGCTAAAGAGCCTCCGTCTGTCGCTGCGCAATGTGTGGTATCAGTGCCGCATAGGCATCTCCTCGCTCATGGGAGAGCTCTCGCTGTCGGTGTTTGTGTTTATTGGTAATCTGGTGTTTATGCACTTCCTGGGTGACGATGGTGTCGGCGCATTCGGCATCTCGTGCTACTATACGCCCTTCTTCTTCTCGGTGGGTAACTCCATCGCGCAGTCGGCACAGCCTATCATAAGCTATAACTATGGTCTCGAGCGTTGGGATAACATAACCCGCATACGTCGTATGCTCCTATCGACATGCTTTGCTGTGGGCGCTGTGGTGTCGCTGCTCTTTGTCTTTGTGCCCGAGTGGCTGGTGGGCTTGTTTGTGGATTCCAGCTCCAATGCGGGTGTTATAGCTATTGCAGGCTTCCCATACTACGCCCTCGGCATTATATTCTTTATTCTGAATGTGGCGATTATAGGCTACTATCAGAGTATCGAGCGTGTTGGCCGTGCAATGTTTATCACGGCGTTGCGAGGTATGATATTCGTCGTTCCCGCCTTTCTGCTTCTGCCCTCGCTGCTTGGTATCAAAGGCATCTGGCTTGCTATGCCTGTGGCGGAGGTATTAACCCTCGCGGTGGTGCTGATGATATTGCTGGCAACAAAAAAGACAAAATAATACGCTTTAGATATTATTAATGCGTACTCTATGCGCACTATTCTATCAGCGGCAGCAAAATATGCCGTACCACACCAAATAGATATATTGTCAGAAAGATGTGGAGTAAACTTGATTAGCACCACGACCATATTTGTTGTCAGAAGGTTGCAGATACAACGCTCGGTAAAAAAAATGCGGATAGATTGTACTTAAGCGTACTACCTATTCGCATTCTCTTATGTTAGCGGCAGTAGATGTCTGCCTTTTCACAACAAATTAAATCTCTACCAAGTGGTTCTTTATGGCATAGACCACTAAGTTCGCGGTGTTCTTACAGCCAGTCTTCTCAAGAATGTTGGCACGATGCTTATCAACCGTGCGCTTCGAGATAAAGAGCTTATCGGCAATCTCCTGGTTATTAAGTCCACGGCACACCTCAACAAGAATCTCGACCTCTCGGTCAGAGAGCGCCTCCTCGCTATATGCCTCAGGGATGGCAATGCGGCTCATATTGCGCGTGAAGCTGCCGAGAAGTGCCTCACTGAAGTAGCTATCACCCTGAGCGACAGAGACAACTGCCGCATATACCTCATCGATATCGGAATCCTTGAGCACAAAGCCCGAAGCACCCGACTCAAGCATTAGCTTATAATAGTGGTCATCGCCATACATCGACAGAGCAATGACGTGTAGATTGGGGTTAATCTGCATTGCGCGGCGCGTAGTCTCAGCGCCATTGATGCCCGGCATAGATATATCCATGAAGATGACATCCACGTCTAACGTGGGCAGTATATCCAGGAACTCCTCGCCACTACCCACATCTGCGACAACCTCAAAACCCTCGTGCATAGACAATAGACCACGGAGGCCTGAGCGGAAAAGGGTGTGGTCATCGACCAACGCTATTCGTATTTTTTCTCTTTCTACCATATCTTTTCTTTCCATAAACATGTTCGTGGAGATCGTCTGCAAGCTGCACGATGCGTCCGTTGATGTTTACCTCAATATGAGCCGACATTCCGTTGTTAGGCTTGCTATCGATACGTATCTTGCCACCAAGCGAGGATATGCGCGACTTAATGTTGGAGAGGCCCATGCCCTGATTTTCTACATCGCGCAGGATGAATCCCCTGCCATTGTCGCGGTAATCAATAACGATGTTGTCACCCACGCTCTTCAACTCTATGAATATACGTGTACATGCTGAGTGCTTGAGTGAGTTATTCACAAGCTCACAGACCACGCGGTACAGGATAACCTCTATATTGGCATCGAAGCGCTCGTCACCGAAGCTCGTACGAAATATTATCTCGCGCTCCTGCATCGCCGCTACCCTATCCACAAAGTTCTGGATGCCGCGCGCCAGTCCGAAGTTGTTGAGCATATGCGGCGAAAGGTTATTCGATATCTCGCGCAACGAGCGTATAGCCTCATCAATGACGGATGTTGTATTCTTGAGCATCTCGTGGCTCCTATCATCCATATTGCTATGCTGAAGTGCCGACAGGGACATCTTTGCAGAGGAGAGCAGAGGTCCGAGGCCATCGTGCAGCTCACGCGAGAACGTAGCACGCTGTCGCTCCTCGGTACGCAGAACTGCGGTCATAAGCCTATTTTCGAGCTCACGGCGCTGTTGTGTAACCCTATCGACATGGCGCACAAGGAGTCTTGCAAAGAAGATACTCAACGAGTAGCTCAGCGAGAGTATGATACCCACCCATGCGAGGGCTAAGTCCGAGATTGCACCCTCCTCGAAGATGCCGAGGTCGAGGCTTCGCTCCACCGTAAGCATCGCAAGGCCCACGATACAACATATCCACAACGCCTTATAGCGTGTGTGGTTGACAAGAAGCAGCGCAACGACAATAGCTACGAACTGCAACACTATCGAGACTATCGTGAGTATCTCAACGCCTGTCATAGTGGTATAGGGATATTACCTGATGATGCCGTCGAGGCTTTTAAGCATGCGATAGTCGGTCATATCGACCTGAACGGGCACAACGCTCACATACTTATGTGCCAATGCCCACTCATCCGTATCCTCGGCATCGGGCTCGGCATTCTGGAATGCTCCCGTAAGCCAGAAGTAGTCTCTGCCCTGTGGGTCCTGACGTGCGTAGAAGTCCTCTCGCCAGAAGCCGCGCGTCTGACGGCACAGGCGCACACCCTGCAACTCCGAGGCTGCACAGCGAGGTACATTGACATTCAGACACAAGGGGCGGGGCAGGCTGTCGCCAGCCTCAAGCACCGAACGGATAATCTGCTCACCATATTTCACAGCGCCTTCGAAGTCGGCATCTGCGCTATGGTCATCGACAGAGAGTCCAACAGAGGGGACACCATAGAAGCTACCCTCGATAGCTGCGCCCATAGTACCCGAGTACATCACATTGACCGCAGCATTCGAGCCATGGTTGATACCCGAGAGTACGAGATCGACTTTGTGGCCCTTGAAGAAGTGGTCGAAAGCGATCTTTGCACAATCGACAGGAGTACCCGAGAAGGCGTATATCTCGACACCCTCACGCTCCTCAACACGGCGCAGGAAGAGTGGCGAATTTATGGTTATTGCCTGACTCATGCCACTCTGCACCCTGTCGGGAGCAATGGCAACCACCCTGCCAAAGCGCGAGGCAAGCTCTACAGCATGACGAAAGCCCTTCGAAAGGTAGCTGTCGTCATTCGTAACAAATATCAATCTCTCGTTATTCATAGTCCTGAATATTTTATATTCCTCGATAACCATCACTCTCCGATGTTGAGGCATCGAGGCGTATAGCAATCATTACCAACAGTGTAAATGCGACAAGCGACGAGCCGCCATAGCTCATGAAGGGCAACGGAATACCCATGACGGGCATCACTCCGATGGTCATGCCCACATTCACTAACACGTGCAACAACAGCATCGCGGCAACAGAGTAGCAATAGACTCTGCCAAAGGGCTCTTTGATGCGCTCACCCATGCGCATAAGTCGCAGAATGAGCGTTAAGAATAGTCCTACAACCAACAGAGCACCCATAAAGCCCCACTCCTCACCTACGACGCTGAAGATGAAGTCGGTATGCTTCTCGGGCACAAAGCTGTAACGGTTCTGCGTACCATCGAGCAGACCCTTGCCGAAGATACCTCCCGAGCCAATGGCAATCTCCGACTGCATGACGTTGTAACCCACGCCCTTGGGGTCGTCAACAAGGCCCAGAAAGGTGTGGATACGGTTCTGCTGATGAGGCTCAAGCTTCGAGAACAACATATCGCACGTAGGGACAAAAGCCATTGCGTAGATGAACATCACGATGGGCCACAGAAGGGTCATCGTGTGGGTCTTGACAACAAGGAACAACAACATTACGACAGCCAATGCTGAGGCTATCATAAGCGCGGCATAGCCACTCAATGGGGTGACAAGAGCGAGGAGCAACGCCACAAGAAATACTGCGCACATAAAGACCACATGACCCTGAAGCTCGCCATGCAACAACAGGCTATAGAGCATAAAGAGCACGATGAGCACCGTGAATATCACCACAGGCTCGAACATCAGCGACACGATAAAGAGGAAGACCGTAAACAGCACCGGGAAGTAGATATACTTCGAGAGTCCCTCGCGGTAGAAGACAAATATAAACGCTCCGAACACCAGTCCCGAGCCCGTATCGTTCTGCAACACGATGATGATAAATGGCAACAAGATAACGGCACCCACCTTGACCAGGTCCGTGAGACGCTTGATGTTAAACGAGTAGTCGCTCATCACGCGCGCCATCATCAGCGCCACGGCAATCTTCACAAACTCAACGGGTTGCACTCTGATACTACCAAACTCGAACCACGCCTTGGCACCATTTACCTCGCGTCCGAATATGAGTACGGCGATAAGCAAAAATACACCAAACACATAGGCCGGCATGGCAAACATGTGGAAGAACCTGCGGTCGAGGAGCAACACCACCGTAGCCATAACCCACGAGATGCCAATCCACATAAGCTGCTTCATATAGTTGTGGCTAAAGGCAAAGATATTCTCCGTTTCATGGTCGAAAGATGCCGATGTGATAAAGGTAAAGCCAAGCAACACAATAGATATGTAGGTCAAGAGCGCCACCATATCTATTCTGCCGAAGAGTGAGTTGCTTCGCTGATTTGACGATATGTTAAAATCCGAAATCATAATTCCTAATTCTCCTTATATCTCTGTTGACACACTCACCCTACTTCTTCTTACGCTTGGCATCGTACTGCTGCTGCTTGCGGTCGTACGACGAATAGTTAGGCTTAAAGGCCTTCACCTGCTTGATCATATCCTGACGCTTGATGGTATCCGTGAGGTACATCTCCTCAATCAACGAGGCGATAGGCACCGCGATAGATGAGCCGAAACCACCATGCTCGATATATACCGAAATAGCAATCTGAGGGTTATCCTTGGGGGCAAACGACAGGAATGTAGAGTGGTCAGGACTGCGGCGTCCGCTCACATCCTTCAATCCATTCTCCGCAGTACCCGTCTTACCGCAGACATCCCAACCCTCAAGGTAGGCACGACGCGACGTACCCGACACATTGACACTGCGCCACATACCCTCGACAATAGGTACAAAGTTGATTGAGTCAACCTTGGTATAGTGACGCTCATAGAAGCGTCTGTCGATGGAGTCACGACCCTCGATCTGCTTGATGAGGTGAGGCGTATAGTAGTAGCCGCGGTTAGCAATGATAGCGGCAAAATTGGCCATCTGCAAGGGTGTACAACCCATCTCGCCCTGACCAATAGAGCACGAGAGCACAGTACCCCAGTTCCAGCTGCCGTTATACATCTTGTCGTAGAACTCGGGCGTAGGCACATATCCTGCACCCTCGCCATAGAGGTCGGTGCCGAGCTTACGGCCAAAGCCAAAGCTATACACATAGTCGTTCCACACACGCACACCCTCCTTGATGTTGCCATACTTAGGATTGGTAATCAGATCCTTGAACACATAACAGAAGTAGGCGTTGCACGACTGAGCCACAGCATCGCGCAAATCGAGAGGCGAGCTATGGGGGTGACACTTCATCGTACGGCGACCATACTTATAACCCTCATGGCAGGGATGCGTAGTTCGTGGAGAGAGCACACCCTCCTGCAAGGCGATAAGGCCCTGCACGAGTTTGAACGTCGAGCCCGGAGGATATTTAGCCTTCACCGAACGGTTAAACTGTGGATTGCGCTGGTCGTGCAACATCGCCGCATAGTTGTTATTACGCTGACGACCAACCATAAGGTCGGGGTTGTATGATGGCGACGACACCATCACCAAAATCTCACCCGTAGATGGTTCTATGGCTACCACAGAGCCGATTTTACCCTCCATCAGCTCCTCGGCAAACTCCTGCAGGCGCACATCGATAGTAGATACAAGCTGCAAGCCACGCTCGGGCTGAATATCGTCCAGACCATCGTTATAGGGGCCAATGATGGCGCGATGCACATCGATGTTATAGTAGCTGTAACCCTTTTCGCCGCGCAACTCCTCCTCGTAAGCCGACTCCAGACCATTCGTGCCAATATAGTCGCCAGCAGCATAGCTTGGCCACTTCTTGACCTGCTGGTCGTTGACCTCACTCACATAGCCCAACAGATTACCACCCACCTTACGAGGGTACTCGCGAGCCGTACGGAAGCGGGTCGTAAGGCCCGGTATATCCATCTCATCGAGGCGCAACTTACTATCCTGAGGCAGGTAGCCCACCACAAGGATTGATGCACGGGGACTACGCGAGGCCTGCTTAAGCTTCTTGGCAAAGGCCTCGGGGCTCATATCCAACACCGAGAGAAGGCGTGTGGTGTCGAAACCCTCCTTGGGCAGCTCGCGATAGACCATCATGACATCGTAGCATACGCGGCTCTTGACGATGTACTCGCCATTGCGGTCAAGCACCTCACCACGCATAGGATATACGACTACCTCCTCGATACTGTTGGCCTGCGCCCTCTTGAGATAATCCTTCGAGTGCAACTGCATCCACAATACGCGCGACAACAACACAATACCAACAAGCACGACCACAATGCGCAGAATGTTGTAGTGTATATTAGCGTTATGGTTCATTACTTTGCGACAATCTTAAGTGTGAAAATACGGATAACGGGCCACGCCACAACACACGACAACAACGTACTGCATAGGATTGTGGCAATGAGCGTGAACAGCTGCGCCGTCGATAACGCCTCCATCGAGAAGAAGAGCGTGTGGTGGATGGCAAGCATCGCAGCCACATATCCCATCATCTGGTAGCGGCTCAAACGAGAGAGTACCGACGTCTGATCGCCAGACTCGATGCTGCGACCCGTGGTGAGATATAGTATCCATCGGCGCATAATCGCCAAAGGAACAAGGGTCGAAGTGTAGAGGCCCGAGCCTCCGAGTGCCACGTCCATGATTATACCCAAAAGCGTACTGACAAGAAGCACCCAAATCGTGCGCCACTCCATCTTGATGAGTATCACCACAAGAGGGAATATCATCGGACGCAACCACATGGCAATGGAGAGCTCGTCGAGCAGAAATATCTGCACGAGCATAATCACCACTGACATCCATAAGTATGATAGATTTTTTATCATTATCGCTCTAAAATCGCTAATTGTTAAACAGCTCAATAAGCTCGTCGAGCTGCTTCTGGTCATTGTTCTCGACCACCAGCACATCGCTCAATCGTGGCATATCTGCCGCAAGACGCAACTCAGCACTATATGCCGACTTCGAGGCGTTAATCTTGCTGTGCTCGATGGTGCCAATCATAATATCCTGTGGCAGACGATCCGACTCGACATTTACCACCATACCCTTTTCAGGCTCTGCATAGCGCGAAATCTCGACTGCCGTAACCTCATGCTGAGACTCACCCTCCCAATAGACCGAACATACATAGTCGCTATCGACAAGGCGGCCACCAATCTTGAAACGGGTATTCAACAGAGGCATAACCACCGCATACTCCTCCGAGCATGACACCACCGTACCGACAAACTCACGATTGGGCGTTATGACACCCATATCCTTGCTGATGCCATCCTTAGCACCCCTGTCCAGCACAATGTAGTTGTGATGACGGTTTGTGGTCATCGTAACCACCTTCGCGGGGTGATAACAGAACTTGACATCAAGGCTATCGACAAACGAGCGATACTCATCATCGGGCATGAGCGACGCAATGGCAGCATCACGCTGCTGAAGCTCCTCCTCGAGATATGCTATGCGCTCTGTGAGCAGTTCGTTCTGCTCGGGCAGCGACATAAAGTTGCTGACATCGTTCACTGCGCCACTAACCATGCTGCCAAAAGCCGTCGTGCGAGCCAATATTTTCGACTCGGTATAGGGGGTGGCAGTGGCATAGTTCCACACCGCTATCACCTCGATAATGAGGAACAGCACAACCACATATATACGCTTTATAAACTCTAATAGTCGATGCATAATCTTGCTTGAAAGAGGCTGTCAAACATATATGCCGACAGCCTCTCTTTTGAAGTTGTTTCGACAGCACACGGCTGCCCAAATATCGCAATCCCACGCCTGCACAGCGCAAGAAGGAATTTATCTAAATTTATCTAATATGTGCTCCTATGTGCTCCCAGGATGAAATGTGTACTACTTGTCGCCACCAAGGAGGAACGAGAAGTTACCGATGTTCTTAAGAGCGATGCAGGTACCACGAGCAATAGCGCGCAATGGATCCTCAGCAATGTGAACGGGAAGACCCGACTTCTTTGACAAACGCTCATCAAGACCCTTGATAAGTGCGCCACCACCTGCCAGATAGATACCATTCTTAACTACGTCAGAGTACAACTCTGGTGGCATAGACTCCAACACCTCCATGAGGGCATTGTCCAACTTAACGAGTGACTTATCGAGAGCATAGGCAATCTCGCTGTAGTTCAGCTTAACCTCCTGAGGCATGTTTGTGCGCATGTTAGAGCCAGTGAACACGTAATCCTCAGGCTCGTTGACAAGCTCAGGAACCGCAGCACCGATAGCACACTTGATATTCTCGGCAGTACGCTCACCAACACGAATCTCATACTGCTGGCGAATGTAGTTCTGGATGTCGTTTGTGAAGACGTCACCAGCGACATTGATACTCTTTGAGCATACGATACCGCCAAGTGAGATACATGCGATCTCGGCAGTACCGCCACCGATGTCGATGATGAGGTTACCCTCTGGAGCCTCCACATCGAGACCTGCACCGAGTGCAGCGGCCATAGGCTCGAAGATGAGGTAGATCTCGCGACCACCAGCATGCTGTGCCGAGTCACGCACCGCACGAATCTCCACGTTTGTAGAGCCCGAAGGGATACAGATCATCATTCGCAACGAAGGTGCGAACATACCACGAGTAGCACCCACCTTCTTGATGAGTCCGCGCAACATAAGCTCCGTTGCCTCGAAGTCTGCGATAACACCATCGCGCAATGGGCGGATAGTGCGGATGTCAGAGTGTGTCTTACCATCCATAAGACGAGCCTTATGACCGATAGCCATAAGATTGCCTGTCTTGATGCTTAGCGCAACAATAGAGGGTTCGTCAACAACGACCTTACCATTGTGCATAATGAGGGTATTGGCCGTACCAAGGTCAATAGCCAACTCCTGCGTAAGTGAAAAAAGTCCCATATCTTATCGTTTTATATTTTCGCAATTATGATTGCTCCATGATGTGTTCACACACATCCACGAAGACAATAGACAAAAAGCACGACACCCAATGGAATCCACTGTTTGACGCAACCGTTTATCTATCAATGAGTTATGGCCATTATAAAAATAAGTACCACTTACTCACTCGCAAAGATAGAAAAAAGAAATGGAGAATTTGCAAGAGTTTTAACTTTTTTTGTTAATTTTGTCAATAATTTTTTGCTTATGGACACAAACAATACACAAAGATGCGCAGTGTTGGGTTACGGCAGCTGGGCAACAGCCATCGTAAAGACCCTTACGGTAAATCACCATCATGTTGACTGGCTTGTGCTCAACGAGGATATACGCCAGTCTCTGCAGATGCGCAGTCTCAACTCTAAATATCTCCCCTGGTGCTACATCAACCAGGAATTCATAACAGTTTCCAACGACATCAACGAAGTGGTGCGAAATGCCGACATCATCTTTCTGGCTATGCCTTCGGCATTCTTCACCAAGTTCCTCGAACCACTGACCGAGGACCTCTCTTCAAAGGTTGTCGTATCGGCAGTCAAAGGCATCATCCCTGGCGACTACCTCACAATCGTCGAGCACATGAACCGCTACTTCGATGTGCCCATGGAGAGACTCGCCGTGGTAACAGGTCCCTCGCATGCTGAGGAGGTCGGACAGTGTCAGCTCTCATACCTGACCGTAGCATCGGAGGATGTCAACACAGCAGAGCTGGTGCGTTCGGTGCTCAACAACGACTTCTTCCGTTGCTCACTCTCGAACGATGTGCTGGGCGTGGAGGCCGCAGCCATCATGAAGAACATCTACGCCCTGGCTGTGGGCATGGCCGTGGGCTTGCGCTATGGCGACAACTTCCTCGCTGTTCTTATCGCGGGTTGTGCTGCCGAGATGAAGCGTTTTATCGATCAGGCCGTACCTCTTGAGTCTCGCGACATAAATGCCGCAGCATACATGGGCGACCTTCTTGTTACCTGCTACTCACCATTGAGCCGCAACCGTCGTCTCGGCACACTGCTTGGTAAGGGTTGTTCGGTAAAGAGCGCGCTCAACGAGATGACGATGATTGCCGAGGGCTACTACGCTGCCGACTGTGTACGTCAGAGCTCCATGCGCCGCAACATCGACATGCCTATCGCCGACAAGGTTTGGGAGGTGCTCTATGAGGGTGCTCCAGCACGCGATGCCATGCAGGCAATAACACAGATTTTGAGATAACTAAAGTACTAACATAAAACATTTTAAGCCTATGAATTTGATTAAGTTTAACGCCAAGTATTCAGGCGTAGAGATTACCAGCGATATGCAGGCTGCTGCAAAGCGCGCCAACGATCTTTTGCACACAGGTGAGGGTGCCGGCAACGACTTCCTCGGCTGGGTGAACCTTCCATCATCTATCACTGACGCTGAGTTGGCTGAGATTAAGGCTGTTGCTCAGAAGTTGCGTGAGCGCGCAGAGGTGGTTATCTGCATCGGTATCGGTGGTTCATACCTCGGTGCCAAGGCTGTGTTGGAGGCTATGTCCAACTCTTTCGAGTCGTTGAAGAAGAAGCACGACAACCCAACCGTTGTATTTGCTGGCGAGAACATCTCTGAGGACTACACTTACGAGCTTATGGATGCGGTTAAGGACTACTCTATCGCTGCCATCGTAATCTCTAAGTCGGGTACCACTACCGAGCCCGCCATCGCCTTCCGCCTCGTTAAGGCTGAGATTGAGAAGCGCTATGGCAAGGCTGAGGCTGCGGAGCGCATCGTGGCTATTACAGACAAGGCACGCGGCGCACTCAAGACCCTCGCAACACAGGAGGGCTACCCCACTTTCGTCATCGAGGACAACGTTGGTGGTCGCTACTCAGTACTCTCACCCGTAGGCCTTCTTCCATTGGCTGTTGCGGGCGTAGATGTAGATGCCTTTGTTGAGGGTGCACGCGACATGGAGCGCCTCACAGCACAGGATATGCCTATCGAGGAGAACATCGCTGCACAGTACGCTATCGTGCGCAACGAGCTCTACAAGGCGGGCAAGAAGATTGAGATTCTGGGTTCTTACGAGCCTAAGTTGCAGTATATCGCCGAGTGGTGGAAGCAGCTCTATGGCGAGAGCGAGGGCAAGGAGAACAAGGGTATCTTCCCTGCAAGCGTAACACTCACTGCCGACCTTCACTCTATGGGTCAGTACATCCAGGAGGGCGAGCGCACACTCTTCGAGACAATCATCTCGGTTAAGAACTCAAAGTATGAGGTTAAGGTGGAGAGCGACGAGGCTAACCTCGATGGTCTTAACTTCCTCACTGGCAAGCGTTTGTCAGAGATTAACAAGATGGCGGAGCTTGGCGTGCGCATCGCACACGTAGATGGTGGCGTGCCTAACCTCATCCTCGAGATTGAGCGCATCGACGAGCGTACTATCGGCCAGTTGCTCTACTTCTTCGAGAAGGGCTGCGGCATCAGCGGCTATATGCTCGGTGTCAACCCATTCGACCAGCCAGGTGTTGAGGCATACAAGAAGAATATGTTTGCCCTTTTGGACAAGCCAGGTTACGAGGCTGAGTCAAAGGCTATCAAGGCGCGTCTCTAATATTAGGACAAAGCGATGTATTGCAGAAATTGTGGACATACGATGACCTCTACCATTGCGGAGTGCCCAAGTTGCGGCAGCCGTAATGGTGGTGGCACCAACTATTGTCAGGAGTGCGGAGCACCCTCGAACACAGCATCGTGTCTCTGCTCGCGCTGCGGCTGTGAGCTACGCGCAACGCTTATGGATGGCTCACGCCCCATCGCATCGTTTAGCGAGGCGGTGAAGAGATGCTTCAAGCGATATGCCTCATGGCGTGGCAGAGCCAACAGAGTTGAGTTTTGGATGTGGTGGCTCTTCGTGCTTATCGCCACAGCCTTCGTGGTTGTGGGCTGGCTGATGATACCCGTGCTTATCATCCCCACAATTAGTGTCACCATACGCCGCCTTCACGACATTGGTAAGAGTGGCTGGTGGATACTCCTCGGCTGCATTCCTTTGGTCAACATCTACATAATCTACCTGCTTGCGCAGCGCGGAGAAAAGATGGACAACCGCTACGGCATTGCACAAGAGGTATAGCACTGCTTATCGTAATAAAAGAGTATGCCCGAGGCTCACACCTCGGGCATATCTTATTTTAATAAGTCAGACCTCTGCGCACTATCGCACCTTGAAGTCGGGGTCGGCCATCTGAGGAATAGGCTTGATGTACTCGCCCGCCTCGAACTTGGCACGCACAGCCTTGAAAGTGTTTACGGTGTACTCCACATCCTCCATTGTGTGTGCCGCAGTGGGGATGACGCGGAGGATAATCTCACCCTTGGGAATTACGGGATATACCACGATAGAGCAGAACAGACCGTAGTTCTCGCGAAGGTCAACAATGAGGTTTGTACCCTCCTCGTTACCACCCTTCATATAAATAGGTGTCACGGGCGACTGTGTCACGCCGATGTCGAAGCCATTCTCCGTTAGACCCTTCTGCAATGCGCGGGTAATCTCCCAAAGTCGCTCCTGATACTCGGGGTGCTTGCGGATAAGATCGAGACGCTTCAACGCACCGATAACCATGGGCATAGGCAACGACTTGGCGTAGAGCTGCGAACGCATATTGTAGCGGAAAAGGTTGATCAACCAGCGAGGACCACATACGAAGGCACCGATGCCCGCCATAGACTTGGCAAAGGTGTTGAACAACACGTCAATCTCATCCTGAACGCCAAAGTGGTCGCCAGTACCCTTGCCGTGAGTACCCATAGTACCGAAGCCGTGAGCATCGTCAACCAAGAGACGGAAGCTGAACTCCTTCTTGCACTTTACGATAACATCCAAGAAGCCGAGGTCACCCTTCATGCCGAATACACCCTCGGTGATTACGAGCACACCGCCGTTCTGCTGCTCAGCAAGCTCCGTAGCGTGCTTGAGCTGTAGGCGCAATGATGCCTCGTCGTTGTGAGCATATACGAAGCGCTTACCTGGGTGCATGCGCAGGCCGTCAATAATGCAAGCATGACACTCCTTGTCATAGACCACAACATCGCGGGGCGTAAGCAGACAGTCGATAATAGATATCATACCCTGATAGCCGTAGTTCAGCAGGAAGGCATCCTCCTTACCCACAAACTCTGCCAACTCACGCTCCAACTGCTCGTGATACTTCGTCTGACCCGACATCATGCGCGCACCCATGGGGTATGCCATACCAAAATCCCTGGCACCCTGCGCATCAGCCTCGCGCACCTCGGGATGATTAGCCAGACCAAGGTAGTTGTTAAGGCTCCAGTTCAGGACTGGTTTACCACGGAAGGTCATGTGAGGACCAAGCTCACCCTCGAGCTTAGGGAATGCAAAATAGCCATGCACAGCCGCCATATACTGACCAATAGGGCCACCTGCATTGTTCGATAAGCGATCAAAAATATCTACCATGCTTTACTCTTTTAAATTAATAATTTACGTTGCTATCGGTTGGTCCATACACCAACCAACAGGCCTGAAAAAGCGTGAGCAAAGGTAGTATTTTTTTCATTCGGCAATCATAAATCCGCTAAAAAACAACCATAATCCACTTAAATTAGGTAAAAATACTTAGTAGATAAAGGTACGCATAAAGCCAAAAAAGTGGCTGCCCGAATACTCAGGCAGCCACCTATATTGACCTGTATCACCTACAACTTACTCTGCCATAGGAGTACCATCGAGGTCGATAACGTATGTCATCCAACCCATATCGGTGTTGACAATACCGAGGATTGTGCGACCATCAGCCGATGCACCGATAGTCATTACGCCCTCCTGAATGTAGTTATAGAGGTCGATGCTGTGCTCGTCGAGCAACCAATCGATAATTGGCTTCTGAGTCTCGGTGTCGCCAGAGTTAAGATCTACAACATACGATGTAGTACCCATGTAGAATGGAACATCGTTGAGGAATACGATACCATCGTTTGTCATGGCTGTAACAGTACCATTGAAGCACTTGCCACCAAACATTGTAAGCTCCTTTGTCTCAAGGTTGTAGCATGCTGGCTGAGCAACCTCACCACCACCCTCGGGGTAAGTCTTGGCAACGCTGTAGATATACTTGCCGTTTGGAGTCATGCGCACCTGTGTATCGCCGAGTGAGAGTGTTGGGCGGTACTCGCTGTCGTACTCAAATACGGGGTATGTGAACGGTGAGTACTCATCCTCCCAGAGCACTGCCATCATAGCATAACCCTGCTCACAACCTACGATACGACGGTCAGCAGTAACAGCATAAGGAGCTACTGCACCTGTGCCATACAATGTCTCGCCAGCCTCGAGAATGATGATACGATCCTTGAGAACATCATAAGCAAATGGAACGATAGTGTCGTACATCTTGCCGTAGTAAGAGTTCTCATCGTACTCCCACCACCAACCAACTGCGAATGTGCCGTCAGGTGTGATAGCCTGGAATGAGCTCATGTCAGAAGTTGTAAGCTCGCTGAGGTCGAGCTTCACAGACTTGCCATTGATGAACATTGCAGCCTCACCGCTCTGGCTATCCTCGTATGTAGCACCAACGATAACGCCATCGTCAGCAACATCCATACAGTCGAAGTTCTCAATCATTACAATCTCGTCGCTGTTGAGGTCGATAATCATACCCTGACGGTCGAAGCAACCTACAACCCAGCGACCATTGTCTGAGATTGCTGTTGCAGTAGAGCCGTTCTGTGGATACCACTCACGATATACAGGCACCTGACGCTCACCAATAGTAACCTTCTTTGTCTCAACAGCAGAGTTCTTGCTCTCGTCTGTAGAGATAGCCTGAAGCTTGATTGTGTACTCGGCGTTCCACTTAAGGTTGTCAAAGCGGTGAACGGTCTTGTCGGTTCTTTCAACCTCGTTATTGAGACTGATCTCATAGTAAGCTGCACCAGCAACAGCGTTCCATGATACGGTGATAGAGTTCTCGGTTACGTTACAGTTGAACTCTGGAGCCTGCAAACGGTTGTCGTTTGGAGTCTCGTTTGGTATACATGAGAGAGCAAAGACGCCAATCATGAATGCCAAAAGGCCTTTAAAGATGTTTTTCATAGTGTAAGTATTTTTAATGTGTCATTTCTGCCATAAAGCGCACAAAGGTACATAAATATTTGAAAGTAGCAATCAACATACTGCTATATTCTGAATATCAATAAGAATAATAGAACATTCTACGCGCGCAATGGGCTACAATAATATTCTGTTCATCAGCAGAAATCACCAATTCAGTCTAAAATTGCTACATTTGAGCAATTAACCCCATTCTGACTTCGTTTTGTTGGATAATTATGCTAACTTTGCAAAGATTTGTGCGCGTATGCATCTATGCGCGCAATGATGCTCAGTGACGACTAAAATATAAAAACATAAAGACAAAATTATGAAACGACTTCAATCAATCCTGATGGCTCTGTTCGCAGCCATCGCAATGGTAGGTTGTGTCAATACTCCCGACTTCGTATTGCCAGACACACCTCCAACACCAGTTCCTCCAACACCCACTCCAGGTGAGTTACCCCTCATCTCTACAGACCCCGCCTTTATCACTGAGGCCATGACCGAGGATATCACCATCATCCTCAACACAGCGGGCACTGCAGCGGAGGGCTTCACAGGTGAGTTGTATGCCCACACAGGTGTGCTAACCAACAAGAGCACCACAACCGGTGACTGGAAGTACGTACTCTCGGAGTGGGGCGACAACATCCCTGAGTGCAAGCTCGAGCGCGTGGAGGACAACATCTGGCACTATACAATCGAGGGTGGCGTTCACGCCTGGTATGGTGTACCAGAGAGTGAGACCGTAACGCACATCGCTTTTGTATTCCGCTCGGCAGACTCAACAATTGAGGTCAAGGACAACGGCTCGGACATCTTCGTGGAGCTATCCGTAGAGGGTCTCTCGGTTAAGATTATCTCTCCTGCACATGGTGCAATCCTTCAGGTGGGTCAGGAGTATGCCGTACAGGTGCAGCAGCAGGCGGCAACAAACGTCAAGCTCTTCAAAAATGATGTTGCTGTGGCCGAGACAGGCAGCGCAACACTCACCTACACATACGCACCTACCGAGCCTGAGGATGTGGTATTCAAGGCAGTGGCTACCGACGGCACCGAGACCGTTGAGGCGAGCGTAAGCGTGGCTGTATTGGGCGAGACCGAGAACGCAGCACGCCCAGCAAACCTCAAGAATGGCGTAAACGTAAATGGCAACGAGGCGACATTCGTGCTCTTTGCACCTGGCAAGCAGTCGGTTGTGTTGCTCGGCGACTTCAACGAGTATGCACCCTCGAACTCATCTTTGATGAAGAAGGATGGCGACTACTTCTGGATTACTGTCTCTGACCTTGAGGAGGGCGTGGAGTATGGCTACCAGTACCTCGTTGATGGCACTATAAAGATTGGCGACCCCTACGCAACAAAGATTCTCGACCCATGGAACGACAAGTGGATCTCATCATCGGTTTACCCCAACCTCAAGGAGTACCCTGCGGAGTACACTTCGGATATCGTATCGGTGTTCGAGCTTAACCCTGCGGAGTTCACATGGACAGCTACATCATACGAGCGTCCTGCGGAGAACTCATTGGCAATCTACGAGTTGCTCATCCGTGACTTTACCGAGGAGGGCTCAATCAACGCTGTAACAGCAAAGCTCGACTACCTTGAGACTTTGGGTGTTAACGCTATCGAGCTTATGCCTATCCAGGAGTTCGACGGCAACGACTCATGGGGCTACAATCCATGTTTCTTCTTCGCTGCCGACAAGGCTTATGGTACAGAGGAGGCATACAAGACCTTCATCGACGAGTGCCACAAGCGCGACATCGCCGTTATCATCGACGTTGTGTTCAACCACGCAACAGGTCAGCACCCCTACGCTAAGATGTGGTGGGATAGTGGCGCAAACAAGACTGCATCGAACAACCCATTCTTCAACGTTGACGCACCACACAACTGGAGTGTATTCCACGACTTCAACCACACTTACGACCAGACAGTAGCCTACGTAGATGATGTATTGAGATACTGGATGGAGGAGTACAACGTTGACGGTTTCCGTTTCGACCTCACAAAGGGCTTCGTGCAGAACCCTGGTAATTACGATGCTGGTGGCTACTCGGCACAGCGTATCGGCATCTTGAAGCACTACGCCGAGACTATCCGTGCGGTAGACGAGGATGCTTACATCATTTTCGAGCACTTCTGCGACCAGAGCGAGGAGAACGAACTCTACAACTCTGTGGGCGGACTCTGCTGGAACAACAACCAGCGTAGCGGTTACATCGAGACAGTGAATGGCTGGTACGATGATGGCAAAAACGATGGATCAGCATACTGGGGCGTGATGGGCGACCTTCAGAACAACAACTGGTCACAGGACATCACGCTCAGCCCCGAGAATGGCGTATATGTTGCTCAGGATGTGATATTTGCCGATGCCAACAAGGAGGGCTGCTGCTTCAAGATTCGCAAGAATCATAATTGGAGTACCTCTTATGGCGTTGCCGATGGCACGAAGACCCATAACTTGGGTGCTGCCATCTCGCTCAATGGTGGGGCTAATGTTATGGTAAATGCTCAGGTGGGCGTTAAGTATGATATATACTTCGACCTCGCATCAATGACAGTCTATGTAATGGAGGATGGTCAGCGTCCTTCGCAGTTGTCGCGTGCGTATGCTATGTCAACACGCGCGGGCAGCCAGAGCAACTTTGCCGACTTCAAGCGCGGACGTATCAACAACATCGAGACCCACGACGAGGAGCGTATCGCTTACAAGGCTATCACCTCGGCTCAGGAGTATGTCAAGAACGACTGGGCGGTTATCAGCAAGCGCCTTCAGGCTATCTATGCACTCCACTTCCTCACTCCATATCCAAAGATGATGTGGCAGTTTGGTGAGCTCGGCTACGATGTATCTATCGAGGAGAATGGCCGTACTGGTCGCAAGCCTGTTCGTTGGGACTACTACAACGACACTAACCGCAAGGCTCTCTACGACGCTATGTCGAAGGTTATCTCTTGGCGTACCGACAACGAGGAGTACTATGGTCAGGACGACCTCTCAGTACACACATGGAAGGTTAATGACGTGGATATGGGTGGTAAGACCCTCGTGATGGACAAGGTTATCGTTGTTGCAAACTTCACCAACGCTGAGGCTTCGACAACCATCACCAACCCCAACCCAGGCGAGTGGACCAACCTTATGACAGGTGAGAAGGTCAACGTAGCGGCTTCGCACACTTTCACTTTGGCATCAAGCGACTACATTGTACTTGTTAAGTAACAATCATAACATTTGGGGTTGCTCAACAGGAGTAACCCCATAATCAACACATGAGTATGAAACGTACTATTATAGACTTGTTTGAGGAGTCGGTAGCAAAATATGGCGCCAAGGAGTTTCTCTTGGAGAAGCACAATGGCAAATTCGAGCCTACAACATACGCCGAGACAAAGACCGAGGCACTCAAGACGGGTGCCGGCCTTGCCGCTATTGGCATCAAGCCTGGCGACCGCGTCTCTATCCTCGCTGAAGGCTGCAACAACTGGATTATATCGGAGTTGGGCCTTCTGTATGCAGGTGCTGTGAGCGTACCCCTCTCAATCAAACTCGAGGAGGCTAACGATCTTCTGTTCCGCCTGCGTCATGCCGACGTCAAGGCGCTCTTCGTGTCGAAGAACCAGCTGCCAAAGGTGGTAAAAATCGTTGACCAGCTCCCCGACCTCGAGCATATCATCGTATGGGGCATGGAGACCACCGACGTAGCGATGGCACAGACACTCGAGCAGCTCAAGGCGCGTGGCGAGGAGTACCTCAAGGAGCACGAAGATGCCTTTTTGGAGATTGGTCGCGCGCTTAAGAACGACGACTACGCAACCATCACCTACACATCGGGAACTACGGCAGACCCAAAGGGCGTGGTGCTCACACACCGCAACTACACCGCCAACGTAGAGCAGGCACTATCTGTGGTAACCATACCCTCGACATGGCGCACGCTTATCATCCTGCCTCTCGACCACTGCTTCGCACACGTCGTAGGCTTTTATATTATGATTGCGTGTGGTGCTTCGGTGGCTACCACGGAGGTGGGACGTACTCCAATGGAGACACTAAAGAATATACCTATTAATATAAAGGAGGTGCGTCCACACTTCCTGCTCTCTGTCCCCGCACTTGCCAAGAACTTCCGCAAGAACATCGAGACATCAATCCGCAAGAAGGGCAAGACCACAGAGCGACTCTTTAACCTCGCCCTCAAGACATCGTACGCCTATCAGGCAGACGGCTACACCAAGGGGCAGGGCTTGCGCTGCATGTTGAAGCCCCTCGTTGCGCTCTTCGACAAGATTCTCTACTCGAAGGTGCGCGAGGCATTTGGTGGCGAGTTGCAGTTCTTCATCGGTGGCGGCGCACTGCTCGACAGCGAGCTTCAGCGCTTCTTCTACGCTATCGGCATCCCCATGTTCCAGGGCTATGGCCTCTCGGAGGCTACTCCCGTAATCTCGACCAACGCACCCTCGAAAGGCAACCACCGCTTCGGCTCATCGGGTCGCCTTGTGCAGCCTCTCGAGATAAAGATTATGGACGACGAGGGTCGCGAACTCCCCGTGGGCGAGAAGGGCGAGATTGTAATCAAGGGCGAGAATGTCATGGCGGGCTACTGGAAGAACCCCGACTCTACTGCCGACACCGTGCGCGATGGCTGGCTCTATACGGGCGATATGGGCTACATGGGCAAGGATAACTTCCTCTACGTTCTGGGTCGCTTCAAGAGCCTCCTCATATCGAGCGACGGCGAGAAGTACAGCCCCGAGGGTATGGAGGAGGCGATGGTAGATAAGTCGCCATATATCGACCAAATCATTGTCTACAACAACCAGAGCCCCTATACCATTGCCCTTGCCGTGCCATCGAAGGAGAACCTCAACCGCGCACTTCAGGAGCGTGGCATCGAGGGTGAGGCACGCTACGCCGAGGCGGCAAAGATTATCGCTGCAGAGGTTGCCAAGTACCGTACAGGGGGCACTTATGCCAACGAGTTCCCCGACCGCTGGGTACCCGCAGTCATCGCTATTGCAAACGAGGCATTCACCGAGCAGAATGGTCTTGTAAACAGCACCATGAAGGTTGTACGCAACAAGGTTGAGAAGCACTTTGCCGAGGCCATTGCCCACGCCTACACCCCTGAGGGCAAAGCCGTGGACAACGCCATGAACATCGCGGCACTGAAGAAGATTCTGGGCTAAGGTGATAGTTGCCCCGTGCAATAATTGTAATGCGGATAGGTCTTCCTATCCGCATCTTTTTTTACCCACATCGTGAAACAAAAAAGAGCCCTGCCGAAGCAGAGCTCTTTCGAGTTATCGGGCACAAGGCCCTATCATATCAATTAGCCGAGGATCTCGAGCATCTTGATAGCTGCAGTAGCAACTGGTGTACCAGGACCGAAGATAGCCGCTGCACCATCCTTATAGAGCTGGTCGTAATCCTGTGCAGGAATTACACCACCCACTACTACGATGATATCCTCGCGACCCAACTTCTTGAGCTCTGCAATAATCTGAGGAACGAGTGTGAGGTGACCCGCAGCGAGTGACGATACACCAACAATGTGTACGTCGTTCTCTACAGCCTGCTTTGCAGCCTCCTCTGGAGTCTGGAACAATGGACCCATATCTACATCGAAGCCGAGGTCTGCATAACCTGTAGCAACAACCTTAGCACCACGGTCGTGACCATCCTGGCCCAACTTAGCGATCATAATACGGGGCTGACGACCCTCCTT
>JAEIGA010001159.1_pt1 | contig 40446 bp, 31 predicted proteins | sample 9270691 | NCBI WGS metagenome assembly JAEIGA01 (sample SAMN17057246, study PRJNA624740) | gut metagenome | biome: biome; isolation source: fecal sample | host: Bos grunniens | place: China: Xizang | collected 2019 | reverse complement strand
AGAGCGAGAAGGAGGCGCACAAGAAGCTGGAGAAGATTGTGCTGGCTTACCGGTGCCTGGATTATTTGCCGGAGAATCCGACTGATGAGGATAGAGCGCTGGCGCAGATAGGCAAGGAGCTGAAGGAGAGTGTGCCGTATGCGGATAAGCCGAAGACCGGGGAGGTGCGCTGGGTTAATGGCAGTTCGGTGGAGGCTAAGGCTACGGTGCGCGGTGGTACTCTGCAGATGCTGCATGTTTCGGAAATGGCGTATGTTTCCGCCCGCATGCCTCAGCGCGCGAAGGAGATTAAGAATGGTGCGCTTAACACGGTGGTGGCGGGGCGGTTCATCATCAAGGAAAGTACGCACGAGGGCGGGCGCTCTGGTGATAATTACATGATGGTGCGTCAGGCGATGGCGAATGAGGGGAAGAGAGAGCTTTCGCCGCTGGATTACCGGTTTCATTTTTTTAATTGGACAGAGGAGGACGGATACCGTCTGCCGGCGCGATTCTGGGATGAATTGCCCAAACCGGATGATAAGGCCGGCTGGGCAGAGCGTGAGGTGCTGGAGCGGTATTTCGAGAGTATTGTGCCTTTCGTGGGGCGGCTGAGCAGCGAGCAGAAGGCGTGGTATGCTTCCCAGTACAGAGCGCTGGGTCCGGTGGGTATTCGCCAGGAGTTCCCGACCACGCCTGATGAGGCTTTTGATGCGGTGCCGGAGGGTGCAATTTTTGCGCAGGAGATGAGCTGGTTGCAGTCGCAGGGACGCGTCGGTGTGGAGTTTGAGGTACAGCGGCGCCGGCCGGTGTATGTGAGCTGGGACTTGGGGCTTTCTGATTATACATGCCTGTGGCTGATTCAGGTGGGAAGCGATGGGAAGTTCTACTGCGTGGATTATTACGCGAGCCGAGGCCAGCAGACTGACCATTATGTGGGGGTGGTGCGAGCCTGGGAGGAGAGGTACGCTACGCGCGTAACGAAGCATTTTGTGCCGCACGATGCCCGGCACCAGCAATGGGGGGCGCTGAGTGTGGAAGGCCAGTTGAAGGAGGCTGGATTCAGTGTGCGCAGTCTGCCGGTGACGAGTTCGCTGCATACCTCGCTGCAGGCGTGCCGTGAGGTGCTGCTGAGTTGTGTGTTCCATGCGCGGACTCTGGAGCCGGTGCGCTGGAAGACTGAGGAGCTGCCGGGTGGTGTGAGGAGTCTGGAGAATTACCAATGGGCTCCGGAGAGTGCCAATGCGCGGAGGCAGGAGCCGCTACATGACCGGCATTCTCATGGTGCGGACGCTTTCCGGTATTTCTGCGAGGCGTTCAAGTTGGGGCTAGTGGGTCATGAGGTTTTTGCAGACGATGAGTCTGGCAGCTGGGGACGCGGAGCAGGCGTAGCTCTGGGTGCGGAGTGGCTTCGGAGTTAGTGTGGGGTTTCGTTTGCGGGAATAGGTTTTGGGAGGTGGGGCGTGGTAGCATGTTGGCATGACTAAGGAAACGATATGCCAGATGGCACTGCACGAGATTGGTGAGCATTCGTATGTTGAAGGCACGCCTGGTTATGCAGCATGCGAGCTTTATTTCAGACAGACTTTTTTATTCCTGCTTAAGCGCTTTGATTGGAGTTTTGCGCGAAAGCGGGTAAGGCTGCAGCGGAGCGGAGAAGTCTGGGCGTTACCTCCTGATTGTCTGCGCATTGTTGAACTTGGAGGGCTGAGGCATTGGCGCAAGTACGGTGCATGTGTCGTGCCGGAGGTAGATGGCTGGAGTGATGGGGATGTGTGGGTGGTGTATACGTCCAGCGAGTGTGCGATGGAAGGTATTATTCCTGACGATGTGCCGGATTTTGCTCAGGTGATGATTTTTCATCTGGCTGCTGCTATTTGCGGTTGTGTGAGTGGTGATGAAGGGAAACGCCAGGAGCTCTTAGAGAAGGCGGAGGGTGTTTTGCGTGAGGCTGCGCTGTTGGACGCGACGCAGGACGCGAGTAATGACCAGCATCCTCTGGAGTCTATGTTAAACAATTCGATAACGGTTTGAGTTATGGGAATGGAAGGTATGAGCAATTTCGGCATGGCCGAGACGCACAAGTCGAATGCGAGCATAGCGCGTTCGAACGCGCGTGTGGCGCGTGCGCAAGGTATTGCAAGCAAAGGAAAGGCATATGGTCAGGCGCTGCGTCTGGAGCAGGAGAATGAGGTGGCTGGCGATGTGGCCAATGAGAATATGGCCCGGTTGCGCAAGGAACAGCGCCAGGCTGGGGCTCAGGCTCGTGTGGCGCGTGCTGCAAGTGGGTTCACTGATGATGGGAGCGGTGGGCAGCTGGAGGTGAGTGTGCTGCAGGCTTATGAGCAGACGGCACAGGATATGGTGCAGTCGCGCAGTATGGAGGATTTGTCTGCCCGGTTTAATGCGACGATGTTGCGTCGGAGTGGCGATTTGGCGATGCAGAGTGCAGAAACTGAGGCTGTGTACAATGAAGACCAGGCACGAGTGCATATGATGTATGCTCACAATGCGAAAAAGGCTGCTTTGGTGAGTGCTGGGGCTCAGGCTGCCGGCGCGATTGTGGGTTTTGCTTCCGGCGGTCCGCAAGGTGCGATGATGGGGGCTAAAGTGGGAGCCGGATTCGGTTCGATGTATGCAGCTGGTCAGCCTGGCTCGGCTGAAAGCCAGAGTAAGGATGCACGGAATACAGGTGCAGAGGCTGATTTTATGGCGATTCTGGCAAAGGGGATGGAGTGGCTTGCATGAACGCAACGGAACAGGCTTATGGGTTATTGGGTGCAGAACAGTATGAGGCGCTGTGCATCGAGTTGCTTTGTACGGGCGGTACGATGGTGCAGGATAAGGAGTTTGTGTTGGCTTTTCGTGTGGAGTATGGAGTGGCTCGCGTGTTGTTCGCATGCGGCAATTTGAAGAAGATTCTGCGGTTTGCTAAGGCTAACGGGTCAGTGTTTGGTTACGCTCGGGCAAGTTGGGTTCGCAGCTTGGTTGGAAAGCACGCAGATGAGAGAGTTTACGATATTGACAGGTTATGAATAAGAATAATTATTATCAGGGGAGTGGGCTGAGTATCAGTCATGCGGCGCATGGTGAGTTGCGGGCGCACCAGGTATCTGCATTTGCGCAGAGTGAGGTTGAAAGCGCCGTGTTTAGCGGTGCTGACGCTGTAGGGGAGGGAGTAAATGAATTTCAACGCCTTCAGGATTACCAAGCGGGGGCAGATGCGATGCGACAACTGCGGGAGATTGGTAGCAGGCATGAGGGAAGATTGAAGATGGCGCTGGAGGCTGCGCCGGGAAGCAAGGGCAGCGTTCTGCGTGAGAATGGCGAGGTTGATGAGTCGAAGATGGAGGCAATGATGCTGCGAGCTCAGGACGAGGTGGATAAGGTGCGTCCGAAGTTCTGGAGCCCTCAGCGCTTGGCCAGGTATGAGGAGGAGTTCGCTGACTGGGAGAGTACTAGCAGGGTACACGTGGAAGGCCTGGTGCGGCAGCATCGGCTGCGTGGTATTCGGCGAGCTGGTGAGGCTGCTCTGGATGAGGCCGAAAAACTGGGGAATGCCCGCGTGTATCAGCAGGAACTGGCCAATCAGGTGGATGCAGGGCTGCTCATGGAGCGTGAGGCGCATGTGAAGATGCTGGAGTTTAATGAACGGATGGAGAGAAAGCGACTTGCTGCACTGAGGACTGCTGGTAAGGCTGGAGACGGACGCGTGGTGACTGCCGAGATGATGCAGAGCTTAAAGGCTATGCCTGCGCAGGAAGTTTCCGCTTCCGACAGTGAACAAGATGCTCGTACTATGAAAGATGCCGGTCTGGCCACGCTTCCGCCAGATGAGTTGATGGTCGGGTTCAATGTGGCGCAGCGCCTGGCTGATTCTGGCGCTGTGACGCTGAATCCCAATGTCGGGATGCTGGAGTTTGAGCTGCCATCTTCTCCTGGTGCGTCCACTCAGAAGGTGGCTGGCGTGGCTCAGGCCTTCAAGGGGTATTCTCTGGCAGACTACCGCAATTCCATTGCCAAAGTGGCAGCCGGGTATTTCAGCGATGAGCGCATGATTGGCGTTACGGACGCACAGCTTGTGGACGCTCTGGTGGACGAAGTGCAGATGGATGGAGCTGCTGATGTCTGGTTTGATGGCGATGCTCTGGCTTACAAGGGCTGGCTGAAGACGGAGCTTTCCAATCTGTCGGTGACGCGAGGCTCCGGTGCTGTGCGGGCGGCTGACCGCATGATGACGGGCGCAGAGGGGCGCGCCGGGTTGAACGAGCTGCTGGCACAGGAAGTGACCCAGGAGGAAATTGCTTCGCTGGGGTACGGGTTTAATGCGGTGTCTGCTATTACTAAAGAAGGCTTGCGTGATAAACAAGACAAGCTTGTGCCGGCATTCAGGCAGGCTGTGCTGGAGTATGAGCGCTACCGCGAACGCTGGGCTAAAGAGCTTAAAGCGTCGGGTGACAAGCACACGCCAAGTGACGAGGATACACCCGGAAAGCGTTATAAAGACGACTGGCAGGAGTTCGGCAAGTGGTACATGAAGCAAGCCGATTTGTATAAATTACGCGTTGAAGCACTGGAGGAAGGCGTGCGCGATGTGTACCGCCAGCGTGCGGTGGATGCCGTGGCTACGCTGCGCCAGAGTGGCAGCTACAAGCTTGGCACTGAGGTGGTGCAGCTGGATGGCAAGAGCGACTGGGCGCAGGAGGAAAAAGTGCTGCGGTATGTGCTGCGGCAGCCGCTGACGAACAGCGAGCTTGGATCAGCCAAGGCTTTGGCTGCTACAAAGGAGAAGCTGTACCATGAACGCAAGAACAGGGCGGCAGCGTATGCACAGGCTTACGCAGAGCACGAGAATCTGCTGAAAAGCAAACAGTCGGCTATTGCTGAAGAAAAGGCCCGCGAAGAAGAACTGGAGAAGGTTCTGAAGCAGGCGGACGAGGAGCGCCTTTCCGGCTATGGCCGGAAGGTGGAGCGGAAGGTGAAATTCGGCAGCGTGGGCAAGGCTGGAGAAGATGAGCCTGCTGTGGTGGTGGTGCCGCGGGCAATGTATGCCGAAGCTGCCGGCGCACTGGGGGCTGCCGGTGGCGGTTTCTACGCGTTCATTCCCGGTGTGGCAGATGGCATTCCGGTGATGGCTGGCGATGTGGAGACGGTTCAGTTTAATGCGCCGGTGCTGAACCTGCTGGATGGCAAAAAAGATAAGCTGACCGGGCAACAGTTGCGCGCGCTGGCCAATGAGGGGCTGATGATTCCTGTTCAGTTCAGCGCTTTTCAAAAGTTTTAATTTTCACTACAACGATTTTTATGATTCATTCTGATAACATGTTGGGAAATGGCGCATTGTCGCTGGGCAATCTGGATTTTAATGCAGCGCTGGAGGCTTCCGGGCGCCCTGCACCGGACCGTTCATTCCTGAATGCTGCGATAGATGCTACCGATATTAACCAGGACGCGCCGCGCCAGCTGGAGCCGGTGGTGAACCCGATGCAGCGCCTGACGGATGTGTGCCTGTACAACGAGGATGAGGAAGCCGCGGAGCGTGTGAAGGATGATGTGCTGGTAACGGAAACTGCCCGTGGTGATGTGTTTGGCCAGAACATGCTCATAGGCGTGGAGCTGGCAGACATGTATGCCGGTGGCGATGTGTACGAAACCGCGCAGCGATTTATAGGGGCTCTGCCGCGCGAGCAGCAGCAGGCATGGCGCGACAAGCTGGACCATTGCCAAACCCAGTCTGACGGACAAGCGCTGGTGGGCGAGTTGTTCCGCAATGGTGTGGTGGAGCAGTACCGCGCCAACAAGGCCAGGCAGGAGGCGCTGGAGAAGGAGCTGGATGATGTGCAGAGCGCACTTGCAGACCAGTTGCCGCGCTATGCGCTGGGTGAAGAGTTGAGCCCGGAGCTGATGGACCGCATGATGAAGTTCGGAACGCCTGATGAGGTGTTTCCTGCCTTGAAGCGTGCGCGTGCTGCCGTTGAGCTGGTCCGAGGCTGGAATTACGGCGGGCGCAGCAAGAAGGATTTTGAAGATGCTGTGCAGGCGCGTTTTGAGCGCTTGAAGGAGGAAGATTTGCAGCAGGTGACGAGCGGTGGCAACCTGGTGAGCAGTACGAAGCTGCAGCGAATGCACACCGATGAGGAGCTGATGCAGCAGGCGCGTGCTGATGAGGGTGACAGCTACATGGTTTCCCGAGAGCAGATAGCTGCTTTAGCTGATGTACTTTCTGGTGATGACGGCCAGCTTGATAATGGGGCTCTGGGTGCATTCCTTCTGGCTGTTGATGCCGACGCTCAGGGGCAGCAGACGATTGATAGCAAGTTCATTCGTAATGCTGTGGCGGCTATGAAGGGGAGTTTTCTTGATGCGGTCGATTTCATGAACCGGGGCAATGCTGCCAGCGGCACGATATGGCAGGGTCCGGATATGCCGGTGATTTATCTGGATGAAGAAGGTCGGAAGAGTTATGACCGGGCGTATTCTGACAGGGTGGAGGCTCTGCGTGGACACTTGGCAAAGATGGAAGAACGCCGCCTGGATGCTTCGGAAAAAGCGAAGTTCCACAGCTGGCTGTTGACTAAGGGGGGCACGATTGTGGGCGAGAATGTTCCGTATCTGGTGACTGGTGCGCTCGGTAGTGCTGCAGGGCTGGGTGTTGTTGGCAATGCTGTTCTGGGAGGTCTGGTCAACGCACCTGCAATCATGAACCGCAGTATTGGCCAGGCTTACGCAGAGGGCAAGAAGAATGCAGAGTTTGTGGGCGGCGTGAAGGGGCTTGCACAGAGCTGGGCCGAGGCTGCTTTTGTGCCATTGCCTGGAGGCTCGGCTCTGGTAAATAAGACGCTGGATGCTCTTGCCCGCAAGGCTATCTCGCTGCCGGGTGCCGGAAAGATGATTGGTGCGGTGTGGGGCAATGGACTGATGCGCTATGTTGCCACCACTGCTGGTGCATCTGCAGGCGAGTTGCTGGGTGAGGAGGTTCTTGCCCAGACGGTGCAGTACCCGGTGCTGGATTTTGCCCGCCGCGCTGGTATTGATTTGGATAAGCCGGAGTGGCAGCCGTTTGCTGATAGCTGGAAGGCTTTCAATGATGACCCGCGCCAGGCTGCGGCCACGGTGGTGTATTGTGCGCTGATGGGTGCCAGCGGCGCGAGGGGGAACGCTTATGCTGCCAGGGAGTTTGCGAAGGAGTACCGTAACCTGATGGCTGCCGGTTTGAAGCCGGGGAGTGCCCGCCGCCTGAGCTTGCAGGCTGAGCAAGCAGTGACTGCAAAGGATGTTGAGACACTTTGCACCGATATGCGCGAAACGTACCGGCGCGAGGTGAGGGAGGGTGACCAGGTGGCACTGAAGAAGCGTCTGGAAAAGGAGGGTGAGTCTTTCCTGGATGAGGTGGAGATGCAGATGTATGCCCGTAGCGGCGTGCGCGACTATGTGCTGCAGCGAGCCGGGATTCTTGCCGCTGACAAGACGGCCGCAGGGCTGAACCGGGTGACGCTGCCAAATAAGGAGACACCGGACAAGCCTGCTGTGGTGGAGTGGACGGACGAGCAGCTGAATGCCTGGGTGGAGATGCAGCATGAGAGCAAGATGGTGGAGGCTATGCGTGATTTGCAGGCTCGCATTGCTGGTGCTGCGCTGGGTGAAGCAGAGCTTACCGATGCCGATGTGAAGGGTATTCTGGTGAATCTGCGAGATTTGCCGGTGCGTGCGCTGGCCCGCATGCAGCGCACTGGTGGCCGCGTAACGTATGCTGTGCTGAAGGACCTTGCTGCGGATGCCAGGGAGCAGGTGGCTGGTTTTGTGGAGGGTGGCATGAGCCGGAGCGAGGCTTACCAGCAGATGAGTGAGATTCCCGGTGTGCGCCTCGGTGCGCTGGTGAACGCTGCGGAGAGTTTTACGCAGCGTGTGGAGGCGATTGTGGGCACGCCGGAGGGCGAGGCTCTGGGCATCCGCACCGTGGATGATGCGTCCACTTCTGTGTTCCGTCTCGATAGCGTAGCCCCCGGGCAGAGTGTTCTGCTGTTCAACAAGGGGCTTGTGACAGAGCGCGAGATGGTGGAAGACCTGATAGAACGCGATGTTGTTGCTGCCACGGCTGGAGAGAATGCTGTGACCAGCTTGAAGGCGCTGGGTGATATGCTGCGCCGCGTACAGTCTCACCTGATGAAGTATGAGGGTGGCATGCGTCTGCTGCCTAAAGATAAAGAGCCTACGGAGATGGATATTGTGGAGGCTTTTTCCAAGCTGGCGCAATCCCGCTTCCTGTTGAATCACCAGCAGTACAACATGCCGCAGGAGGCGCATGATACGATTGAGTATGTGCAGAAGAAGATGGCATCCACCCAGCATCTGGTGGCACTGAGCCGTGCATGGGACGCTTTTGCCCGCAGCGATGAAGGGCGCGCCTTTATCGAGAAGGAGGGCGCTACGCTGGAGAAGTTGATGAGCGATGCCGGTGCGAGTGTAGCCGGGCAGTATTCCCGCGCCCGTTTTACGGCAGAAGCTTTTGAAGCTGTAAAGCTGGCTTATGAACAGTCATTTGCTTCACCGGAGGCCGCTCAGACTTTGCTTGATGAGTACGAGGCTGAGCAGCAGGAGCTGGACCACCCGCAGGAACAGGAGACGAGCATTCCCTCGTCCGCTTCTATAACGGGCGAGAAGCTGCCCTTGTTTGATTCTGCCCCGGTAGACCAGGAGACTGGCGAACAGCAGCTGCAGCTGGGCGAGGTTGAGCTTTCCGGCGGTAATCTGGGGCGTGGCCTGGTGGGCGAGCGGTATGTGGAGGTGGGTGATGGTTCTGTGCTGGGCGTGGCTGAGGTGGAGAATATCACTCTGTCCACCGATGTGCCGCAGTTTAAGAAGAAGGAATCTGCCGTTGGCCGAGTGGAGGCTGATGAGGATGGCACTACGCATGAGCTGGCAGGTGGGTGGAATGCTAACGCAGCGCCGATTCATGTGTGGCGGCGTACTGATGGACGGCTGGAGGTTATTTCCGGTCGCCACCGCCTGGCTCACGCCCGCAAGAATGGTGTGAAGTTCATTCAGGTACGCGTCTATGATGAGAGCGCGGAGCGTGATGCCCAGTGGGCGAAGCTGCACGATGTGGAGCAGAACATTCTGGATAACACCTGCAATGCTATTGATGTGGCCTATTACTTCCGGCACAATCCGCTCACGATGGCAGAGGCAGAGGCCCGCGGGCTGCTGCCGAAGACTCGGGCCGGTGAGCAGACTGCTGCAAGCCGCATCGGCTTAACGGTGGCCGCTAATGCCAGTGACAATACGTTCACCCTGCTGGTGAATGGCAGATGCACGGCTGAGGATGCCTATATGGCTTGCCTGATTGCTACCACTGAGGAGGGGCAGCAGCTTGCACTGGAATCGCGTGCGGGTAAGAATGGCAAGAAGAATAGCTGGGAGTATGTGACGGCACTTGTGCGCGGGGCTGAGCAGATGCAGCCCACAGATGGTGGTATGCTGGACCTGTTCGGGAATGATGATGCTTTCCGCGAAAGCTCAGAGAAGCTGGCGCGCTATGTGGCTGCTGTGCGCGAGGGGCTAAAGGCCCGTCTTAACGTGCTGATGAGTGCTGGCAGACTGAATAAGAAGGGCGATGTGAGCAAGGAGCTGGGCGTGAAAGTGAAGACTCCGAAGGATGCCACCCGCCTGATAGAGCGCCTGGCTAACCTGGATGCTGCGTATGAGCGGTTAGATCCGGATTTGGGGATTCCTGCCAAGGCCGAGGCATGGGACGGCAAGAGCCCTGTGCCCACCAAGCTGGACGAGCTGTCCGCGGGGAGTAGTTTCTCCGTAGTAGGCCCTTCAGCAGCCAACTGGGACAAGATAAAGCATCGTGCCTTCAAGGGACGAGATGATGGCATGCTTCGCGTGGAGATTGATGCGAGCCAGGCACGGCTGAAGTGGGAGGATTTGCGCGGACGGAATGTGGCAGCGTACCGCCGGATTGTGGAGGGCTGGGATAAGCTGCCGGAGAATGACCGCAAGGCAGTAGAGGATTATGCGGAGCTGGTTTACGACTGGCAGGACGCAAGTAAGGAGATGAACAATACGCCCGAAAATGAATTCCTTGAGCAATACAACAAGGTTGTAAAGATGCGCGATGCTATCAAGCCGAAGCGTGCAGAGATTCGGAGTTTGCTTAACAAGCTGTTTGTGGAGCATGGAGGGAGTGCCGCTGCGGTTCTGAATATGAAGGACGGTGATCTGGATGAGCTTGCCATGTCTTTATGGGGACCTTATGTGGAAAGCAAAGTGGCGGATGTTCTGGACTTGGGTCCGCTGTGGCATGGCGGCATGAGGCTGGCCGACGTGTTGGATTATCCTGAGCTGTACGAGGCATATCCAGTGTTGGCTAGCGTGACGGTACGCTACGCCACCATGGATAACGCAAGAGGTCGCGCAATTTACGAAAATGGTGAGCTGGAGATTCAGATAAACAGGAATCTGGAGGGAGAATGGCAGAGCATACACTCCATTCTGCTGCATGAAATTCAGCATCATATTCAGAAAATAGAAGGCTTTGCTAAAGGTGGCAATCCATCCTACGCCCGCCGACTTGTTAACAGCCGCGCAGAAATGGGAGATATGGAGGCACGGGCTCTCCGTAAGCATTCTGATATGGAACTCTACAACCGCATTGCGGGGGAGATAGAGGCCCGCAATGTGCAGGCGCGCTATGGCTGGTCAATGGATAGGAGAGAAGCTATACCGTTCAATGATACGCTGGAGTATCCTGGCGAGGCGCTGGTGACGTACAGCATTCAGTCAATCATGACCGATTGGAGCGCTGAGCTGGATAATTTTGTGCAGAATCCGCCCGCGCATAATAGCAGCCGCTGGAAGAATGATGATGTATATGTGTGCCCGACTCCTGCGGTGATGCAGATGGTGGGGGCGCTGCCGCTGGACATGGTAATGAGTCACCACGTGTTGGCCAAGGTGCTTGACGAGAATACAATGTTGAGCAACGGTTTAACTACGGGGCAGATGTACGTTAAGGAGAAGGATATGGGCAAGCATCATTTGTCCGTGGATGAGTTGCGAAAGCTGCCTCTTGCACTGGCTAATCCGGTATGTATTGCTGTGTCAAACCGCAAAGGTTGCGTGGAAGTGATTACCGATATGGAAGAGAATGGGGTTAATGTGCTGGTAGCAGTGCAGCTCGATGTAGCTTCCGGCAGTAAATATATCAATGTAAACCGAATAGCCAGCCTTTATGGTAAGGAAAAGATTGAGCAGCTGGTAAAGCATCCGATGCTTTATGTAAATACACCGAAAGCCCACAACTGGATGGTGGCTAGAGGGCTCCAATTGCCAACTAGACCCAACCTAATTGCGGGCTCCAACGATAAGATACTTACCCCGGAAGATTTAGTCAAGTACAAAATAGAGAAAGGCTTATCTTTCTCTCTCAGCGGGCGCAGCATGATTGATTCCGCAGACCTGGGGACTATGGCTCACGAGGAGCAGATGCAGCGGCTCATGAACCACGCACGGCGTGAGGCTGCCCGGTGGGAGCGCACGTTTGCCAACGGCACCACAAATGTGAAAGCGGCAGAAGCGATGGGTACTATCAGCAGCATCCAGAATGCCATTTACAAGGTGCTGCCGCAGGGCTACCGCCCCGAGCTGGCCAGGCAGATGCGCTATGTGGAGGTGTATGCCCGCATGCTGGAGACCGGGCGAGTGCGCGCCTACGGCAAGCTGAAGCCAGAGGAGCTGGAGGCTCTGAATGAAGAGCTGGGCGAGCTGCTGGAGGAAGACCTTGCGCTGGTGTCCGGCGGCATCTGGTATGACGAGGGGGGCAGCACGGCTGAAGCAGAGGAACAGGCACGCCTGATGCTGACGCGTGAGCTTGGCGCCGAGAAGCTGGCGCAGGCTGCTGCACGTCTGCTGAACGCTGCTGCTGATTCTGTGGAGCGCTGGATGATAGATGTGGAGCTGGAGCGTGTGGAGCGCATGAAGGAACGGCTGGCACCGCGCAAGCTGCCCAACGGCAAGTATGATAAGGGCAAGATGAGCGCTGATGCTTACGAGGAGTTCAAGCGCTACTGCGAGCTGATGGAGATGGATGCCGACATGGTAAGCAAGAAGATGCAGGACCTGGAGGCTCTGATTGCTGCTGAGGAGCAGAAACCGGAGCCGGACGCTGACAAGATTGACAAGCTGGCATCCAGCCTGGCTGAGCTGGCGACATACGGCAACCTGAAGGGCAAGAATCTGGATGCTGTACGCAAGGGCGTGGCGGCGCTGACTGTGTTTGTGCAGAACGAGCGCAATGTGTGGCAGGGTAAGCTGGAGCTGGAGCGCAAGCGAGCGAAGAGGTCTGCGCGGGTGATGTCGGAATTGATGGGGCCGGGTGATGAGGTGAAGATAGCTGAGAACAAGGAGGCATCTGAGAGCACTGCCAGGATGTTCAATGATATGGGGTTCGGATTCAGAAGTCTGGCGCAGATGTTTTATGGCATGGGTGGCATTCCCGGTATGCGTGCGCTGATGGATGAGAGTCTGGATGCGCTGACGCGTGGCAACATTCAGCTGGGGCTGCGCGAGAAACGCGCCTATGACCAGCTGGCAGAGTTCATGGAAGATACGCTGGGGCTCAAAACGGAAACGCAGCGCAATGACTGGATGGCCGGGCTGAAGAAGAAGATTGACACAGGCGTGCAGCGTGCCGGTGAGCTGGTGACGCACAAACTGGAGCTGACTCAGGAAGAGGCCGAGGAATGGCTGGCGCTGAGCAAGGAGGAGCGCGAGGAGAAACGCCCGGCGATGCAAGCCAAGGCCGACAAGGAAGGCGTGGATGCTCAGAACGTGGTGTACGAGGAGGATATTCCTCTGCTGCGCGATGAACTGGCCAAGTTCGACGATATGCCTGGCAAGCGCAAGTTTATCCGCACCGAGCGCAGCTGGAGAAACGCCCAGCCCGGCAACATTGTGGCCAGCAGGGACGAGATTCTCAATATCCTGCTGCTGTGCGAGCAGAGCGAATACCAGCAGGCTGCTGACGAAAACGGCTACACGCCCGCTGTGCTGGAGCAGCTGCGGGCTGTGGTGGGTGAAGATGTGATGGCTTACGGTCATGAGATGCGGAGGATTCTGGAGGGCAGTGGACTGGCTGCTGTGTACGAGGCCCGCGAGGGCATCCCGTTCCCTGCAGTGAAGAATTATTGGCCGGGCAAGTTTGACTTGTCTGCCAAGATGAATGAGCAGGCCAATGCGCTTGACCCGACCACGGGCACCGGCACACGCTACGGGATGCTGATAACCCGAGTGAAGCATAAGCTGAAGTTCAATCTCTCGCTGGGCGCTAGTAATGTGTTCCTGGCGGCGATGGCCCAGCAGAACAATTATATCTGCATCGGCGAGCTGACTGCTAAATGGCGCAGGTTGCTGAGCCATTCCAATTTTGCTATGGCGCTGAAGCAGCGGCTTGGCGAGAAACAGTTTCTGCAGCTCAAAGAACTGCTGGACTTGCTGGACGGCGCCGGTATTGCAGAGAGTGTGACTCAGCAGAACCTGAGTGGACTGATGAGCCGGTTCCAGAGTGCTCATGCGATGGCTGTGCTGGCGGGGTCTCCGATAACGCTGATTAAGCAGACAAGCGCGATGCTGCACGCTGGTGCGTGGGAGGGTATCAATCCTCTGCGGGTGGTATGGCATCTGCTGAAGGACCGCACAGGAAAGGGCGCTATCACTTATGGCGAGATAAAGGAGCTGGATGCTTTCAAGGTGAGACACCGAGACAATAGGTATTTCACGGAGTTCATGCAGCTGGGGAGAAATGCCAACTGGAGCAAGCTTGCCACCTGGGCGCGCACCGGCATGGGCTGGATCGAGAAGATGGATATTGCCTGCAATGCGGCATCCATGACGGCGCTGTACAATATCAAATACGAGCAGCTGCAGGAGGCTAATGTGGACGCGGCAGACCCGCTGAGCGAGGCAGAGATGCGTAGCATCTGCCAGAAGGCTGTGGAGCAGGCTCTGGAGCTGGCTGCCCAGCCGCTCCGCAGGACGCAGAAGAGCGCCATGGCTGCGTTGAACCGCAATGCTCTGGTGAAATCACTCTGCTACATGAACACGGAGTCTCTCAACAAAATCGGCATGTATACCGCTATTAAGCAACGGAATGGTGGTGGCATAAAAGGCAGACTGGCTGCTCTGAAGTTCCTGCTTCCTATGTCGATAGCGCAGCAGGCTACTGTCATGGCTCTGGATATGCTGCGCGGCAGTGCTCCAAGCGATGATGATGACTGGGCAGAATGGTTCTGGCTGAACGTGGCCACCGGCTGCACCGGCTTGGGTATGTTGCAGAGTGTGCCTATACTGGGTGAGCTGATTGGGTGGGCCACAGGCGGCTATGTGAAGACCGCCAGCCTGGGTGAAATGCTCTTTGATTTCCGTGGGGCTGCCCGCAGCGTGAAGCGCATTGCGAAAATGAGTACCGATAATAAGCACTACAGCGGCTGGGAATGGGCATGGCGGCTGGTGAACGCTGGAAGAATTGTCACTGCCGGTACTGCGCTGGGCCGTGGCATTAACTCAACCAGCAAGGTGTTCTCGGAAGTCAGCGGCGGATTGCAGTCGCTCAATGCGGTGGTAAATCATGTGCGCCCGTTCATCCAGGGAGCAAGGAACAGGGAGAGGAAGTGACCGACTAACTTTCGGCCAACATCGGCTAATTTAGCCGCAAATTAGCTGCAATTAGCCGATAAAAAGCTGAACACCCACCAAGGAGGTTTGGTGGGTGTTCTGAAAATCCTTTGGCTGGTGAGCTTGGAGGATTTGGAGCGTTGCAGGTTCGCAGTTGACGGCTGCTCTGCCTGCGGTGGATACGTTCTAGGCGTATATAAACAAAAGAGAAGGTGTATGTCAAGCCTTTTTTTTATTACAAGAGCCCGCCGCGGGGCTGGCACGGCGGGCTCAGGGCTATTACTATTGATTTCTGGTCAGGAGCTTTTTGAGGAAAGCCACGCTACCAAGAAGATAGTAGGTCGCTTTCATTATACAGATGAACGTATCCATGCGTTTGTGTATAATGTGGGTTGATAAGGCTGCAGGGTGTCAAGCTGCTGCCGGGCAGTTGCCCGCTTACCGGGGGATTTTCTGTGGCTCGCACCACACCGGAAGCGCGCTGATTGTAACAGGTAGGTTCGCTGTGGTCAAGATACGAGATTGTCAAAAAGAGACTTCCGCTGGCGCAGGAAACTCACTCTGTGAGAAGGCGTTGGAAAAAGTGTCATAAAATCTGCGCGAAAATTGCGCGAATATAACGCAAGCGGTTTATAGCCAATGAGAATTATCCCGTCGGGGCTGTTTGCTTGTTTTGCGCTGTTTAGCGCAACTGTTGATTTTACTTGATTTGCGTGAGCCTGTTGAGCTAATTTAGCGCATCACTTTGAGCGAAAAGTGAGCGAAAAATCTTTTGTTTAGCTCAATAGGTATGGATAAATGGTGCAATCGTAGTGTTTTTTTCTTGTGGCTGCTCATGCATTAGGCTACAATAGAGAGCGTACGGTTTGTTGTTAAACGAATTAATGGTTCGATATGCGTAAAGGAATTCGAGGAATGGTGACTCTGGTGCTGGCGGTGTTTCTGGCGATGCCGTCGTTTGCAAAGTATGCACCGGATGTGAAAGTGGGGGAGGAATTGAAGAAAGAAGTAAGGGGTGGACAGATGTCCTTGCGGAAACTCAGTAAAAAAGTACGTTGGGCGTTGATGGCTGAGGTGCTTGCTTTGTGCTACCAGAGCAAGGGGCAGCCAGCCTATGGTAAATCCGTTTTCCATAAGAAGGAAAAAATCTCTTATTACCCGGTGAGGCAAGGTTCTCGTTTTATTGGCGCGGATGGTGTTGAATATGGCTGGTGCGAGATAGTACACGGAAAATCATCGAAAGAATATCCCGAGTGGGTGAAGGTGAAGCAGGCCATGGAGCATGCTGGAGTACATGCAGTATTGAAGGATTTTCCTGAGGAGGTGACATCGCTTTGTCGCCAGACGGCTGCGCGCAGAATTGCCCGCATGCCTGAGGTAATGCAGGATGCGTTTTTCGCTGAAATGTTCGGCTTGTATTATGTCCCGGACGGAAGTAGTGCTTATTTGTCTCGCAAAAAGGGTGGCGTGAATGGCTCTGATATGGAGTTGGAATTCTGGCAGGTTAGCGACGACGCTTGTTTTGTGGATAGAAGAGGCCAGAAGCAACGAGTTGCTGAAATGATTGCGATGCGAGATAAGAAAGATGCTGCAACTCGCCGTGCATGGATTCAAGCGATGCTGTGCTGCCAGCTCATTGGAAAAAAGGATGCTCTGGAGGACTTTGCTGATGTGGTACGGAAATTGAAAAAGAAAGCACCTCACCAGAAGTAAATCTATACTTCAATTTTCTACTTTGTCTTGCGGGTGGCGGCGTGCTCTCTTGAGAACTGATGAGATTCGTTCCGGAAAGTGATAGTTATATAAGGTTAGCTGGCTATACTACTATGGCAGGTGTTTTTATGCTTATGGTCCTGTACCGGCGGGGGTGGCATTTCGCCAGAGTCGCAGGGTGAATATGGCGATGCCTGTTGCAGCGAGGCTGAATAGAAGACCAGGGGTAAATGTCTGGTCCTCTTCGGTGAGCAGGAATATGCCGCAGGAGAGACAGATGGAGAATCCGACACCGAGCGCAGCTGCTTGCGTGAGAGACAGGCGAATCAGGTTTCTGCCGCATGTGGCATGCCAGAGGGCTGAGCGGAGACAGGAAAAGGCGAGGCAGAGCAGGGCAAAGTGGGAGCCTGTGCCCAGGAGGAGGAGTACGAACATACCGGCATCTGGTGTCAGTCTTGCTCTCATGTTGAAGTGTGGTGAGAAACTGAATGAGGCTTCATCCTCGTCCATAAGCAGTTCATCGCCGCATTGGCGGGCAACGATGTAGACCGGCTTGGTGGTGGCTCTGTATTCGGCAACGCCTTCGCTGCCGTTCTGTGCTCCAGGTGGGGAGATTGGAATTTTTGATTCTCCTGCATCGGGCCGCGATACATGCCATGAGTCTTTGGGCTGGCTGAAATGGAGCTGACCGGCGGTAAGGGCCTGGTCATCTGAGACTGTGTAAGACGGTGTGTAGTGCCGGATGCGGAAGACACCAAGGTGCCATTCTGGTGAGTAGAAGGTTTGATCGCGAAACTCTGCGATATGCATCATGTTTTCCATTGTAGGCTCTGGCTTGTTCACAATGGTGCGATCCAGCCAGGGAGTCTGCATCTGGATGCCGGTGAGGGGGTCTCGGGCGAATGCAGTGCTGGTGAGATGGCCGCTGATACGAACCAGTTTTCCTTCATGTGCCGGGTTGATGGCGGCAGGGTTTGCATCGTAGATTTTTTCTTCGCAAAAATTCCGAATGGGAAGGCCTAGAAGGAGGACATAACCGATACAGCCGACTATGCAGGTCGCGAAGATGTAGCAGGCAACCGCTGAATATCCCAGCACCCAGAGCCAGCGGAGCACTTTCCTGGGCAGAAAAAGGCTGAGGTATTGATTACACCAGCATTCAATGCGGTTCCATATTTTACCGGGATGTTCCATGCTATCTGTTATGATAGGTTGCGCGGCATTTTCGTTCAATGATAAAAATCCGGCATGCCACGTTTTTCTGCTTCCTTTGTGCGCAAAAGGGCGTATAATGCATGCGTTCACATAAATTTTCCCTTAATTAATATCATGAAAATCTGGTTAGATGGCAAGCTGGTTGACAAGGATGACGCAAAGGTGTCTGTCTTTGATCATGCTGTTCTGTATGGTGACGGTTGCTTTGAAGGTATCCGCTTCTATTCCAACAAGGTATTCCGCCTGGAGGAGCACATTGTGCGCCTGTTCAATTCCATGCGTTACCTGATGATTGACCTTCCCTGGACTTTCGAGGAAGTGTGCGAGGCTACCAGGGAAACTGTGGCTGCCAGCGGCATGGAGGACGGCTACATCCGTCTGGTGGTGACCCGCGGTGTGGGTGACCTGGGGCTCAACCCCCGCAACTGCCCGAAGGCCAGCATGTTCATCATTGTGCAGAATATCGCCCTGTATCCCAAGGAAATGTACGAGAAGGGGCTGAGCATGATTACCTCCTCCTTCCGCCGTCCGAATCCCGATATCCTCTGCCCGCAGGTGAAGAGCCTGAACTACCTCAACGGCATTTCCGCCAAGATGGAGGCCGTGGCCCAGGGCGCAGGCGAGGCGCTGATGCTTAACCAGCGCGGCAATGTGGCAGAATGCACCGGTGATAATATCTTCATCGTGGTGAATGGCGAGGTGCAGACTCCTCCCCTGACTGAAGGTGGCCTGGGTGGTATTACGCGTCACGCCGTCATGGACATTTGCGCAGAACTGGGTATCCCCTGCGTCGAGAAGGTGATGAACCGCTTTGACGTGCTCTGCGCTGATGAGTGCTTCCTCACTGGTACTGCTGCAGAGGTGATTGCTGCCACTTCGCTGGATGGCCGCAAGATTGGAGCCGGCGTGGCAGGCCCGGTGACCAAACGCATCCTGGCCCGTTTCCAGGCTATGGTGCGCGAGTAAGATTCATGATTTACCGGGGCGGCTGGTTATAATCTGGCCGCCCCTTTTTCATTGTCATGGAAAAGCTGTACGAAGGAAAGTTTCTCAATATGGTTCGCGAGGGCCACTGGGAGTACTGCGAGCGTGTGAACAACACGGGCGCGGTGATGGTATTTGCCTGCACTCCGGAGGGCAATGTGTTGCTGGTGGAGGAATTCCGCCCGCCTATCGGCCGGCGTTGTCTGTGTTTCCCCGCCGGTTTGAGCGGTGATGGAGGCCCTGAGAGTGATGCCGCTGCCGCTCGTCGCGAACTGCTCGAAGAAACCGGCTACGAGGCAGCAGAAATGACATTCCTCTTCCACGGCCCTTCATCTCCCGGCCTCACATCGGAGAGCCTCTCGTTCTATCTTGCAACCGGTTTGCGCCGTGTGGCGGCCGGTGGGGGAGTGGATAATGAGAACATCACCGTGCGTGAAGTTCCTCTGGATGATGTTGATGCCTGGCTTGCGACCCAGGTGGAGCAGGGAATTGCGCTTGACCCGCGCATATTCACAGGTTTGTATTTTCTTAAAAATCTGAAATCTGTATGAGCGATAAGCAAAAATTAACGGAAAAGCTGGTGCAGGAAGCCCGCAAAGGTTCCCCCACGAGTTTGCGCAGCCTGTTGTATTATCTGCTGGCTGTCGTATATGTGGTTTCTCCGCTCGATTTCGTGCCCGATGTGTTGCCCGGCCTCGGGCAGATGGATGATGCTGCTGTGATTATCGGCATCATTATCTATGTGGTGCGTTTGTTGAAACAGAAAAAATGACCACCGCTGTGGTAATAAAACACCCCTCCGGTCAATGTGACCCTGAGGGGTGTTTTTATATGAACTGGGGAATGCCCAGTCTGTTATTTGAGCTGCTGCATGGAGTTCGCAAAGTTCTGAATCGCAGCCAGCAATTCCTCACTGCCGTAGAAATTCATATCGACTGTTTTCTGCAGCGCCTGCTGCAGGGCAAGGGAGACTTCCTTTGTCTCCTCTGCGAATTCGGTTTCGATGAGGGCTACTTCCTCAGGAGTCGTAACGGGTTTGTACTGGGCAAGCGCCACGAGCATAGCTGAGAGCTGGTTGATGCTGGAGGCTACTTCCTGCGGCGCGTCAGCAATGCTCTTGATGTTGAGCATTTCGGTAACGCCTTTCAGGATGTTCATCTGAGCCTGGACAAATTCGGAGGCTGAAAGGGTTTTACCCATATCCTGTGCATGAGACGGGCAGATGATTGCCGGCACGGATATCAATGCGAGGGGAAGATATTTGTTCATTTGCAATTATATCGTTATGGGTTTAATTCTCGTTAGTGGCATCATTATTAATGGTTACGTCTTTCCAGTTTTCGAGAACGTTTTGAGGATGCCCCTGTGTAATAACCTTGCCGTTGCGGTCTACAATGCAGCAGTGCGGAATGCCGCCCGGTGAAGAGAAGCCTGGTACTTTGGGAGCATTTTTATCGGAGCTCATGACTGTAAGGAAACGGATTTTGAATTGTTTGACAAAATCAGCGGCTGCCTTAGGTGTTTTATCGTGGCAGAAGAGGATGATGTCCACCTTGCCTGAACGTTTCATTTCTTTGTACAGCTTGACGATTTCCGGCATTTCTTTGCAGCAGGGGCCACACCAGCTGGCAGAATAGAGGAAGACAAAGTAATCGGCCTTCTCGTTGACTCTGTTTTTGATTTTCTTGACTTTCTTCATTGCTGCGATAACCGGGCTGGGACCAGCTTTCACAGCTTTTTTTGTCCTGGGTGCAGAGTCTGCTTCAAATTCTCCGTTTGCAGAGAGCGGAGCAAGGGCTGCAAGCACCATGACGGATGCCGTGTAAACGAATGAACGAATGGTCATGGGCACATTCTAGTGTGCAAGTGCTCATATGTCAAGGTGAAAGAGTAAGAACCGGTTAATCCGGAGCTGTTTCGGATTTGCCGGGTACAGCGTGCCGTGCCTTCTTATGTTGGCATAGGCTGGCTTCAAAACAAGACCGCCCCGTCCGGAAAGATGGGACGGGGCGGTATATCAGGAAACAGGTTTGTTGTTCATTCAGGCTTGGTCGCCGTCATTCCACTCAACTCGGTTCTCGGGCTTCCAGAGAGTTTCGAGCTCGTAGAATTCGCGGGTTTCGCCGGCCATGACATGCAGCATGACATCGATATAGTCGAGCACGCACCACAGGGCATTAGGGGTGCGCTCTGCATACACCGGGGAGATTTCGTATTTTTCCCACACTTCCTTATCGACATCGCCCATGATGGCGCGGAGATGCGGCACGGAAGTGGCGGTGCACACCACGGCAAAGTCCGTGATGGAGGAGGTCCCGCGCAGGTCATAGATGGCGATATCGGAGGCCTTGGCATCGCAAGCCACCTGAGCGCAGGCAAAAGCGAGTTGTTTGCTGTTCATATTGTGTGTGTATGTAAGAGGTGGATTAAATGGTTTCTTCTTTCTTTTCTTCTTCAGCAGGGGCAGGTGCCTCGTCTTGTGCAGGGGGCTCGTCATCGGACGTCTGCAGGTCTGTGGGGGCATCTTCATCTTCCGGCATGGGCGGGGGCAGCTGGCGCACGGGCGGGTCGCTCATTTCGCCGGTCTCGAGCAGTTCTGCCACTTGCTTGCCGCTGAGGGTTTCGAATTCAATGAGCTTGTCTGCAATGAGGAGCAGACGTTCCTTGTTTTCGGTGAGGATGTTGACGGCGCGGTTGTAGTTTTCGGTTACGATCCGCTGGATTTCTTCGTCGATAATCTGAGCGGTGTGTTCAGAGAAATTCCGGGTGGTCTGGGAGATGTCCCGGGCAAGGAAGACTTCATTATGGTTGGTGCCATATTCAATGGGACCGAGCTTCTCGCTCATGCCGTACACGCAGACCATCTTGCGTGCAATGCCGGTGGCCTGGTGAATATCACCCCGGGCACCGCCCGATACATCACCGAATACCACTAGCTCGGCGCAGCGTCCACCCATGGCCATGACGATGTAGTCGAGCAATTCGCTCTTGTATTCGCTGTGTTTGTCTTCATCCGGCAGCATCATGGTGACGCCCAGCGCCGGGCCGCGGGGAATGATGGTGACCTTGTGCAGAGGCAGGCTCTTGGCGAGCGCTGTCTTGAGCAGGCAGACGGCGTGGCCTGCTTCGTGCACGGCGGTCATGTATTTCTCCTTGTCGGAGATTTCCATGGAGCGGCGTTCGCGTCCCCAGCGCACTTTTTCGCGGGCTTCCTCCAGGTCGGCCTGCTGCACAGTGGGCTTGTTGTGGCGCGCGGCGATGAGGGCCGCCTCGTTGACAAGGTTGGCAAGCTCTGCACCAGAGAAACCGGTGGTGGCGCGGGCAATCGGTCCCAGGTCAACATCGGGTGCCAGCTTCACCTTTCGGGCATGCACACGCAGAATCTGCTCACGTCCGGCAGCATCGGGCAGGTTCACCGTTACCTGGCGGTCAAAGCGCCCCGGACGCAGCAGGGCGGGGTCAAGTACGTCCACGCGGTTGGTTGCGGCAATGACGATGACATTTTCGTTGGCGGTGAAGCCGTCCATTTCCACCAGCAGGGCGTTGAGTGTCTGCTCGCGCTCGTCGTGCCCGCCGCCTACACCGTGCCCGCGGTGGCGACCCACGGCGTCAATTTCATCGATAAAGATAAGGCAGGGGCTGTGCTTTTTGGCTTCGCCGAACATGTCGCGCACACGGCTGGCGCCTACACCCACAAACATTTCCACAAAGTCTGAACCGGAGATGGTGTAGAACGGTACGCCGGCTTCGCCTGCAATGGCGCGTGCCAGCAGGGTTTTACCGGTGCCGGGAGGCCCGACCATGAGCACACCCTTCGGGATGGTGCCGCCGAGATTGCGGAATTTCTGCGGATTACGCAGGAATTCCACGATTTCCCAGACTTCTTCCTTTGCTTCGGAAATGCCGGCAACGTCCTTGAAGGTGACCTTGTTCTTGTTGGGGTCAAGAAGGCGTGCGCGGCTGCGGGCAAACTTCATAGCACCGCCGGGACCGCCGCTCTGTGCGCGGAAGAAGATGAAGAGCAGAATCAGAACAATGGCAAAAGGCAGCACATTCACAAGGAACATGCTCCAGGTGTTGCTTTCCACTATGTATTTTACCTTGTTACCCAGCAAATCGTGCACCTGTTCACCCTGGAAGGCGGGGTTGAACTCTATGCGCACGGCCTCCAGCTGCTTGAGCTCCGGCTTGGTGGAAAGGGGCAGTCGATATTCACCAACAATGACTCCCTGACCAGATGATTCGTAGATAACCGGACTGGTGGCGGAGGTGATGATGCGCCCCTCTGCGCCCATGCGGGCAAAATCTTCTGTAGACCAGATGCGGTCGCCCTGCAATTCCTGCGGGGCGGAGTCCACGCGTGTGGTGGTGATGCCGAAGCGGTTGCACAGGGCGCGGATGTCGTCAGATTCCGTGAACGGCATGTAGAAAACCGCCTTCGGGTACTGCGGCACATTGCGGTATTCAAAGGCGGTGATAGTGCCTTCTGCCGCATTGGAACTCAGTGTTACTTCAATAGGAAAATCCTTCTGCTGGTTCAGGACCACTTTGCCGGCTTTGTAATCTTGCCGGAATTCATCCAGCGAGATGGTGCGACCAGGGGAAACCATAGAGCCGTCAAACACAAACGCCACCATAAGGATGGCGAAAATGACGGTCATGAGAATAAGCACACCCCAGTTGGGGGAGCCTGTGGGAGTGGGTATTTTGTTGGGTTGTTTATTCGGGTCAGACATATGGTCTTGCTCTGCTTTTCCGCATTGTATCGTACTTTGTCCATTTTAGGAACATTCTTCTGTGCCATAAAATCGGAAAATGACGTCAGTAAAAAAGGCGCGGAATGCCGCGCCTTGTTGGATTCAGGGTTAAATCAGGTGCCCCATGCGGTCTCGCTTGGTGTCCAGGTAGTGCTGGTTATCCGCATGCGCTGGTATGGAAATGGCCACATGCTCCACCACATCGAGCCCGTGACCTGAGAGCCCCTGGATTTTGAGCGGGTTATTGGTGAGCAGGCGCAGGTGGCGCACGCCGAGGTCACGCAGAATCTGTGCGCCTACACCGTAGTCGCGCAAGTCGGGGGCAAAGCCGAGCTTGATGTTGGCATCAACTGTGTCATATCCTTGCTCCTGGAGCTTGTAGGCATGCAGCTTGGCTGAAAGTCCGATACCGCGCCCCTCCTGGCGCAGGTAGAGGATAATGCCGCCTTCCTGTGCAACCCGGCGCATGGCGGCGTGCAGCTGGCTGCCGCAGTCGCAGCGGCGGCTTCCGAAAACATCGCCCGTGAGACATTCGCTGTGCACACGGCAGAGAACCGGTTTTTCCGGGTCAATTTCTCCATGCACCAGGGCAAGGTGGGTCTTGCCATCTACCTTGGAGTGGTAGGAGTAGCAGTCGAACTCTCCAAAATCGGTGGGGAGTTTGACAACTTCCTCTCGTTCCACCAGTTTTTCCGTGTGCTGGCGGTGCTCGATAATCTGAGCCAGGGAGCAGGCTTTCAGCCCGAATTTGCGCTGGAATTCGCCCATTTCACCCAGGCGGGCCATAGTGCCGTCATCCTTCATGATTTCGCAGCACACGCCGACGGGTTCCATGCCGGCAATACGCAGAATATCTACCGTGCCTTCTGTGTGTCCGGCGCGGCGAATCACGCCGCCCTCAACCGCACGAAGCGGGAAACAATGACCGGGTTGCACAAAATCCTCCAGCGTGCAGCGCGGGTCTGCCAGTTTCATGGTGGTGATGGAGCGCTCAAACGCGCTGATGCCGGTGGTGATGCCTTCCTTGGCATCCACGCTGACCGTAAAGGCTGTGTGCAGTTTTTCCGTGTTGTGCTGGGTCTGCATGGGCAGACCGAGGGCATCAACGCGTTCCGGCGCCATGGGCACGCAGATGAGGCCACGGGCGTGGGTGGCAATGAAGTTGATGTTCTGCGGGGTGGCAAACTGTCCGGCGCAGACGAGATCCACCTCATTTTCGCGGTGGGGGTCATCCGTCATGAGGATGAGTCTGCCCATGCGCAAATCTTCCAGCACCTCCTCCAGTGGGGAGTATACGATGGGGTCGCAACCATCTGCTACAGGCACGCTGCAGGGAATGGTGGCTTCCGGCTCCGGCTGCGGAGCAGGGGGGAGGTCTTCACCCATGGTTGCGGCGTCGCAACGATTGATGAAATCGTTGATATCGAAGCTGCCGTTAGTGGCGGTGAATTCGATGTGCTTCATGGCAATCACTTATTCATCTTGGCCCAGGAATCGCGCAGCCCGACGGAGCGGTTGAATACGGGGTGTTCGGCGCTGTGGTCGTAGCGGTCTGCCACGAAGTAGCCGGTGCGTTCAAACTGGCACAGGAACTCTGCCGGGGCGGCTGCGAGTGCGGGTTCCACCACCGCATTCTTGAGCACGGTGAGGGAATCGGCATTCAGCGAGGCAAGGAAGCCGTCTTCGTTGGCATCGGGAGCTTCGTCTTTGAACAGGCGGTCGTAAAGACGAACTTCTGCCTGCACGCCGTATTTGGCAGATACCCAGTGGATAGCACCCTTGCACTTGATGCCTTCGGGCGGGTTGGAACCCACGGTGCCGGGAATGATTTCAGCCTGCACTTCGGTCACGTTGCCCTCGGCATCGGCGGTGTAGCCGGTGCAAATCATGCAGTAGCCGCCGCGCAGACGCACGCAGGCGCCGGGGGAAAGGCGCTTGTACTTCTTGGGCGGTTCCACCATGAAGTCGTCCTGCTCAATCCAGACTTCCCTGGTGAGCGTCAGCTTGCGGTTGCCCAGCTCCGGTTTCTCGGGATTAATGACTACTTCCACTTCTTCCTCAAAGTCATCCGGCACGTTGGTGAGCACGAGTTTGAGCGGCTTGAGCACAGCCATGCGACGCTCGGCGTTGGTGTTGAGCTCGCCACGCACGGCGTTTTCCAGTCGCGCCACATCGGTGTTGCCGTTGAACTTGGTGATGCCTACACCTTCACAGAAGTCCACAATGGCCTTGGCGGGGTAGCCTCGGCGGCGCATGCCGCAAATCGTGGGCATGCGGGGGTCATCCCAGCCAGCTACGTAGCCTTCCTCCACCATCTGGCGCAGTTTGCGCTTGCTCATCACGGTGTAGGTGATGTTCAGACGGGAGAATTCACGCTGCTTGGGTTTGGCAGGCACCGGGCAGTTGTCGATGACCCATTCGTAGAGCGGGCGGTGGTTCTCAAATTCGAGCGTGCAGAGCGAGTGGGTGATGTGCTCGTAGGCGTCTTCCAGCGGGTGGGCGAAGTCGTACATGGGGTAGATGCACCAGGTGTTGCCCGGGTTGTGGTGGTGGTCGTAGGAGATGCGGTAGATGACGGGGTCACGCATGTTCATGTTACTGCTGGCCATGTCAATCTTGGCGCGGAGCACCGCAGCGCCTTCGGCATAATCGCCTCGCTTCATGGCCTCGAAAAGAGCCAGGTTTTCTTCCACAGAGGTATTGCGATAGGGGGATTCAATACCGGGAGTCACCAGGTTGCCGCGCTGCTGGCGCATGGTTTCGCGGTCCTGCAGGTCAACATAAGCCAGACCATTCCTGATGAGGTGCACGGCGCAGTCGTAGTAGAAATCAAAGATGTTGGAAGCCCAGTAGAGGTGCTCGCCCCAGTCAAAACCGAGCCAGTGGATGTCTTCCTGAATGGAGTTGACGAATTCGATATCTTCCTTGCAGGGGTTGGTGTCATCGAAACGCAGGTGGCACACCGCCCCGAGGTGGGCGTATTCCTTGGCAAGCCCGAAATCCAGGCAGATGGCCTTGGCGTGGCCGATGTGCAGATACCCGTTCGGCTCCGGGGGGAAACGGGTAATCGGAACCTCGCAGTACCCCTCTGCCAGATCCTTGGCTACCATATCGCGGATGAAATCTTTCTTCTCCTCTGTGCTCATGCGCGCGATTCTACCGCTAAAATCCCGCAAAATCAAGAGAAATCCGGCTCATGACAGAGAGTGATGCTGGGGTGTGCAGGCTCCGCCCCATCAAGCTTTACACGGATTATCAGGCGGTATCCCCCCAACCGCTGGCTGATTACCAGGTTGGTATAGTGTACCGTCGGCCACATGTTTTACACATTTCGTAAAGTGTAGATAACAAGAATTTCTCAGGCAAAACGCAACTCAAAAAATCGCGCCGAAAATGGATTGACATCCGAGGATACAGAGTGATATAACACGCACATACGCCTGATGAACACGAGAAGAAGGGGGGGGAATTAGCTTTCTAAGTGTCGAAAGAAGGGCGCCAGTTTATACCTTAAACGCAATATAGAGAGTGCAACTGGTTGCAAAGTAAAGCTATATGATAGAAGAGTAAATGCGTTATTTCCCAATTTAAATCTTCCTGGATATTAACGAAACTCATTCCTTCTCTGGAGCTGAGTATACACGAGGCTTCAGAGAAGGTGTATCAAATCATACATTATGCGTTGGAAAATACATTTTAATACACTCATCGTCGTGTTGTTCTTTTTTAATGTGATTTATTCATCTGTACAGGAAATAAGAATTCACAATTTCTGTGGAGGTTCGATAGAGAATATTGCAAAGGAGAATGAAAGATGTGGTTATTTATATTTAGAAAATAAGCCAAGATACATTGTAGTCGCGAGCTCTTACGATATAATTCCACTTGGGGTGTTAACAAGAAACCATTTGCTGATAGGTAACATTGATACGCAAGAAATTCAAGTTTTCAGTAAACTCGTCGCATGGGATATGGATGATCGATTGGGAATGATGGGGGTGTCATGGCTCGATTCGGTAATAGCAGGATTATTGGTTCTCTGGGGTGACTCAAATTCTTTTATATACTCGGATGAAAGAAAAATGAAGATTGAGAGAAAGATAAAAAAAGATGAGCGAAATGATATCATGAAATTTCTAGAGAAAGCATTTAATGCAGCGTGAGGAATTACCTAAGCATGTTTCCTATATAGGTTCTCGGAATAAGATTTTTCGAGCAATATTCTATATTATTCACAATTTATCAGTTCATACAAGTGCACAAGTAAAAGCATACCTGGAGACAAAGAAAGACCGATTCGAGTTTGTGGGAACTCCGTGATGACAGAGAGGGTCTGGGGATTTTCGCTAGCCAAGCGGAGTAATGTGTGCTAGAATGCGGCGCATGGACAGAGCCGCGGTAGAAAAGAGCCTGGATTACACCTTCACAGATGAAATTTGGTTGAAACAGGCGCTGACGCATCCCAGCAGCGATCAGAAGCGCAGCACCAACCTCAATTATGAGCGTCTGGAGTTCCTGGGCGATGCTGTGCTGGAGCTTGTGGTGAGCCGTGAGCTGTTTGCCCGCTATCCGAAGGCAGATGAAGGGGAGCTTACGAAGATGCGCTCTGCCATTGTGAGCCGTGCACACTTGTCCGGTCTGGCAGATAAGCTCGGTTGGGGTGAGCAGTTGACCCTCAGCCCCCAGCTGGAGGCAAATGGAGGACGCAAGGCGGTGTCGATTCTGGCAAATACCTTTGAAAGTGTGATTGGTGCGGTGATGATGGATTCCAACTACAACGCGGCGCGCAAAGTGACTTACCGCATCATGGAGGAGAGCCTGGATAAGGCACACACGCTCATATCGGTGAATTACAAGGGCGAGTTGCTGGAGAAGCTCCAGGCAATCAACAACGTGGGACCTAAGTATATTACCGAACTGGTGGACGCCGCCAAGCCTGCCGGGCCGTTCCGCGCCCGGGTGATGTGGGGTGAGCGCGAGATTGGTTGCGCCGAGGGACAGAGCAAGCATAAGGCAGAAGTGGCCGCCGCGGCTCAGGCTCTGGAGCTCAAATTATTCGAGACTTAATGCACCAGCTTCAGGAGCTGCACGGCTGATTCTGTGGGACTGATGGGAATCAGCGCCTGGGTGCCCTTGATGCGCAGGAAGTAATTGCCCTCGCGTGGCAGGGTGAGCCTTGCCATGTAGCGCATGTCGTCTGACAGGCTGGGGAGTTTGGCTGCGGTGACAGCGATTCCCTTGTCATTGACCAGCTCCACGATGGTTTCGGCGGTGCGGCGCGGATGCAAATCAATCATCAGGCGCTGGTATCGTTCATCCAGCCCGTTTTTCTGGTACCAGTTCAGGGCTAATTTCCGGTAACGGGCGGTGACATCTTCTGCCTGGATAACAGGCAGCTTTGGCATGGCCGGAAACCAGGTGGTATCGCCAGCCGGGGTTGCAGCCTTGATTCGCTGCAAGGGATGCTGTTCATTGAGCATGCCAATGTATTCCATGACCCATGCGGTGTTGAAGTCACGCTCGTTATATTCAATCATGTGCCATGAACCGTCCACCCAGGCTTCCACCCAGGTATGATTGCCGCGTATGTGATTCCAGGTGAGCAGCCCCACCGCCCGTGCAGGAATCCCCACGCTGCGCAGGGCACACACCAGCAGAATGCTCTGTCCGGTGCAGGATACCTTCTTTTCCTCCAGAGCTTCCAGCACATTCATATTGTGCTTACGGCGCTTGGGGGTGTAGTAGACACCGGTTACCTTGTTGAGCCCGCTGGACACCTTCAGCACTGCTTCGCGTGCCGAGGTACAGTCCTTGACCAGCTGTTCGACGACGGGGGTGAGGGCAGGGCGCCAGTCGCAGGGGATTTCATCCAGTACGGTATCGGGATGGAGCGACGCTGCGTTGATTTCTGCCGGTGCCTGGTTAGTCCACGGGTAATCGGCACCCGGCAGGGGTGCTGTCAGCAGCAGGAATGCAGCGGCTAATCGCTTCATACAACGTCTCCGTACAGGGTAAAACCAGTACATTCGGCTATGCGTACCGGCACGAGCGTGCCCACCTCAGCTGTGCCTCCGGGAATAATGACCGGTTTGTTCTGGGAGGTGCGTCCCTGCAGACGGTCAGGGTTGTTCTTGCTGGGACCTTCCACGAGGATGCTTTGCTGCGTGCCGACGAGCGCCTGGTTGCGCGCCACGGCTATACGGTTGACGGTTTCGAGCAGGTCGTGGTTGCGTTCCTCCTTGACGCGCAGGCAAATCTGGTTGTCCATGGCGGCAGCCACGGTATCGCGGCGCGGGGAATACTGGAAGACGAAGGCATTGTCGAACTGGATGCGCTCGACCGCTGCCTTGGTTTCGAGGTAATCTTCGTGTGTTTCTCCGGGGAAGCCTACGATGATGTCTGTGGTGATGGCAAGATCCGGACGCGCCTCGCGCATGGCTTCGCAGAGCTTGAGGTATTTCTCATTCTTGTAAGGCCGGCGCATCAGCTGCAGAATGCGGTCGCTGCCGCTCTGCATGGGGAAGTGGATGTGGCTGCAAAGTTTGGGAAGATAGGTGTAGGCGTTCACCAGGTCCTGGCGGAAGCCGATGGGATGCGGGCTGGTGAAGCGGATGCGCTCCAGCCCATCCATGTCGTTGAGTTGTTCGAGCAGGCGCACAAAGGCACCGCGACCGTTGATGACAGGTTCATCCTTTCCGTAGCGGTTCACAATCTGCCCCAGCAGCGTGACTTCCTTTATCCCGCGGTCTACCAGTTCGCGGACTTCCTGCAGAATGTCGGCAGCCGGTCGGCTGCATTCCGAGCCGCGGGTGCTTGGCACGATGCAGTACGAACAGCGCATCTCACACCCCTGCATGATGGAGACAAAGGCGGTGCAGTTGCCTGCCGGGGGCAGGTGGTCGCGAATGGCGTTCTGGAAGCCTTCTTCCTGCTGCGTGGCGCAGATGTGCGCGCCACGGCGGATGGGTTCAAATGTGGACTGCCCCAGGCGGCTGCGGAGCAGGCGGTTGCAGAGTTTGTATACATTGTGGTACTGCTGGGTGCCGGTGACGATATCCAGACGAGGCACATCACGGAAGAGGGAGGCGGCGCGGCTCTGGCACATGCAGCCCATGAAACCATATACCACCCAGGGTTTGGCGGTGGGGCGGGCGCAGAGCAGCCCCATTTTGCCCAGGGCTTTCAGCTCTGCCTTTTCGCGCACCGAGCAGGTGTTGATGAGGATGACATCGGCCTGGACCTCATCCTTGGTCAGCTCATAGCCGCCTGCCAGGAACATGCTTGCAACCTGTTCGGAGTCGCGCTCGTTCATCTGGCATCCATAAGTCTTAATCAACACGCTTGGCATACGCGTATGCTATCACATGGTGTGGCTTATGAAAAGCCCAATTCGAGTCACCGTGCGAGGATGAGCTCGGGAATGCGCAAATCATGCGCTTCGGTGGGCAGGGTATCCACCAGTTGTGATTCGAACGCCAGAGCAAGAATGCGCGCGTTGGTACACCGGGGAATGAAGCGGTCGTAATACCCGCCGCCGTAACCGAGCCTCTGGCCCGCGCGGGTGAAGGCGACACCAGGTACTATCAGAAGGTCTATCTCGTGCGCCCCCACAGCGGGCGTGTGGGGGGCTGGTTCTGGTATATTCATGGCACCGGGGCGCATATCCCGAGCCGGTTCTTTTACCTCGCGGAATTCAAGCTGGTTCCCTGGCAGACAGAGCGGAAATACATACCGATGCTGCGGGAAGTCCTGCAGCAGGGGTAGCAGGTTTACCTCGTGTGGCAGTGGGGCATATATGGCCACGCACTTTGCGCTGTTGCCTAAAAGTGGCTCCAGTTCTGCTCTCAACCGGTCTGAACGTAATTGCGCCGGGTCGGCAATGGCAGCGGCTTTGAGCCGTTGCAATACCTCCCGGCGCAGTTGCTGCTTCTGGGTAAGCATTTATTCTTCCGGGGCCTGCGGATTGCGGCCGAACAGAGCCAGCATGCGGCCCGTGTTGCCTTTCTCGACGCGGTAGGAATAGAACGTTTCCAGGTCTGCTGCGGTGTCCAGACCGCAGTCGTGGATGTTCTGGGGGGCAATGCCTGCTTCCTCCAGCTCCTGCTTAATCATGGTGACAATGTCAACCTCATAATGAGGCGGGCGGATGCAGGGGGAAATGACCGCAATGCAGTCTGCCGCCTGTACGCCCAGTACCTTGTACATGGATTTGAGCGTTTCGCCGACGATGTTCTGCTGGGTTCCTGCTTTGCCAGAGTGTATGAGGGCCCGGCTCTGGCCCACGGTGTCGTAAATCCATACTGCGGCGCAGTCTGCTACGTAGATACCCAGGCAGCAATCTGCCTTGCCGCCGCAGAACAGGGCATCCACCCCTTCTACCGGATAAGAGCAGCCAATATCACCCACAAGCGCTACCTTGTTGCCGTGTACCTGCTGGGCGCGGCGAAGCATTTTGGGCTCAATACCGCCTTCTGTCAGAACCGCCTCGTGTGCAGGAGTAAGAGCTGCGATGACTGCGTTGCGGTCCGTTGTGGTGGCAATGCCGGGTATGCGGGTGATGAATCGGGCGAAGTTCTCAGGATACGCATTGAGAACGTTCAGATATTCTGGTGAATAGGTGCTCATGGTGAAGAAGTGAAAATTAAGCCATGTTCTTGCGGGCTGCTGCTGTGCGGCGGGAGATGACGCGGCGGGCGGTATTCATCGGCGTGGTTGAGTCTTCCCGGGCCATCATCTGGGCAAGGTCTGCTGCAATGTTGTTACGCATCTGGGTGACGAGTTCCCGCCCCTGGTCTGTGATTCGCACCATTATCTTGCGTCGGTCGGCTGCTGCTGTGTAACGCTTCAGGTGGCCCAGCTCCTGCAGTTTATCAATCATGCCGGTGGCAGCTGCGGTCGAGTGCCCCATCATTTTTGCTATATTGCTCATGGAGAGACATTCTTCTTCTGCAAGGTAGGCCAGCAGGAAAAACTGCGGGAATGATACCTTACCCTTGGTCAGCTCCGGGGAGAGTCTGAGAATGCAGCTGCGCTGAGAGAAGAGAACGAAGTCTGCAAGGTGCTGCACATCTTGTTCGTGCTGATTATCGGTAGTAATTGATGATCTGAGCATCGTTTTAGAGGGGCTGTTCAGATAAGATATTACGGGTTAATGTAATTTTTGCAAGCCCAAAATTTCTGCCATCCTTAAGCGTTTTCCGGTACAAGGATGATGTGGGGGTAAAAAATCACAACATATACCATATGTTGTGATTTTGAGGAGTAAAAAAGTTTTTACTGAACGTGTGGTGTGGCTGTGTCAGCGTCCGGGGGAGCGATAAACAAGATGTCGCGAACCTCCTGGGTCATGATTTTTTCCTCCTCCAGGCGTTCAATGTGGGTTCGGATGGCTTTCCATATGGTGTTGAATGTAGCCATGTGTTTCTGAACCGCCATATAGTCCTGGATGGTGGGTTCCGGAAGGGCTCGTTGGATGCTCGCGAGTTTATCACACTCTGCCTTCAGTTCCTTTAATTGCGGGACGGCAGCTTTGAGTGATTCTGCATCACGGCAGGCGTTGAGGCACAATTCTGTGCGCGACATAAAGGCGAGAATGGCTGTAGTCAGGTCAACATGGTTGCCGGGCTGCTCGCTGGCAGGGGCAATGTGTACGGCTGTGCACGCCAGAACAAGGAAAGGCAAGAGCTTCTGCATACGGTGCTGGAACGTTAGTGATGACGGTTTCTGCCTTTTTTTCCGTGGAGCTTTACAGGGGTGCCACAACCGGGGCAGGTATAGCGGGCCAGAAAAATGATGTGGAGCGCAGTTGCTACGTTGTAACCCAGCCCTGGAATATAGTGAGCTGCACGGTTTCTGGAATAGTTCTTGAACGTGAAGAGCCTCACGTGGCAGACCGGACAGGTAGCACTGCGTGAGATGAACAGGTACGGCAGAACAGGCACTACAAAAAGCAATACGGCAAGAACTTTCAGTGAGATGTCTGGCAGGTTGTCAGTTATCATCATGAGAGGCAGGACAAAGATGGATGCCGTGGGGATGATAAGCAACAGGACGCCCAGAGAAGCCAGCGCGTTTTTGATGTAATGACCATCGCGCACGGGGCTGTGCAGAATTTGTTTCTGATGCCTCTTTTTCTGTTCCTTTGTAGGCATTGCAGTCTTGTGCTGAGATCGGAATCCCGTAGTAGGCCCGACATTGACGATATCTAAATCATTTATTCTGGGCGTGGGTGTAATCTCATCAATATAATTCAGGCAGGCCTGGTGTAAAGCCTGAAGCTGGCTTATTGTCAGCGTGAGTTGCTTATCGGGAAAGTACTGCTGCGCTAATTGCACGTCCGCCAGAATGGATTCAGGCGTGGATTTCAGAATTTGGTCGGCAGAAGTAATACCGCAGAGTTTGAGTAACTCCAGCTCCTGTTCAGTAAGTTTGCTGAATGGATTAATAGCCATGGGAAGAACGAGTGGAGGTGAATCAGGAAAGTGCGGCAAGCATGGCTTGAAGCTGAGCTGTTTTTGCTTCCCATTCCGTCAGGCGGGCTCGCTCCTGTTCTACAACGGCAGCGGGAGCCCGGTCCACAAAGGAAGCATTGCCCAGTTTGGCCTTGCTCTTGGCGATTTCCTTCTCCATCTTTTCAAGTTCCTTGGTGATGCGGCTGCGTTCTGCCTCTACATCTACAAGCCCTTCCAGCGGCAGGAAGAGTTCTCCCAGCGGAGTGAGCGCTGTGGGGGTGCCCTTGGGAGCATCGTATGCTGCGTTCACCTCTGTGCTCTGCGCGCCAGCAAGCAGTGCCAGGCGGGCTGCAAGGTCTGCATCGACAGGAAGGGCTGCTGGTTTGAGCACGAACTTTACCTTACGATTGGTGGCGAGATTGTATTCCGCTTTCAGATTGCGCGCTTTGTTTGCCGTGTCGTACAAAGCCGTGGCTGTGGCGCGTGCTTTGGAAACTTCGGTGCTGTCCAGGCCGGAGAGCAGGGTATCTGCATTCGGCAGAGTAGTGCTCATAAGCGGCTGCCCGTCCTTGGCAAAGCCCAGGCTTGCCCAGAGCTCTTCTGCAATGTGGGGCATGATGGGGGCGAGCAGTGCCAGGTAGTGGCGCAGCACGGTATCCATGGTGAAGAGGGTGGCGTTCTTTACGGCGGGGTCCCCGTCGCGCAGGTCGTTCTTCACGGCTTCCAGGAACAGGGAGCAGTATTCGTTCCAGAAGAAGGTGTAGAGACTCTGTGTGTATGTATTGAATTCGTACTTGCCAAGCCCCTCTGCCACAGTAGCGTGCAGCTCTTTGAGCTTGGAGAGAATGTCAATGTGAACAGCCGTGAACCTGGGCGCAGGTTCGGTGCTGGCTGCACCCTGCATCATGCGGAAGCGTGCGGCGTTGTACAGCTTGTTGGCAAAGTTCTTGCCTTCCTCAATCTGTTTCTCGTCGAATTTCACATCGGTGCCGGTGGGAGCTATGCGCATAAGCCCGAAGCGCAGACCGTCTGCGCCGTATTTGGCAATGAGGTCGAGCGGGTCGGGGCTGTTGCCCAGACTCTTGCTCATCTTGCGGCCCAGCAGGTCACGCACGATGGAGGTGAAGAATACGTTGCCGAAGGGCTTGCCGTCTGCAAAACGATAGCCGGCCATAATCATGCGTGCCACCCAGAAGAAAATGATGTCCGGGCCGGTCACCAGGTCGCTGGTCGGGTAGAACTTGGCGAGACAATCCTTGTCCATGGTGGAGAAAGGCCACAGCCAGCTGCTGAACCAGGTGTCCAGAGCATCTTCATCCTGCACCCAGTTTTCGGGGTCGGCGGGGGGATTCACGCCCACATAGATATCGCCAGCGGCGGCATCCTGTGCGTCGAGTTTGGTGGCTGCCTGAAGCTCTGCTGCTTTTTCCTTGCGATACCATACCGGGATACGGTGTCCCCACCACAGCTGGCGGGAGATGCACCAGTCCTGGATGCCTTCCAGCCAGTGAGCGTAGGTCTTGGCCCAGTGGGCAGGGCGGAATACGATGTCTCCATTGGCTACAGCTTCTGCCGCTTCCTTGACGCAGGGGTACTTAAGGAACCACTGCATGCTCAGGCGCGGTTCAATCGGAACGTCAGAGCGCTGGGAGATACCCACATTGTTTTCGTATTCTTCCACCTTTTCCAGAAGCCCCTTGGCTTCGATGAGCTCAATGGATTTCTCGCGTGCCACGAAGCGGTCCAGTCCGTGCAGCTCAGGGCAGCCGGGGCAGTTGATGTGACCATCTGCCGTGAGGACGTCGATGATTTCAAGGTTGTTCTTCATGCCCACCTCGAAGTCGGTGCGGTCGTGGGCAGGGGTGATTTTCAGAGCGCCTGTACCGAAGTCGATTTCCACGTGTTCATCGGCAATAATCGGGATTTCTGTTTCGCAGAGCGGGCGGATAACGGTTTTGCCGATGAGATGACCGAAGCGCGGGTCTTTCGGGTTCACAGCCACGGCAACGTCGGCCATGATGGTTTCCGGACGTGTGGTGGAGACGAGCAGCTGGCCGCTGCCGTCTGCCAGTTTGTAGCGGATGGTGTAGAGCTTGCTCTTGGAGGGTGTCATGATTACCTCCTCGTCAGAAAGCGCGGTGAGCAGCACCGGGTCCCAGTTCACCATGCGGTGACCACGGTAGATAAGCCCTTCGTTGAACAGTTCGGTGAATACGCGTGCAACCTCCGGTGCGTACACGTCGTCCATGGTGAAACGCTCGCGCTCCCAGTCGCAGGAGCAGCCCAGCTTCTTAAGCTGGTTGATGATGATGCCGCCGTGTTTTTCCTTCCAATCCCACACCATGTTGACGAAATCCTCACGGCCTACGTCAAAGCGTGTGCGGGGCGGGGTTTCCTTGGCAAGTTCCTTTTCGACGCGAGCCTGGGTTGCAATGCCCGCGTGGTCTGTGCCGGGGAGCCAGAGTACCTCCTTGCCTTCCTGGCGAGCGCGGCGCGCCAGAATGTCCTGAATTGTGTTGTTGAGCACGTGCCCCATGTGCAGCACACCTGTTACGTTGGGCGGGGGGATGACAATGCTGTATGCGGGTTTGTCAGAATGGGGGTCAGCGTGGAAGCAACCCTCTGATATCCAGCGGGTCTGCCATTTCTCTTCAACTAAGGTCGGTTCGTAAGCCTTGGGCAATTCAGTCATGACGGCGGCGATTCTACTCCTAATGTATGCTGAAATCAAGCCTTTTTGCATGGTTGACGCACTCAGTGAACCCTTGACAGGAGCATACTCTTCCTGTATGCTCGCTCTGCAAGATGAAAACGGTGAGAAATCTGATTCTGGCGGCTGTGTGTGCCTGCTGTTCCCTGTCTCAGGGGGTTGAGGTGGTGCTGTGCGGCGGTGTGGCCCTGCGGTCCTGGGAAAATTTGCGTGGACCTGCTGCACACGATAACTGGTGGGCCAATTTTGTGCGGGCTTCCACAGTATATATTGATGGCGCGCTTGCGCGAAATCCCGAGCGGGATATCCTCTGGATTGTGTACCGCCCTTCATATGTGACCCGTGGTAAGGAAAACAAGATTGACTATGTCTCCCGTATCCGGGAAACCGCAGCCAAGCGCAACATCCGTTTCAAGTTTGTAGATTCGGCAGATGAGGCGTACGAGGCAATAAACAAAGCTCCGCGCAATAAGGAGGATAGCATTACCGCGTTTATTTATTTCGGGCATAGCAACCCCCATGCGTTCATGCTCGATTACAGCAATGATATCATGGCGGCATCCACGGCATGGATGCATGAGAAAGATCTTGCTGCAAAAATCAACCCTGCGGTTTTTGCTCCTTATGCCGAGTGCTGGAGCTATGGTTGCTACACTGGGCGTAGCATGAGTAAATTCTGGAGAGAGGCATTTAAGGTTGCTCTCTGGGGAAATCTTGAATCCACCCGCTATCAACCGGTTGGCGAAGGTAAATTGCCTGTCGGTGCCGGTAAATGGGTGCGGTGATTTGTTGATAAAAAAGCCCCACGCTGCTATATTCAGCACGTGGGGCTTTTTTAGTAGTGAAGTATTTAAGCCAGCGTAGCGTTACTGGCCTTGTGGATGAGCTCAGCCTCCTGTTTGACGCGGACCTGCAGGTCTGCCAGAGCGTTCATGTAATAGATGTATGCATCGTACGGAGAGGGGTAGGGGGTGAATCCGTTGCTCTTCTCCATGTAGTGGAAGTGGTCTGCGCTCTGCAACTTGCGCCACACGTGAATCATATCCCGGTCTTCGCTCGCCTTGACTGCGGATTCCAGATCGTATATCTTCTTGATGGCTTCCTGCTGCATCACGTTGCCGTTCCAGTGGGTTGTGGTGCCGAAGGTGGAGCAGCTCACCGGGTTCGGGCAATTCAGTGTGCCGGTTGAGGGGAAGGCGCGGACGGCTTCGCCAGGTGTGTAGAACTCGTTCCCGGCAAAGAGCGCAGCGGTTATCATGGTGCGCCAGAACTCGAATACACCCGTGCTGTCTGCCTGGCGTTCTCCGAGCGTTTCGTAGTCCATGGAAATGTTGACAACCTGGCCCTGTTCCGCGCTGAGCCATTCCACAAACGTGTAGGGAGAGAGCGGGTATTCTCTCCAGCTGGGGTCTGTGCGGCGGTTTGCCAGGTCGTTGGAAAGGTGGCGGTGGCGCAGTAGTGTCTTGGTCTTGTCTATGAGTGGTGCGCACTGCAGGTCATTCGTGTTGCGGTTGCTCATCATGCGTCCGCTGCCATCTGCCATGATGCCTTCAAACCCCATATCGTATGCCTGTGCAGCAATAGCGTTTGAATAGAGCATGCCTGTATTCCACAGCACGGTGGGGCGCTGCCCGAAGAGTTCTTCGATGAGGTCGCAGTGCTCCTCTACCTGCTCCGCAAATTCACCTGTGGAGTACAGGGATGCCAGGGAGGCATAGTACGGCATGGCAAGGAACTCCACACATCCGGTTTCTGCCAGTTCCTGGAAGGAGGTGATGAGGTCCGGCCGGTGGTATTTTGCCTGTTCAAGGATAACACCGGAAATGGCGAGGGCAAATTTGAACTTGCCGTCTGAAAGCTCAATGAGCTGCTTCATCATGCGATTGGCCGGCAGGTAGCATCGCTCTGCCACTTCACTGAGTACACGACCATTCATCTGGTCGTCCTCATAGAATGCGTGTTCGCCAATCTTGAAGAAATCATACGGTATCAGGCGGTTCGGCTGATGCGCATGAAACGTAAGCGTGATATTCATACCTTTAGACGAATGCTGAAATTGTTTCTATTACCAGCCTAATACGTGGTGGTATACCTTAATCATCTTATCGGCAGCGGTTTCCCAGTTCGAATTCTTGATATCCTGGGCACTCTGCTCTGCCACTTGTTTGTAGAGTCCTTCATCTGTCACCAGGTCTACAATGTGCCTGGCCATCATGTTCACATCCCAGAAGTCTGCCTTCAGGGCGCCTTTCATCACCTCTGCCACGCCACTTTGCTTGGAGATGACGGCGGGAATGTTGAACTGCGCGGCTTCCAGTGCTGACAGCCCGAACGGCTCAGATACCGACGGCATGCAGTATACATCTGTCATGGAGAGCAGCTCGTTGACTTTCTGCTTGTTCAGGAATCCGGTGAAGTGGAATTTGTCTCCCACTCCGTGGAAAGCGCCGGTTTCGATGAGCTGGCGCAGCTTCTCGCCAGTACCGGCCATCACGAAACGCACATTGTCCGTCTGTTCCAGCACCTTGGCTGCAATCTGCAGGAAGAACTCCGGTCCCTTCTGGGCGGTAAGGCGTCCCAGGAAGAGTACAAGCTTTTCCGGGAACTTCTTCTTGCTGTGGAATACGTGTACGGGATCCGCACCATTGTGTACCGGGAAAATCTTGGCCGGGTCAATGCCATAATGTCCGGCGGCAATCGTGCCGGTGTATTTGGATACCGGAATCACGGCGTCTGCCTGTTCCATGCCGTATTTTTCAATATCGTAAATCCAGCCGCGGGCATCTGCGCCGGCGCGGTCGAACTGCGATGCATGCAGGTGCACCACCAGCGGCTTGCCTGTTGCCTTCTTTACTTCTACACCAGCCAGATATGTCATCCAGTCATGCGCGTGCACCACGTCAAAGTCGTACTTACGTGCCATCACAGCGCAAATCTTCGAAAACTCAATCACCTTGCGTGCAAGGTCGCCGGCGTAGAGGTCTTCCTTGCTCGTGAAGAGCTCCAGATCTGCCTTGTGTATGCGAGAGAAAAGCAGTTTCCCCTCCTTGGTGAAGGTGATGTTTCCCGGTGTGCCTTCTTCGCATGCGTAGGGGTCAAGGTTTACCGGGGCTTTACCCACCACGCTGAAACTTTCGTAGGTGTAGCCTTCCTCCAGTGTTTCCATCTGCTCGTGCTTCAGCGTGTTGACACCTGTCAGGCTGAAACCGTCATATTTTGCCTCGGGGGAGGCCTTGGGTACTATCACATTCAGCTCTACTTTCTCTGCCAGTGCGCGAGAGATACCCATGCATGCCACACCTAAGCCGCCATTGATGAGAGGCGGAAACTCCCAACCTAATTTCAGTACTTTTATCTTCCTCATTTTCAGTGTGTTTGTTTGTTATTGAAAGTTGCAGACTGCTTTGCTGTAGTCTCGCAGAGATTTAAGCACAACACAAGCCACTTGTCCAGACAAAAGTCTGTCAATCCTACTAACAAGGTGTAATTTCCACAAGGTGTGGAGTAAACGAAAACTCAGTTTTCGTTATTAGCGCGGCGAATATCCTCCAGCGCGGCAATGAAATCGTCCAGAATCTCTGCCGGAACCATGATTCGGTCACGGTTGGAGCTCACCTTTTCGGTGATGCGCACCACGCGTCCGCGTGCATTGCTCTTGAGGTCAAGGAAGAAGGTTTTGCGGTCTGCAATAATCTTTTCTGTGCAAATGATGTCGTCGTCCACTGTTGTCTTTCCCGGGGTTGGTTATCGTAAACCCCTATGGGTAGAGATTATAGCATGTCCGCACATGCAGTCAACTGAAAAAGACGCGGAAAGATTAAAAAAGGGTCTGTTTCAGATTTGCTGGTAGAAGGTACGAGAAGTTTTGTGCATTCTTTGAAGTCTCAGGAAGTGAACTTGCCGTAGTTTCAAGAACAAGTACCGTACATCAAACAAACCGCAGGCCTTGGCCTGTATCCGT
>JAEIGA010001158.1_pt1 | contig 40455 bp, 31 predicted proteins | sample 9270691 | NCBI WGS metagenome assembly JAEIGA01 (sample SAMN17057246, study PRJNA624740) | gut metagenome | biome: biome; isolation source: fecal sample | host: Bos grunniens | place: China: Xizang | collected 2019 | reverse complement strand
TTTCTTCACTAATAAATTTACTAGGTAATTTTTTAAAGGTTTCTTTATCAGGATTTAATATATCTAAATCTATTTTTTCATCTAACATTAAAGCATTTCTTAATTTAACAGAAATACTAACCCCTTTTGGTGTGATTATAATTAAATTTCTTAATATATCTTCTTTTTCACCATAAATCAATTGTGTTCTTTTTACTGTAGTAAATGATAATTCTTTACCACTATTTAAATCACTATCACTACCATTCCAAAAATACCATTCTTTACCAGGTTCTACAGGTGTACCTGGTTCTTCTGGTTCATCTGGTATAATAACCTCTTGAAATGTTGCTATGTATTCTTTTTCTTTAATACCAAGATTATATAAATCCTTAATGTTTATAGTTCTACAACTATCAGTATTACCATCATCCCAAGAAACAAATTCATAAATAGTATCTTTAGGAATAGCATTTATTGTACATATATCATTATAATTAAAAGTTTTTTTTACTGTTTTACCTAAACCATTAATATTAACTGTACCCATTACAGAAGAGTTGTTATCTACTTTAACACTTATGTCAATTGTAGGTAATTTTCTTGTTAATTTATCTTCAATTTGGAATGAATATTCACTAAATTTAGTATCTTCTGTAATAAAGTCAGAATCACCGATACTTTCTATTTTTTTAGAATTAATAGTTTCTTTTATATTAGTTTTAACATTTTCTAAATTATTTAATAAATCATCAATAGTTATTTCATTCATTAGTATTTTGAATTAAAATATTTATTTTTATATAATATAAATATAAAATTAAAATAATGTCACAATCAAATATATTAAATCATAATAGAGAAATTTTCAATCTTAATGTATCAACCTCAGATTATTGGGATTTTCATTTATATTTAAAACAATCTAGTGGTATAATTAATAATGACGATTGCTTAGGTGCTTATATTGATACAACCGATGAACAATGTTATATTGATAACGGTTTAATGTCTAAAAATGATTATCAATGGGATAAAGCAGTTAACAATGGTGTTATTTTAAATAATATTGGTTTAACTGGTGTAGATAATGGTTTAATTTTATATGATAAAAATATTATTTCAGATGAAGAATTTAAAGACATTTTAGAAAATTCAACTTTAGAAATAGATAAAGATGATAATAGGTTATACTTATTTCAAGTTAATGGTAATAATCAAATTTTTGATTATGGTACAACTAAAGTTGTTGATAATGGTGAAAATGTTATGAAATTAAGTGGTGGATGGTATCAAGGTTTTTTTCAAACAGGTAATGGTTGTGATTATAAAGTTTTACCATCAAAATTAGAAAATGATGGATGGGAAATGCAATTTATTTTAAAACCTGAAAATAAAGTATTTTCAACTACTAAACCTACTCTTAATGATATTTACCCTGAGAATAAAGGTATTTTCTTCTATATTGGTACAAGAGCTGAAAACAAATGGTATAAATATTACAATGATAAAAACGAAGATACTTCATTAACTTTTACAAATGTTGTTGATAATAACGGAGTACAAGAAGATATAAAACAGAATATTAAAAATGATATTATAAAATTTAAGACCGATAATAAATTTATATTTTATAATAGAACTAAAGATGGTGTAACAACTAAAACAAAAAATCCGCCTGAAAATATAGATATTATTATGGATAAATATAGAGTATCAGATAGTGAAAATTATTTCATATTAATGAATCGTACAAAAAGTGGATACACAACAAAAAATATTTCTAATTATGAAACAACTCACCCAATTTCGCATTACGATTTGGTTAAAGATTTAATTGATAATGCACTATCTTTTCAAATAAAAGAAGACGGTTCTGTTGGTTATAAATATTTGGTTAGAAATTGTGAATCTGAGAACGAATATGAAATTTTAAATGAATGGAGTTATCCAAATTTAATTAATTTAGGTGAATGGGTTATAATAGATGTTCGATTTAGACCAATTGAGAATAAATTTATGAGATTAATGTTTTATATTAATGGTAAGTTAGTGTTATATAGTAAAGAATTACCAATATTAAATTTAAGACAATTAGATGACATATATGAAAAACAAGAAGGTGTGCCTTATAATATATCAATAGGTGGTGGTACACAAGGTTTATGTGATGTTGTTTATGATGATAAAGATAAAATACCTGAAACAGTTTTATTTTTAGAAAAAGAATTTGGAGGTAGTTTTATAGGATTATTTAAATCATTTAAATTCTTTACTTGTGATAAAAATTATAATGATATTAATGAAAATTTAAAATAATTTATTTGGTATTTTATGATAAGAGTTATATATTATTATTATAATAATAAAATAATAATAATATGTGCGATAATTTTGTAAAATATTGTTTAACACATGGAGCAACAATTTATTCTTTAGAGGTACCTAAAGAAATGTTTGATGATGTACATGTTGCATTATGTAATCCATCAATATTCATAGATAATAATCGAATAAGATTAGTAGTAAGAAATGTGAATTATGCTTTATGGAGTAGTGATGACCAATATAAATTTACTTCTCCTTACGGTCCTTTATGTTATATAACTGAATGGAATGATAATTGCTTACGTACAAGAAATTTTTTAGGTGAAATCACTGAAAATGGTTTTGAATATAAACCTATTGATATGTCAAATTTTGATGTTGAACCAATATGGGAATTTATTGGTTTAGAAGATGCTCGATTAGTACGTTGGGATGGTAAACTTTATATTACAGGTGTAAGACGTGATACTAATACAGAAGGTCAAGGTAGAATGGAATTATCTGAGATTACTGAAGATGGTGTTGAAATTAGTCGAGTTAGAATAAAAGCACCTGGAAATGATGATACATATTGTGAAAAAAATTGGATGCCTATATTAGACATGCCATATCATTACATGAGATGGGTAAATCCATTACAAATTGTTAAAGTTGACCCTGAAACTGGAGATACAACAATTGTAGTTGATAAAGTTAATAGTGATGAATTACCATATTTAAATTATAATGATATGCAGATGAGAGGTAGTTCACAAGTTGTTAATGTTGGTGATTACCATGTAGCAATAACTCATTTATGTGAATTATGGTTTAATGAAAAAAATCAAAAATCATCTGCTGGATACTGGGAACAGATATTAGTTTGGGATAAGGATTGGAATTTAATTAAAGCTACTGAACCACTAAAATTTGGTAATATAGGTATTGAATTTACTAATGGTATGGCTTATCAGGACGGTGTATATTATATACCATTTGCACTACAGGATAATATGGCATTTCTATTAACTGTGAATGAAGATGTTATAAATAATTTTGTTATCAATGATGATAGAGAATTAGGTTCATATATTTTAAATGATAATGTCTTTTTAGAATTTTTCGACAATCCAACTGATAGTTATAAATGTGAAAATTTAGGTGATTATTATTTTAATAAAGGTTATTATGCAGCAGCAGTTGTATGTTATGAACGTGCTTCAGAATACAATACGTATTTTAGTAAAGATGATTTATATGTAGCTTTATTTAAATGTGGACTTGCATTATCTCGATTACCAAATCCTGAAATACATGAAATGGGGTTATGGTTACGTATGATAGAATTATTACCTAATCGTTCAGAAGGTTATTTAATGATGGCTAAATATTGTTTTTGGAGAGATAGATTTGATGAATCTAGAATTTATGCTAAATTAGCTTATAATAAAAATAATTATAAGATAGATATTCCAGATTATATTCATAAATTAGATACTGATATAATATTGATAAAATCATTTTATTTTTCTGAAGATTATTTACATTGTGAAGATATGGTAAATGATTTATTAGAAATAGAGGATAAAAATTTACTTCCACGTCAAAGATTTGAAATTAATAACTTTATAATCCAAATAAACAATAATAAGGCTAATAAATATAGAGTATTATAATGTTTAGTTTATCTAAATATGTCACTAATAATGGGGGTGTAGATTATTTACTTTTACATCCTTCCCATTATTTAATGGGTGATTATGCTAGTTGTAATACTACTTGTGTTAATTATAATAATAAAATTATTTTAAATACAAGATTAGTTAATTATAGTAAGTTGTTTCAAACAAAAACGAATGCTTTATTTAATGATGAAAACTCACAATTTTATGTTATGCCATATTGGGGTTATGATAGTCATAATGTAACAGCTATTTTACAGAATCAACAATTAACTAATATAAAAAAATCATTATATGAAAGGGGTAATTATATTTGTAATTTTAACGGTTTTGAGGATTGTAAATATGTAGTTTGGGATGAAAAATTATATGCTTATGGTACAAGATGGGATTTAAGTGGGAATATTGGTCAAATTGTTATTTATGAAATTGATGAGAATATGCAACCTAAAAATGAATTAATAGTTCAATCACCCATTGGAATGAGCTGTGAAAAAAATTGGGGAGCTATACCTGATAAACCTTTTCACTTTATATATAATATAACACCAAATCAAGTTGTAAAGGTAAATCAAGATGGGACAAGTGAAATTATTGGTGAATATTCTTCAGTAATTACTGAACCTAATTTAAGAGGAAATTGTCCGTTAGTTAAAATTGATGGTATAGGGTATATTACTTTTACACATAAACATTGTTTAAATGATAGTGATAATTTTATTCAATTAAATTATTATCATTCACTTGTATTGTATAATTTTAATATGGAAATAATTGGAAAAACACCATGGTTTACATTTCAAGATGGTAGTTGTGAATTTACTTGTGGTATGTGTTTAAAAGATGATAAATTAATAATATCATATAGTCAATATGACTGTACTGTAAACATCATTGAGGTGCCAGTAAGTGTTATTATGGGATTATTTAATTATAATGATATTGATTTATTAGAACAATATAAAATAACAAATTTACAAGACTATTATTATAATTTAGGTAAACTATTTGAAGAAAATGACCATATAAGAAGTAGTGCAACTATGCATAATTTATTTTTATTAAATACAGAAGATTTTTCAGATGAAAAGGTTAAAATAATTGTAATTAAATTTCTACAATTTTTATGTGATAAAATTTTAGTCATGAATAGTATTGTATATAATAACTATATTCGTTATTTTATACAATATATAAAATGTCGAATAAACAATTTTAATGAATTGAATTATTTTATTAATATACTTAATAAGTATGATAAAATACCATTAATTACTAATGAAAAAGATTTAAAATTAAAGAATAGTTTACATAAATTTACAATTTTTTAAATTTTATTAGTTTATAGACTATTTATTAATAATTGAATAATAATAATTTTATTTAGAAAAAGAATATGAGTTTAAATAACAAAAATCCATTTGCTGAATGGGGATATGATATGAGTTTAACTTATAAACCATCAGAAAATGAAAATTTCACACAAACGTTTACAACCCCTATAAGCGAACTTACAGAAGAGGAAATGGAAAATATGTATAACGAAACAGCTACAGTTGCTCCATTTAATAAAACCGCAACTCAAGTTTTCTTCAGAAATGATGAAAATATGGAAGAAGTAAAACTTCAAACACCTGCTTATGGCTTTAATAAAGAATTTCAAATAACTTTTGGTGGTGAAATTCAAGAAACTACAGAAGGTACTGAAGAAGGTGAAAATCCCGAAGAAGGTGAAAATCCCGAAGAAGGTGAAAATCCTGAAGGAAGTGAAAACCCTGAAGGAGGTGATAATACAACCGAAGGTGGTAATGATGGTACTACTGATGGTGAATTTAGTGACGGTACTACAACAATCGGACCTGTTACAGGAGAACCTGCAACTGAAGAAGATATACCTTAATAATGTAAAAAAAGAGAATCCAAATCAATAGATTCTCTTTTTTTTTATTGTAATAGTTTAGATAATAATTTATCTTTAGAAGTTTGATTTGATGTAAGTTTATTGTCAATAATTTTTTTATTTAAATTATTGAAATGTTGAGTAACATCAGTTAATGTTGATGATTGGTGTGCTGTAATAATTAATTCATTGTTAGAATATAATTTATTTACATTAGCCTCTATTAAATCAAATTCATTAATTTCACTATTATCGCTTTGAGCAAAGATTTTCATAGGAGGAAATTCTTTTTCATCAATATAACACAATTTATTTTTAGCTCTTGTGATTGCAACGTATAATAAATTACGTTCTTGAATAATAGCCGATTCAGTTTTAGCATATTTATTTGGGAGTTCTGACCGACATAAGATATGGACATAATTAGACTCTAACCCTTTTGCTTTGTGTATTGTAGATAAACAAATACCATCACCTTTATCTTTAAAAATCTTTTGAATTTTATTAATTAATTCATCAACAGTATTACAATTTTTACTTAAAATTAATAATGAATGTATTGTATCATACATATTTTGAATAGCGTCTGAGTGTATAACATCTATATCAGATATTCCACTATTTACTAATTGATTTCTTTTATTAATTAAATTAAGATATAATCTTGGAAATAATCCATCACTTTCAAAATTAGGTGATAAATTATTTTTATGTTCTTCGTTTTTAATAGAACTAATTATATTATTTATTAGGTTAATTAATTTTTGAGAATCATTCTCTTGACCTTTAATATAACAAGGTTTACCTTTATTAATTAAAATATCATAGAGCTTAAATAATGGTGCATTAGTTCGAGATAGTATCATATCATCATTATTAATTTCCGCTATTTTACTATTAAATTTAATTAATCCAGTACCTGCATTAGGTCTAGCTTCTATATCTGGAACATATCTTTGTGCCTCTGTTATTATAGCTTTATCACAACGATATGATATAGGTAAAAAGAATATTTGTGTATTAGGATAATTAATCATTTTATTAAAAGCTGTTTTTGAAGCTCCAGCAAATTCATTAATAGCTTGAAATTCATCACCACATGATATAAACCTCGTACCTCGTTTAAAACATTTTAAAAATAATTCAACATATGCAATAGTATAATCTTGAGCTTCATCATTGAAAATCCAATCATATCTATTAGATTTTGGCATTATGCGTAATTCATTAGGTAGCCAAACCATATCAGTGTAATCAATGGTATCAATATTTCCTTTACCCCATTTCATTAAAGAATATACTACTTTATCTTCGTCAAATTTTATTTGTAAAGAACGTTTTTCAGCACTACGATTAATTTCACGAACAGATTGAGATAAGTCCATACGGGCAAAATTTAACAACTCTAATACATTATTAATAAATTCCGTGTATTGAGTTGGGTTTTTAAATGTAGCGGTTGATAATTCTTCAATATGTTGTCTTAAATATGTAACATATTTAGTTTTATCAATATTAAATTCTTTATCATGAAAATGCGTTGATAAAATACTAAATCCTAAACCATGTACTGTTTGAATAGTACAATTACTATAATCAGATAATTTTTTAGTAATTTCATCTTTTACAGAAGTATTAAACGCTAAAAATAAACATTTTTTATTCTTAGGTACTAATTTCATTGAGGTTATAATTGTAGCTGTTTTACCACTACCAGCTCTTGCTTGAATTACAGCATTTCCAACATTATGTTCAACAAAATTAAATATTTTATTTTGATATTCAGATGGTTTATAACCTAAAAGTTGTGTATATTTTTCATTAGATTTATCCATTAAAATAGTTTTTATAAATTAAACAATAGGTTCATTTTCAAATTTATCAATATTAATTGAAGATACTTCAGTTCTTTCAAAACTGTATTGAATACCAATACTTTTCAATAAATTAATGATAGAAACAAATCCTTCAACTCCTTTATATACTAATACATTATTTATATATAAATTAAAATTACCAGTAATTTCATCTATTTCAAGGTGGTAATTTTTTTCTTTTGCATTATCGAATTGAATAAATTCTTGTTTAAGTTCTTCAAGTTTTTCAAGATTTGTGTCTTCTAATTTAGTACATGGTAAATTTTTAATTTTAGAATTAAAGACTTTACCGTTTGATTCCCCATCTCTAAACAATAAATAATCCATAGGGTCAACATCTTTATATAGATATGTTCTTCCACCCTTAAAAACTATTTTTAGTGATTTATAATCAGGTGAATCAAAACATTCACTATATATTATATTAGAACTATCATACCAAGTGTGGTCGACATTACATTTGTAATGATTATAAATTTTAGTCATAGTGTATATTATTTTAGTTATTATTAATTAATATATTAAATTATTTGTTTTTTATCAAATAGTAATTTTATATTAGTTATTATAATTAATTTAAAATTACATTAAAGTGTCAAAATCAATAGTATTATCGATAGAATTAAAATCATTATTAGATTATATTAAAGAAAAGACTGTTGTTGAATTTCCCATTCAAACCATTACATTAAATTATTTAGTGTTGTCTATATTAGATAATGTAAATAGTGATGGTTATACAGTATTATCTAAATGTATGTTAAACAGTGATATTATTGAATTTAAAGAACATGTTATTAATGAAATTCTTTTAGATACACAAAAATACATTAAAATTGATGATAATATAAATTTTGCTGATGAATATGAAGATATTGCACATGATATTGAAAAAAATGAAATATCAACAATTAGTAGTGCTTTAATGTTAGAACAAATTTTATTAAAAAATGAGAATTTGTTTACATTCTTAAAACAAAAAGGTGTAACTAAAGAATTATTACATGATACTGTTTTAGCTAATGTTAGTAGTGTTAGTTTAAAACATAATACAATGAAACCCTCTAAAATAGTAAAACGAAAAACATCATCTAAGAAAACATCAAAACCTATAATTGATAATAATCATAGAACAATTATCTCAAGTGATAATATTATTGAAAAAACTTATAAAAATTTAAATATAGTAGCTTCTCATGGTTTATATGATGGTATTATTGGTTATGATGATTATGTAGATGAAATCTTTAATTGTTTTGCTAAATATAATCGAACTACAGTTGCTATTGTTGGACCTATTGGTGTTGGTAAAACATCTATAGTACATAAACTAGTTAAAAATATATATAACCAAACATGTCCTCAACAATTTAAAAATAAATATGTTATGGAAATTAATAATACATTATCTTTAGATATTGTTGAAGAAATGAATGAAATAGGTAAGTATATAGCATTTATAGATGATGCTGATAGATTTTTCTTAAATAAAGAAAATGAATCCCTAAATCAATTTATTCTTACTGAATTGTTTAAATCTAATGAGATTGAAACAATATTATGTATGTCTGATAAATTATATACTAAGCATATAGAATCTAAACCCGAATTTAGTAGATTAATTCACAAAATCACAGTTAAAGAATTGTTAAATGATGAGTTAATTGATGTTATATTATCTGAATCTAAAAAATTTGAAAAACATAATAATGTAACTATTAGTCGAGATTGTGTTATTGAATCAATAAGATTGTGTGAACGATATATAACTAATGAAAGACCACCAATGTCAGTTTTAAATGTATTAGATACAGCTTGTGCTTATACAAGATTACATGCACCTATTAATAATAAATTATTAGAATTAGAAAATCAATTAAATGAAATTTTGGTAGAAAAAAATAAAATTCCTAGTAGTGGTTCAACTAAAGATTTTGATTTAAAAGATGATTTAATTCGTCAAGAAATGAGGATACAAAAAAGTATCGAGAAAATTAATTATGAAATGTTTCATAATAATCCAGCAATTGAATTAACAATTGAAAGTGTTCGTCGAGCAGTAGCAAATATAACTAATTTACCTATTACTGATATTAATCAAGACGATAAAGTTAAATTACGTAATTTATATAATAATTTAACTAATGTTGTTATAGGTCAAGATGATGCGGTTAATGATATTTGTCAAGCAATTAAAAGACATCGTATTGGTTTATCAAATCCTAATAAACCTTGTGTAATTTTAAGTGTTGGTCAAACAGGTGTTGGAAAATCATTCTTAGTAAAAAGATTAGCATATGAAATGTTCGGTTCCGAAAAAAATATGGTTAGGTTAGATATGTCAGAATATTCAGATAAAATTAGTGTTACTAAATTATATGGTGCATCTGCTGGTTATATAGGTTATGAAGAAGGAGGTATATTAACTGAAGCTATAAAAAAACAACCGTATTGTGTATTATTGTTAGATGAAATTGAAAAAGCACATCCAGATATATATGATGTATTTTTACAAATTTTTGATGATGGTAGATTAACGGATAATAAAGGTAATGTAGTATCATTTAAAAATGTTATTATAATTATGACTTCTAATGTTGGTGCAAAAGATGTAAGTGAAAAACCCAAAGGTATAGGATTTGTAAAAGATGATAATAGAAGAGATGGAGATAAAGAAATTATAATAAAATCAATTAAAAAAGAATTTAAACCTGAATTTATTAATAGGATTGATAATATTTGTTATTTTACTCAATTAACTGATGATAATCTTAAAATTATTATTAAAAATGAAATAAAAAAAGTTGAACAAAAAGTAAATAATATTGGTTTTACGTTAGATACTGACATAACTGAAGGAAAATTATTAGATACAATATTTGAATCTGTTAAAGAACAATCAGAGTATGGTGCAAGACCAATTTTAAGAGAAATTCAAATTCAATTAGAAAATAAATTAACTGATTTTATCATTAATAATGATTTACCAACTAATTATAATATAAAGTATATAGATATTTATAAATAATTATGAGTAAGAAAATTATATATATAACAGAAGAACAAGAACAAGAACTTGTTAATAAACTAATGAGTGAGTCGTTAATAGTAAATTCAGCACAAGTTAGTGATATTGTAAATCATCTTAATAAATTTTATCAAGCAGGTATTGATTATGCTGGTGATGTTGGTGTTGATGGATTACCATGTCCCACTTTAGGTATTAATTATGTTGTTAATGGACAACCATTACAAAAATTACAACGTAAAGAACTACTTGATGTAATTAACGATAAATTCAGACATTTTGTAAAAGATGATGCTACTAGATTAGCTTATTTTGACCAAATATTAACAGATTGGCTAAATAAAAAAGTTCAAAAAACTGGGCAATTATCTGTAAACAGTATAAATGATGATATTATTGAAAAATTTAAGAAACAAAAAAGAAAGAAAGAAAAATAATAATATAAAAAAAAGTGAACCTAACTCAATAGATTCACTTTTTTTGTTTTTATTCATTAGAAAATAATTGTTCAATTAATTCCTCTTCCTCACGGCTAATAATGTATTCACCATCACCAATTTCTTCAATTGGAGGTACAAAATCGTCATCTTCATTTATTGGTTTATCCAAAAGTGGTTTACATTCATTATATTGATTTTCATTAAATGAAATTTCATTCTCTTTATCGATTTCATTAATAATTTCATCAATAGTTTTATTTTCTTTTTTCAGTTTTACTTTCTTTCGTAAAACATCTGCATCACGTTCAACATAAAAATCTTCTTGATAGACACGTCTATCACGGATGTTATGTGTTATATGAGCAGCTTCTAAAACATCTTCAGAAAAAGTTTTATCTTTTACACCATTAGCAGCCCAACGTTTTATTGTTTTCCAAATAAAATCAGGTTTTTTATTAAAAACTTCACCTATAGTTTTATTTTTATAACGTCCATCTTCAATAATTGTGTTAAATGTTAAAATTTCCATTAATTATCATTTTTTTTATTTTTATTAAAATTTTTAAAATTACAAACTATTTATATATAAAGTTGTCATTTTTATAAACAATTAAGCAGTTTTAATATGTGTGAGTTTACCAAGTTAGTGGTTACACCTTATTAAGCTGCTTTTTTTATTTCAATTTGTTTAATTAATTTTTCTAATTTTTGATTACAATAATCTTCAGTTATTTCCATAACATTATCATTAGTATCTGGACAATCAAACATAAAATCGTTTAACACTGTTTCGATAATATTTCTCAAACCTCTAGCACCTGTTTTATTGAGAAGTGCTGTATCTGCTATAATATCAATAGCTTCTTTGGAGAAATTTAATGTTTTACCATCAAGATAAGCTAATTTTTTATATTGTAATAATATAGAATTTTTAGGTTCTGTGATAATTCGCACTAAATCTTCTTTAGTTAAATGGTTAGTGTGAGTAATAACAGGGAATCTACCAATTAATTCAGGAATTAACCCAAATTTCTTTAAATCAGTTGGTATTAAATCATCTAATGGATTTTCACTGTCTTCTAAATCTATTGATTTATAATTACTTGTAAATCCGATAGATTTTGTTTTAGAAAATCTTTTTTCTATTATATCTTCCAATCCAACGAATGCACCCATACCGATAAATAAAATATTTGTAGTATCAACTTGTATCAATTTTTGGTCTGGATGTTTTCGACCTCCGTTTGGTGGAACCCCTACAACAGAACCCTCAACTATTTTTAATAAAGATTGTTGAACACCCTCACCAGAAACATCCCTAGTTATTGAAACATTTTCACCTTTTTTAGCGATTTTATCAATTTCATCTAAACATACAATACCGAGCTGAGCTTTTTCAACATCATAATCACACTTTTGAAGTAATCCAGTTAAAATATTCTCAACATCTTCACCAACATAACCAGCTTCAGTTAATTTAGTACAATCATGTATATGACATGGAACACCAAGCATTTTCGCAATATTTTGAATCAAAAATGATTTCCCAGTACCTGAAGGTCCTGCAATTATAATATTAGATTTATCAATTTCAACATCTTGATATTCAGTATTATCACATAAATTAAACATATTAGATAATATGCGTTTATAATGATTATAAACAGCAACAGCTAATCGTTTTTTTGTTTCTGTTTGACCAACAACTCGTTCATCTAAATATTCAAGAATCTCACGAGGTGTAGGAATTTTTCCATTTGCTAAAAATTCATTTACATTTAAACTGTTATTTTCCATATAAAATATTTTTTATTTCAAAATCACATCTTTGTAACCAATTTTATACATTTTTTTTCACAATTATTGTATTTTTTTATTAATAATATTTATATTATATATAATAAAAATATCTTATGAATGATAATAAATTAAATTTAAAACCTTTTCAAGTAAAAGATGAATTGAATCCAAACTTTTTTGATAAAGATGGGAAATTTAATTCACGTATTCGTTTACAATTATTAGATATTGTAGATGATTTTATTGATACTTTAGAAATGGATTGGATAAAGCCTAAAGATATTTTATTAATTGGTTCAATTGTAAATTACAATTGGAATGAGTATTCAGATTTAGATGTTAATATAGTGTATAATTTTAATGAAATTTACCCTAAAAACACTGAATTTGTAAAGGATTATTTTTATGCAAAACGTAATGATTGGAATAGAAAACATGAAGAATTATTAATTAAAGGTGCTCCTGTTGAAATCACTGTTGTAGATGAAAACAATATGGGTGTTGCTACAGGTGTATATTCATTAGAAAAAAATGAATGGGTAAAAAAACCTAAACATTTAGATAATGATAATTTAGATAAAGAAGATATTAAAAAATTTTGTTTATCTAAAATTAAAGAAATTAATAATATTTGTGATAAAATAGATACTATTACTGATAAACATAAACTTCAAAAACTTAACGATGAATTAATTAATATTGAAGATGATTTATGGGATATTCGACAAGATGGTTTATCAAGTAAAGATAAAGAAATGTCTGATGGTAATATTAAATATAAAGTATTAAAACATATGGGTTATATTGATAAATTAAGAGATTATCAAAATAAGTCATATGATAAATGCAATAGTATTAAAGAAAATGTTAATCATAAAATTATTAGATTATCTGAACAACAAATTAAAAAAATTAAACATTATATACAACATAATAATAGGGAATATAAAGAATTAAAAAGTTTAGTTGGTTTAATTAATCAAAAATTTAATGTAAAATTTCCAACAACTGATAATGTTGTTTTAAATAGATTACATAATATTATTCAAAAACCTTTTAGAGATAAGACTATTATAATGTATAATGGGTTATATGACGTTGAAATGTTTAATAAGGTTTTAAATTATCCATCAGTTCAAAAAGATTTGTTATTATATTGGAAAATAATAAATAGTGGTCAAGAACTAACACCAAAAAATGTTACTAAAAAAAATAAAGAAATAGTAGACCCACATATAAATTTTCGGAATTTTCATGATTATATGCCTGCCGCAGATATGGAAAATTTTATTAATACTGATGATACTTCAGAATTAAGTGAAAAAATTTTTAAATAATATACTATTTATAATAAATTATAATATAACGAAAAATAATAAATATATTTTAAAATATTAAAAAATGAGTAAAGATTATAAAAAAGAACTCAACCAAATGTATCACCTTATGAATTATGGTTTGAATGAAAGTAAACAAAATGGACCTTTTGCAAATGCAGAAAATAAAGGTATACTTGAATATAGTCAAATAGGTGCTGACGGAAAAACATATGGTATCGTTCGTGAAGGAACTAAATATTTTATTAAAGTTGCTCCAAAAAAACATACTAAAATATTAACAGAAGATTTTGATTATGTTGGAGGTTTTAATAATCGTAAACCTTTTAATTCTTATACTAAAGCTAGTCAAGAATTAAACCTTAAATTAATATCTGTGAATGAATCTATGGGAAGTGATAAACCTGTAGAATCACAATATAAATTAAATGAAAGTGCTGAATGGAGTACTAATACAACTAAAGAAGCAAGAGCCGATTTGAATCGTTTTTATCAATTAGTTTCTAATGTTGATAAATTATTGAATGAAAACGTTCATTATATTAAAGAAAATAAAAACGCTCCATATACAGAAACAGGTAAAGCTAATTATAATACAAAAAATGGTGGTGGTAATAAAGGTACTGCTGGTAGTCCTGACCAAAATTTAGGTATAAAAGAAAAGAGTTTTACTGAAGGTGATAACACAAGCCGTCCTAATAAATCACAATCTGATTACCAAGACGCTAAAGGTGATTTTAAAGTAGGTAAAGAACATGGATTCGGAGACCATAACGTTGATGAAGATGGTGGTAACGCTTATCAAGAAAAACCTACTAAAATGAAAACTGAAAGTAGACGTGCTATTAAATTATCTGAAGAACAACAAAAACAAGTTTTAGCTTGGAGAGATGACCGTGCTTTTGTACATAAATCTAGTGATAGTGAATTAGATACATCTAAAGGTACAGAAATTGGTGATTCAGCTCCTTTTAGTGAAACAGTGAACGAAAATTTATTTGAAGAAGATTTGGATTTCGTTAATGAAAATTTTGGTTCTGACATCGAAGATTCAAGTGAAAATATTTTGGGTAGTGATTTAGAAGATAATGATGAATCTATATATAATCATTTAGATAATTTTGGTGAAGGCGAAGATTCTTTAGGAATTGATTTCAGTGGAGACGATGATGAATTTGAAGATTTTGAAGAAGATGACTTTGACTTAAACTCTCTTAATGAAAATTTTGATATTGAAGATTCAAGTGAAAATATATTGAATAATGATTTAGAAGATAACGATGAATCTATATACAATCATTTAGATAATTTTGGTGAAGGCGAAGATTCTTTAGGAATTGATTTCAGTGGAGACGATGATGAATTTGATTATGAAGATGATTTAGATGTTTTACCTGAAACTGATTCTGAACCTTTGTATGAAGTAACTTTAAATGATTTTGGTAAACACCCAGCATATAAAAAACAACCTATGACTTTACCAACAACAGGTGGTGATAGTAAATGGGGAAGAGATTGGAATGATGATTCAGTAAAAAGTGAAGCTCCTTTTGGCACACAAATAGGACATGGTGGTGATTTATTTAATCAACAAGTTGAAGCAATAACAAATGCTGTTGTTGATTTTTTAACAAAATCTAAAAAAAAAGTCTAAGTGAAAATACATATTTATCCGTTGGTAAACCTCAACAGGATATGCCAACGGATAATTTCCAAATGAATCAACCAATGGATTCTATAATGGGTGGTGATATGAATATGCCTATGGACAATCAAGATATGAACATGGGTATGGATAATCAACCAATGGATATGAATCAAGAACCAATGGGTGATGAAAATAATTTTGATTTTGGTGGTAATAATCAATCAGAAATGTCTGATGACCCAGAAAAACAAGTAGAATCATTAATAGGTAAAGCAGCTTCTATTATTCGTAAAGATTTAAGTAGTGAAGGTATTAATAAACATGAAGATAAGAAAAAAGAAGTTCTTGGAATGTTAACAGCCGCTATTATTGATGGTATGAATGATGAAGAAAAAAATAATATTATTGATTATTTAAGTAGTAAAATAATGGGTGGAGAAGATAATAGTTCTAATGGTGATGAAGATAATGATGTAAATAATAATCAAGATAGTGAAATGGTAAGTAATGAAGAACAATCTGATGATACTATGGGAATGATGGAATCAATCATTAATAAAGTTATGGAAGATTTAATTGTTGATAAAAATAGTAAAATAAAAGATAAAGATATTACTACTAAAGTAAAGGAACCTCAAAAAGGTAAGTATTCTAAAAAACCATACACTAAATAATTCAATATTTTACACATATATTAAAACAACTATTACATTAATTTGTAGTAGTTGTTTTTATTTTTTTAACTATTTATATTAAATTAAACATTATAACTAATGAAACAGATAAAATTAAGTGAAAACCAAGATAAAATAATACAATCTCTAATTAAAGAAATGTTAGATACTAATACAACTACTCCCAGCACAAATACTGCTGGTAATTTAAGTATTAGTTTAAGAGGTGGTGATGAAGAGGCTCCTTTAAATCAAAACATGTCTAATACAATGAGAGCTGTATCCCAAACCCCTGGTGCGAATAATTTAGTTCAAAATGGTGCTTCGATGGGTGTTGAAGGTACAGTAAATGGTAAGAAAGTTGAAGCTAATTTTCAACAAAATAATGAATCTATTTTAATATCTAAAAAACAGCTTGAGGAAGCAAAATTAATTAAATTAAAAGAAAATTCAGAAGTTATAAAAATAAAGAAATTTTTTAAATAATTTTATTAATGAATTTACCAAATTTTTTACAAGATGCAATTAAAAATAATACTACATCATTAGGCAATCACCCAGCATTTCCTCCTGATGAAGAATTTACCTTTATTGATGATTTAATTTATCATCAATATAATGATATAATGTCACAATGTGAAAATTATAATAAAAAGGATATTATATCAAAATTAAATAAATTAATTACAGAGTGTAAAAAAGAAGAAGAAAATTTAAAACCAGCATTAGAAAAATTGTGTAATGATTTAATTATACAAATTTTTGATATACCTGAAGATACAATTACAATTGAAACTAGTTTGGTGGATAATTGTGATATGTCAGTATTTAGAATGATACCTGATAAAACAGATAGTAACTTTAGATTTGACTCTATTGAAAGTATGACTAAATTATCTGATATGATATATCAAAGACGTATGTTAAATGTATTAATAACAGGGGCATCAATAAAGATGGCTTATGACTTTAGTATATATGCTAATGAAATTTTTAAAATAAATCCTAATTTAATTAATTTATATAATGAAATTTATAAATATAATTTAATTTTATTATATAACCAACCAGATTCACTACAGAATATAGAAAGAACAACTACAGGAAGTGTAAAAGTTGATGTTGGTGATGAAAATGAAGAAATAACAATCCATGCTGAAGGTGTAATTTTCCCCGTGCTATTAGAATTTACTATAAGAGGAATTTTAGAAGTAGCATCTTTAAAAGGTTTACCTGAAGATATAGAACAAGCTAATTTCATATTAAGTAAATCAGATTATAGACTTGCTGAAAATTGGGATATGCGATTAGGTATTCCGTTATGGGGTTTAATTCAAAAAGTTATTGATGAATGTTGTGAAAATAATAAAAATATTAAACCTAATTTTTATATAATGGAATTATCTTGTATGGATAATGAAGAATATATAAACTATTTACAAAATGTATTTAAAAATACAAAACTTGGATATAAGCTAACAACTCAATTAATTAATTATATTATACAAAATCAAGAATATGATGAATTTGATGATTTTATGAAACAAAATAATCAAAAATATAGTATCAATGATAGTGAATATACAGTCGATGAGTTATTAGCAGAAATTGAAAATTAAATATAAAAAAAAATAAAAATGAAGAAAGTTATAAAATTAAAAGAACAAGATTTGCAAAACATAATTAGAGAATCCGTAAATCGAATTTTAAAAGAAAATAATAGCGGAGAAGAAGATGAACGTGATATTGAAGAAGGTATTGATTTTTATACTTTTATAGATATTTTAGAAAAACATGGTTGGTCTTATTCTAATAACTATGAAAAACCAATGAATAGTAATGGTTTTTTAAGTTGTTTTGTTGTTAATGCTAATAGTAATAAATCTAGTGATTTTCAAACTTTAGTTCAAGATTTAAAACAAAATGCTGTAAATCCTTCTGTGATTTTAGTTGGTAAAAGAACTGCTCAATCTGCTCCTGAAATTAAACATGGTTTAATTGGTGTACAATGTAGATATATTGATAATGATTATGAAGGAAAACCTAATACTTTGCATAAAAACTTAACACAAATGAATGAAAATTATGATATGGCGAGAAATATAGTTAAACAAACTTTAACTAAAATATTTGGTTCTACTAAAAATATAGATATTACATTAGGAGAATTAATAAATACTATGAAAAGTAATGGTTATCCACTGAAACACCAACCTGAAGAAACTATTAACCATGAATGTTATATTTTTTCAGACCTAAACAATGAATTAGAGATTAATTGTATAGTATATAATCCAACTCTTAACCCACAAGAACAAATACATATTGAATCTTTTGATGTTGAACCAAATTATTAAAAATAATATAAATATGAAGAAAGTAATAAAACTCAACGAAAGTGATTTACATAAAATAATTAAAGAATCTGTAAATCAAATATTAAAAGAGAGTTATAATGATAACTCTACTGAACAATCTATTATTAATATTTTAAACAATGCTTGTAGAGAATCTGATAATGATAAAATTAGTTTATATTTTTCAGATGTTGATGCTTATTCTATAACTAAACGATTTTTATCTCGTTTTGAAAATAAACAAAGTTTAGATTTAAAAGATTATAATATTAATTATGTTGCAAGATATTATGCAAATAATAATCAATGTGTTTTAGGTAATTTAGAATATGGTGGCTATGGTGTTAGTTTTAATTATCAATGTGATTTAACACTTGAGGAATTTTATAAATTTTTTAAAAATTTTACCTACGATGAAAATAGAGGTTTTATTCGTAATGAAGTTGTAAGTTATAAATAATTAAATATTATAATAAAATCACTAGTAAGTTAAAATATTTATTAGTGATTTTTTTTTTTTATTTTTAAACTATTTATTTTATATTAAATAAAATTGATGTTGAATATGGTGAGACCAAATAATAATATAGACAATAAAATTAATATTGGTGTTGAATTATTAAATGAATCCGTTAATTTATATAATGATGGTAAATTTAATTTAGCATATGAAAAATATTTAAAAGCTGGACAATATTTAAATGAAGCGAAAGAAAAAAGTCAAACTAATGAAGGTAAAAACTGTATGACCTATGGTGATAATTTAAATTTTGGTGTTATATATAAGATTTTTGAATCTAATGCTATAAATTTATTATCATCTAAAGACAACCAACCTAAATTAAGAAAAATTATGGGATTAATAAAAGAAAATAAAGTTTTATTAAACCAATTTGCGACTTATAATGCTTTTACTAACCCAGTTAATGTAGTTAATACTACAGAATATGTTAATGAAGCTATTTCTTTAATAACAAAATACACTCCACAACAATTAAAAGAAAACAATCAAAAGTTAATTAACATTTTTAAAGAATACGAATTAAATGAGGATGTTTCTTTAACACAAAAAGAATTGAAAATCTTTGAAAATATTGAATTTTTATTGTTAAATGAGAAAAATTTTAATAATATAACTAAATTTAATGAAATCCAAAAACAATTATGTGAGCATGTTGAATCACACAACAAATTAATTAGTGAATCAAAAAGTTTAGGTGAAATTTATGAAGAAAATATAGATAAAATAGTTAATAAATATCAAGATACTTTAAATGAAGATGAAATAACATTTTTAGAATGCTTATCTAATCCTACTGAAGCTGAAAAACTTTTTGAAACTTCTAAAGCTAATACTATTGAATTGATAAAAGAAGAAATTAAACAATCTGATGATGAAACTAAAACTCAATGGAATGAAATCTTGGAGCAAATTAATAATAAAGCGTTTGTACACTCTAATGCTTTAAAAGATATATATGAGTTCATTGAAATATCAAATGAAATAGAAAAATAAAATTAAATTAATACCTCCAATAAAATGGAGGTATTTTTTTTTCATAAAAATATAAAAAAAAATAAAAAAATTGTGAAAAAAATATTTTATAAATTGGTTAAATATAAAATTAAGTTAAATTAACTTAATTTTATAATAAAATATTTTTATGAATTAAATGAATTTAAAAAATGATGAAAAAACTCTACTTTTAAGTAAAAGTATAAACGTTATATATAAACGCCTAAATAAAACAGGTCCCATTTCGGTTACAGTAAAGGGTAAATTTAGACCAAATGAAGAAAAAAGTAATTATATTTCAGAAACAAATACTTTAAAAACAACATTTTTGAAAAATGTTAATGAATATTTAATAAATCTAGATAAGATACAAGACCATTTTATATTAAAAATAGATTTTACTGAAAAAGGTTTATCCATTAAAAAATGGCATAAATTTAAATATACAATATTTTTTAACTCAAAAACGAAAATAGTTGAAGTTGAGGAAATAGAAACTTTAATTAAGAAAATTATTGAAGATGTAAATTTAATCCTTGAGAATTGTTTTAATACAGTTAATTTTCAACAATTAAAATAAAAAAATTAATTTAAACTATTTATATTAATTTTTAAGAATAATGAAATAAATATATTTACATGTCAATTAATTTTAAGAATGAATATATTAAATGTTATCAAGATAAAACTAGAAAATATTTTATTGAATCTTATTTATCAACTTTCAATGCTGATGAAGGTAGGGAAGTTCCATTTAAAGTTTTTCCACGTCAGTATGAATTTTTAAAAAGTTTATGTGAAAATGATAATACTATAGCTATTAAACATAGACAAGCAGGTATTACTACAGTAGCATCAGCTTGGTCAACAGGACAATGCGTTTTTGCTCCAAAAGATGCTCCTGAAACTATTTTATGTATTGGTAATAAACTTGATATATCTCAACAATTATTGGAAAAAATGGGATATTTCTTAAATCAAGTACCTCGTTGGATGTGGGGTGGTGAATATTACTCCCCCGACCCAAATAGTAGGAAAAATAGTAAATCAATTTTTAAAACTAGAAATAAAGATAAAATAGAATTGATGAATGGTTGTAAAATTTACGCTCGTTCATCAGGTCCAAATGCAGCTCGTGGTATCTCAGCAGTATCTATTTTAATTTTTGACGAAGCAGCATTTATCGAAAATGGACCAGATGTTTATGCACAAGCTGTAGCTGCAACAGCTTCTGTTAAGCACGCTAAAATTATAATGGTATCAACACCTAACGGTAAAGACCAATTATATTATAGAACGTATGAACAAGCATTATCACATAAAAACAATTATAATGCTGTGGAATTTAAATGGTTTCAAGATTTACGATATCAAAAACATTTAAAATGGAGTAGAAAAAATCCTAAAACAGGTGAAATAGAATGGGATATCGACCCAGTACTTAATGAAGCTGGTGAAATACCTTATGATGAAGAACGTTGGCGTAGGCTTGAACGAAATGGATGGCAACCAGAAAGTCCATGGTACACAAAAATGTGTAAATCATTTAATAATGATGAACAAAGAATTGCACAAGAATTGGATGTGTCATTCTTAGGTTCATCTGATAACGTAATACCAGTAAATGTTATTGAAGCTCAGTTAAATCAGAATGTTGTTGATGTAACTAAAATTGAAGGATGGGATTTATGGGACCCATTTATTAAAGAAACATGGATTTGGAAAGACCCAATACCTGGACATAGATACGTATTAGCTGTTGATGCAAGTTCTGGTGCGGCTGATGATAGAACAGCAATTGAAGTTATTGATATAGATGCAATAGATGAAAATACTGGTACACCATATTTTGACCAGGTGCTTGAATATTATGGTAAAAAAACAGGTGATGAAATTGGGGAAATAGTGTATGAATATGCCACAGCATATAATAATGCATTAGTTATTGTAGAATGTATTGGTGGATATGGTGATGCAATTGTATTAACATTAATGTCTAAAAAATATAAAAATTTATATTTTGATGACCCAGGATTAAAAACATATACAGCGGAAAAGGCGTATTCTAAATTTAATATAAGTCAAGGTGATAAATTACCTGGATTTAGAACAAATTCAGTTCGTGTTCAGATGGTTGGTAATTTCGTTGCAATGTTAAAAGAAAATGCTTTTCGTGTAAGAAGTATTCGTGTAATTACAGAAATGGATACATGGATTTTTAAAAATAATAGAGCTAATCATATGGATGGATGTCATGATGATAGTTTAATGTGTTTAGCAATGGCGTTATTTGTAATTCAATTTTATGTTATTAAATCAGATAAAGAAAAAAGTTTAACTAAAACTATGTTAAAATCTTTTAGAGTTAATAATATGGGTGAGAATAGTCTTAGAAAATCGATTTTAAATAACAATGAACCTATTTCAAATAATTATCCTAGACCATTTTATTCAACAACTGAACGTAGTAGACAACAAAAACAACAATTAGAAGCAATGTTAATGTTGACAGGTTATAAAAGGAAAAAATAAAAACTAAAAAGCAGGTTATTAATTTTAATAACTTGCTTTTTTTATTATTAAATAATTATATTATATAATATATTTTATATAAAATAAAAAATAATGGAAAAACCTACGATATTTCAAAGATTAAATTCAACTTTTGGTGGTGGTATATCAAACGCTACATCAATGAGTTTTAATAAAAATACAAGACAATATAGTAGTTTGGGACCTAATGATGTGATTTTTCGAACAACAGATAAAGAAGAATACCAACAAACATTAACCCGAATGAGACAACAAAAAATGTTGTCAAAACAATGGAAAAGAGCACAATATGATACTAGTATAAATTCTTTAAGTAATTTAAGTCAGGTTCAAATGATGTATAGGGAAGCTGATTTAATGGATTTATTTCCTGAAGTAGGTGCTGCTTTAGATATTTATATGGAAGAAACTACCTATGCTGGTGTTGATAATAAAATGATTAGAGTAACATCTAAATCAGAACGTGTAAAATCAATACTTGACGATTTAATTTATAATAGATTATCATGTAATACAACATTTCCAATGGTAACCAGAAGTACTGTAAAATATGGTAACACATATATGTTATTAAACATAACACATGATAATGGTGTTATTGGATGGAAACAGTTACCAGTTTATGAAATGGAACGTTTTGAAAATGGTATGGATAATCCATATAGTTCTGGTTTTCAGACCATGTCAAATTTAGATATTGATAAACCTGATTCAACAACATTTGTTTGGATTGGAAAAAATGAATTTACTCCTTTTAGAAATTGGCAGATAGCTCATTTTAGATTACTTTATGATTCAATATATTTACCATATGGTTGTATTGTGGGTGATGCACGCATTGAAACAGAAAAGGGGTATAAATTAATGAAGGATATAATACCAGGTGATAAAGTATGGACATTTAATATTAATACTCAACAAAAAGAATTAGGTGAAGTAACTATACATAAAAATAAAGGTATTCAAACTGTTTATCATATTGGTACATTTCATAATGAAATAGAAGCTACAGCTGACCATAAATTTTTAATTTATGATAAATTAACTAATGAATTAAAATACAAAGAAGTTTGTGATTTAAAAATAGGTGATTTACTAATTGTTGATAATAGTAATAATAAACAAAATGATAAAATAAAAATTGATAAATCATATCCATCATCTGATATTGCTAATTATAATAAAAATATGTGTTGGTGGAATGATAATATTTCTTTAATACCTGATTATGTGGATGAAAAATTTGCACGTTTTTTTGGATTCATGCTAGGGGATGGATGGATTTCTAATAATGGTGTTCATTTTGCTGCAGGTATTCATAAATCATTAAATAAAGAATTTATTGATTATTTACATGAAATTACTGGAAGAAAATGTCATTTTGTAAAATTAACTAAACATAGACAAGGGTTACTAACTACAATGGAATACGACCAAGTAACTTGTAATTCAAAAATGTTAACTATAATACTACAACGAATGGATTTGAATGGTTATTGTTATGAAAAAAGAATACCTAGTTGGGTTTATTCTTTAAATGATAATCTTAAAAAAGCATTTTTAAGTGGTTTAATGGTGGCTGATGGTTCATATAATATTGATAAGTATAATGTTTTACGTTGTTCTTTAGAATTATCAAATGAACAATTAATAAAAGACACAAAAATATTAGTACAAAGTTTAGGTTACAAATCATCGAAAATACAATGTCGTGATAGAATTGGTAAACATAGTACACTACAAAATGGTTATAAAATTAAAACTAAATTAAAATCATATTATTTTTATTATTATGAAACATTGAATAAACAAGAAAAAAAATATGATTTAGATAATCGATTAGAACAAGGATTTAAAACAGAAAAAATTAGGATTATAGAAGAAATTGGTAAAAAAGAAGTATTTGATTTTACTGTAAACAATAATAATAGTAATTTTTTCGCTAATGGTATTGTAACTCATAATTGTAGTTTATTAAACAAAGCACGTAGGCATTGGCGTATGCTATCTATGATGGAAGACATGATGTTAATGTATCGTTTAGAACGCTCTGTAGAACGTAGAGTTTTTAAAGTTCCTGTTGGTGCAATTGATGACATGGATGTACCAGCTTACATGGATGATTTAGCTAATAGTTTTAAACGAACTCCTATTATTGACCCATTAACAGGACAACTTGATTTAAGGAAAAATATTCTTTCACAATCAGAAGATTTCTTTGTACCAGTACGAGACCCTAATGATTCTAGTCCAATTGAAACATTACAAGCAGGGCAAAATTTAACTGCTATGGATGATATTAAATTTGTTCAAAATAAATTATGTACAGCATTACGTGTACCTAAATCATTTTTAAATTTTGAGGAAACTACAGGTGATGGTAAAAATTTATCAATGTTGGATGTGAGATTTACTAGAACAGTTAATAGAGTTCAACAAATGATGTTAATGGAATTAAATAAAATTTGTATAATTCACCTTTATTTATTAGGATTTGAAGATGAATTAACTAATTTTCAATTATCAATGAACAATCCAAGTTCACAAGCAGAAATGTTAGAACTTGATAATTTATCAAAGAAAATAGAACTTGCTAAATCTGCTGTTGCTGACCCTGGAACAGGTATTCCAATTATGTCTATTACTAGAGCACAAAAAGAAATATTAGGTTGGTCTGATAAACAAATTAATGATAATTTAGAAGAACTTCGTCTTGAAAAAGCTTTAGCAGCTGAACTTGAACAAACTACAGCTATTATTAAACGTACAGGATTATTTAGTAAAGTAGATAATCTTTATGGTGAACCAGGTGCTGAATATGGTAATAATAATGGTGGTGGTAATCAAGGTGAAGATGCTATGGGTGGAGCCATGGGTGGTGGCGGTGACCTAGGAGGTTTTGGTATGGATATGGGTTCTGACATGGGTTCTGACACAGGTGATTTAGACATGGAAGAAGGTAATGGAGATATTGATGGAGCTGAAGGTACAGAATCTATGGAAGATACAGCAAATGCTGAAAGTGCACCACCGTTACAAGAAGCATTTTTTAATAGGTTATTAGAAAAAACTATTAATGAACGAAAAAAACATGAAGAAGATTTTTTCACAAAAAGTAAATATTATCAACAAAAAATAAAAGATAAATTAAATGAATCTCAAAAGGAATACAATGAACAATTAAATTGTCCATTATATAAAGAGAATTTTTTAATTAATGAAGAATTAAATTCAATAGCTAAAAATTTAGAAGAAAAAATAAAAAAAGATAAAAATAAATTAGAAGATTAATATATTTTTTTATTTAACAACTATTTATATAATATTGATTAAGTAAAAGTTCACATAAAATGAATTATAAACAGTTAAGAACATATATAAAGGAAATAAAAAAAGGTGAAACTGGTAAAGGATTACTAATTGAAAATGATGGACATATTATTGGAAATCAAGATACTATTCAACAAATTAAAGAAGATATTGCTCATCATGATAAATTTGTAATTCCTGATAAATTTACAGTTAAAGCTGTTTTTCAAAAATATGGTATTAAAAATGCTAATGGTCGAATATATCCTGAAGATATATTAAAAAGAGAAGTTGAAAAATATTTAACTACTTCAGTTGCTAACCGTTCATCAATAGGAGCATTAGACCATCCAGCTAGTTCTGAATTATCTGGTCATGATATTAGTCATGTGATTACTAATTTAGAATGGCAAGGAAAAACTTTAGTAGGTGAAATGGATTTACATCTTAGTCCTGGTTATAAAAAGTATGGTATATGTTCAACTTCAGGTGATTTAGTAGCAAATATGTTAATTGATAATATATTGATAGGTGTTTCTTCTAGAGGATTAGGTTCAGTTGAAGAAAAATTAGGAGTATATTTAGTTGGTGATGATTTTGATTTGATGTGTTGGGACGTGGTAATGCAAAATTCAACTCCAGGAGCACATATAGCCTTGACTATGGACGAATTACAACCCTTTATTGAAGGTGATGAAACACATAAAGATAAACCACAAATTAATGAAAGAATACAAAAAATTAAAAGTATAATTAACAGTTAATGACTAAAGAAGAATTTATAGAGAAAGCTGTAAAAAAACACGGTGATAAATATGATTATTCATTAGTTGAATATATTAATAATAAAACACCAATAATAGTAATATGTAAAACATGTGGTACAAAATTTGCACCAAGACCTGATAATTTTTTAAATAAAACAGGGTGTCCTAAATGTGGTCGCATTAAAGCTAGTAAATCAATAAGTTTAACAACTGAAGAATTTATAGAGAAAGCTATAAAAAAACACGGTGATAAATATGATTATTCATTAGTCGAATATATTAATAATAGAACACCTGTTAAAATTAAATGTAATAAATGTTCTGGTATTTTTGAACAATTACCTTATAACCATTTATCAGGTAATGGATGTTCGATTTGTAATCCACCACATAAACGATTAAAACATGATGAATTTGTATTACGTTTATCTAAAACACACCCTAATTTAGAAGTTTTATCTGAATACAAAACTAAAGATGAAAAAATAAAAGTTAGATGTAAAATACATGATTATACTTATGAAACTACTCCACATAGATTAACAAGTGGTGCTAATTGTTTGATGTGTTATAATGAAAGGCGTGGGTCAACTTTATTATTTAATATTAATGATGTAAAACAAAAGATATTTGAGATACATGGTAATAAATATGAATACCCATATTTTGATAATGAATATAAAAATATGAAATCAAAAATAACGATAATTTGTCCTAAACATGGTGTTTTTCAACAAGCATGTGACCATCATATAAATAGAAAACAAGGTTGTCCAATGTGTAATGAAAGTCATAATGAACAAATAATAACAAAAATATTAACAGAAAATAATATAAAATTTGAACGTGAAAAAAAATTTGAATGGTTAAATAATCAACGTTTAGATTTTTATTTACCTGAATATAATATTGGTATTGAATGTCAAGGTGAATTTCATTTTCAATCTATTCAATTAAATACTACTGTAGTAGATTATAAAAAACAATTAAATCGTGATGAATTAAAATATTATAAATGTAATGATAATAATGTTAAATTAATATATTTTATACCTTCACATTTAATAAGTAAAATTGGATGTAGTACAATTTATAACAATAATAATGTTTTTAAGATAGAGGATAATAATATATTACCATTAATTTAAATAAAATATTTTAAATTAAAATTAATATACAATAATATTTTTTTAAAAAAGATACTATTTATAATTAAATTATTAAAAAATAATTAAAATTCAATATAAATAAAAAAAAAATTATGGTTAACAAGAATATTCGTACAAAGTATATAAAATCTTTGATGGAAGATAAATCTAACTTATCCAAAGTTTTGGAAGAATCAACTAAAGATTCTTTAAATAATTTATTGGATGATAAAGTTTATCAAAATCTAAGACGTGTACTAAGTGAATCTGAAGAAATAGAAAGTGAAGATTCATATGAAGTGGAAGAGGTTAAACCTGAAGAACCCATAATTGACAATGGAACCGAAGAAGTTGAAACTTCTGATAAAGAAGTTGAAACACCTGAATGCGAGAATGACGATGAAAATTGTGATTCTGAAGGTTGTGAAGTTTGGGATGAAGTTGAAGATTGTAAGGATGCTGATGGTGAATATGACCTACGTGAAAAAGATATTAATACAGTTCTTAAAGTGATTCAGTCAATGGACCCTGAAGATGGTGTTAGAATTATTAAAAATGATAATAATACCGCAACAGTTCAACCTGAAAACGGAGAAGAAGAATTTGAGATTAATATAGAAATTGACGAAGAACCTGAAGCTAATGAATTTGAAAACAATATTGAAGATGAATTAAAATCATCTGAAGAAGATTCATTGGACTTAAATGGTGGAGATGAAAATACTATTGAAATTGATGTAGATGGTATTTCTGATTTAACTAATGATGAAAATGAAAATTCTGATATTGAATTTGAATTGGAATTAGATGATAATGAAGAAAATGAAGAAGATGCTATGAATGAAAATCATGTTAATTTAGGTTATACCGATAATTACCAAAATAAAACCGCTATGACATTGCCAAGTGATAAAGGTGAAGGTGAAGGTGATAGTCGTTTTGATGATGGTGCTCCTAAAGGTGGTCAAAACAATAAAAAACGTTGGGTTGGTTCTAATGGTAAAAACGGTGGAAACCCATATTCTGAAAATATTAACGAAAATGATGATTGTTTGTATGAATTCGAAATTGAAATGGGTGATGAAATGCCTGTAGAAGAAGCTCACAATGTACATGCACTAGGTCGTGAACATAACTCTGTTGCTGACCAACGTTCTGTAGATAGTGAAACTCCAAATGACGAATTTTATAGAAATGTAAAACATGGTAGTAAAGCAAGAGGTACTGCTCGTCAAAATTTCAATGAATCTAAAGAATTAACAAACTTAAAACGTAAAGCTGCCGCAATTCTTCAAGAAAATAAGGAATTGAAAGAAATTGCTAGTCAAATTAAAACTAAATTGATGGAAGCAGCTGTAGTTAATAGTAGTTTATCTAAAATTATTAGACTTATAACTGAAAATTCTACAACTAGAGATGAAAAATTATCAATAGTTAACAGATTTAACAATGTTAAATCATTGAATGAAAGTCGTGCTTTATATTCTCAAATATCTGAAGAATTGAAAAACGCTCACGTTATAAATAATAGCAGTAAACTATTAAATAACCAATTGACTGAAACTAAGTCACAAAACAATAATATGATTGTGGAAACTAAAATGTTACAACAATCTGACGGAATTAAAGCCGTACAAGATTTTCAAGAAAGAATGAATAAACTTGGTAAAAAATAATTAATTTTTAACAAATTAACTGCTTTTTTGAAATAACAATATATTTATATATATAAAAATAAGAAATAAACTAATTTAAATAATATTAAATGAGAGAATTATTAAAATCAGGTGCTGTTGGAAGTATTGAACTTGACGCACAAAGAAAAATCCGCCAACAAATTCAAGAACGTTGGAATGGTTTGAGATTACTTGAAGGTCTTCAAGGTAATGTAAAAGACACTGTTGCTACTATATATGAAAATCAAGCTAAACACTTGATAAACGAAGCAACTTCTGCTGATAACAGCGGTTCATTTGAAACTGTTGTTTTCCCATTGATTCGTCGTGTATTTAGCAAATTGCTTGCTAATGACATCGTTTCTGTTCAAGCTATGAATTTACCTATCGGTAAATTGTTCTTCATTAAACCTGTAACTAGTGAAAGAGAATGGAAATTCCAAGGTGATGGTTTAACTAATGGTGATACTGGTCGTCATCGTGGTTTGATGGGTTATGAAAGAACTGATAAAAATAATAATGGTGAAATAACTAACCGTTATTACTTACCAGACGAAGTAGTTAAACCTACCATTGTTAATGGTGCTAATGTTGAACCTAAAGTTACTCAATATATGAAGAAAACTTTGTATGATTTATTCTACAACGATTTCTTGTATGATAACTCTAAAGGTAAAATAACTATCTGTGTTGGTGAAGCTTCTCCAGTACAAATTAAAGAAGATGGTACTTACGAACCTTTAGCAATTGCTGACGTTCCTGTTTATTCTGCTGATAATTCAGTTCACAACTTATTGTTAGAATTGAAAGGTTTCCATAGTTATAATATGGGAAAATTGACTGGTCCTGACGGAAATGAAATGGATACTGAAGAATTTTTGGCTTCTTTGAAAGTTATTGCAAAAAATCCTATAACTTCTTCTAAAAACTTTACTAGCTTTGCTGCTAACGAAAGTATTCCATTTAGAGTTGTAACTCAAAAATATGGTGACCAAATGGTTAACTGGCAACAACAATCTACTGCTTCTGATATAAACGGTAACATGTATATTGAACTTGACCTTACTAAACCTATTAAAAAACAAGGTTTGAATATTAATGGTTATATTGGTGTTGAAAAAGGTGTTTTAACTGATGTTAATACTCAATTCCAAATAGCTTGGTGTTCTTACGATTCTTTGGAACTTGAAACTGAAATGGGTGAAGTATCTTTCAAATTAGATGATATTACAGTTAGCGTTACTGAACGTAAATTGCGTGCTACTTGGTCTCCTGAATTAGCTCAAGACGTTTCTGCTTTCCATAATATAGATGCTGAAGCTGAATTGACTGCTATTCTTTCTGAACAAATTTCTGCTGAAATTGACCGTGAAATCTTACGTGATATTCGTAAAGGTGCTCCTTGGACAGCTCGTTGGGATTACAACGGATGGCAACGCTTAGGTACTACTTCTACAGTGTACACTCAAAAAGACTGGAACCAAACTTTAATGACAAAAATCAACCAAATCAGTGCTCAAATCCAAAAAGCTACTCTTCGTGGTGGTGCTAACTGGATTATCGTTTCTTCTGAAATCAGTGCTGTATTGAATGATTTGGAATACTTCCATGTATCAGATGCTTCTGCTGAATCTGATTCTTATAACATGGGTATTGAAAAAATCGGTGCATTACAAGGTCGTTACACTGTAACTGTTGACCCATATGCTCCACACTGGTCTTTGATAATGGGACACCATGGTACCTCTTTGTTAGATACTGGTTATATCTACGCTCCTTATGTTCCTCTAGCTTTGACTCCAGTTATTTACAGTTCAGAAAACTTTGCTCCAGTACGTGGTATTATGACACGTTACGCTAAGAAAATGGTTAACAACCGTTACTTTGGTAGCATTAAATGTGATGGAATCATGCATTGGAATATAAACGAATTGAGATAATTTTATCTTAACATAAATTCCTCAAAACCACCTCTTTACAGGGGTGGTTTTTTTGTATTTCTTGACTATACTAAGATATTTTTTTTTATATTGTGAACTATTTATATATATAGTGGTTATATATAATATATATAAATTGTGTTAGAGATGAAAAAAATAACAACTGAAAAATTTATAGAAAAAGCTAAGAAAATACATGGTAATAAGTATGATTATTCTAAAGTTAATTATGTGGGTGTTAAAACTAAAATAATTGTAATATGTCCAATTCATGGTGAATTTGAAACTACTCCTGACAATCATATAAATGGTAAAACAGGTTGTCCAAAATGTAGTGGAGTGTATAATTATACAAGTGAGGAATGGATTAATGAGTGTAAAATTAAACATAATAACAAATATGATTATTCAAAAGTTGAATATAAAAATGCTAAAAGTAAAGTGAAAATAATTTGTCATGAAAAAGATGAGTTTGGTGTTGAACATGGTGAATTTGAAATTAGAGCTTCAAATCATATAAGTGGAATTGGTTGTCCAAAATGTGGTAAAAGAATTAATTATACTCAAGATGATTTTATTAAAAAGTCACAATTAACACATGGTAATAAATATGACTATTCAAAAGTTGAATATGTAAATGCAAAACAAAAAGTAAAAATTATATGCCATGAGAAAGATGAATCTGGTAAAGAACATGGTGAATTTTACCAAAGTCCAAGTGCACATATTAGTGGTGCAGGATGCCCTAAATGTAATTTAGGTGTAAAAAGTAATGTAAATGATTTTATTAAAAAGTCAAAACAAATCCATGGTGAAAAATATGATTATTCTAAAGTTAATTATATTAATGCAAGAAAAAAAGTTATAATTACATGTCCTAGACATGGTGATTTTGAACAATTAGTTACACATCATTTAAAAGGGTGTGGATGTCCTAAGTGTAAATCATCTAAACTGGAAAATATTATAATTAATATATTAAATAAATTAAATATTAATTATATCTATCAATCAAAGATATTAAATTTGGGTAATCAAACTGTTGATTTTTATTTACCTGATAAAAAAATAATAATTGAATGTCAAGGTGAACAACATTTTACAGGTGTTAAATTTTCTAGCTCTCAAACACAGAACGAAATTGAATATGTGTATAAACAACAACAAATAAAAGATGAAAATAAATATTATGTGGCTAAAAAATTAGGGTTGGAAATTATTTATTTTACAATACCAAAATATTTTATACAGAAAGATATAAACATATATCAAGATTTTTACAAAAATAAAATCTTATTAACTGACAAAATTAAATTAGAAAATCTTTTGAAAAATGACACTAATGTATATTCAATAACAAATAATATTTATTTAAATCTTAATCAAAAATTAAATAATATTGGTATCGTACATGATGATGCTTTACATATTAAAAATTTTGTTATCAAGTATGTTGATTATGATGAAAATTGTGAGCAAAGTGCTATAGATTATTATAATAATTACAAGAAAAATAATTATACACCGATAATAATATTTCCTGATGAATTTCATTATAAACATAATATGGTTGTTAATAAACTTAAACATATAATAAATCTTGAAGATAATTATCAGTTACTTAAAATTTATGGTAGACATTGTGAAATTAAAGAAATTGATTTTGAAATTGTTAAACCTTTTTTAGAAAAGTATCATATACAAGGTTCCGCTATAGGTACAGTACATTTAGGTGCTTATTATAATAATAATTTAATAGGTGTAATGTCTTTTTTAAAAGAAGATAAAAATGGTAATTGGAATTTAACAAGGTTTGCTACAGATATTAATTACATTTGTTGTGGTGTGGGTGGTAAATTATTTAAATATTTCATCAAAAATTATGATTATAAACAGATTAAATCGTTTGCTGATAGAAGATGGACTATTAATGAAAATGATAATATCTACACTAAATTAGGGTTTAAATTAGATAGTATTACGTGTAAAGATTATAGGTATTATAACCTCCAAGTTGATAAATATCAACGCTATCACAAGTTTGGGTTTAGAAAGAATATTTTAAATAAAAAATATGGTTTACCACTAACAATGACAGAAAATGAAATGACACAACAGTTAGGTTATAAGAAAATTTACGATTGTGGTTTATATAAATATATATTTATAAATCAATTAATTAATAATTAATTCATATATAATTTGTATATTTTTCCATTTCTTTTGTGAAAAAAAGATACTCATTATGGTTAGTAATACATATAATGCATAAAAAAAATAAAATAAATTATATGATTACGGAAGATAAAATTAATGCGAATTATTTAAAATTCATACAGTATTTAGAGAAATATAACTGTTATTCAGAGCAAATGATAATTGAAATTGGTGATAAAATAAAAATTGCACCATATTCAGCACAGTTAGAATTTGGGGGAGCTGAACCTGGTGGTTTAATAGATGTAACTTTAAATACATTATGTAGAATAGGTGCTGAAATTAACCAATACGCTTTTGGTAATAATGGTAATACAGATAAACCAATAAATCATCCATTATTATGTGTTAATCAAAATATGTTGATGAAAGTATTACTATTAATTAACATATCTAAAGTTGTTAGTTTTATACCTAATGATAGTACATGGCATAAAGAAAAATTAGGTAAGATGTATAATTTTATTGACTTCAATACTAGATTAAAATTAGGTCAAAGAAGTATATATTTATGTCAAAAGTATGGTATCACACTAGAAGAAGAAGAATTTGAAGCGTTTTTAGCTTTAGATAATATATCTATTGAAGATGGTGAAAATTATCATTCACCATTATATGTATTAGTAAAATCAGCAATAATGTTTACTAATATAGAATTATATAAAAAACAAAAAAATAACACTATTAAAAATATTATTGAAAATTAATTTGATAATTAATTATTTATATATTAAATTAATAATTAATAATAATAATTTATAAAATAATAAAAATGGATTATAGTAAAGCGATAGAATTTGGTGCAGCCCAACAATTGTTACAAAGTCAAATCAAAATGATAAATGCTGAAATTAGTGAATGGATTAGTCAAAAAAATAATTTGCTAAATCAAAGTGTAACAAATCTTAAAGAGAATATAACACCTTCATTTCAGACAAATGGTGACATAATTTGCAATTTATTAAGGGAAAAAAATATTGAAGGTTATGATGGTTATATTAATGAATGGCAAGAATTAGTTAATAATAGAAATGCTATACTTAAAAATATAAGTACTTTAAATGATGATATTTTAACTTGGTCTATTTCTTAATAAATAATTAAATTAATTAATAATAGATGAAGAAGTTTTGGAAAACTATTAAAATGTTATGGTATGGTATGATTTATGGTATGAAAGCAACTGAAGATGAAATGTTTCATCAAAGTGGTATCAGTGTAGATAGTGGTTCAACTATAAATCAACCCGTATCTGAACATAGTGTTGCTAAAGCGTTATTAAGAGGAGAATTAACTCAAGAAGTACAAGAATTAAGGTATAGAACGTATAAAGTTTCTCAAGAAGCTAAAACTTATAATTATTATTCACCAAAGTTAGCTAAAAAGAAAAATGTGAATGATTATAAATATGCTGAAGATTCTATTTTAAAAGATGATAATAGAGAAATTATTACTATTCAAGATAATCATATAGAAGTTGAAAATGTTACTGATGCTCTTATTAGAATGGGTGATAGTATAGTTTTTACTGAAAAACCTGATAAATATCATATACAAATAATAAGAGGTGATGATGTGTTTCCAAGATTTAAAATTGAGAATTATATAACTAAAATAGTGGTTAAACAGGGTGATAGTGAAAATATTGCTGTTTTAGATATGTATGTATCGAAATATCCAAATGATAAGAAAAAATTATCAAAACCATTTATTAGAGAAGTTGAAAAAGTAAAAGATGGTTTAATTAATACTGATATATTTGATATTAAGTCATTAATGTTTGAAACTTTAAATGCGTATCATATGCCTGATATGATGAGGTTTGAATTTAATCATTTGAAATTAGAAACTATTATTGAATATGAAGGGTCTTATGTTATACGATTTAATAGTAAAATAGTTGATGGTGGTACTGATTTAACTGAAGAATTTTATGAACCTAAAATGGCTAAAAAATATGAAACTAAAGCTAAAAAAGAATTAACTATTAATTATGACCCTAATAGTGAAATTAGGACATATGTTTGTGCTGATTGTGGAAAAACTGTAACTTATAATGCTCAAAAAATTGAAGAAGCTGAAGCTTCAGATGAAGCACAAGATACTAGTTACCTTGAATATTTTGATTATGAAGTAAGTCAATATGATTTTGGAAGAATGCTTTGTAAAGATTGTATGCTAAAAGCTCAAATGGAGTTATATAAAAAAATAAAATAAAAATTAATCTTTTTAACTATTTATATTATATAATATAAAAAATAATTTTTTTGTTTAAAATATGAAGAAAATAATACGATTAAATGAACAACATTTAACTAAAGTTGTTAATGAATGTATAACACGCATAATTAATGAAGGGTATAGTGATACAATAAGATTTATTCCTGGATTATCTAAAGTAAAAGAATGTATGAAATTATGGGCTTTAGCTCAAAAGAATGGTGGTAAATATGAATTTAATGGAAAAGTATATAGTGAAGATTCATATAAAGCTACATTATATCAACTTTATGAAAAATGGGGTATAGAAGCTGTTAAACATGGTATACAACAAGAAATTGCTTATCAAAACGGTGAGTATGAAAAAGCTTTAGATAAACAAGGTTCAACATCTAAAAGTCAATATTGGTTTAATCCTGAAGCTGTTGAAAGTGTTGCATATTCTATTTATTCATCATTTTTCTATAATAATGGAAAAAATGCTTTGAATGATAAAGATAACACTCATAACGATTTTAATCAAATCCGTAATGAATTATCTGGTATAGCATTAAGTGGTACTGTAAGAAATGGTAAAAGTGATGTAGTACAAGCTCTTAATTATTTAAGTAAAACTTTACGTCTATTTGCTATTAGTCAAATTAGAGGAACAGATACTATGAATCAATTTCTATCAAAAGATGTAAAATCAATTGATGCATTTGACCATGATGTTGAAGTTAATAATGGTGGTGATACTATTTACAGTCCAGGTGAAAATAATGTTGAATTATCAAAAATTGATAATGACATTGCATTATCAGATGAACAACCTGAAATAGATGGTGAAGTTAACAACCCATTAGAGAAAATAAAGAAATTATTTTATTATTTTGCTAATGAAAATGAAATTCAATTTATGGCAGGTACAAGAAATAATACACCTTTTATTAAAAAGGTTAGTGAATATATTTATAAACATTTTGATGATATTTTTAATCATTCAACAATAAAAATGCTTTTTAATAAAGCAAGTCAACCTGAATTAAATTCTCAAGGTGATGTTGTTAGAAAAAATGGTGTTATATCTAACCAAATGTCTGATGCTCAAATGGGAAAATTTGTAAAAACATTCGTAAATAGATATATTCAACAACATGTTCCAAATGTTAGTTATGATACCATGAAAAAATATTATTGGTCAACTGTTTCAAGATACACTAATGAAGTTTGGAATAAAAATAGGAATAGGAATTTAGTAGCTGAATCTAAAATGAATCAAATTATTAACAATGTGCTGAAACAATATATAAGATAAAATATTCTTATTCAAAACACCTCTAAAATAAGAGGTGTTTTTTTTATCTATCTTTTTGTGAAAAATATATAAATTTTATGGTTTATATTTTGGTAAATAATAAATATGTAATGATGGTTTATATTATTAATTAATAATAAATAAAACCTTAACTACTTAATAATTAACAAAATATAAAGGATATTTATAATGGGAATTAATGTAAACGCTAGGATTGCTAGCCAAGAAGAAGTGGATAGCTTTTTAAAAGGGAATAATCCACAGGAACATATTATTAAGATTGAATGTGGGTTTAATGATAAAGAAGCTACAATTTTTTATAGAGATGGAAATTTTAATAAACATGTTACAACTGAACCGTTTTATCCATTTTGTTGGGCAAAACAAGATGCAGGTAGAATGATGTTTGGCGGAGATAGGACTAAATTAAAATTAAAAATGCAAGAATATGGAGTTCATGTTAAACCTTTAATTACTAGAAATGAAAAAGGTGAAGAACACATAAGAATGCAAAATGGGTATAATAATTTATGGTATGCAACAAAACCAATGACATATAGAGATTTTTTAGCTTTCTTTAAAGAAGCTAAAATTCCAATTTACCCATCAAACAAAGATATTAATTTTGGAAAATCTTTATATAAAATTGTTTCACCTAATGAACAATTTATGATTGCGACAGGGAAACGTTTATTTAAAGGTTATGAATCCTACGATGATATATTACGACTTCAATTCGATATTGAAACTACAGGTCTTGATAAAACTCAAGATTTAATAGAACAGATTGGTATTAGAACAAATAAAGGTTATGAAAAAATTATAACAGTTAAAGGTGAAACAAGAGAAGAGAAAATTAATAATGGTAGAAAAGCTATTAATGAATTTTTTGATATTGTTAATGATATTAATCCTGATGTAATATCAGGGTATAATAGTGAGAACTTTGATATTGAATTTTTTGAAGTGTTTTTAAAAACACATTTTGATGTAGATATGGGTGAAGAATCAATTCGTCCTAATTTACCTTTTGGTATATATAAACGAAATAAACAAAGTATTTTAAAATTGGGTGGGGAAATGGAATATTATAGACCTAGCGTTATATATGGAATACACCCAACAGATTGTTTATTTTCAGTTAGACGTGCACAAGCATTAGATTCTAACATGAAAAAAGCTACATTAAAATATGTTACTAAATATAGTAAAATAAATAAAGTTAATCGTGTATATGTACCAGGTAAAGAAATTACAAGTACTTGGAATGATAAATCATTAACTTATGCTTTTAATAATGACAATGGAGATTGGTATAAATTAGATGATAAACATCCTTTTAAAGATGGTTATGAATTAGTTACAGGTGAATATATAGTTGAACGATATTTGTTAGATGACTTATGGGAAACTGATAAAGTTGAATTACGTTTTAACGAATCAAACTTTCTTGTTGGTAAAATGTTACCTGTTAATTTTGAACGGATGTGTACAATGGGTACAGCAACTATATGGAAATATCTTTTAATGGCTTGGTCATATGAAAATAATTTAGCAATTCCTCAAGAAATTGACCCAAAACCTTTTACAGGTGGTTTATCTAGATTATTAACGGTGGGTTATATACCAAATGTGCAAAAATTGGACTATAATTCACTTTATCCATCAATTATATTAACTTTTGGAATTAAATCACCTATTGATATTTCAGGTGCAATGCCATCAATGCTTGATTATTTTTTAACTCAGCGTGAGAAATATAAAGCGTTGAAAGGGCAAAATAGTAAAGCAGCTGAAGCTTTAAAAGAAGAAAAGAATGAATATATTAAGGGTTTAAGATTATCAAATGAATATTCATCTTTGACTGATGAAGAATTTGGGGCTATAATGTCAAAAGATGCTAAAGTTATTGAATTATCAAATAAAATTAAAGAACATGAAGCATTAGCTTCACGTTATGATAAAATGCAATTACCATTGAAAATTGCTGCAAACTCATACTTTGGTGCATTCGGTGCAGGTGGTGGTATATTTCCTTGGTCGGATATTGATTGTGCTGAAGAAACAACGTGTTGTGGTAGACAAATGCTTCGATTAATGTTGTATTGGTTTAGTAATAAAGGATATGAAGGGATTGTATGTGATAGTGTAACTGGAGATACACCATTGTTTATTAAATATAAATTAACAAACAAAATTGATATTAAACCAATAGAATCTATTTTTGGACTTAATAGAAATAAAGTAAAAACTTTAGAAGATGGTAGAGAATATGATTATAATAAACAAGAATTTGATGTGTTATGTCGTAGTGGATGGGTAAATCCTAAATTCCTATATCGTCATTCTACTGAAAAGGATGTATATCGGGTACAAGATAATGATATGATTGTTGATTGTACAAAAGACCATTCATTGTTTAATGATAAACAAGAAGAAATTAAACCAACTGAAATTAACGAAAATACTAAATTAGAATATTATAATGGTGAATCAATATTTGATAAATTTAATACAGAAGTAGTAAATGATATTTATATTAAATTTGTTGCTAATACTGTAAAAAATAATATTTGTACTGAATTACCTATATTAATATTAAATTTAGATATTAACGGTAAAAAACAATTTCTATCTTATTTAGATGGTATTAATATTGATATTAATACGCATACTAAATCATTAGTAGCAGGTATACAATTCTTACAAAATTGTGTGAATAAATTTTTTAAGAAATGTTAGATAAAAATACAACTTTTGTTGTATTTTTTCAAACTTCAGAC
>JAEIGA010001157.1_pt1 | contig 40457 bp, 29 predicted proteins | sample 9270691 | NCBI WGS metagenome assembly JAEIGA01 (sample SAMN17057246, study PRJNA624740) | gut metagenome | biome: biome; isolation source: fecal sample | host: Bos grunniens | place: China: Xizang | collected 2019 | reverse complement strand
CCGGCGTAATCTACATACGCAACGGAAAGAAATTCGTGGCAAGACCCTAAACACACTCATCCGAGGCGGTTAACCGCCTCGGATGAGTGTGTTTAGGGTCTTGCCACGAATTTCTTTCCGTTGCGTATGTAGATTACGCCGGGTATCAGGTTTGTAACCTTTCGACCCATAAGGTCGTATACGGGTGCATTCTCATAATCGATTGCAGGCTCTTCCAACGGTTGCTCTATCGATGTATAGTTGTCGAGGTCGCCTACGATTTTTCCGTATTGTGCCCAGCTTGATGCTTTGTAGGCAGACAGGCTGCTGGCATATACGTGGATTACAGGATTGCTCGAGAATAGGTAGGCAGGGGTACTTGGAGGTGTAGTCGCATATATGTAAACGTCTTTTACATCAGAACTATAGAATACTCCCTGCGAGAGGTTTTTGGTATTGGGGCCAATGAATACCGTATTCAGATTTTTGCAATATGCAAAGGCGTCCGATCCAATTGTGGTAACGCTGTTGGGGATTACGATTCCTGTAAGACCCGAGCGTGTAAAGGCATTGCTCTCTATCTTTGAAATACCTTTGGGCAGGGTAATGTTGGTAAGTTTTAGACAATCGATGAATGCGCTGTTGCCGATACCGTTGGCTACGCTCTTGTATGTACCATAATACACACCACCTGATTTGATGGTTGCATTGGTGATGTCTATCGATGACAATGAATGTTCGTTGATGAGCGTACGCATGTGCTTGATATCGGTTCCGTTGATGGGGCCGCTTATTACAGCTTTGATTGCTGATGTTGTGAGCGAGTCTTTAAGTGTTCCCACCTTTTCGAGTGTGATATACTCTGTGCCGTCAGCGGCTTTGGTTGCTTCGTGCAATGTGCCGTCTGCATCAACAGAGTAAATCTTAAAGTCTGTACCGATGCTGCCGGGGATGGTGAAGTTCAGTGTGTTTGCTGCATATACGAAATTGCTGTCTTTGTCCAGTGCAAGGAATCCAACACCGCCTGTGCCGGTCATGCTGTACATCGAATCAGACTGAACGTATGTGTAGCTTGAGGGCTCTGAAGCAGCACCGGGCAAATAGTCGGTGAACTGGCCAAGGTCGCCACATTTGCCTACAAGGTCCGACTCGCGGCGTTTCTGTCCGGGAGTTGAGAACAAACCGTTTGTGAGTACATAGTCCACACGGTCCTCAATGAACAGGATAGTACGGTTCTTGGGGTATTTTGAAATTTCCTTAAGCGTATTGTCGATATTTCCCTGGCTTACAGTCATTGTGTATTGACCATAAAGGTTGATGCTCAGGTTCTTGACAGGCTCGAAGAATCCCCATGCTGTAAAGAAGTCGGTAAGGTCCTCCTGTGCCACTTCGCATGCTTTGCGCACAAATTTCATCATACTCTCGCGTCCGTATACCGAATTGGGATTGTAGATTTTCAAGGGATCTTCGCGCAAAGCTTTGAACAGGTTGGGGTAGAATGATGTGTTCTTGCGTGCCTGATGGTAATAAAGGAACAACTGATAGTACATGCGCATGCTTGAGTTTCGCACAGCAAAGGTCTCATGGTTGGCATACTCTTTCATTGTTACTGCAAGCGACTCTCCTCCAGATGTAGTTCTACCGAGGAAGTAGCGGCAAGTGTTCGAGAAGAAGTTGTTTGATACCTCCGCACCACCTTCGAGGTTGATGGTTCCCTGGTTGTTGTGGCCACACTCGTGACCTGCACACCATTCGTCCATGTCGAAACGGCTAACGTCAAACGAGTTTCTGATGCACTCTACAGAATTATAGCATGTGCGGTAAGCGCTAGAGTTTGCATAACCGCCGTCATTCTGGTCGCCCTGGATAGCGAAGTTGGGGTTGTTGTAGTAGATGGGTGCAATGGCCTCGCCGCCTGTGAGGTAGAAGGGCTCGTAGTTGCGTTTGCCACTTGCAACCGACTCGCGGTAACCCATAAGTTCCTGTTGCCATACTGTAAGGCTGTCGAACCACTCGATGCTGCGGTCGATGGTGCGGGGCCATATCTCTTTGTATGCAGATGTTTCGAAGTTGAAAAGTGCATTCTGGCTCTTAACGGTGAAGTATTTGTGGGTGGCAGCGTTAAGCAACGCTTTATAATCGTCGTCACTTTTGCGTGCTACGTCGTAATATCCGTTCACAACACCGCCCTGGATATGGATTTTCATTTCGGGCCACTCGCTGAGTTTTTTTGTCTTCGATTTTGTGTCTGCGGTGTAAAGAACGTAGTAGATAGCATCCTTGATGCCGTCGATGATGTTCAAACCTTTTGTAAGTTTTTTGCCGGTCTTGGCATTGCTGATGAGGTCTCTGTTCACAATTCCTGCCAAATATAGGGTTGCGTCCTCGGGAATATCGCTGTCGACAAATACATACAATGATTCCAGGCTGCCTGCATAGATGCCTGTGGGGTTACCCATGTATGAACCGCCTGAACTTTTCATCTTCTCGTTCCAGTAGTTCGCGTCGCTGTACGCTTTGTAGCTGTGGATGCGGAAATCCTTTTCGTATGCTTTCCAGTTGTTGTTCTTTAATTTCAAAGCAATATCTGTCATGAAAGAGGGCATTCCGCCTTCGGCGAACGCAGCGGCAAGTGCTGAGTCGCTCATGGTAAGGTATTCTGCCTTGAGTTGTGTACATGCGGCATCATCGAAATATTTGTCGCGCAATTTGTTGACGATAGCCGCCTGGTCCTCTTCCTGTGGATAAATATCTTCCAAGCCTCCTACGATGGTCCACCATATACTCCAGTCGCTAGCCTTGTATGCATCAACTACATTGGTGTATACGCATATCTTAGGAGTGCCTGAGAACAGATAGGCAGGTACGCCGGGAGGTGTTGTAGGCTTTACATAGGCCATCTTTACCGATGAACTGTAAAATACGCCCTGTCCCATGCTTGTAACTCTGCGGCCGAGAACCACGGTGTCGAGTGAAGAGCAGTAAGCAAATGCATCGTTGCCAATGCGTGACACTCCGTCGGGAATGTCAATTTTGCGCAAACCTGAACGTACAAATGCATTGGATGAAATTTCTGTGATTGTTGGGGGCAAGTCGATGCTTTTCAGCTTTGAACACTCTTTGAACATACATTCACCTATGACGTCGTCTGCTGTCATGTAAGAGTCGACATACGCCGAACCTCCTTTGACGATGCGTGCTTCGGAAATGTTCAGGTCGGTCACCTGGCCGCCATTAATAAGTTGACGCAGATACTTGATATCTGTTCCGTTGATGACTCCGGTGATTTTCAGAGTCGATTCACTAGTTGTAAGCAGGGTAGAGAGTGTACCTGCCTTTTCAACATGTACTTCTGATGCCGCCCATGTTTCTGCATTGTTGCAAAAAAGAACAAAGAGGGGCAGAACCAGCTTTGCGAAGAATGAGTAGATGTTTTTTTTCATATATAAGTATTGTTGGTTTTGTCTTACGTTGTATGTTGATTTTCGAGTCTTAGACAGACAATATGCAAATGTCTTGATTTTACGCGATATATGCAATTATTTTGCGGTAGAAATTGCCCTTTCTCCTCTAATTGGGATTTTCCCGTTGAGTGAATATGGCGCGCGCCACTGTTGCAGTTTTTGCTTCTTATCTCTTTTTTTGAGTGTTTTCTGTCTGAAAAAGAGAGTAAAAAACTGTGTAGATAAGCAAAAATGGAATTTTTTTTTGAAAATATGCTTAATATGTCGTACTTTTGTACTTCTATTTGAAAACTGCCTACTATGCTCGGATGTATGCAGCATGTGGCAAAGTCAGGTTAGAATCCATTCAAGAAATTTAAAACAATTTGAATATATGAATTTTACATTGAAAGATCAGGACGCTACGAGCGCCCGTTTGGTTGTGAATGTACAGGAGGCAGACTATGCTCCCCTTGTAGAGAAAGCACTTAAAAACATCAGACAGAAAGCCAATATCCCCGGCTTCCGTCCCGGAATGGTTCCCATGGGTCTGATTAAGAAACAGTATGGCACAGCAGTAAAGGCTGAGGAGATCAACAAACTGTTGCAGACTAAGATTTTCGAGTACATCAAAGAGAACAACGTAGATATATTGGGCGAGCCTCTTCCCGATGAGGAGCAGCAGAGCACATTGAACCTCGCAAGCGACAAGGATTTCGACTTCGAGTTCCGCATTGCTCTTGCACCCAAGTTCGACGCAACTCTTACAAAAGAGGATAACCTTACATATTACAAAATTGAGCCCACCGACGAAATGATCGACGGTCAGGCAAAGGCTTACGCACAGCGTTGCGGCGAGTACAAGCAGGTTGAGTCATTCGAGAATGGCGACATGCTCAAGGGTACAATCGCTGAGGTTGCTGAGGGTGGCATCGAGGTTAAGGATGCAGTTATGATGCCTTCTTACATGAAGAACGATGACCAGAAGGCTCTCTTCGCAGGCAAGAAGGTTGGCGATGTCGTTACATTCAACCCCAACGTTGCTTACGATGGCAATGCTGCTGAGCTCGCATCACTTCTTAAAGTAGAGAAGGATAAGGTTGCTGAGGTTACAGGTGACTTCAACTTCACAATTTCAGAAATTACACGTTTCGAGGCAAGCGAACTGAATCAGAATGTATTCGATGCAGCGTTCGGTAAGGATGCAGTTAAGACAGAAGAGGAGTTCCGTGCAAGAATCAAAGAGGATATCGCATCACGTTTCGAGGTTGAGAGTGACTACAAACTTCTTCTCGATACTCGCAGCTACATGATGAACCGTATAGGCAAGATGGAGTTCTCTGAGTCTATCCTCAAGGAACTTATGATGGCTAACCGCGCAGACGAGAATGCAACCATCGATGATGAGACATTCCAGAAGAGCCTCGAAGAGCTCTCTTGGCACCTCATCAAAGAGCAGATGGTCAAGAAGGCAGGTATCAAGATTGGTGATACAGACCTCCTCGACGCTGCTAAAGAGGCTACTCGCGCACAGTTTGCACAGTACGGTATGGGCAATGTACCCGACGAACTTCTCGAGAACTATGCAAAAGAGATGCTCAAGCAGGATAAGACACGCGAAATGCTTATCAACCGCGCAATAGATGTTAAGCTTATCGGAGTAATCAAAGAGGCGGCAACCTTGAACGAAGAGGCAATATCTATTGAGGACTTCAACAAAAAGGTGTCCGAAAACGATTAATAATATATCAAAGTAATAAAGAGAGCCGCGCCCGCGCGGCTCTCTTGCAATAATAACCCCAATAGATGACCGGATTATGATGAAAGAAGATTTTAGAAAATTTGCCACAGGGCATTTGGGAATCAACAGCATGGTTTTTGACGACGTCATTAAGGCGCAGTCGCAGTACCTCAACCCCTATATCCTCGAAGAGCGACAGCTGAATGTTACTCAGATGGATGTATTTTCTCGTTTGATGATGGACAGAATCATCTTTTTGGGAACACCCATTGACGACTACACTGCAAACACATTGCAGGCGCAGCTGCTCTACCTCGACTCAGTCGACAGCGGAAAGGATATTTCTATCTATATCAATTCTCCCGGTGGTTCGGTGAGCGCAGGTCTGGGTATATACGACACAATGCAATACATCAGCAGCGACGTTGCAACCATCTGTACCGGCATGGCTGCAAGTATGGCTGCGGTGTTGCTGGTGGCAGGTGCCGAGGGTAAACGTTCGGCGTTGACACACAGTCGTGTGATGATACATCAGCCCATGGGTGGAGCGCAGGGACAGGCAAGCGACATCGAGATAACCGCTCGCGAAATCCAGAAACTTAAGAAAGAACTCTACACCATCATCGCCAACCACAGCCACCAGTCATACGACAAGGTGTGGGCAGACAGCGACCGCGATTACTGGATGACCGCACAGGAGGCGCAGGAGTATGGCATGATAGACAGAGTGTTGATTCGTAAGAAATAATATATGACAGAAAAATCAAAAAGAAGATGCAGCTTCTGCGGTAGAACCGAGAATGAGGCCGGAATGTTGATCAGCGGCATGAGCGGGTATATCTGCACAAGCTGTGTCGAGCAGGCACACGAAATATTGCGCGAAGAGAATCTGTTGGCAAAGTCCGACTTTGAGTTGAAAGAATTGCCTAAACCTCAGGAAATTAAGGCTTTTCTCGATAACTATGTGATAGGTCAGGACGAGGCCAAGCGCGTGCTTGCTGTGTCGGTCTACAACCACTACAAGCGTCTGATGCAGCATGACAGCGGTGATGATGTGGAGATTGAAAAAAGCAACATCATTATGGTGGGCAGCACAGGTACGGGTAAGACCCTTCTGGCTCGAACCATTGCCCGATTGCTAAAAGTACCCTTCACAATTGTCGATGCGACGGTACTTACCGAAGCCGGATATGTGGGTGAGGATATTGAAAGTCTGTTGACACGACTTCTACAGGCTGCCGACTACGATGTTGAGGCTGCGGAGCGTGGTATTGTCTTCATCGACGAAATAGACAAGATTGCTCGCAAGGGTGACAATCCCTCCATTACCCGTGACGTAAGTGGCGAGGGTGTGCAGCAGGGATTGTTAAAACTTCTCGAAGGTTCGGTGGTGAATGTACCTCCCCAGGGCGGACGCAAGCATCCCGAGCAGAAAATGATACCCGTTAACACTCGTAACATATTGTTTATCTGCGGTGGTGCGTTCGATGGAATAGAGAAGAAGATAGCTCAGCGACTCAATACTCACGTTGTGGGCTACAACTCGGTGCAGAATAACATGAATATAGACAAGAACGACCTGATGAAGTATGTTCTTCCCCAGGACTTGCGCTCGTTTGGTCTTATCCCCGAGATTGTAGGACGTCTGCCAATACTTACCTTCTTGAAGCCTCTCGACCGTACAGCATTGCGCAACATTCTTACCGAACCCAAAAACTCCATTATCAAACAATACATAAAGTTGATGGAAATGGATGGTATTACACTGACATTCGACGATGATGCGCTGGAATATATCGTGGACAAAGCTCTCGAATACAAGCTTGGCGCGCGTGGATTGAGGTCAATCGTCGAGTCTATAATGATGGATAAAATGTTTGAAATGCCGTCGACCGAAAAGAAGAGTTGCAGCATCACAAAAGAGTATGCCGATGCTCAGTTTTCGAAATGCACTCCCGAAGGGCTTTCCTAAGTCAGAAATGCAATCTGTGGCACTCATGGATGCGTAAAATAAAATAAGGCTGCGCCGTGGCGCAGCCTTATTTGTAAGCACAAATTTGTCAAAAACGGCACTATGTAGGTCAAAATAGTGACGCTTGGGTAACAAGTTGGAGCGGGTTGTGAATTTTTTGCAGTTTTGTATGAAAAATTGTTCGGAAAAATTTGCTGAATTGTGCAGTTGTTTTATAACTTTGTTATCCAAATATTGCCATATATAGCGAAAATGACAAAAAATAGTAATTTAGTGGAAGTTCTTAAAAAGAATTTCGGCTTTGACACATTTAAGGGGGATCAGGAAGCTGTCATCAAAAATTTGCTTGATGGCAAAGATACTTTCGTATTGATGCCCACCGGTGGAGGAAAGTCGTTGTGTTATCAATTGCCGTCTCTGATAATGGATGGTACAGCGATTGTTATTTCTCCTTTGATAGCCTTGATGAAAAATCAGGTTGACGCTATAAGAAACTTGAACGAGGTTGATGGAGTTGCGCATTTCCTGAACTCTTCGTTGACAAAACAAGCAATAGAAGAGGTCAAGTCGGACGTCCTCTCGGGCAAGACAAAACTACTTTATGTGGCTCCCGAATCTCTCACAAAAGAGGAGAATGTGGAGTTTCTTAAATCAATAAAAATATCTTTTTATGCAGTGGACGAGGCGCACTGTATATCGGAATGGGGTCACGACTTCCGTCCCGAGTACCGTCGTATACGCCCCATCATAAACGAAATAGGCAATGCTCCGGTCATAGCGCTGACTGCAACTGCCACCACCAAAGTGCGTGACGATATTAAAAAGAGTCTTGGAATACAGAAAGCCAAAGACTTCAAATCGTCGTTCAATCGCTCTAACCTCTACTACGAGGTGCGCCCCAAGACAAAAAATGTCGACAAGGATATAATCAAATTCATAAAGTCCAATCAGGGCAAGTCGGGTATTATCTACTGCCTCAGCCGTAAAAAAGTTGAAGAACTTGCCGAAATATTGCAGGCCAACGACATACAGGCAAAGGCCTATCATGCAGGAATGGACTCGGCAATGAGATCGCAGACACAGGACGACTTCATCATGGAGAAGATTGATGTCATTGTTGCTACTATTGCTTTTGGAATGGGTATCGATAAGCCCGATGTAAGATACGTTATACACTACGATATTCCCAAGAGTCTCGAAGGATACTATCAGGAAACAGGTCGCGCAGGACGCGACGGTGGCGAGGGACAATGCATCGCATTCTACAACAATAAAGACCTTCAGAAACTTGAAAAATTCCTCGAAGGCAAGCCGCTTGCCGAGCAGGATATCGGTCGTCAGTTGTTGCGCGAAACTACAGCGTATGCCGAATCGTCAGTCTGTCGTCGCAAATTGTTGCTCCACTATTTCGGTGAATCATACGACGTGGAAAATTGCGGCAACTGCGATAACTGCCTGAATCCCAAAAAACAGATAGAGGCACAGGATATGCTCGAATTGCTCATAGAAGCAGTTGTTACATTGAAAGAGAATTTCAAATCCGAATATGTAATAGACGTGCTTATGGGAAAAGAGACAAGCGATATTCTTTCTCACAAACATGAGGAACTGGAGTGCTTCGGCAGCGGCTCGGATGACGACGTGAAACGATGGAATGCAGTAGTGCGTCAGGCGCTTATCGGTGGTTATCTGAACAAAGATGTTGAAAACTACGGATTGCTGAAAGTAACGGATTCCGGTCGTAAATTCCTTGAGGAACCTCACTCTTTCAAAATTGTAGAGGATAAGGACTTCGAAGAGGAAGAAACAGTGATGCGTGGCGGTGGTACATTCGCAGTCGACCCCGAACTTTACGCAATGCTTAAGAACCTTCGCAAGAAGATAGCCAAACAGCTCGAACTTCCTCCCTATGTGATATTCCAGGATCCCTCGCTTGAGGCAATGGCAACCACCTATCCTGTAAAGATTGAGGAGTTGCAGAATATTACGGGTGTGGGTGCAGGCAAAGCAAAAAGATATGGCGAAGAGTTCTGCGCACTTATCAAACGTCACTGCGAAGAGAATGAGATTGAGCGCCCCGACGACTTCCGTGTACGTACCGTAGTCAACAAGTCCAAGATAAAGGTCAGCATAATACAGGCTATTGACCGCAAAGTGGCTTTGGACGACCTTGCAATAAGCAAAGGAGTCGAGTTCGAGGAGTTGCTCGACGAGATTGAAGCAATCGTATATTCGGGAACAAAACTCAATATCGACTACTTCCTCGAGGAGATTATGGATGAGGAGAATCTTGATGAAATATACTCATATTTCAAGAATTCCGATACCGACAACCTCGATGTCGCAATGAATGAACTTGGCGCTGATTACAGCGAAGAAGAGGTACGCCTCGTACGTGTTAAATTTATTTCAGAAATGGCAAATTAAAAATATATCTTATGAATTTTATAACTGAAAAAATCGTGATGGACGGTCTCACCTTTGACGACCTGTTGCTAGTCCCTGCATATTCCGAGGTTCTGCCCAAGGATGTCAGCCTGAAAACAAAGTTTTCCAAAAACATAACCTTGAACGTTCCCTTTGTGACAGCGGCAATGGATACAGTTACCGAGGCAAAAATGGCTATTGCCATTGCGCGCGAGGGTGGTATTGGTGTTATTCATAAGAATATGTCGATAGCGGAGCAGGCTCATCAGGTTGCAATTGTAAAACGTGCCGAGAATGGTATGATTTACGACCCTGTAACAATCTCTGTAAGCGCAACCGTCAAGGATGCACTCGAACTTATGGCCGAATATCATATTGGTGGTATCCCCGTAGTAGACGACGAAAGAAAGCTTGTGGGAATCGTTACCAACCGTGACCTTCGTTTCGAGACCTGTATGGACAAACCTGTAGCTCAGGTGATGACAAGTGAAAATCTTGTTGTAACTACACAGCAGACAGACATGGAACTTGCAACAAAGATCCTTCAGGAGAATAAAATCGAGAAACTTCCTGTGGTTGATGCAAACGGCAAACTTGTAGGACTTATTACATACAAAGATATAACAAAGGCACAGGATAAGCCTATGGCATGTAAGGACAGCAAAGGCCGTCTGCGCGTAGCTGCCGGTGTTGGTGTTACTGCTGATGCAATGGATCGTATCGCTGCGCTTGTTGAGGCAGGTGTCGATGCTATCATCATCGACACAGCACACGGACACTCTGCCGGAGTTGTTCAGAAACTCAAAGAGGCAAAGGCTAAATTCCCCACAATTGACATTGTGGTCGGTAACGTTGCTACCGGCGAGGCTGCAAAAATGTTGGCCGAGGCAGGTGCAGATGCTGTTAAGGTTGGTATAGGCCCGGGCTCAATCTGTACAACACGTGTGGTTGCCGGAGTGGGTGTTCCTCAGATTTCAGCGATCTACGACGTGGCTAAGGCTCTTGAAGGTACAGGTGTGCCCCTCATTGCCGATGGTGGTCTGCGCTACTCAGGTGACATCGTGAAGGCTTTGGCTGCAGGTGGAACATCTGTTATGATTGGTTCATTGGTTGCAGGTACCGAGGAGTCTCCCGGCGACACAATCATCTTCAACGGTAGAAAATTCAAGTCTTACCGTGGTATGGGCTCTCTTGAGGCTATGGAGAATGGTTCAAAAGACAGATATTTCCAGGCTGACCAGGCTGACAAGAAGAAACTTGTTCCCGAAGGCATTGCAGCACGTGTACCTTACAAAGGCACACTCTTCGAGGTAATTTATCAGCTTGCAGGTGGTCTGCGTTCTGGTATGGGCTACTGTGGCGCTCCCGACATCGAGCGTCTGCACGATGCTAAATTTGTACGAATAACTAATGCCGGAGTGCTTGAAAGCCATCCTCACGACGTGGCTATCACAAGCGAAGCTCCCAACTACAGCCGCTCCGAATAATTAGGGAGCGGCTCCATATAAACATCTTTACGAAAATGAAAAGAAGCAGTGTATTAGGCTTGATATTCCTTGTGTTCGCAGCACTCTCTGCGCAGAGCGTCGACCCTGTATTGATAAAAATAGACGATACGGAGATTACCCGTTCCGAGTTCGAGTATGCTCTAAACAAGAATAATGCGGCATCAAGCAGCAACAAAAAGGCTGCAAAGGAGTATCTGCCGATGTACATTGACTTTAAACTGAAGGTTGCCGAGGCAAAGGCGCAGCAGTTGGATACGTTGTCCTCGTTCATCGAGGAGTTTCGTGCCGACAGGGCGCGTCAGGCCGAGGATTACCTCATTGATAAAGAATATATCGAGCGCGAGGCGCATAAAATGTATGCCAAGGATTCGGCTGCTATCGGCAAGGACGGATTCCTGAAGGTGGCACAGATTATGTTTCCCTTGCGACAGAATGCGTCTGCCGAGGCTGTCATTGCAGCCAAGGCCAAGGCCGACTCGGCCTATCAGATGCTTAACAGCGGTGCCGATTTTGCCGCTGTAGTGCGTAAATACATGAATGTGTCGCCCGATACATTCGAAATAATACGCGGACAGGCCTTTAAAGAGTTCGAGGACGCGGCCTACGGGCTGCGTGATGGCGGATTCTCGCATCCTGTACGTACTCCGGCAGGATTCCACATCATCAAGCGCTTCTCTCATCGTCCGTTCGGCTCCTATCAGGACTATCGCTCGAATATCATGACGATTCTTGAACGTCGTAATATCAAACAGGTTGCACGCTATCGCTTCGGCTATCAGCTTGCCCGGAAAATGAAACCCGGAACAACTCCCGAACAGGCGCTTGCCCATGAGGATAGTCTGCTCGAAACAAAATATCCTGAATTCGGTAATCTCATGCGCGAATATCGCGAAGGACTGCTCTTCTTTGAAATCAGCAACCGCGAGGTGTGGCAGAAGGCTGCTCAGGACACAGAGGGACTTGCCAAATATTTCAAGAAGAACAAGAAAAAGTATAAATTTGATTCGCCTCACTATCGTGGCGCCGTCATATATTGCAATTCCGATGAGGAACTGAAGCGTGCGCAGAAACTGCTTGCCGATGCAGCTATTGACGAGTATAAATCAATAGTGGAAAGCAATTTTACTAAAGATTCTGTATGTACCATCCGTCTGACAGCCGGTGTCTTCCCTGTTGGAGAAAATGCCTGGGTCGACAAACTTGTGTTCGGACAGGGTAAGGGTGGCAGAATGAAAAAAGAGTATCCCAAAGTGGGAGTAGTGGGCAAAATTCTGAAGAAAAAACCCGAGAGCTACAAAGATGTCAGCGGACATGTTATAAACGATTATCAACAATATCTCGAGGAACAATGGGTAAAGTCACTGCGCAAGAAATACAATGTGGATGTCGATGACGAAATTTTAAAAACGGTTAATAATCATTGATATTCCATCGCAAGTACTTATCTTTGTAGCAGTGTTGTGAATACTTGCAACGCATGTTGTATAATAATGAGTCAAGTATGTGATGTCTTGCTCTGTAGTAACAATCTTTGTCCGCATGAAGCCATACAAAAGAATTCTGAATCTGCTTTTGGCAGCCATAGTGGCGCTTGTTGCATCATCTTGCGGCGAGCAGGTCGACCATGGTGGTAAAACGCCTCTTGTCGGTGTCGGCAATGAATATCTCTACAAAGAGGATGTGGAACAACTGCTGACTTCCAATCGCATGATAAAAGACAGCGCGGAATTTGTGAAGGAGTACATCTCCCATTGGCTAGAGGATGTGTTGCTCTATCGTCAGGCAAAGCGCAATGTGGCGCAGAGCAAGGAGATTGACCGCTTGATACAGAATTACAAAAAATCGCTCTTGCTTAATCTTTATCAGGAAAGACTTGTTGACCAGCAGCTCGACAAGGAGATAACCCTCGAAGAGATTACCTCTTTCTACGAGAATAATAAAGCAATGTTCCGCATGGAAGAGTCTATGGTAAAGGGTATTTTCCTGAAACTCTCTCTCAAAGCACCTAAATTGGAGTCGGTGCGTCGCTGGTGTAAAAGCGATGACCCCGCCGAACTCGAAAAACTGGAAAAGTACACGCTGACGAATGCGCAGATATACGAGTACTTCTACGACGATTGGCAGCCGCTCTCCATGCTTGCTTCAAAGATAACATTGAGCGAAGACGAGCTGAACAACAAGGTTGCATCCAAAGGAATGGTGGAGCTGAAAGATACTTCTGCCATATATCTGATGAATATAACCGACTATCTTCCCGTCGGAACACAAAAACCTCTCGATCTTGCAGAGGCCGAGATACAGGAGCTGCTCGTAAATTCCCGTAAGGCGGAGTTTTTGCAGCGAGTGAAAAAAGATATATATACTGATGCCATAAACAGTGGCGAAGTAGTATTCTATGGTAAAGAGCAGGCATCTGACCAGACGACTGCCGAATAAGAATATCCTAAAGACTAAATAATAGATGAATAACCATAAATTGTCCGATAAAATAGTAACACTGTTACTGCTTCTTGTTTGCAGCCTGTTGCCCTCCATGGCGCAGGACAACGTTATAGACAGAGTAGAGTGGGTGGTTGGTGACAAGGCTATCCTCCGCTCGGATATTGAGCAGGCGATTGAATTTTGGATTGAAAATGACCAGAAATTCGATGGCGACCCCTATTGTGTGGTCGGCGAAGATCTTGCAGTGCAGCAACTTTTTATCCATCAGGCAGGCCTTGACAGTATCTACGTTACCGAGGCCGATGTGATGAAACAGGTAGACAATACCCTTAGTCGCATGCTTGCCCGTGCCGGTTCAAAGGAGAAACTCGAAGAGTATCTCGAAAAATCATACACACAGATACGCGATGCTTACTACGAGTATTTCGAAAAGACAATGCTCACTGAGAAGATGAAAAACCACGTCATAGGCGATGTGAAAGTATCACCTGCGCTTGTGCGTAAGTTCTATAACAGCCTTCCTGATGACAGTATTCCCTTTGTTCCCTCGCAGGTGGAAGTGCAGATAATCACTCAGAAGCCCGAAATTGAGTTCGAAGAGATAGAGCGTATCAAGAGCGAACTTCGCGGATTCACCGATCGCATAAACAATGGCGAAACATCATTCTCGACTTTGGCACTTCTCTATTCCGAGGATAAAGGTTCGGCTCGTCAGGGCGGTGAGCTCGACTTTATGGGTAGAGCGGAACTTGCACCCGAATTTGCTTCAGTCGCATTCAATCTTACCGATCCTAACAAAGTATCAAAAATAGTTGAAACTGAATTCGGCTTTCATATAATCCAGTTGATAGAGAAACGTGGTGACCGCATAAAGGTGCGTCACATATTGCGTACTCCTCAAGTTTCGCAGAAAAGCATTGATATGAAACTTGCCCGCCTCGACTCCATCCGCGAGGATATTGACAGCGCCCGTTTCACATTTGAAGAGGGTGCCTCTATCATTTCCGACGACAAAGATACCCGTAGCAACAACGGAGTGATGTTCTATACTAACCAGGAGGACGGTACTTCCAACTCCAAATTCGAGCTTCAGGACCTTCCCGTGGAGATTGCATCGGTCGTGGAAAGATTGAAAGTAGGCGAAATATCCAGACCCTTCTCCATGGTACAACGAAACGGAACAACCGTTTGTGCCATTGTCAAACTCAAAAGCCGCACCGAAGCCCACAAAGCCAACATGCGCGAGGATTACGACTATCTGAAACAGCTTTACACACAGAAGGTTGGTGATGAGAAGGTTGCCAAATGGATAAAAAAGAAACAGAAGAGCACGTACGTCAGAATAAATAAAGAGTATCGTGACGGTAAGTTTGCTTATCCCGACTGGAATTTCATTGAAGAGTAATAGGCTGTAACATATAAGCAGCACTATTATACAGCGTAGAACCTTTCAAGTATAGTAGTTCCAAAATCCCATTAACAATGCCAATAGCCCGAAAGCTTATATTGTATATCTCAATGCTGTTCATCTGTGCAGTAGCAGGTGCGCAGACTCCCACTGATACACTGACGACAGATACAGCTGCCGTCAAAAGAAGCTATGTACATCTGCTGCATGCCGATGTTACTAAATACAACAAAAAACAGAATCCGGATGTGTGGGTGCTTATGGGTGAAGTGGCTTTCCGTCACGATAGTATGTATATGTACTGCGATAGTGCATACTTCTACAATCGCAAAAATGCGCTCAAGGCTTTTGGCAATGTGCGCATGGAACAGGGTGATACACTCTTCCTTTTCGGCGACTACCTCGACTATGACGGCGATGCCAATCTTGCCCGTGTGCGTGGCAATGTGCGCTTGGAGGATAAAACCTCTACTCTGGAAACAGATAGCCTCGACTACAATCGTACCCTCAATCTTGGTTACTATTTTGGCGGAGGTACGCTTTTCGACAATGAAACTACCCTCGACTCCGACTGGGGAGAATATAATACCTTGACCAAAGAGGCCGTATTCCGTCACAATGTAAACCTGCAGAACCCTCAGTTCATAATGGATTCCGATACATTGCACTACAATACCGGAACAAATATAGCCAAAATGGTGGGCCCTACCCATATTGTCAGTGGTGCCAACCGCATATATTCCGAACTTGGTTTTTATAATACCAATAACCGACAGGCTACACTGCTCAATCGTTCGGTGGTAACAAACGGAAACAGGGATATCACAGCAGACTCGCTTTTCAGTGACGAGATATCAGGTGTCAGCGAAGCTTTTGGAAATATTCTGCTCAGCGACACGGTGAACAAAAATATGCTTTTGGGTGAGTATGGCTATTTCAACAATGCTTCCGACTCGCTTTATATAACAGATATGGCTTTGGCCGTAGACTATTCGCAGGGCGATTCGCTCTATCTTCATTCTGATACCATCTTTTTGGTGACGCACTACAATAATACCGACTCGATGTATCGTCAGATTAGAGCATACAACAAGGTACGCGCCTACCGTACGGATATACAGGCAGTGTGCGACTCGCTGATATTCGATTCGCGTGACTCCTGCATGACAATGTATAAAGACCCTATCCTGTGGAATAATGGTCAGCAACTGGTGGGTGAGCAGATAAAAATGTATATGGATAGCAGTTCCATCGATTGGGTGCATATTATCAATCAGGCGCTGTATGCCGAAAAGATGGACTCAACGGAGTTCAATCAGATAAACGGTAAAGAGATGAAGTTCTTCTTCAAGAATAAGAAACTCGACGAAATGCAGGTGATAAACAGTGTAAACATCATATACTTCCCCCTCGACGACGATAGTACCTTGATAGGAATGAACACCACAATCGCCGGCAAACTGGTGGGGCAGATGAAAGATGGCAAACTGCATAAACTGAAAATTCCCACTCCATCGAGCGGAGTCTTCTATCCTATGAGTCAGATACCTGCCAAAGAACGCTATCTCGAAAACTTTGTCTGGTTCGACTATGTACGCCCCCGTGGCAGGGAGGATCTCTTCCACTGGCGCAGTAAGCGCAAAGGCGAGGAACTCAAGAAAATAAATCGTGGCTCAGTGCCTCTGCCTACGCTTGACAGGTTTAAAAAGTAGTTTATTCATATTATATAATATATAAGGAGTAATAATGGGATTCTTCAAAATGCCGGCGCCGCGCCGATTCAACCATAAATGTATATATTACGATGAGCGTAAGGAGAAACTCCGCAAAATAGAGGAGAACGCCAAACGCGAAATGGGACTTCTGCCTCCGGATGAGAAATCCTACGAAGAGCGCATCCGAGGTGCATTCGTAAAGGAAACGACTCACTTGAAACGTCGTAAGGAGAGTGGTTCGCGACTTTCCAATAAAACCATAGTGGTCGCTCTTATTGCGTCGCTCTTTCTGCTTCACTATCTGCTTACCGGTAGCTGGACATTTTAGCCGGTCGAAAATTGTGACAGCGTAGGTGTTTGGCGCTCTGCACGTTTGAAACTTGCCTTCTGTTTTTTTATCAATGTTTTTATAACCCGTCTTTGGACATTTTCTTAGCTTGACCTGAATATGAAAGATGTTATAAGCCTGCTGCCCGACTCGGTAGCCAATCAGATAGCCGCCGGAGAGGTTGTGCAACGCCCTTCATCTGTTGTGAAGGAACTGATGGAGAATGCCATTGATGCAGGTGCTACCAAAATTAAAGTGCTGGTGGTGGATGGCGGGCGTACCTCCATACAGGTGATAGACAACGGTTCGGGTATGTCCGAAACAGATGCCCGTCTGGCATTTGAACGTCATGCGACTTCCAAAATAAAAAAAGCCGAAGACCTTTTCACTTTAAGCACTATGGGCTTTCGTGGTGAGGCACTCGCCTCTATTGCCGCAGTTGCTCAGGTCGAACTTGTGACCCGTCGTGCCGATGACGAACTGGGTACGAAGGTTGTAATTTCGGGCTCACACCTCGAAGAGCAGGAGCCGACTGCTGCTCCCGTTGGCAGTAATTTCAAAATAAAAAACCTCTTTTTCAATATACCTGCACGTCGCAAGTTCTTGAAAACTACGCAAACTGAGCTGAACAATATTATAACCGAGTTTGAGCGTGTGGCACTTGTCAACTGTGACATTGATTTCGCACTCTACAACAATGACACAGAGATTATCTCTCTTCCTGTATCTACTTTTCGTCAGAGAGTTGCAAATCTTTTCGGTAAAAAGGTCAATTCCCAGTTGATAGAGGTATCTGTGCAAAGCTCCATGATAAATGTTTCGGGCTTTGTAGGTACCCCTGAAAGTGCCCGCAAAAAAGGTGCGTTGCAATATTTCTTCGTCAACGGCAGATATATGCGCCATCCCTATTTTGCAAAAGCGGTACTTGAAGCATATAGTCAGCTTATTCCTGCAGGAGAAATGGTTCCATTCTTCCTGCGTCTTGAGGTTGCTCCCGAAAAAATAGATGTCAACATACATCCTACAAAGACAGAGATTAAGTTCGAGGACGAGCAGAATATCTGGAAGATACTTTCTGCAGCCGTACGCGAGTCATTGGGACGTTTCAATGCAATGCCCGGACTCGATTTTGAAATGGGCGACATTCCCGAAATTCCTGTGTTTGACAACAACGGTAAGGCTCCGTCTGCACCTAAGGTGTCGTATAACCCCAACTACAATCCTTTCAATAGCCGCTCTTCGCAGGAGTATATCAAGCGCGAAATGCCCTGGGAAACCCTATATGCCGACATCAAGCCAGCCAAGGATGAACTCCTCGAACCCGAAATATTACCCGATATCCCCTCTGCTGCACCCTTGGCGTCTGTAGGGGAGGCTGAAATAAAATCAACAATCAAAGAGGAACTTATCCCAATGTCGCAGTATAAAGGAATGTATATATTGCTTCCGGTGAAGTCGGGCCTTATGTGGATACATCAGCGTCGCGCTCACATTAGAGTGTTGTACGATACCTATCGCCGTCAATTGGATGAGCGTCGCGGCCATGTTCAGCGTGTGCTTTTCCCCGAACGCATAGACCTGACTGTGGCCGAGGGGCAGATGCTCGAAAGTATAATGGAGCAATTGACATACCTTGGCTTCGAAATAAGTTCGTTGGGTGGCACAAGCTATGCTATACAAGGTGTTCCGGCTGGTGTAGATGGATTAAATCCCGTTACCCTGCTTACAGATATACTCCATTCGGCAATGGAGGCAACTTCAGAGGTTGGCGAAAAATTGTACGATGCCATCGCATTGGCTATGGCAAAACAGGTTGCCATCGTTGCAGGTCAGGTTCTGACTTTTGAGGAGATGGATACCTTGATAAACGACCTTTTTCGTTGTAATGCCCACAGCAGAACGCCTGATGGCTTGCCTATTATGTATGTTCAAGCTGATGCCGAAATAGCCAAATGTTTTGCAAAATAGCTCTAAATAGTTAAATTTTCTTAATATAGCAAAAGGCTATACTCAAATTTAACGTACGTGGATTATTTTTTTTGTAATTTTGCACAACTATAATGCGTATTGTATGAAATGTGTATTCATTTCTCCAATTGTGCAGGTATAGCTGACCATTAAGGAACAATTTTCAGTTGCAAGTGTTATAACTTGGTGAAATTATTCCTTTATATATATGAATTTGGAAATTTTAGTGTCTAATTAATAGCAAAAAAGTATGAAAAAATTTATGATGTCGCTGGTTTTTGCCAGCATTGCAATGTTCTCTTTCGGACAGGAGACCGTTACTAGCGAAGTCGTAGTTCCTACTTTGAAAAACAGCGTTACTACAAACAGCTTCTGGAGCAACTGGTTTGTAGGTGTTAACGGTGGTCTTCAGTGGGTTAACGGCGTTAAGACTAATGGTGAGAGCTTCCTCGATCATGGTACAGCAGCTATCAACGCTTACGTTGGTAAATGGCACACTCCCGGTTTCGGATGGAGAGTAGCTTACAATGGTTACGAAATCGATCCCTTGAACAAGGTTCCCAGAAACAGCTTCTACAACGTTCACGCTGATGCTATCTTCAACCTCAGCAACCTTTTCTTCGGTTACAACGAGAGCCGCATCTGGAACCTCAGCACATTCCTCGGTCTTGGTTACGGTGCTAACTTGGATGTAGAAGGTGCTGGTGGCAACGGCAAAATGGGTTCTTTGACAGCTAACGCTGGTTTCATGAACACATTCCGCGTAGCAAAACGTTGGGCTATCAACCTCGAGCTTTCTGCAACAGCAGCAAAGGGTGGTTTCGCAGGTGTTGAGCCTTCACGCAACGGTTACGACATGATCTTTGCAGCAACAGCCGGTGTTACTTACAAAATCGGTAAGACAAACTGGGACAACACTCCCGACGTTGACGCTATCATGGCAGCTAACGCAGCAGCTCTTGCAGCCCTCAACACTCAGTTGCAGGCTAAGGAGTCTGAGAACTCACAGTTGAAGTCACAGCTTGCAGCTGCAAAAGCAGCTTTGGCTAAGTGCCAGAGCGAGCCTAAGGGTGTTGAGCTCTTCGACGCTGCTCAGTCTGTATTCTTCGCAATCAACTCTTCTAAGATCGATTCTAAGAAAGAGATCCTCAACCTCAAGGCTTTGGCTAACGCAGCTAAGGAGACAGGTTTGAAACTTACAGTAACAGGTTATGCTGACAGCGCAACAGGTACGGCTTCTTACAACCAGACATTGTCTGAGGCTCGTGCTAAGGCAGTAGCTGCTAAGCTCGTTGAAATGGGTGTTCCCGAAAGCCAGCTCATCGTAGCAGGTAAGGGTGGTGTTGACACAGAAAGCCCCATCCAGTTGAACCGTCGCGTAATCATCGCTCCCGCGAAGTAATTACATATAGGTTTTACAATATAATAATCAGCACTCCACAGGGGTGCTGATTATTTTTTTATATAAAAATCGTTTTTTCAGTTTCTATTCAGATTTATTATAGAACTTTGTGGTGTAAACAAACAGCAGAGGTTTGTTCTTAGTACAAATAACCCGTAAAATTATATGTTATGAGAAAGTTTATATTTACAATGTTTGCATTGTTGACATTAGGAACATTAACAGTTAAGGCCGACAAGGATTATGTAATAACCATGAATCAGCTTCCTGCGCAGGCGCAACAGTTTGTTAAGAACCATTTTCCGGCTACAAAGGTCTCTTATATCAAAGAGGAGCGCGACTTTTTTACCCGCAACTACGAGATAGTCTTTGCCGATGGCTCAAAAGCTGAATTTGCCCGCAGTGGAGAATGGACAGAGGTTGACTGTCGTTATTCCGAGGTTCCTCGCAGTGTGGTCCCTGCTGTAATCACAGCTTATGTGCAAGAACATTTTCCCGATGCTAAAATCCGGAAAATAGAGCGTGAACGTGGTGGCTACGACGTGAAGTTGTCCAACAAACTGGAACTCTTTTTCGATAAGAATCTGAAAGTCAGAAATATCGACGATTGACCTTAAAACAATGCCGGTGCATCCAAGAGAGAATGCACCGGCATTTATTCTGTTCAGAGATTATTATTTTATAACCCACGCACTGTTGTGGGCTTTGGTGTCTGCAGGGTTGTAGTGCAGTGATGTCTTGTCGGGGATATTAATTTTGAATTTCTTGCGGTTAGGGTTCTTGGCACTTGTCGAACGTATCCATGGGTTTGCATCGCGCAACTGCAGATAGTTCAGTCCATGTCCTTTTGCTATTTTTGTAAAGTTAATGACTGCGTCATCCACCTCCAGGGTATCGCTCATGGCAATAGGAGGGTAGAGGTCGCTGCTTTTCAGCAGAAAGCCGTAGCGTGCAGGGTCACTGAAAATCAGTTTGGCTGTGAGCAATCTGAAAAGATAGCGCGAGGTTTCAGGCAGCAGACTCAGGTTGATGGCTTTGCTCTCCTCTTGTGCAGCCATCCTTTTGTTCACATTGTTGTTGCCAGTGTTGTAGCTTGCTGCCACAGTCAGCCAGTCGCCATATTTCGAGTACGAACTTTTCAGGTAGCGGCAGGCTGCACGTGTAGCCTTTTCAATGTTATATCGTTCATCTATTTCGTTATTGACAATAAGGCCATACTGCTTGGCTGTTGCCGGCATGAACTGCCATAGTCCCGATGCACCTACAGATGAGCGTGCGTAGATGTCGCCGTTGCTCTCTATTATCATCAGGTATTTGATGTCGTCGGGTATTCCCTGACTGCGTAGAATGGGCTCTATGATAGGCAGAATGCGGTTGGCGCGTTTCAGCATCAATTGTGTGTTAATGTGGGAGTATGTGAATGTGAGAATCTCTCTGTCCATCCTTTCTCTCAGGTCGCTGCGCGTAAGGTCAATCTTTTCGCCTGCAAATTCCATCGTTGTTGGAACCTCTGGCGAAGTTACGTTGTATGGAACTTCTGAACGTGGTGAATTTTGCATGCTGCTGCTCTGGTGGCTTTGTAGCAGATGGGTGCAAATCAGAAAGGTACCGACGGTTGCTGTACAGCTTATCAGTGTTTTTATGGGAATGTATTTAAGCATTGCTTTATAGTGTTGATTAGAATGTCAGTTTAACTCCTGCGCTTGCGCCAAATCCGGGCATTTTGTATCCTTCGTTTATTGTGTAGTCGCAGTCTGTGATGTTGTCCATGTTGGCGAAAAGTACCAATGTTTTTATGTCTCTTTTATCCTCTTCAGTGATAAACTTATATGAAATCTTTGCATTGCACAGTATGTAGTCTTCGCTTTTCATCTGCTCCGATACATATAGGCTGCCTACGCTGCGTAGCGATGCATCCACTGTCATGCGTTTTGTAGGTTGCCATGCAGCAGACAGATAAAATTGATTCTTTGGTGCCGCAACAAGGTTGGTCAGCGAGGTGTGCAGGTAGCTGTATGTTGCTCTCAGCGACAGGTTGTTTGTTGGATGTGATACTGCCGATGCCTCAATTCCTTTGTTTGTAAAACTGCCGGTGTTGATGTTTCTCATCTGCACTGTCTGTATCATGTCTGAACCTTCGCTGTAATATCCTGTAAGGTCAATAGAGAGCAACGCATTGAACCTTTTGCTGATTGTCACCTCGTAATTCATCATCTCTTCCGGCGAAAGCTCGCTGTTCGCTGTTTTGTAGAGATAAAGCTCGCGGAACGACGGGTTGCGGTAGCCCTTTGCCATAGAAGCCTTTATTGTCCACTTTTCGGCAGGCTGCACGATGAATCCGCATTGGGGAATCCAATCTGTGCCGAACTTGTCGCTGTTGGCCATGCGAATGCCACCGTTCAATGTTATGCGTCCATCCCACAAACTTTGTGCGAAGGTAGTGTAGGGCGAATATTCAGTGATGCTCTTGCGCCCTATTGTAGCCACCGAACCGGGGGTATGCTCTTTGCCTCCCGATATGGGAACCTCGCCGGTGTATGTGTCAAAGTCGAATCCGGCGGTAATGTTGTTGCCCTTCCATGGGTGGAAATTCTGATAGGCAATAATGCCGAAACGGTCGTCAAGGCTGCGAAAATGGTTAGGGTCGTCAATGAAGTGGTTGCCGTAGCTGTAGTATGCACGCAGATTACCGTTTGTCTTTTCGAATCTGTTGGCAATCGATGCAGATGCTTCGCCACGAATGATGTTCTGATGGTAAATATCCGTGCTTCCGGGGTTGGACAGACGTGGATAGACGGGGTCGTTGCCAATGCTGTTGCTGAGTGTGTAGTCTGCGCGCAGCATCCACTTGTCGCTTATGTCGTAGCCTATTTTTGCGTAGAGACTTTTTTGTGAATAGTCGAAATTCTTCTCTATGCCATCGGTACGGTCATACGATGCTGAGATCAGTGACGAGAATTTTCCTAAGCGGAGACTGTTTGTCACCGACGAACACCATGTGTTGTACAAACCATATTGTGTGCGTGCTGTGGTGCGTACACCGTCGCTTTCCGGCTCTTTGGTGATGACGTTTATAACTCCTCCCATGGCATTGGAACCATACAGCACTGAGCCGGGGCCGCGCAGCACCTCCACGTGGTCGACATATTCCGTTTCGTAGAAATCTGCCACATGGTGCGAATATATTCCTGCATATTGCGGTTGTCCGTCCACCATCATCAGAATGGCGTTTGTGGGCGAACCTCCCACTCCTCGGATCTTTATTCCTCCTGCACCGCCGTTGCTCACTCCGAATCCTAGTACATTGCGCTCTGTTATAAAGAACCCTGGGATGGTGCCCGACAGTGCCGACAGCAACTGCTGGCGTCCGCTTGCCTCAATCTGTGTATTGTCGATGATGGTGACGGTGTAGGGCAGCAGGTCGCGTCCGACGGCGTCGTTGCTGCCTGTTATTACAACCTCTTCGAGTTGTCGGGTGCGGTGTTGCGGGAATAGGTTTGCGCAAGTGAAAAACAATATAAGTGCTAAGAAAAATTTTCCTCTCATTCTATTGTGTCGGTTTCTTGTAGTTCTGTTAATTCTTCAGTTGTTAATGGGGCATTGTTTACACATTTGATGCTCTGTCGTAACTGCTCGACAGATGAAACCCCTGTCAGTACCGAGGTTACTCCCTGCTGTGCCAATACCCACGACAAGGCAGTAGCAGCCATCGGTTCTCCCCTGCGTGTGGCAACTGCGTTCAGTTTGTTCAGGAACTGCATGGTCTGCGGTGTCAGGCGGTCGTTGGTAAGCGTGCCTTGGCGCGACATTCTCGACCCTGCCGGTATTCCGTTCAAGTACCTATCGGTCAGCACTCCCTGTGCCAGTGGCGAGAAAGATATAAACCCGATGCCGTTATCTCGGCAGTAATCGAGTATTCCCTCCTGTTGCACTGCGCGGTCGAGCAGGTTCAGCCGTCCCTGAAATATCAACGGCGGTACATCGCGCTTTTTCAGATAGTCGTTTGCCTTTTTCAAGGCTTCCAGCGGCCATCGCGAGATACCTACGTACAGGGCTTTTCCGCTGCGCACAATGTCGACAAGAGCCTGCAGTGTCTCTTCGAGCGGAGTAATCGGGTCGTATCTGTGTATGTAAAAGAGATCGACATATTCCAGATTCATCCGTTTGAGGCTCTGGTCTAGGCTTGCAAACAGATATTTACGCGACCCCCAATTGCCGTACGGTCCGGGCCACATATCGTATCCGGCCTTTGTACTTATGAAAAGTTCATCGCGGTAGGGGGCGAAATCCTCTTTTATCAGCCGTCCCATAGTCTCCTCTGCGCTGCCGTAGGGTGGGCCGTAATTGTTGGCCAGGTCAAAATGCGTAATGCCATTGTCAAAAGCGTAGTGCGTTATTGCACGGCTCTGGTCGTATGGGGTCGGGTATCCGAAATTTTGCCAGAATCCGAGGCTGATACGTGGAAGCAGTATGCCGCTTCGTCCGCTGCGTGCGTACATGGCCTCTGCATTGTCGTATCTTTTTTCGTCGGCTGTGTATCTCTCTTTCAGAATCATCTGTTTTCTGTTTTGTCAGTGATAGAATCTCTAAGCGTTATAAGTCCTTCGGGTCCCATGTTGAACAGTAGGTCGGCAATGCTGATGTCAGCGAGGAATCCGTTACGCTGGCTGAACACCTGATAATATCTCTCAGCCGTGAATCCATCGGGTCCTGGTGCCGAAGGCTCTGCCATGTGGCGCAGGTCGTGAAACTCCGAGGGTTGTGCCTCGGCGAGCATCGCAGTTTCTCTTTCCAGCCCTATAAGGCTGCACACAGTTTCGTGCAGCAGCATGTTAAAGTCCAACAGAAACTCTATCTTTTTTTCGTAGAAGGGTCTGAAGTCATCAGCATAGTAGTCGAAGAATGGGCTTTTGCGGTAGGCGCTTGTCAGTGCGTTCCAGTGCAGATGCCGCCAATTGCCGTGGTCGCTTATTCTGACGTCGCGCATCGGCTGTCGGGCATTGTGTACCACAGGTATTGTCAAAGCCAACCGGCCATTTTCGGCAGCAATTATTGTGCGGTTGCGGTAGGTCTGTTTCACGAACGGTGTGTCACCATCCACTATCAGCCTTTTGGCAGCATATAGCCGTGCATACATCGACACGGGCGCAAGATACATCGGGTGGCAGATAATATCCATCTTCATTGGCTATTTGTAGTTGTCGACCCAACGGAACAGACGATTCCAGCGTATTTTTCCGTCGAACCATCCTCTGTCCTTGTCCAGCGACATCCAAATGAGTATGGGCTTGCCAACGATGTGGTCCTCGGGAACGAATCCCCAGTAGCGCGAGTCGGCGCTGTTGTGTCGGTTGTCACCCATCATCCAATAATAGTCCATTCCAAATGTGTAGCTGTTGCTCTCTGTGCCGTTGATGTATATCTTACCATTCTTGACATCCAGTTTGTTGCCCTCGTAGACAGCTATCGGACGTTCGTAGATTGGCAGGTTCTCCAGTGTCAGCTGCACGGTCTCTCCTCTTTTGGGAATCCACACGGGGCCATAGTTGTCGGCGGTCCATCCGGTATATCCGTTCAAGGGGTAAATAGCCATTGTGTTGTCGTTTTTGAGCGGTTCGATGAACTCCACAATGTCGGTATATTTTTTCAACTGCTCGCGGCTCTTTTCGGTGAGGGGCAGCAGTGTGGTACCGTCGTTGTAGCGGTTCATAAGGTCATCCTGGCTTATCCCAAGTTCGCGACGCAGACGCTCGGGCAGTGGCTTCTTGAACTTTACCCAATAATTGAACTGCACATTCTCGGGCTGTTTGCCGGGCTTGCCGTTCAGGTATATCTGCTTGTCGATTATCTGAAGTGTGTCGCCGGGCATTCCCACGCAACGCTTCACGTAATTCTCGCGTCGGTCAACAGGGCGCCACATCTTCTCTCCGAACTGTTCGGGGTGCTTCTCGATGTAGTCGCGGCCGGCAGCATAATAGAGCTCGTAAACGGCACGCTGACGCTCTGTTGTCAAACTATCCATCTGGGGCTTGTTGGGGTAACGCTTCTCGCCCAGTAGGTAGCACTCGGCGTAGTAGTCGATGACGTCGGGGTTGGTGGTGACTGTGTCGCCGGCAGGGTAGTTGAATACCACAATGTCGTTCAGTTCCACTTCGCCCAGTCCGGCAATGCGCTCGTAGGGCCATTGTATGCAGTCGAGATAGCTTTTGGTTCCTGTTACCGGCATTGTGTGCTGTGTCAGGGGCATGCTCAGCGGTGTCTGGGGCTTGCGTGGCCCATAGCTCATTTTGCTTACAAAAAGATAGTCGCCCACCAGCAACGATTTCTCAAGTGACGAGGTGGGGATCACATAGTTCTGAAAAAAGTAAAGGTTCACAAAATAGACGGCAACCAGTGCAAAGACGATTGCATCTACCCAGCTCATTACCTGTCGCAGCAAAGGCTTGTCCGACTTTTTCCACCATCCCCAGGGGATGAATTTTGTAATATAGTTGTCTACAATAAATGGAATAACCAGCAGTCCCAGCCAACTTTTTACCCATACAAGAAATATCAGGTAAAGTGCGAGTACCACCGACAGTTTAATCCAGTCCTTCTTTGTAGGCTTTCTCATTTTTCTTTATGCTATTGTAGGTGAATATTTTTCAGGGATTAGAAGTTGAAAAGGTCTTTCATTCCCAGGAATCCGCTGTTGTCCTTTACAAACTCCGCTGCAAGTACGGCGCCAAGGGCAAAACCGCTTCTGTTTTTTGCATCGTGTGTGATGGTGATGGTGTCAGCTGCCGATTCGTAGTTTATGGTGTGTATTCCAGGAACCTCGTCGCGTCTGATGGCATTTATCTTCAGTTGTCCGTCGGTCAGTTCAGCTCCTTTTGTCAGGCTGCCGTCGGGGTTTACAAGGTCGCCCATAGCCCACTCCTGCTTTCTGTCGAGTTCGGCGATAATGCCCTCGGCAAGGGTGATTGCTGTGCCACTGGGTGCATCCAGCTTGTGTATGTGGTGGGTCTCTGTCATTTCCACACTGTAACCGGGGTAGCGGTTCATTATCTTAGCCAAATAACGGTTGACTGCTGAGAAAACAGCAACGCCCAAACTGAAGTTGCTCGACCAGAAGAGGGTCTTGCCCTCATTCTTGCACAACTCCTCCATTTCGCCACCGTGCTGCAACATCCATCCGGTGCTTCCGCTCACCACCTTTACGCCTGCAGCCATTGCACGCTTGCAGTTGTCATACGCCACGCTGGGTGCTGTGAACTCAATTGCAACATCTGCCGATGCAAAAGCTTCGCTCTCAATATCCTGGCTGTTGTCGATGTCGATAATTGAAACAATTTCGTGTCCTCTCTCTCTGGCAATACGTTCAATCTCTTTGCCCATTTTGCCGTATCCGATCAATGCTATTTTCATATTCTTTCTTTTATTTCTTATTTTATGAAGCAAAGATAGCGCAAGGCGAGTGGAGAACAAAATAAACTGGTTTATTTTTTATCCCGAGCCGAAGCCTATCTTATCAAAAGATAGTGCAAGGCGCTATTAAATCATGTTTAGGTGATAGTGCAAGGCGCGCTTTGCTCTCGCCGCCTATCTTATCAAAAGATAGCGCAAGGCGGATAATAAACCTTGCATCCTCGCTCCATTTTATTCCTAATAGTTGTGAAATTGAAGCCAGATTATCCGTTCATCCGTAAATATTCACTACTTTTGCAAAGTATATAAAAATAATCCTTATGGAAACTAATGCAAAAACAGTGAAACGCAACTTCTTCAAAAGCAGTTTCATATACTTCTTTATCACATCCGTAGTGCTGGGTGCGCTCTTTGTCTCTTACCTCGGTGGCAGCGCTGTGGCGCAGTCGATGGATGTGCAGGGCTGGTGTTTCTACATCACAGCCTGTGTGTCGTGGGCAGCGGTTTTCGCCCTGCTCCCATACATCCTCTCTACTCTTATGTATGTCATAAGTCGTCGCGAACGTGTGGCGGCTACCACGCAGGTTATCCTGACAATATTGCTGATGGCATATTTCCTTATCGATGGAATGATATATGCACAGTACCGTTTCCACATTAACGGCTTTGTGCTGGATATGCTTTTCAGCGAGGGTGCGGGCGATATATTCCAGTTCAATATGTCGATATATCTTAAGCTGATAGCTGCATTTGTGCTGTTGGTGCTTGCCGCCTGTGGCCTGTGGGTGGGCTGTAAACGCCTTGCCTGCAAGTGGCGCAACAGTGCAACGTGGTCAGCGTCGCTGTTGCTGGTGGCGGCTCTGCTCTTCTCCAATGGTTTCCACGCATACGCGGCGGTGGTGAAGATACCTTCGGTCATACGCAGCGCTCCTGCAGTTCCCTACTATTTCCCGTTGACAGCCAACCGCTTCCTGCACAAGATGGGTGTAGTTTCCAAGGAGACACTGACGACAAGCACGTTGGGCGGTGGCGGCAGTTCGGGATTGAACTATCCGGCAGCGGAACTTGTTGTCGAGCCCGATTCTGTACGTAAAAATATAGTCATGATAGTCATCGACTCGTGGAACAGCCGTTCGTGGACTCCCGAGGTCTTTCCTAATGTCAAAGGCTTTGCGGAGCGTTGCAACTACTATGCCGACCATCTTAGCAGCAGCAACGGTACAACAGGCAGTACCTTCGGAATGTTCTTCGGTTTGCCCTCGTATTTCCGCAACGACATTGAGGGTGCCGGCACTCAGCCATTGCTGGTCGAGCAGATGCTTGCACAAGGTTACGATGTAAAGGCTTTTTCAAGTGCAACGCTTGTCTATCCACCCTTTGCCCGTATGCTGTTTGCCAATGTCCCCGACCTCAGAATAGAGTCCAAAGGAAAGACCGTCTACGAACGGGATTGTGAAATAACCGACGAATTTATCTCCTTCATCGGCGATGGCAACAAAGAACGTCCCTTCTATTCGCTGCTCTTCTACGACCTAGCCCACGGCTATGAGCTTCCTGCCGAAAAGACCAAACATTTCCAGCCCTCATGGAAGTTTGCCGACTATCTTGGACTCAACAACGACACCGACCCCACTCCCTTCTGGAACCTCTATCGCAACTGCCTTTTTCAGGTGGATTCTCTCGTAGGGCGTGTACTTGATTGCCTCGAAGAGAAACAACTGCTCGAAAATACAATAGTGCTTATTACAGGCGATCATGGTCAGGAGTTCAACGAGAATAAAAAGAATTTCTGGGGACACAACAGCAACTATTCGCCCGTGCAGTTGCGCGTGCCGCTGCTCTATTACGATGCAGCGCAGGCACCTGCCGTACACCGCTATCGCACAACGCATTACGACGTAGCACCCACGCTGCTGAAAAATGTGCTTGGCGTCAAGAATGATGTCTCTGACCTGGGCGTGGGACATTTGCTCACCGACAGTTGTTCGCGCGACTGGCACATAGTCGGCGACAATGCCAATTATGCCTTTATCCGCTCCGGCAACAATATGATTCTCGAAAAGAAATATTCGGGTTACATAGATGTCTACGACAGCCTTATGAACATCCGCGACGACTACGAGATTCCGGCAGTGGAACTTAACAAGGCAATAATGGAACTTAATAAAATCTACAAGTGATGCTTCGGCTTTTTCTTGTTCTTTTGGAAATTTGAAAGTAACAAAAAGTGACTTCCCTTATTCATAAAAAAGCCCCTATTTGTTGATTTTCCCCGCTTTTTTTTGTTCCTTTGCAAAATAATTGCAGAGAAGCGCTCTGCTACAACTATTTATTGGGTTATATGGAGGAATTTGAATTGATTGCAAAGACCTTTCAGGGTCTTGAAGAGGTGCTCGCAAATGAATTGGTCGAGCTTGGTGCCAACAACGTACAGATAGGTCGTCGCATGGTCTCTTTCACAGGAAACAAAGAGATGATGTACCGTGCCAACTTCTGCCTTCGCACAGCCATACGCATTCTCAAACCTATTGCACACTTCAAGGCGTCTACTGCCGACGAGGTTTACGAGAAGGTAAAGGCTATGAACTGGGACGAGTATATGGACTGGGGAACCACATTCTCAGTGGATTCCGTTGTTTACAGCGACATATTCCGTCACTCTAAATTTGTTGCCTATCGCGTTAAAGATGCCATAGCCGACTATTTCAACGAGAAATGCGGCAAGCGTCCCTCGGTAAGACTTAATAACCCCGACCTCGTATTCCACATACACATTGCTCAGGAGGAGTGCACATTGGCATTCGACAGTTCAGGCGAATCGCTGCACCGTCGCGGCTACAGAGTAGATACCGGTGCTGCTCCCATCAACGAGGTGCTTGCTGCCGGAATGATACTTCTCACCGGCTGGCGTGGCGAGTCGGACTTCATCGACCCCATGTGCGGTTCGGGAACAATTCCCATCGAAGCGGCCCTTATTGCCCGCAACATAGCTCCCGGTATCTTCCGCAAAGAGTTTGCCTTTGAAAAATGGCGCGACTTCGACAGCGAACTTTTCAGCACCATCTACGAGGACGACTCCAAAGAGAAAGAATTCTTCCACAAAATATATGGCTACGATGTAGATGGCCGCATGGTCGGTTGCGCTAAACGCAACGTTAAGTCGGCAATGATGACCGACTACGTCGAAATTGAGTGCCGCGACATCAAGGATTTCCAGCCCCACGAGAACAGAGCCATCATGGTTGTCAATCCTCCCTACGGCGAACGCCTTGTATCGGAGAACCTTCTTGCAACCTACAAGACTCTTGGCGAACGTCTGAAACATGCGTTCCAGGGTAACGAAGCGTGGGTGATAAGCAGCAACTACGACTGCTTCGACCAGATAGGTCTTAAGGCATCGGCACGTATCGCATTGTATAATGGTGACCTTGACTGCGAGTTCCGCAAGTTCGAACTTTTCCAGGGAAAATACAGCGGATTCCGTGACGAAGGCAATGCACTTCAAAAGGATTTTGCACCCCTCAAACGCAAGTCGCGCCTCACAGGCATGGATGGCGAGGTAAAAGGTGCGCGCCGCGAACGCAACAGCGAGATTGACTCGGAGATGACTCCCGATGATATTGCATCGATGAAGCGTCGCCGCGAGCTCGAGTCATACTTCAAATCACGTGACAACAGTCGTCGCGAACGCAAACCCCGTCCTGCTCAGGCCGATGGCGAACGTCCCTCTGATGAACGTCGCAAGAGCTTTGCGCCCAAGCGCGACGGCAAGCCCTCTTATGGCAGCCGCGACGGTAAACCCTCATACGGCAACCGCGAGAAAAGAACCGGTGGCAAAGGCGGCTATGGTGGCTCTTCGCAGCGTCGCAGCGGTGGTAGAACAGGTAGAAACGACAGAAATAAATAACCCCCATTAAATATTGAAAACTATGAATATATTGCTTTTAGGCAGCGGTGGACGCGAACATGCTCTTGCATGGAAAATTGCTCAAAGTCCCCGTGTAGAAAAATTATATATCGCTCCCGGAAATGCCGGAACATCGCAGGTAGGCGAGAACGTTGCAATCTCGGCAACCGACTTCGACAAGATTGCCGAATTTGCACTTGCCAACAATGTGACAATGATAGTTGTAGGTCCCGAGGATCCTCTGGTAAAAGGTATCTACGACTACTTCACAGGCGACGAGCGCCTGAGCGGAATCTCGGTAATAGGCCCCTCACGCGAGGCTGCGCAGCTCGAGGGTAGCAAGAGCTTTGCAAAAGAGTTCATGCAGAAGTACTCTATCCCCACAGCTGCATACCGTTCGTTCGACGGCACACAGCTCGAAGAGGCATACAGCTTCCTCGAAACACTCAAGGCACCCTACGTGCTCAAGGCAGATGGTCTCTGCGCAGGCAAGGGCGTGCTCATCCTCGACTCGCTTGAGGAGGCTAAGGCACAGCTCAAGGAGATGTTCTCGGGCATGTTCGGCAACGCATCGGCAACAGTGGTTATCGAGGAATTCCTCGATGGAATCGAGTGCTCTGTATTCGTTCTCACAGACGGCAAGAACTACGTGACATTGCCCGAAGCAAAGGACTACAAGCGCATTGGCGAGGGCAACACCGGCCTTAACACAGGCGGCATGGGCTCTATCTCTCCCGTTCCCTTTGCCGACGCAGAGTGGATGCGCAAGGTAGACGAGAGAATCGTACGCCCCACAGTGGAGGGCCTGGCTAAGGAGAATCTTACATACAAGGGCTTCATCTTCTTCGGTCTTATAAACGTAGAGGGCGAGCCTATGGTCATCGAATATAATGTCAGAATGGGTGACCCTGAAACAGAGTCTGTTATGTTGCGTCTGAAGAGCGACATTGTTGAACTTTTCGAAAAGGTTGCAGCCGGAACACTTGCTGGAACAACCGTTGAATTCGACGAGCGTACAGCAGTGTGCGTAATGCTTGTATCCGGTGGATACCCCGAGGCATACGACAAAGGATTCGAAATGACAGGAATGGAGAATGTTACCGGTAGCGTGCTCTTCCACGCAGGAACAGCCATGAAAGATGGCAAGGTGGTAACAGCCGGCGGTCGTGTGATGGCTGTAAGCTCATACGGCGAGAATCGTGACGAAGCTCTTGCTGCATCGTTTAAATCGGCTAAGGCCATCAATTTCGAAAAGAAATATTTCAGAAGCGATATTGGCTTTGACTTATAACATACAAAGGCAAAAACGTATTGTCGACGGCAGATACGTGGCCGTAGCACTACTCATCTGCTCCCTGTTGCTATGGGGAGCAGGTGCTTTGTTTTATACAACATCGTCCCAGGGACTCTATTCACCCGAGTGGACACAAGGATGGCTGTTTGCGGTAGATTCGCTGTTGATGCGCTTTGTGGCGCTCCTTCTCTATGCGCTTACGGCTATTCTTCTGAGTTCCTATCTGATGTTTGAGCGTCGTGCCTCGTGGCAGCCTTTTATGATGCTCTATCTGGTAGCTGCAAATTTCAGCATACAGGCAGATGTGATGGCTGCACTGACGCAACTTCTTATGGTTGTTGCTCTGGGCCTCTCTTTGCGCATCGACTATGCAGCCGATGAACGTGGTGCCATTTTCAGCCAGTTTGCCTTTGTTACTGCCTCTTCGGTGCTGTTTCCGCAGTTCCTGTTGCTGTTGCCTCTGCTGTTTATATATCCGGCACAGTGCGGACGCTTGTCGCTGAAATCTTTTTTTGCCGCACTGCTGGGTATTGCAATGCCTGTGTGGATAGGAGCAGCATTGCTTTATCTGTTTCCGGCTCTGCACCCTATGCTTGATACCCTTAAGCTGTGGCTGAACGACCTGCTGCAAACACCGAGTGTGGTTGTCACTCCTTCTATGCTGCTCAGGCTTTGCGCCGAGCCGCTTGTGACTCTTCCGGCAATCGTGCATTTCCTGTTTACTGCGACTGTCGGACGCACACATCTTAGACGTCGCGTGGCATTCTTTATCACCGTTTATGTGGTTCTGTGGCTTGCAGGCTGGTTGCGTCCCGAACTTTTTACCCTCTATTTTGTTTGGCGTTTGCCGATAATTTCGTTGCTTGCAGCCTACATCTTCCCGGCTTTGCCTGCAAAGACTTCAAATATATACTTTATCGCGGCTATGCTCGTGTGGGCAGCGTCGGCTACTCTTGAATTATGGATTGCTTAGTAGATTTTTTGAGCGGATACGGATATTTAGGCATGGGAATAGGCGCTTTTATCGCCGGTTCTGTGCTGCCAATGGCGAGCGAGGTGCTGCTTGTGCTCTTTCTGAGCATGGGCCTAAGTCCCTTTTGGCTGCTTATTTGGGCTACAATCGGAAACACAATAGGTGGTTTCAGTTGTTATTATATGGCTCGACTTGCCAACCGCGAGTGGGTGGAACGCTTTTTTAAGGTATCTCCCAGGCAGATGGCTCGTGCCGACAGGGTGGTGCAGAAAATCGGAGTATGGGCGGCATTCTTCTCGTTCGTCCCTCTGCTGGGAACGGCTATATTGCTGCTGCTCGGTTTTATGCGCGTAAGCCCTATGAAGATATCTGCTACAATGACTGCCGGAAAACTTGTTCGTTACCTGGTGGTGATACTCTCTTATACGGGTGTGCTGGAACTCTTTTCATAATGAAAAAACTGTTGATGGTGAATCGTCTTTTGCTACTTCTCCTACTCTTTGCGATAATCTCCTGCTCTCCACGTGGCGGTGATGGTAAACCCGTGCTTGCGGTTACCATGGAGCCCTATCGCTTTATTGTTGAGGCTGTTGCGGGTGACGGCTGGCAGGTGATGAGTGTGGTGCCGAAGGGCAGCAGTCCCGAAACATTCGACCCCTCGCCATCGACAATGGTTGCGCTTGGCAAGTGCAGTACCTACTTTCTGACGGGCGGAACAGGCTTCGAAGATATGTGGTGCGAAAGAATAGGGCAGACGTTCCCATCTCTTCCGCTTGTAGATACCTCGCGTGGTATCGAACGTATCGACCATGACCCGCATCTGTGGACATCGCCCGACAATGTGGCGCAGATAGCCGACAATGTGTGTGCGGCAATGTGTCTGCTCGACAGCGCAAACAGTGCGGAATATCGTGCCAATTTACAAAGCTTTCGCCGTATGCTGCATGAGGTCGATTCGTGTGTGGCGGCGCGGTTGTCCTTCGGCAGCGACAGCAGTTTTATTGTATTTCATCCTACGCTTACCTATTTTGCCCATCGCTACGGGCTTCGACAGCTGGCGCTCGAAGAGCATGGCAAAGAGGCTTCGGCTGCGCATATAAAAGAGATTGTCGACGAGGCTCGTCGCATTGGAGTCCGTCGCGTATTTATTCAGGCGGAATTCGATAAAAGAGAGGCCGAAACCGTTGCGCGCGAACTTGGTGCTTCTGTAATATCCATCGACCCTCTTAACTATAACTGGAAAGATGAGGTTCTGCATATAGTGGAATGTTTGAAAAAAGATGAATGAGACTCTTGTCGAAATAAAGAATGTCGACTTCTCCTATGGAGCAGTTCCGTTGCTGGAAAATGTCAATTTTGCGATAAAAAACAACGATTTTATCGGGATTATTGGTGCCAACGGCAGTGGAAAAACTACGCTTGTCAAGCTCGTGACAGGCGAGCTTGTCCCCTGCAAGGGAACAGTTATAAACAATTGCAAAGAGTCCATCGGCTATCTGCCGCAATATGCTGCAATAGACAAGCATTTCCCAATCTCGGTGCGCGAGGTAGTCGAAACAGGGTTGATGACTCCGCGCAATGTCTGGCGTCTGCGACTCACTGCTGACGAACGCCGGCGTGTGGATGCCATCATGCAGCAGATGGAACTCACAGCCGTGGCAGGGATGCCCATCGGGCAACTCAGTGGCGGACAGTTGCAGCGTGCGATGCTTGCCCGCGCCATCGTGTCGCGCCCCCGTCTGCTTCTGCTCGACGAACCGGAAACCTATCTCGACACCGACTCCGGTCAGCGTCTTTTGCAACTGCTTGAAAAAATCAACGACCACTGTGCTGTGGTCATCGTCAGCCACGATGTAACCACCATCGAAAAATATTGCAACAGAGTGGCTCGCATACAGCGCACGCTGGAGGAGCTGACATTGCAGAAATAATTCCTCAAAATAATCAGAAAAAAGCGTGACAACTGTCGCTGCCACAGGTTGGTTGTATATAATCCCTCCCAAATAGTGTAAAATATTTTGTAAAAGTCTGGAAAAAGAGAATCTTATGGCAAACTTTTTGTCTTAAAAGCCATAGTATTGTGAAATTTTGATTAAATTTGCTTCTTGAAATATTACACCCTGAAATTTAACAAAAAACCAAATATTTTACACAACACACAACCATGAAGAACATTTTCCGTCCCATGGCAATTGCAGCCCTTGTTGCAGCAAGCACTTGTGCATTTGCCAATGAAAATTCCAAAGAAATTTTCAGCGACAATTTCAACAACAAGTCAGCATCACTCAAAAGCTGGTCACTTGACAAATGTCCCAAAGGAGCCTCAATCAAATTCGTGAACGAGGGTCCCGACAAGTCACGCTGTATCAAAATCACCAGCAGCGAGCGTGGCGCACTGAAAATCACCAAACACATCACCGGACTTAATCCCAACACATTCTATCGTGTGTCAGCAAAAGTAAAGACACAGGATGTCAAAGGCGATTCAGTTGATGGCCGTTACCTCGAGGGACGCGGCGCTGTTCTCTACCTTGACGTACTCGACAAGGATTCAGACCAGCCCTGGAACGCATCCAAATTCCTCTACGGCACCAACGACTGGCAGGAGGTATACATGGATTTCGTCAGCGACGAAAAGGGTGAAACATACGTGAGCTGTGGCCTCGGATTCCCCGGCGGCACATACAACGGCGGTAAGTCAAAAGGTACAGTATGGTACGACGACGTGAAAATTACAGAGACCCCCAAAGAGGCACTCTACATCCGCGAGAGCAAGCACATAATGCTCGCCATCGACCCCAAACACGTAACAGTGGAGGACAAAGTGGTTGACGAGTGGCTCAAATGCCTCGACAAAGCATACGACGCATACGAAGAGCTCCTTGGTGTAAAGCCCTACAACGGTCGCAAAATCAGCATCCTCACCACTCCCGGAATGGAGGCCGGCTACTGGGCACTTGCAGGTAACCCCATCCTCTGGAACGACAATGTAAACGTAAAGAGCGTTCTCGAAAAGTTCAAGGCCAACAAAGACTGGGGCTTCGGTATTCTCCACGAGATTGGTCACGTATTCTCAGCAGGTACAGCAGTTGGCAACGGTTACGGTTCATGGAACTGGAACGACGAGATTTTCGCCAACTTCCGCATGTCATACGCTCTTGACAAATACGAGGCAGTGATGTCGCAGAACACCACATACATGGGCGACAATATCGGTTACTACAAACGTGCCTACAAGAACAGCGTAGCCAAGGGCAACCTCGACTCAGGCGATGCTATCCACTACACACTTATGCGTATAGCCGAGATTTACGGCTGGGACGTATACAAGAAGGCTTTCCACAAGCTCTACAAGACTCCCGACAGCCAGCTTGGCCGCTTCAAGAACAACTACGAAAAATTCCAGTGCCTGATGAAATATGTTTCAGAGGCTGCTTCAGAAATCGTAGGCTATCAGGTTGATGTTACACGCACATGCTACACACCTGCCGAACTTGAAATGATTAAGAAGTCATTGACAAAGTAAATCTATTAACCGTCAGACAAACTTTAAATTATATAACATGAAAAAAATCCAATTAATCATTGCGTTGCTGCTGATGTCAGTAGTAACAGTCAGCGCACAGAAACAGTGCTGGACAATCAATCCCGAGACTAACGCCATCGAGATGATTCTCAACGACGAGACTATTCCCTACAGCGACCACATTGAGATGAGTGGCGAGATGGTATCTTTCGTTACACGTTGGAACATCGATGCCAACAAGAACTTCTCACAGGAGCGTTCACTCGTGTTCCCCATGCTCCGTACAATCCCCAACAACACTCACGGCAGCCTTATGTACCGTGTACAGACAGACGTTATTTCAATGTTGGGTATCAACAACCTCGCTCCCGTACAGCTTGGTTCAAAGAAGGTATCTATCAACGGTGCACTTCAGGTAACAAGCCAGTATGGTATTGGTATTGTAAACACAGGTGCAGCTCGTAAAAGAGCTCCCTCTCCCGTTGTTGAGATTACAACAACCATCTTCCCCAGCACCACACTTCCCATGATGTGTGAGACATACGAGGTGAAGAACATCACAGGCCGCACACTTACAGTTGCAGTTCCCGAATTCGTTCAGAAACTGAAGACAGACCCCGCTAAGGGCGTTGATGGCACATACATCATCCAGTCTGAGGTTTACGGTTCAGGTACTTACAAAATCGAGCCCGGCAAGAGCATCGAGTTCGGTGCAGCTTTCCAGGCTTACCGCGAGAAGACAGAGAAGGCTCTCAAGCCCGACGTAAAGGCTGAGTACGAGAAACGTATGGCTTATGTTAAGAACAGCATCGACGGCGCACTCGTTCTCGAGACTCCCGAGAAGGTTATCGACACAGAGTTCCGTTTCTCAAAAATCCGCGCATCTGAGAGTATCTACCGCACAAAGGGTGGTTTGATGCACGGCCCCGGCGGTGAGTCATACTACGCAGCTATCTGGTGTAACGACCAGTCAGAGTACGTTAGCCCCTTGTTCCCCTTCATGGGCTATCAGGTAGGTAACGAGTCTGCACTCAACTGCTACAAGCTCTTCGCTCGCTACATGAACGACGAGTACAAGAAAATCCCCAGCTCAATCATCGCCGAGGGTATCGATACATGGGGCGGTGCCGGTGACCGTGGCGACGCAGCCATGAATGCTCACGGTGCAACACGTTATCTCCTTGCTCGCGCCGATAAAGAGGAGGCTAAAGAGATATGGCCCTTCATCAAGTGGTGTCTCGAATACACACGCCGTCAGTTGAACGACGCAGGTGTTCCCCGCTCCGACAGAGACGAGCTCGAAGGCCGTTTCCCCTCAGGCGAGGCTAACCTCTGTACAGCTACTCTCTACTACGACGGTCTTGTAATGGCATCTTACCTTGCTCCCATCGTAGGCGAGCCCAAATTGGCTGCTACATACAAGAAACAGGCTGAGGAACTCAAGAAGAACATCAACAAATACTTCTCTGCTAACGTAAGCGGTTACGAAACATATCGTTACTACGAAGGCAACACAGTACTCCGTTCATGGATCTGTATGCCTCTTGTATTCGGCTTCAAAGAGCGCGCACAGGGTACAATCGATGCTCTCTACTCAGACAAATTGTGTACAATCGACGGTCTTCTCACAGCCGAGGGCGATGCAACATTCTGGGACCGCTCTACACTCTATGCACTCCGTGGTGTATACGTTGTAGGTGCAGCAGACAAGGCTACAAAGCAGTTGCTCGACTACTCTAACCGTCGCCTCCTCGGTACACACGTACCTTACCCCATCGAGGCATGGCCCGAGGGTTCACAGCGTCACCTCTCAGCAGAGAGCGGTCTCTACTGCCGTATCATCACTGAGGGTCTCTTCGGTATCCAGCCCACAGGTTTCAACTCATTCAACCTCACAATCCAGCTTCCTACTGCATGGAACGACATGGCACTCCGTCACATCAAGGCATTTGGCGGTGACTTCGACATCGAGGTTAAACGTAAGTCAGAAACTCGCGCTCAGGTAATCATCAAGAACGGCAAGAAAGAGAAGAAATACACTGTTCGCATTGGTGAGACCATCAAGAATATCAAAATCTAATAACCACACACTTTAAAAATCTCCTGCCCTGCCACATGGTTGACTGGGTGGGAGATTATAACTTTATAATCAACCCGGCAATATGAAAAAAATATTCAAATTTTTTGCACTTGCGGCGATGGTAGCAGTGGCAGCATGTTCATCTGCTCCCGAAGGCAAGACAGTGTATGTAAAGGACTACATCACCGAGGAGATGAAGGATGACGCTTATCCCGGCATCCGCCTTGCACTCGAAGAGGCACTTAAGGCTCCCAACAGCAAACTGGTATTCCCCGGCGACACACTGTGCATCAAGGATAAATATTGTTTTGAGAAATATCTCTACATCAGTAACAACAGCCAGGGCAAAAAACGTATTGCCCTCAACATCGAGAATGCAAACGGCCTTGCCATCGAAGGTAACGGAACAACACTCCTCTTCACCGGCTTTGTATCTCCCTTCAACGTAGAGAACTCAAGCAACATCACCATCAGCGACCTTAACATCGACTACACACACACCTTCAACTCACAGGGCGAGATTATGGCAGTTGGTGACGGATGGCTTGAACTCAAATTCCCTGCCGACTACAATGTTGACATTCGCAGCGGCATCCTCCGCATCCGCGACAAGAACAACATCACCTACCCCTATGGCAGCCTTCTCGAGTTCGACGGCAAGAAAAAAGAGGTAGCATACTACGTTCACGACTACTGGTTGTGGAGCGGATTGCAGGCAGAGGCTCTTCCCAACGGCAACTACAAAATCTTCCTCAAGGACCTTACAGGTACAGTCGGCAACATCATGGCATTCGGTGCAGCAAGCCGTTCAAACCCCGGATTCACATTCGACGAGTGTAACACAGTTCTCATCAAGAACGTAAACGTATATCACTGCGGTGGTATGGGCTTCATCGTTCAGCGCGTTAGAGACATCGAGCTCAACAACGTACAGGTT
>JAEIGA010001156.1_pt1 | contig 40467 bp, 63 predicted proteins | sample 9270691 | NCBI WGS metagenome assembly JAEIGA01 (sample SAMN17057246, study PRJNA624740) | gut metagenome | biome: biome; isolation source: fecal sample | host: Bos grunniens | place: China: Xizang | collected 2019 | reverse complement strand
CCAAAAGAGGTATTGGATTTCTTCGACACCATTCACGATATGTCAATACCCGACAAGACATTATTTAAGACATTCCTACTTATAGAAATAGGTGGTATGCCTTGTAAGTTTGCGTGGGGTGGTGTTCACGGTTCTCTTACTTGCTATCACGAAGAAGCGACCGAGGACAGAGTGATACAAAACCGAGATGTATCTTCGCTTTATCCGTCACTTATCGAGGGATATAACTACCTCTCTCGTAACGTACCTAACCCACAGTTGTTTTACGATATTCGTAAAGACCGAATACGCGCAAAACACGAGGGAGATAAGCAAACGGCAACAGACTTGAAGTTACCTCTTAATACTGTATCGGGCGCACAGGAAAACCAATACAACGATTTGTATGACCCACTTCCTACTCGGTCAATGCGAATATCGGGTCAGTTGTTCCTCACAATGCTCACAATGCAGTTACTTAATGCCTGTAAGACAATCAAACTGCTTAACCTCAATACTGATGGTCTGATGTACTCAATTGACAAGAGTGAGGTACACATAGTGGACGAGATAGCAAGCGCGTGGGAGAAGCAGACAGGCTTTGAGTTGGAAACCGACAATATTGCAAAGGTATGGCTCAAAGATGTCAACAATCTGCTCTTTATCGACACCAAAGGTAAGGTAAAAACAGTTGGTGGCTACCTCAATTATGGTATATCTGTCAAGGGCGCGTGGTCTATAAACAACAATGCCACTATCGTAAAGAAAGCAATTGTAGATTATTTCGTACACAATACTCCACCGGAAGAAACCATCAACGGATGTGATGACATATTCTCGTTCCAATTAATTGCTAAAGCAGGTAGTAAATACAAAGAAGCATATCACTTAATAGATGGTGTGCGCGAACCTGTTCAAAAGGTAAATCGCGTATATGCCGCTAAAGATACGAGGTACGGAAAGATTTACAAAGTCAAAGCCGAGAATGATTCTACGGCAAAAATTGAAATGCTCCCCGAACACTGTATTATCGACAATGACAACAAACTCACTATCGAAAGTGTCGACAAGTCGTGGTATATCGAACTCGCGAAGAAACGTATAAACGATTTTTTAGGAATCCAAAAAATTAAAAATAAAAAGGAGAAAAACACTATGGCAACATCCAACACCCCCAAGACAGTGAATGTCTATCAGAAACTACTCGCGGCTCGTATCAATTTCTTAGAGTCCGAAGTAACCAAGTCAGGTAAGAATATGCAGTTAGCATTCAAGTATTTCGAGCTTGAAGATATCGTACCGATTGCTTCTCGTATATTCGATGCGCTCGGTCTTATCTCGCTCGTTTCCATTGAGGAAGACAAAGCCGTGATGCGTATTCTCAACATCGATAACCCCGATGAAAGTGTATCGTTCTCGACACCTTTCAAGCCTATCGAACCTATCGTAAGCAATGCAGGTAAACAGGTCACTAACGAAATGCAGGCACTAGGTTCTTCTATTACTTACATTAGAAGATACCTCTATATGATTGCGCTTGACATCTGTGAACCCGATGAGATTGACAGTGGTCTCAAAGGCAACGTGTCTACTCCTACTGCTACACCAACACCTGCTCCTGTGGCTACCCCTATAGTTAAGCCTACAACACCTGCTCCCATCTCTCTCGCTCCTACCGAGAAACCTCTGACAAATGCAGACGGAAACGCAAGTGAGATACAGATTAAGCAGTTGAAGGAAGTGCTTAAGAAGCTCAAGGATGCTGACCCCTCGAAAGAGGAAATGATAGGCAAGATTGCCATAGAAACCAAGGGATTTACTGCAATTTCCAAGGCAGATTGCGAAACTCTTACAGTGAAGATTGGTGAAATGCTCAAGGAGGTACAGTAATATGTATGTTAATCCCTTTTGGTTCGGTGTTTTCGTCACGATTGTGGTAGAACTCGTTGCTCTTGTCGGTTATGCAATTTACATCAGTGGCAGAGGTAATAAGTAATGAAAGCAGTTAAATGGAATGGCTCTACAATCTCCGTAGAGCCACCGAAAAAGCCCAAGAAAATCACAGGTACTCATTTCCCCACGGTAATCGGCTCTAACCCATTCTCGACAGATTTCGAGGTATGGTGCAGATGTACGCGCACTTATGAGATACCTTTTGAGGGAAATAAGTATACCAATGCCGGTCAAATAATCGAGCCGAAAGTATTTGATTTTCTCCGTACCTCGATGGGATTCGGTGATAGAGTAGTTACTCCCGAGGATGTCTATGGTAAAGACCATTTTAAAAAAACTTGGGGTGATTTCTATCCCAATGTCGGTATCTTCGGAGGAATGTGGGATGCTCTTATCAAAGACGAGAACGGCAACATCGAGTATGTAGTCGAGATTAAGACGGTGCAAGTCGATGGTCGCAGTGGTTCTCTTGAGGACAGATGGAAAGACGGAGAAGCACCACACTATCAGGCACTTCAGGCTTCGCTCTACGCACATTTGCTCGGTGTTGATAAAGTAATGATGGTTGCGGTTGCTCTTGAGGATAAGAAGGGGGATTATGAACACCCCGAACAAGTCACCCCCTCCTATGCAAACGGCAACGTATACATTGACGAATTTAAAGTATCCGAAAGATATCCCAATTTCGATATGTATATCGAGAAAGCTACTGCTTGGTGGAATGCTTATGTACTCACAGGAATCTCTCCCGAGTACGATGAGAAAAAGGATTCTGAAATTCTAAAGGCACTCCGTACCAATTCGGTAGATACCACAGACCTTTCCTATCTATTCGATACTGCTGAAAAGCTCAAGGATGAAATAGAGGAAGTCACATCTACAATTGCTACAAAAGAAAAAGAACTCAAGGTTATCCTTGAGCAGATTAAAAAGTTAGCACTCGTTCAGTTCCGAGAAGGTGATATCAAAGTGTCAATGAAAGGTAACAAATATGAATGGGTGTTGAGCAAGACCACCTCAACAGAAATTGACAAAAGTTCACTTGAAGCAGATGGTCTGCTACAGAAATATACAAAATCAAAAACAAATTATAGGCTCACAACGAGCGAAATTAAGGAGGACTAATATTATGGCAACAATTCAGATGACAGGTAACAGTTTCACAGTATGCCCCGAGGGTAGACACATTTTCCGTATCTACAAGGTTGATTTCAATCCCGAGTTCGGTAAAGTGGTTGTGTATATGGTCAATGCACAGGGCATTACCCACAAAGAAAACTTCGGACTTATGAGAGCAGATGGCTCTATGAACGAGGGTGCTTGCAATGCGTTCTCATTCTTCGCAAGAACGGCACTCAATGATTTCTCGCGTGAAGAAATCGATCATACTGAACTCGTTGGTCACTACATTGGTGCAGAGGTTACACATACTGTTCAGCCGAACAAGAATGATCCCACCAAGAACGTTACTTTTGCTAACCTTGTCGGTGAGAAGTGGGTAGCAAATGGTTTCGACACACCCCCTGTTAGAAAAGCACTTTCCCTCGGTACGGAAGGTGCAACACCTGCTCCGGTAGCACCTGTGACAGAATCTCCCATAGCAACACCTCCCTCAACCGGACTTGATCTTAATGCGCTTTTGGGGTAAATCAACAGTAGTGGAGAGCGCGTTTTTCTCGCTCTCCACTGAAAAGGAGAAATTATGAAAATAAAAGACAGTGGTGATCGTAGAGAATTTGCATCGGGTGCAGTAAGGGATATGGCAGAAGGTAAGGGCAGAATGGATTTACTTCCTTGGAGCGCGATTCTCGAAGTATCAAAGCATTGTGAAAACGGTGCTAAAAAGTATGGGGAACATAATGTTGATAAAGGTATCCCAACACATTCACTTTGCGATTCGGCAGCGCGACACCTCGCCAAATACCTCGAGGGATGGGAAGATGAACCACACTTGTTGGCGGCAACGTGGAATCTCCTATGGGCTATTCAAATGACGATAACGCACCCCGAGATGGTCGATACACCTTTTACTAAAGATAAAAGAGAGGAATAAGAAATGATAATTTCACCGATAGACAGAGCTTATTTAGACTTAGCAAATGCTATTGTAGTGCAAGCCGCAAACGATTATCGCAACGCGCTCGATGGTTTTGTAAGTTTTAGCAAAAGACCTCCCGAATATCACATCAAGAAAATTGAGAAGTTCTTTAGATCGAGATATTTTAGAATGCTCACAAAAATAGATGGTGAATATCTAATCGAACGGCTCAGAAATGAGCATAAAGAAAAAGAGAGACTAAGAAAGGAGCAGTTATGCGAGTCGAATTGATACAAGCAACACCAAATCCTGTTGAAACAATTGCAAAAATAGCATCAATTTGCTATGATAGCAAACCCAAAAATCCACTATATTTGACCACTCATCTTTACAATAATGGTCATTTAAGTGTATTCGAGCATATATATTTTACTTTTAAAATAGAAGGAATTTCACGCGCGTGTTCGCATCAGTTAGTAAGGCACAGACATTGTTCCTTTACGCAGAGGAGTCAGAGGTATTGTTCGGAGGATGGTTTTGAATACATCAAGCCTTCAACCATTACTGAAAGGTGGTTTGATGTTTGTATGGATGATATTGAGTATTGGTATAATGTGCTTCAAAAGAACGGTATTCCTAATGAGGATGCACGTTACACTCTCCCAAATGCTTGTGCCACCGAACTGTACCTCTCCTGCAATCTCCGTGAACTCATTCATATAGCAAACGAAAGATTGTGTTCTAGAGCGCAGTGGGAAATCAGAAAACTTGTGCAGAAGATGGTTGCACTTATAGACCCTCAGTTGCACTTTATGCTTGTACCTAAATGCAAGAGTGGTAGAATCATCTGCAACTCACCTTGTGGGGTGATGAAATGAAAGTAAGAGTGCCTAAATCATTCAACAACCTGCCCCAAAGGGAGAAAGAAATCATCAACGAGATTGTGGCTCAAGAGGTAGTTAAGCGGGTTGTACACGAACAGGCTGAGCTACAGAAAATTTGGCTCAAATTCGCGTGTATCGTGTTGCATAAGAATTTCGGCTTTGGTAAGAAGCGGTGTCTTCTATTCCTTGCTAATTGGCGAGAGATGTATAGGCTTAACAGTAAGATTGAGGGCGAGAAGGAACAGGCAGATTTCCTTGCTACCGAGTTGGAAAAGATTTTCCGTAAAGATAGTTATCCCGAAGAATATGTAGATAAGTTAGCAGAAATATAGGAGGTGCAGAATGAGTAAAATGTTTTACACCGAATATGTAAGACACGCGATGCGCTTTTATTCAAGATACTTAGATATAACTCATTTCAAAAATGAGATAGACAAGTCGAATTGGTCTGCGTGTCACAAGGTCATTGAGTCCTATTCTGATAGAGACCGTGACATACTCGTATATGTTTATGGCGCATTCGATACGATTGGTGACAATGTATACGAGATGGCACAAAAGTTTAGCATTAACCAAAATAACATTTGGGATATGATGGAAAGTTTCGAACGTAAAGTAGCTAGAGAGAGGGGGTTGTGCGTATGATCAAACTTAAATCTTTAAAAGGCATTCATATCGTCACCGTGAACGGAACACCTAAAGTGTTTGCTACTTTGATAGAAGCACTAAAGTATATCGCGGCGAGGTATTAATATGAATCTGCTTAACATTCCACAGAAATTAAAGAATCTTCCACAGTGGGTCTGTACCAAGGGAGATAGCAAAGTTCCATTGATCGCAATGGATGAGGATGCTGCATCTTCCACAAATCCCGAAACGTGGTCAGCCTATGAGAGAGCATTAGAATCGGTTAATTACAGATTGCACGATTATGTCGGTTTTGTTTTCAACGATAATGGCATTGTGGGAATAGACATTGATGATGCCTACGATGAGGACGGATTCCTTATTCCTCTCGCAGCAGACATTATCGGTAAATGTAAGTCCTACACAGAGAAGTCCAAGAGTGGTACAGGCATTCATATCTTGCTCTATGGTGACTTACCCTTCAAGGGCAAGAACAACCTCAAGGGAGTTGAAATCTACAAATCGGCTCGATATTTCATTATGACAGGGGAAACCCTTATATATAATAAAATGGTAGAAAACCAAGAAGCAATTGACTACGTTGTAGACAAATATTTCCCCGAGGTTCGGGAAAGTGAGTCTAATCGTAATATGTCAAATCGCATTTATACTCCCATTTGGGTAAAGACCGAGAGTAAGATAGGACTTCGCCCGGAATATCCTCCTATCCCCGATGGCACACGAAATATCAGCCTTACTTCTTTAGCAGGTCAGTGGCATAGTTTAGGCTACAATCGAGAGGAGATATATAGAGAGCTTCTGTATGTGAACTCGATTGCCTGTGACCCGCCACTAGATACCTATGAAATACAAAGCATTACAAACAGTGTTACAAGATACAAACGATAAATAACGAAAGGATGGTATTACTATGAAAGTTATTAAAATTGACTTACCCCGAGAACTCTCGTCCGTAGAATTACATACTTTTGCGGACGAACATCTCGGTGATGAACATAGTGATCTCAAAAGATTACTCGCCCGGATTGAGTATGTTAAGAATACTCCCAATGCCTACTGCATTTTAAACGGAGATATTATTGACAATGCCACCAAGACAAGCATCGGTGACACCTACGCACAGGTGTATAGCCCGATGGAGCAGTTAGAAAAAGCCGTAGAGATATTCGAACCTATCAAGGATAAGATACTCTGCATCACCCACGGAAACCACGAAAATCGCACGTATAAGAATGAGGGTATCAACCTCTCGTGCCTACTTGCAAAGCAGTTGAGACTTGAGGATAGATACACTCCCACATCTGCCGTACTGTTCATCCGTGTAGGTGACGGACACGCAAGCACTCATTATCGTAAGGTCTGCTATACCTTGTATGTTCTCCACGGTAGTGGTGGAGGAAGAAAAGAGGGTGCAAAAGCCAATAGGCTTGCTGATATGGCAAGTATTATCGATACCGATATTTATATCCACTCCCACACTCATTTGCCTATGGTGATGAAACAGGCATTCCATAGAATTGATACGGCTAACAGCGCGGTTGCGCTCGTTGACAAGCTCTTTGTCAATACTGCCGCCAACCTCAAGTATGGTGGCTATGGCGAAGCAGGTGCGTTTAAACCCTCTAGCAAAGATACTCCTGTTATTTATCTGTGTGGTACTAAAAAATATTTTGAAGCAAAATTGTGAGGTAAACAATGAATAAGTGTGCATTTGACAACGAACATAACTGTACGGCATTAAATAAAATGAAATGTAGAGGTTGTTCGTTCCGTAAAACAAAAGAAGAACTTGCCGAGGGTCGGCAGAAAGCCGAGAAACATATTCGCACTCTACCCAAAGATATCCAAATGCATATTCAACGAAAATATTATGCGTGTGGGAACTCACGGTAATGTTAAAGATTGAAAATCACTGTTGTGATTGTGCTACCCCCGGCTATCCTTGTCGGGGGAGTCTATGCCCTCTAACTCACGTTGAGGTTCATTACTGCGATAAGTGTGGTGACGAACTCGATGAGATTTACGAGGTCGAGAAAAAGGAGTTATGCGAATACTGTTTAAAAGATATGTTTAGGAGGGATGAATAATGAAAGGGTTATCTAAACGCGCGTTTTATATTCTGTCTTGGACTTGGGGATTACCATTAACACTTATCGGAGCAATTACGATGCTCGTATTAATTATCGGTGGTAAGAAGCCCAAGAAATGGGGCTACTGCTACTACGTTGAAGTAGGCAAGGGTTGGGGTGGTCTAAACCTCGGTATGTTCTTTATCACTAACGAAAACCCTACCTATATTACTAAATGTCACGAGTTCGGTCACGGCATTCAGAACTGCTACTTAGGAGTGCTTATGCCGTTTGTGGTTACGATTCCGTCTGCCATAAGATATTGGTACAGGAGAATTAGACAAAATCTCGGACATAAAATCACTACATTATATTATGATATATGGTTCGAAAAACAGGCAAGTGAATTAGGCAAGTATTATATTAAAGGAGTAGATATGGTATGACAATCGAGGGAGTGACTAGCATAGTTGGTGTCTTGATAGGATTGTACTGTGGCTTAGTAATTGGATATATTTTATGGAGGATGTAATGGAACTTAACAGAGAAAAGCAGATTGCTGAAATAGCGAGAGTGATTTATGAAAACACCGCTATTTCTTGCGTTGAAATCGCAGACGAGATTGCAGAAGAACTTTACACCGCGGGCTACCGCAAGGCTTCCGAGGTTGCGAGGGAGATATTTGAGGAGGTCGAAGAAAAGGCTAATGCAATTTATAAATCAGTTCAGTATGGTTGTTATTCTTATATGCGATACGGAAGCCTTGGCACGGATAGTCCCGATGCACAGAGGCAAATGGGTAAACTTGACGGGGTTAAGCACCTCGGTGATGTGATTGCCGAACTCAAAAAGAAATACACGGAAAACAAGGGAGAATAATTATGTACAATATCAATTATGTAAAAGAACATATCAACGAATTTGAAGAAGATGACTTTATAGATAGCAGATTTACTAAAAGATTTATTAAGTTTTTGCCAACATCGGAATGGGATAAATTTGGTTTTGAATATATAGGTGAAGGTGAGTATGTCCCAAAAGAATGGACAGAAGAAAATATTCTTGCACAGTTAAGAGAGGATGTGGCATTCGGCTATGAAAAGGCTATTGACGAAAGGGGTATATCTTCCGAACTTATGGCTATGGTCGTAAATGCTTGGTGTAAGATTTTACAGAACGGTCTTAATCTTGACGGCAATGATGGGTATTATCATATAAAGCAATTCACAACCGTTGCAAAACATTATGGTTGGAAATTGGAAAGCGAGGACACGGAATGACTTGTAAAGAATGTTATCACAACGATGTATGCAAATATGGCGAAAACCGAAGCAACGGAATGTATTGCACGGGAGATAAATGCAAGCAGTATAAATCCACCGCCGATGTGGTTGAGGTTGTCAGATGCAAGGATTGCAGATTACGAAACACGCCGGATTGTGCAATGTGGTATAAGTGTTCTAAATGTGGCGGTCAATGGTCTTGGGAAAACAACTACGATTATTGCAGTTATGGCGAAAGGAGAGAGGGATGACAACAAAAGAGAAACGGAAAGAATATATGAAGCAATATCGGGAAACGCACCGTGATAAGATGTACGAAAATACTGCCCGATGGAAGAAAAAGAATCGAGAACACGTGCTTCAATATGGAAGAAACTATTACCACGAAAACATAAAAAATAATCCTGAAATAAAGGCAAAGAAAGCAGAATATGGCGCCAAGTGGCAGAAGGAAAACAGAGAAAAAATTAACGCATATCGCAGAGAACGATATCACAAAAAGAAAAGGAGCGAAAATGGAACTTAACAGAGAACAGGCAATAGACATTCTTGAAAGGTTTGATTTCTTTCAAGGGCAAAGGGCTGGACGAGAATTGTGGAACAGCAAGCCTTTTGATGTGCAGGAACAAGATATAGCAAAATTTTCACAGGATGTTGCTTCCCTTAAAAATTATATCAAGGAACTCACCAAGGAGAATGAAGCAATTTCCGAGCGTTACGCAATACAAGTGGTCACGGCAATTGAACTTGATAAACAGGTGCAAAGACTCACCGAGGAGAATGAGAGTACAAAACATAAATACAAAGAGTTTGAGAGTTCTGCAAAACAGGAGGTGGCGAAGCTCACTGCCGAGAACGTAAAGCTCACCGAGGAGAATGAGAGGTTGAGAGCCACAGGAGAGTGGATAAGTGTTGAGGATAGGTTGCCCGATAACTACAGAGCCGTTTTAGTGGTGGCAAAAGGTACATCAATAAGCGGTGGGAAACTTAGGGCGATAGGTTCTTATGGTGGTGGTTGTTGGTCGATGGCAGATGCTGACGGAACAATGAGGCTTACGAAATATATGCAATACATCGTAACACATTGGATGGAATTGCCCAAAGTACCGAAAGGAGATTGATATGGATAAACAAGACCTTTATAGGCTCGATGAAGTCACATATAAACGGATACAAGAGGAAAAGCGGAAGGCCGAAGTGGAAACTAAGGCATATTTTGACGGAATGGAAAAAGGTGCTGATATGATGATGAAAGCCGTTAGGGACTTCTTGTCGACAGAACAAACACAAAAAGGAGAATGATATGGCAAGATATATTAATGCGGATAAGTTAATTGCTTGGTGTAATCAAACATTCCAAGCGCAAAGCACCGTGGCAGGTAAGGCGTATGTTAATGCTCTCTTAACGGCAGTAGACTCTTGCCCTACCGCCGATGTCGCACCGATAGCCGACACCGTGCGGAAGATGCAGGAGAGGTTGATTGCAGAATTCCGCAAGGATGACCGAATGAATTACTATATTCGTAAGGTTTTAGACCAAATCGCAAAAGAGATGGTGGAGGATAACAAATGATTATCAAGTCAGCATTAGTAAGTTCGCACGACTCGGACACATTTCTCGTCCGACTGTCCGAAGCGGTTTCATCATTTCAAAATGAGGGATTAACTGTAGAGATACAATATAACCCTTTATATATTGATACACCAAGACCTGCTGTACTATACTCGGCTCTTATTCACGGACGAAAGGAGAACACAAATGGCTAGAAAGAAAATAGAACTAACTGACACAACAGGCTACACCGAACCGACTACGTTCGAGGAGTGGGTGAGCATACACGGAGAACCCGAGTATTTGGGCGAATCCACTCCGTCTTATACTAAAGGTATTCGTATCGAGGATTGCACCGACACAGACGAATCTATCGATACCTCTGATATCATTTATGAAGACAAGAATGGTAACAAGCAATTGAACTACAAGAGGTTCGTAGATGTATTTGCGAAAGTCAATAACTGCGTATACTGCAACGGAGTATTCTACAACCCTGATGGTGCGATCTCAAATCAGGTAATCCGTAGAGATATAGCAAAATCTCTTGGTGATGCCGGGTGGATGGGCAAGATAGACTCTCCTACCAACTCCATCTTCACCACACTCAAGGATATGTACACCGTGGACGAGCTTTCGGTAAACGAGCGCGTGATACCTCTTGCGAATGGTGACTTACACATCAGCAAAGGCGAGTGGGTATTCCGTTGGGGAGAGAAGAAGCACTCTCCTTACAGACTTACAGTAGACTACGTTCCTACCGAGAAACCTACTCCTCTATTCAACAAATGGCTCAACGATGTCTTTGCTCCCGAGGACATTCCCACAGTACAAGAGATAATGGGCTATATGCTCGTACCTACTACTGCCGCGGGTGAAGCATTCTTTATCGTAGGAGATGGCGAAGCAGGTAAATCGGGTCTTGGTACTATTCTTATGGGTATTCTCGGTAAGGCATCTGTATCTGTTGAGACCCAACAACTCGTAACAAAGCAATTCCAAGTAGCAGACATAGAGCATAAACTTATGGCTTATGACGATGACTTAGGCTCTGCCGCACTTACAGAGACAGGCTTATTAAAGAAACTCATAACGGCAGATACACCAATCAGAGCCGAGAGAAAGTATTGCGATCCACATCAGTTCAACTCTTACTGTCGCATACTCGCGAGTGCTAACTTTATGCTCTCATCACTCTACGATGATTCCAATGGTTTCTTCCGTAGGCTACATCCTATCTTGGTAAAGCCAAAGCCTGTTGAGAGAAAGGTAATCAACCGATTCTACGAGCTCATCTTGGAACAAGAGAAGGAGCAGATATTCAAGTGGGCATTGATCGGTCTGCGTAGAGTGATAGAGAATGGTTGGAAAATCTCTTGGTCGGAGAGATCGCGCAACTATATGAAGGCTACTAAGTCTAGTGCCGTACACTTTGAGGACTTCTTCAACGAGGTGTTCGAGGTGGACGAAACTGCTGATGCAACTATAGCCGAGATTAAAAAAGTATACCTAAAATGGTGTGTCGAAAACGGTATCAAAGATGCATCTGAAAGACGATTGGCGAATTGGTTTGTCGACAACGCAGAGAAAATTATGATACAGAGAAGTGTAAATATACCACGTAATGGTAAGCGAGTTAGAGGCTATCAGCATCTAAAAATCAAGCCTGAGTGGAAAAATCTCTCAATTATCATATAATTTTGGTACAGATATACAGATTGATACACATTGATTTTTAGGAAGTGTGTAGCCTAAAAACCTAGATAAATCAAGGACTTTTTAAGTGGTTGATACACATATACAGATAATTTATAAAAAATATTACACATACATATGTATGTGTAAAGAAAGAGTTTTGCTTATTTTTCTGTATCTGTGTGTATCAACTAATTTTGGAGGTAAAGATGTTAAAAGATAAAGTAAAGAAATCACTGCAACTTTGTAGTGAGAAAAAATGTAATGAGTGTCTCTATAACAATTGGGTGAAAGAGGTTTGTCAAACTCATCTGTTGAGAGATGCTGCTAAAGTGATTGGAGGTAACGACTATGGCAACTATTAAGAATGACGATGATGTTGTAAAAGAATTGGTTGAGAAACCAAAGAAGAAACCGAGAGGGAAGAACATCGGGGAAACTCTCGCTCCTGTGACAGAACCCGGTGATAACGCAAAGTACATTGGTGTAAGTCTGAAACTTTTCAATATGACAAAGGTTGACTTGTTTAAGCCTGATGAAGTACAGGAGAGATTGACGGAGTATTTCCGAATCCATACAGAAGCTGATATGAAACCTACTGTTGTAGGTATGGCTATGGCTCTTGGTATTGATAGAAGAAGATTGTGGGAAATAAGAGCAGGCGCACCAATGGGAGGACACACACCCCTCGACTTACCGACTCTCACCGTGGACTATATAAAAAAGGCATATGATTTTATGGAGAATTTGTGGGAAAATTATATGCAAAACGGAAAGATAAATCCGGTATCAGGCATATTCCTCGGTAAAAACAACTTTGGCTATCAGGATAAGACGGAATATGTTGTTACTCCTAACGTGCATAACGACTCCGACTATAACAAAGACGATATAATTGCGAGATATTCCATCGACTCTCCCGACTCTCCGACTCTCCCGACTATCGACTCTGCCGACTCCGACTCTTAACGACTATCAACTTTTGCGACTTTCTCGACTTTGGCAACTTTCCCGACTTTGCCGACTATAAAAAAGTTGCTCGACTTTCGACTTTCTGCCGACTTTCGAGCAACTTTCGACTTTTTCGACTTTGGAACAGGCGCGACTTTCACGCGCGCGAAAAATCACGCGGGAACAGGCAAATTTTCGCCCATTTTCGCGCGATCCGTCCGGGATCGGATAAAAGCGCGGGAACATACGAAAACGCGCTAAAAATCAATAATATAAGCCGTTCAGGATATCCCCGGACGGCTTTATTATTTAATTCGTAGCAATCAGAAAATTATAGTAAAATTGAACCGTTGCAGGGCTGAAACATTTAAACGCGCTTTTTTTATTTCGGTATACTAACCAATAATTTTTATATTTTTTTATCTTTGGTTTTTTCATTGTTTCCGATCCTCTCATTATTAATAATTGGTGCATTTACTTTAATAACCGTTTCCCCGGTACGATTAACTATTGTTTCAGGTTTTGCGCCCATTGCCGTTAAAATTTCGGTAATTTGTTTTATTGCTTGCATTGTTTCCGATCCTCCTATTATATATTAATTATTGGTATATATTCGACATTGCCGCCCGCGCTGATTTCGCATAATCTGAAAATATCGTTTTTGTATTCGGGCATAACTTTTAATAGTTTTGTTAAGCTCGTTTTGGCTGATCCTATTGTTTTAAATGTAATCATCGGCAGGTAACGCGCTTTATTTACGTTAAAATCTTTTTTTCGAATCCAAAAAGCGAAATATTTATACCATCCATTTACTAAATAATAAATGCCTTCCGGGCTTTGGCTCTCGATCGTATAACCTATTATTTTTTCCATTTTTAAAACCTTCCTTTAATAATTTTTTATAATATATTCGGCTTTTATTCCGTTTGTTTCTAGTACTGTAATTTTTTGTGTTCCGTTATAAAGATTAACGCGCGTTATTGATCTGATCCATTTACAACAGTTAATTTTTTTAGATATTAATTCTTCTGTTAATCGTCTGTAAATCGTTTCCGGGTCTGTTGTTGTGTATGTTTCTATGTATTTATTATTTTCTTTAATATAAACCGTTAATTTTTCCATTTGTTTTTACCTTCCTTTTATCTATAATTAATGTTGATATATTGCGATTGTTTCGCCCTGTTTCAATTCCCAACAGCCAATACCACGACACGCGCATTCTGTACAATTTCCGCCGCATATTTTCCAATCGGGCGCGGGCTGTGATCCCTTTAGAATGATTTCACATTCCGGTAATTTAAACGGATTGAAACATTTCCACGATCCCCAATTAGAAAATATAATTTTTAAATTATTCGGGATTGTTCCACCGTCTACCAAAAATAAATTAACTATATCATATTGTTTAGTAAATGCTAAAAAATTTGTGTTTGGTAGCTCGTTTGCAAGCTGTATCATTTGCTTAAAATATTCTTTATTCGGTATATCCCCGGAAACGTGATAACGGAAATATCGCGCCATTTGTGCGCCCTGTTTAACCTGTTCCCAATATAGCGCGGGATTTTCTTTTAATATGTTTAAATTGTTTTCGTAGGCTGTTTTAACTGTCTTATATAAGCGCGTTATTTTAGCGGCATAACAGAGCTTAAAACAAGGTGCATTTGGGTTGCAAGTAATGCAAGCCGGTAACGATACGGAAGGGATCGCGCCCATTTTGCTGTTACCTTTACTAATAGATACGGTTAATTTGTTTTTCATTTTGTTTCCCTCTCAATTTTTAATAGTATATACATTAATTCATGTATACTATATTTATTATACATTAATTCATGTATAATACAAGTACTTTTTACAAAAATTCATAGTTTATTTACATTTATTCGTGTATGTTTTTAAATGTGCATTAATTCAACAGTTTATAAACACATACACCGAAAACAGCGCAAACGATCCCCGCGGGGGATATCGCACCGGGGCAGAGAGGGTAGTCAGTGCGGTCAGTACCGAAAAAAATAAAAAAGAGTTCCAAAAAATTTCCAAAAACCTATTGACATCTATTCGTGTATATGATATAATGAGTACAACAAACCACTTCGGAGGAATAAAAATGAACTCAAAAGAAACAGTAAAAGAATTGATGAAGGTAAGAGGTCACAGTTTCGCTACTCTAGCTAAGAAATTAGGTTACATTAATAACAATGATGGTAAACCACTTGCTTCAGGGGTTTCTGAAAGATTAAGAGGAAGCCAAGAAATGAGAGTAGACACCTTGATTAATTTCCTAAATGCATTAGATTGCGAATTAGTGATTCGTAGCAACACCAAAGATAAGACGGAGTGGACAATCACTCTCGATGATAAGGAGAGTTAGAATGATATACGGATATGCGAGAGTAAGTACCAAAGGACAAGCCAAAGATGGTAACAGTTTAGAAGCGCAAGAAAACACTTTGAGAGAAAGTGGCGCGATTAAGATATACCACGATGCTTTTACCGGAACGAAGGTAGACCGTCCTGAATTGAATAAATTGATGGGAGTCCTCTGTGAGGGAGACACCATTGTTGTTACCAAGCTTGATAGGTTGGGAAGGTCGTTATCCAAGACATCAGAGCTTATAACCGAATTGATTGAGAGAGGTGTTACCATCAACATTTTAAATTTAGGAGTGTTGAGTAACAGTTCCGTGAACACTTTAATGAGAAATGTACTTTTGGCTTTCGCACAGTTCGAGAGGGATATGATAGTGGAACGCACTGCCGAGGGTAAGGCAATCTGCCGTGAAACCAAACCCGAATGGCGAGAGGGAAGAAAGGTAATTGACATCCCTGATTTTGAAAAATTCTTCGAAAAACAAAAAAGAGGGGAAATTTCAGTAAAAGATTGCTGTAAAGCCTTGAACATCAGCCGTAGTACGTGGTATAATAGAGTATCGGAGGTAGTATGAGTAGATTAACCAATCGTGATGTAATGTGGGGGCGCAGGAAAAACCGTTCCGGTGGCTGCTCAATGGGTTTTTTATTCGTATTAGGGGCAATAATATTTCTTATAATGGAACACCCTGTTGTATTTTGGCTTGTGTTTGTACCACTAGCAATTAGTTTCGTTGTATACCTACTGAAATTCATTAAAGGCGGCAGGTCAGGGTTAGGACATTTTGCAACGGCAATGTTTATCTTGGTTGTGATGGTTGTGGTACTGATGATAGTGTGCATACCATAATGAGGAGGTCGTACTATGAAACTTATAACAAGTACAATATCCATTTGTATACTTGCTGTTATTATAATTCTAATAGTCTTTACACCCGAGACTTGTGAACACGAAGATACTATCGGAATATACTCATTTCAGTATGAGAATAGTACAGCAGCACATAGTACAAGAGAATATTGCAACGTCTGCGAGAAATATACCACTACATATTCTTCTCGATTCAGGGGTACACCCACCGACCAATCTTATCTCGAAGCAATCATAACGCAAAGTGATGCTAACGAGATTATTCCGGGTGAGTATTACACGATAACGGCTACTGTCACTTCGGCAGGAGTATCTTCTTATAATGAAGGTCGTTTTTGGACGGTAAGAGTTGGTTGTAAGCTAGAGAACGAGGATTTTGAAATATATTGCTATGCCGATTTTCGAAAAGAATTTTGGGAGCAAGTTGAGTTATTGAAAGAAGATGACATCATAACATTCCGTGGTAGATTCTATGACGAAGGTTGTGGCTTTACGGATTGTGTTTTGCTAAATAATTAAAATTAAACAGGGGTATTTCGAAATGGGAAAATACGATAATTACAACAATGCTAAAAACATAGCTACTGCTCAAAAAGTCCTTGATAAACTTACCAAGAAAAAGAAGCCCAATTTATATAAAATTGATATTGCTAAGAAGAACCTCGAAACAGCCAAACTGTTTGAGAGTTGTCAGATTTTCGGTAGAGAGGATTTTTGGAAAAGTTTGCACGACCCTAATGCCGATGTAATGTTCAGTGATGATAATGAGGTTGTATTTTTCTTCGACAGAGTTATAAATTATAAAGATATCGTATCATATAGGTTTGTGGAGAATAAAACCCAAAAAGCCACAACCACTACGAAAAAGACAGGTACAGTGTCTCGCGCGATAGTCGGAGGTGCTTTATTCGGAGGGGTAGGTGCTTTAGTTGGAGCATCTTCTGCTGGGTCAAAATCCGAGACCACTTTTTATGAAACGGCAGACGGGTTTACACTACAGATATTTCTGAAAGATGGAAGGGGGATTCAATGCTCTGTTCCAAATGCCGGGTTTTTATCGAATAAAATATCAAATTCGTGGTGGGAACTAGGAATGAAGTTACAAACGATAATAGACAGTTATCAATCGGAAGAATAAAATAGATTTTGTTTGTTGAGTGCAATGATTTGCAGAGGTATCGAGTCCTCGTGAATCATTGCACTTTTTTATTTGCACTTTTAAATGCCGAAAAATGTGCATAAATTGCACTTTTTGCTACAGAAAAATGTGTATAAGTCAATTATATGGAGGAAATATGGAGATTGTTTTACTTAAAATCTCGGAAAAAATGAAAAAAGACCCATCATTACGGGTCTATAAAGATATGTATGATTTCTGTAGGGAAGTAATGAAAACGGATATAGCACTTGCCGTAAGGTATTTGGTCGAGTTATCTGATGCGCTTGATAAAGCTATACCAAGTGGAAAGTTCGACAATGATATTGTTGAATTATATTCTCTACATAAGAAAGTATGGTTGAGTGCGGCACCATACCACTTCGAGAGTTTCTTGCTCTACATTGAGTCAGGGCGCGAACCTCGAAAGAAGTTCTACCCACCTCGCAGAAAAGTCTTGAAACAAGTAGTGGATGCCCTACAGCAGTTAGAGGATGACGAGCTTGATTTGTTGGCTATCTCTCTCCCACCCGGTAGTGGAAAGACCACTCTCGCTATCTTCTATCTTACTTGGTTAGCAGGGAAGCACTCCGATGAGCCGATGCTGACAGGCTCTCACTCTAACTCATTCGTGCGCGGTGTATACGATGAGTGTTTGCGTATTCTTGATCCTCAAGGTGAGTATCTGTGGCACGATGTGTTCCCGATGGTACAGGTTAGTAGCACAAACGCAAAGGATTGTCGAATCGATCTCGGTAAGCGAAAGAGATTTGAAACCTTGGAATTTACCTCTATCGGTACAGGAAACGCGGGTCTTTACCGTGCTTCTCGATTACTATACTGCGATGACCTTGTTTCGGGAATAGAGGTTGCTTTGAGTAAGGAAAGACTTGATAAGCTGTGGGAAACCTACACCACGGACTTGAGACAGAGAAAAATCGGTGATCACTGTAAAGAGTTACATATAGCTACTAGGTGGTCAGTACACGATGTCATTGGCAGACTAGAACACGATTATGGGGATAGTGATCGCGCGAAGTTTATTGTTATTCCGGCTCTTGACGATAATGATGAGAGCAATTTCGATTATGCTTATGGAGTTGGATTCAATACTAAATTCTATCACGAACAACGTAACATTATGGAAGATGCATCGTGGAGAGCTTTGTATTTAAACCAACCTATTGAGCGCGAGGGAGTGTTATACCAAGAGGACGAGCTAAGACGATATTTTGAGCTTCCCGAGGGAGAACCCGATGCGATTCTCTCGGTATGTGATACCAAAGACAGAGGAACGGATTACTGCGGTATGCCGATTGCATATCAGTATGGGCAAGATTTCTACATCGAACACATTATCTGTGACAATAGTAACCCCGAGATAGTAGAAACAAGGCTCGTTATGGCTCTACTCGAACACAAGGTGCAGATGAGCCGTTTTGAGAGTAACAGCGCGGGCGGCAGAGTCGCACAAAAGGTGCAAGAACAGGTAAAAGCCAAAGGTGGTCGCACCAAAATTACAACGAAGTATACTACTGCCAACAAGGAAACCAAAATCATCGTCAATTCTCCGTGGGTAAAGGAGCATTGCCTGTTCAAAGATAATTCGGTGATTACGGATAAGGAGTACAAGAAAGCTCTTAATTTCCTGTGTACCTACACGATGGCGGGAAAAAATAAAAACGATGACATTCCTGATGTTTTTGCTCAATTATCAGAGTTTGCTCAATCACTTGAAGGGAATAAAGTAAGTGTGTTCAAAAGACCGTTCTAATACTACATATAGTAGCATACTAAATATATTTTACTAGATATTGTGTTTATTTTTCAAAATGGTATTGACACAAATAGTAGAATATGGTATAATTATAGTGTAGAAAAGTCTTTTCATTTTTCTTATAAATTTTATATATAATTTTGTCTAATTTTGATGTTGAGCGCAATGATTTGCGGAGGTATAGAATCCTCGGTGAATCATTGCGCTTTTATTTTGTTGCGAAGGAGGGATTAAAGATGGAGATGTATGGTCGTAGAGTGATTACTACGGATGCAACAGAGATTACAAACGCGAATATCATAAACGAACTCGACAAAGCATTTAATACGCACAACCTTAACCGTGGTGAGATTGAATATCTGTGGAATTACTTCCGTGGCAAGCAACCTATCTTGGAACGTGAGAAAACAGTTCGCCCGGAGATATGCAACAAGATCGTTGAAAACAGAGCGAATGAGATTGTTTCGTTTAAGGTCGGTTATCTTTGTGGTGAGCCTATACAATATGTAGGTAGAAATGGTGACGAGAGTGTGTCACGCGGCATTGCCGAGCTTAACGAGATGATGTTCAGCGAGAACAAGGCTACACAGGACAAAGAGGTGGCTGAGTGGCAGGAGATTGGTGGTCTTGCCTACCGATTGGTTCTCCCTGATAAGAGAGGTAGCGAGGATGATGCTCCCTTTGAGATGTATACCCTTGACCCTCGAGATACATTCGTGGTTTATTCTAGCGAAGTCGGTAACAAGCCGATGTTCGCTGTTAAATATAGAGTTGATAGCGAAAGCCGTAGGATTTGTTCTATATATTCTGCTGATTGGTATTGGCGAATCGTAGAGAATAAAATCGTTGAGAGCAAACCTCACGCCCTCGGTATGATACCGATATTCGAGTACCCTGCGAATAACGCAAGGCTTGGTGCGTTTGAGATTGTACTCCCGATGCTCGATGCTATCAACACCGTGGCATCCAACAGACTTGATGGTGTAGAGCAGTTTATACAGGCATTCGTTAAGTTTGTGAATTGCGATATTGATGAGGAGCAGTTTAAGGCTCTTAAAGACCTCGGTGCTATCAAGGTTAAGTCGGTAGACGGAGCTTCGGCAGATGTGTCTATCGTTACACAGGAACTCAATCAGGTACAGACACAGACACTTGTTGATTATCTGTATCAGACAGTATTGACAATCTGCGGTATGCCGAACCGAAATGGTGGCTCGTCCACTTCGGATACCGGTGCCGCAGTAATAATGAGAGATGGATGGACATTAGCCGAGTCGAGAGCGAAAGACAGAGAGCTGATGTTTAAGAAGTCCGAACACGAAATGCTCAAACTTGTTTTGAGAATTATTCGTGATAGCGAGGGTGTGAGTGACGATCTCGCTAATTTAAAACTCAAGAATCTATCATTGCAATTCACGCGTAGGAATTACGAAAATGTTCAGAGCAAGTCGCAGGTGCTTGTTTCTATGCTTCAGCAGAACAAGATACATCCTCGTCTCGCATTCACGAGTAGTGGTCTATTTACAGATCCCGAGAGTGCATATCAGATAAGCAAGGAGTATTTCGAGGAACAGAAAGCGCGTGAGATGATGGTAACTCAAGAACCCACCGAGGAGGTTGAGTGATGAATTATGTAAAATCATTTAAAATCAACGGTGTTGATACCACGCAAGTGGCTTGTATAGAATTACAGGGTGCGCCTAATGCAGCAACCGAGGGTGCAGTTGGTGTTCTCGGAATGGATATGACTTCGCTTACCCACGATGTGTATAGATGTGTTGCCGTAAATGGTAGCATCTATACGTGGGAATTACTTTCGGCAGGATTAAGCATTATCCCCGCTACGATCACAGGCGAGGGCGGGGAACAAAAGTCATTCCCTTATACCACCTTACTTATACCCGAAAGATACCTTATAAAATCGGGAGATTTGATAATAGATAGCGAGGGTTATCTGTATCAGATTAAATCAATAGGCGCGAGTTCTTGCGATGCTTCATACGTTGGAACGCACATCGGTAGTGCAGGTGCTAAAACCTATAAATTAGTGGTTAATAATGGTAAGTTACAGTTGGTAACCGAGAGTGGAGCTGTATTGAGTTCGGTAGACCATATGGTTTCGGATGAATTAACACTCTATCGTGATTCCACTACAGGAGTAGTTCAAGCGAGAGGAATTAATACAGTAAACGAAATTCCGTTGAGGTTCTTCGTTGGTACAAGAGCCGAATACGAAGCACTACTGAATAAAAGTGACTTGTTTGCGATCATCACCGATGATAACACAAAAGATAACATAATAACGGCAATAAACAAGTTACAGGAAGGTTTTGATTCCTGCTTACACAATGGTGCTTATACCGAGGGTGCTAAAAGTGGTGACCCGATACAGGGTGTACTGATTCATTGCGATGAGGAGAAAGGTACATATTACCACGTATCTTGGGAAACCAACACTATCATCTACGATTTTGGTATCGTGCGATGGAACGGACAAAAAAAGTTATATTCGCCCGTATCTATCCCACGCACACCATTAAATTTTCCGTATCACCTTGCTTTAGTTATTGAGCCTAATGGTTACGCAGCATTTAATCAAGCAGTTGGAAAGGCGAGAATCAAGCAATGGGACGAGACCGGTACGGAAAGTGATATAACACTCACAGGAACGACATTGTATGTTACTCCATTGACCGATACACCGAGGATGGAGTAGGAGGTTAAAGATGGCTTACATAAATGGTAAAGAAGTGATGTTCGGTGCAGTTATTAACGCAGTTATGCGAAAATCGGATGGTAACATCGAGGTGTCACTTACACCGATTGCTGATGCAGATGCGACATCGAAAGCATATGTTGATAAGCTGATAGCCGAATTAACAAAGAGAATTGATTCAATGGGCAGTGGGTCTGCATCAGCGAAGGTGGAAGATGGGAATCTTATCATTACCGGAGTCACTGTTGATGGCGAAAATTTAAAATTGTAAAGGAGAAAAACGACAATGAGTAAAATAAACCAAATAACAGTGGATGGTGTCACTTATGATGTACAAGATATGACGGCTACCCCGCGAATGCTAGTGGACGATAAAGAAGGTCTTGAGTCGGGAGTGTATGACAAAACAAGATACGATGCGTTTCGTGCAAAGTACCCAAACAGAGTGTATCTCGAAAGGTACAAAGAGGTTGACGGAGTAGAGCACGAATACATCTACAATAAAGTTGCACTAACAGGCACTACTGAAACACCCGAAGATTTTGACACGGGAGAAGAAGGCTACCATCTTGACAGTGTGCCGCTTCGCCTTGGTGGTGGTCAGGAAGGTGGCGATACTTGGTACAGGGATGGTCATATTCGCGTTCCCGCGCTTTCAGTAGATGAATTTCCAACGAAAGATGATGCGAAAGGTTTCGCTATCGGTAGGGTGTATGCAGATAGTGCAATTCTTCGCAACAATGCAAGACGGCTTGTCAAGAGCGCAGACACCCTTGACGATAAGTGTTTAGCAGTAGAAAGCACTAATGGTGTTTCGTCTTATTTGAAATTTCATCTCAGTAATTCAGCAAGTTTTACAAATGTTGTGTTCCAAACGGCTCTTTGGTGGGATGGCACTAACGCAACAGGCGGTGATATAGAGTTTTTCCTCGATGATAATAATGGTAACAGAGGATTCCTTTTCTATGTAAAGCACGATTTAGTTGGAATGTTCAGCGCAGGTGGCAATAGTAAACAGGTTGATATGAAGCCATATATGCCGTTCAATAAGTGGGTTAATCTCCGTATAGAGTTTAAGGATAGCGAAAGCACGAAGATATATGTAGACGATACCCTCGTGATTGAAGCAGGGGCAGGTACTCTCGGAGGTATAAGCTCGTATGTGCAGTTTGTCGCATCAAAGGCTTTTGAGGGTAAGATTGCGTTGGCTAATGTCGCTCTCATAATAACAAACGATGAACCGAATTTGACTAATGACGATTACTTCGACCTCGATGGATATACCTCACTCCCGACATCTATATCCGATGGTGAGAGGGGTATAATCCGTAGTGCTACTTCTGATGTATGGAGTGTCAAGGAATGCGAGAATTTCACCGGCGAAGGCGAGTACGTGGTAGTCAATAAGAAGTATCTGAAGAAGATGCTTGAAAACGCAGGTTCTAGCGGTGGCGGTAAATTGTATTTGCATTCTATATATATTAATGCCGCTGATTATGACTACGGGGTAGAGAGCGAAAGTCAGGCATACATTAGTTTTTATTCAACATCTCCCGACCCTATTAACACTTTTGAAAAAGCGGTTAATAATGCGACACTTATTAAGAACGCTAATTTATTATACGGTTATTATAACCCTAGTGAACGACACCGTGTTAGATATTTAGATTTTACGAGCGAAAATCTTAAAGTGTATTACTACCCGAATGAAAATAATTATTATAACGAAAATTATCAATATGACCCGACACTTCACATGATAGATATATCTGACACAGTAACGGAGGTTTAAAGATGGATTATACAGTAGTAAGAGAAAAATATCGTCGTATAAACGAGCTTAAAAGCAATCTCAAAAAGACCGACTACAAGGCTATTAAATATGCCGAGGGCGAACTGTCAGCAGAAGAATATGCGCCCACTCTTGCAGAACGCAAAGCTTGGCGTGAGGAAATCAACGCACTGCAGGCTGAAATCAAGGCAATGTAAAGATATATCAAGCAGAAATGCTTAAATATAAAGTGTTAGGGAAAACACTCAAATAAAACGCGAGAGACAGGAAAAGTCTTAAAAACGGAAATCAGTGCAGAGGGAACTGCCTTAATAAACGCAGGAGGTAAAAGGATGAACATTAAGGAACTACTTGGAGATGCTTACAAAGAGGGGATGTCGGTAGAGGAGATTGAAACTGCTCTCAAGAACATCGACCTGCCTACCGATAACTCGGCAGAGATTGATAGGCTCAAGAACGCGCTCTCAAAGAGCAATTCCGAAGTCGCAGAATATAAGAAGCAGTTACGCGAGAAAATGTCGGCAGAGGAACTAAAGGCTAAAGAGGATGCCGAAAAGATGGAAGAACTGATTAAGGAAAGGGATGCGCTACTGCGAGAGAAAACAATCTCGGGTCACAAAGCAAAATATCTCGCCCTTGGTTATGACGAAAATCTTGCGAACGAAACGGCAGAAGCTCTAGCGAATGGCGAACTCGATAAAGTGTTCGCTAATCAGAAGAAACATAACGAAGCAGTTGAAAAGAAAATCCGTGCTGATGTTCTGAAAGATACCCCGAAACCCGAAGGGGGTAATGGTTCGGAAACAATTACAAAAGAAAGTTTCTCGAAGATGTCTATTGCCGAACAGTATAAATATTCAATGGAACATCCCGAGGAGTATAAAAAGCTATATGGAGGTAATTAATTATGGCTAATCAGGTGTACAACAATTTCTTCCTCTCTAATACTGTAGAGGATCAGTTCAATTCGCATCTCGATCTTCAGAGATTCTGTGTGATCGATGATTCCCTTGTAGGTACTGCAGGTATGAAGCGCATTATTCACACTTATCGTGCTACCGATGGTACTGAAAAGCTCGCAGTTGGTGTGGGTAACTCCAAGTCTATCGAGGTAAGCTATACTCCTGTTGAGTATGAGATTGCACTCGCACAGAACAGATTCGTATGGAATGACGAACACGCAATGACCGACCCTATGCTCGTTCCTGTTGGTATGAAGCACGCAGGTACTGATATGTTCAACACCGTACAGGGTGACATCTATGGTGAGTTTGCAAAGACCGGTCTTGAAGTTCCTGCTACTGCATTCGATTTCGATGCGTTCGTAGATGCTTCTGCCGCACTTAATCTTGAGAATGTTGAAGATATCGAAATCTTCGGCTTCGTTTGCCCCAAGGATAAGGCAAAGGTTAGAAAGGCTCTCAAGGATGAGCTTAAGTATGTTGAAGCATTCGCAAGACAGGGTTACATCGGCTCTGTAGCAGGTATCAACCTGTACGACAAGGCAGATGCTACCGAGGGCGAGGTTATCGTTGGTATCAAGGGCGCAGTTACCATCTTCAATAAGAAGGGTGTTGAGACCGAGCAGGAAAGAGATGCGAACACTCGTGTTAATTCTGCTTACTCTCGTAAGTACTACGTTGTTGCTCTTACCGATGAGAGCAAGGCAGTTAAGATTAAGCTCAATGCTTAATTTCACACGATAATGGAGGTATGAGATTATGACAGAAGTCGAAAAGTTATCAATGTTGCGAGTTATGGTAGGACAACCTAACGAGGGTGATTGGTCTGACGAAGTATTAACCTCATACCTCCGTATCGCGGGTCAGAAGATTATAAATCGTGCCTATCCGTATGATGATACTGTGACAGAAGTTCCTCGTAGGTACGGCTATCTCCAATGTGATATAGCCGCCTACCTACTCAATAAAAGGGGAGCAGAAGGACAGACCGCGCATAGCGAAAACGGAGTTAGCAGAAGTTACGAAAGTGCTGATGTTCCCGAATCTATGTTGAGAGAGGTTATTCCTAGAGTGGAGGTATTGTGATGCGTTGTATGGTACGAAATAAATCAAAATTTTATTACGCATCGTACATAGGCGAAACCGAAATCATTGACGAATACGGAAATGCTACCGGGGAATACGAGATAGAATACAGTAACCCTATCGAAGCATTTGGTAACGTATCTGCCGCGCAAGGTGAGATGCAGAGCCGACAATTTGGAGAGAGTGAGAGTTACGACAAGGTAATCGTACTTGACGATAGGAATGCTCCAATAGATGAGCATTCAATTCTATGGGTCGATACTCTCCCACATCCACAGGAGGTTTCTACACAAGATACTAACCTTATTGTAAAGAGGGCTAGTGTGGTGGGTGAGAATGTGGAAATCGAGGAGGGTGCTACTGTTGTCGAGGACAATTTGACAATTATAAGTGGTGCTACCAATATTCCACACGATTACACCGTAAGGCTCGTTGCTAGGAGCTTGAACGGAGTGTCAATTGCTATTCGGAAGGTGAGGGTCAATGGCTAAAACTGTTATCAAGTTTTCCCTAAACGAAAAAGATATTGACCGAGCAATCAAGGAATTACAGCAATTCAAGAAGGAGTTTCTTGAGAGGTGCAATCTCTTGGTTGAAGCATTAACCGATTATGGTGTCGAGGTTGCCAAGGTGCAAGTCGCACAGTTAGATGCTGTATATACAGGCGAACTGATGAATAGCATCGAGGGTTATTATAGTCCTACATACAATGTAGGAATTATAAAAGCGGGTGCTTATTACGCGGCTTATGTCGAGTTCGGTACAGGTGTGGTAGGTAGTCAATCTCCTCACCCCAATCCCGATGGTTGGCAGTATGACATCAACGATCACGGTGATGAGGGTTGGGTCTATTACGATGATTATACCGGAAAATTTAGATGGACGAGAGGTTTCAAAAGCCGTCCATTTATGTATAACACAGCAAGACAGTTAGAGAAAGAATGTAAGAAAATCGTGCAGGAGGTATTCGGACGGTGATTAACGTAGAATCAGAGATATTCAATATCGTTGCAAATGCAATTAGAAGTAAATATCCTAATGCGTATGTCGTTGGCGAATATGTAAAAGCTCCGTCACGATTTCCGTGCATCTCGATTATAGAGATTAATAATACTGCGTATGACAGAACACAAACAAGTGGAAGTCTTGAGAATCACGCAGATATCACGCACGAAATAAATATTTACTCTAATAAAACAAGTGGCAAAAAGAGTGAGTGTAAAGCAATTGCTTCGCTCATTGATGACGAGTATGCGACACTCGGATTTAGTCGCACAATGCTACAACCTATCCCTAACGTAGATGATGCTACGATCTACAGAATGTTAGGTAGATATAGGGGTGTAGTTTCTAAAGATAATTATGTATTTAGGAGGTAATACATTATGGCTATAAATACTTATGGAATTACCCTTATGCAGGGTACAGGTACAGGTACTTCGAAAACTTATACGAAGCTCGTAGACATTAAGGATTTCCCCGACCTCGGTGGTGCACCTGAAATGCTCGAGACCACCACTCTTTCAGATGCAATGCAGACTTATATTGAGGGTATACAGAGTTCCGAAGCTCTTGAGTTTACTGCAAACTACACCAAGGAAGATTACACCAAACTCACTGCGAGCACCATCAAAGGACAGAAAGTTCCTTATGCCGTATTCTTCGGTGCTGACGGTGTAAATGGTAAGTTCGAATTCGAGGGTTATCTTTCCGTTAGAGTTAACGGTGGTGGTGTAAACGAAGTTGTCGGTATGACCATTTCTATCGCACCCGCTAGTGCAATTTCTGTAACTTAATAATTTATAGGAGATAAAAATTTATGGCAAAACAGTTGAGATTTACTTATCAGAACAAGGAGTATGTACTTGAGTACACTCGTAGAAGTGTAGAGATTATGGAGAAGAAAGGGTTCGTTGCATCGGATATCGAAACGAAACCTGTAACAGTTCTCCCGGCACTGTTCGCGGGTGCGTTCCTCGCTAATCATCGTTATGAGAAGCAGGAAGTCATCGATGCTATCTATTCCAAGATGACTAACAAGCAGGAACTTATCGGCAAGTTGGCAGAAATGTATAACGAGCCTATAATGGCTCTCGTAGATGAGCCTGACGAGTCCGAGGGAAACTTGGATTGGACAGCGAGTTGGTAAGTAGCTCACTGTCTACTACAGAGGAGGACGGACAAAAGGGTTCGCCCTCCTCATTTACTTACACAGAAAGATTTTATGAGTTATTCCCTTATTATCTCTCTATCGGTATGACACCCGAACAGTATTGGGATAGTGATTGTACTTTGGTTAAGTATTATCGCAAAGCCGAGGAATTGAGAAACGAGAAGCGCAATCAAGAGTTGTGGTTACAAGGTATGTATGTTTACGAAGCAATTTGTGATGTATCACCTATACTACACGCATTTGCGAAAAAAGGCACGAAGCCTACTCCTTACGCAGAGAAGCCGTATCCTCTCACTAGAAAACAAGTTAAGAATGACGAGGAAGAAAAGCAACGTAGACTTGCCGAAAAGGGTAAGAGGTTTATGGAAGCAATGGCGGCATCGATCAATAAGAAGTTTGAGGGAAAAACTCAATCTAAAGAATAAAGGAGGTGAGTGTAATGTCTAATACAATTGAGTCTTTAGAGTTGGAAATACAAGCCAATTCGAAAAGCGCAGTTGATGGTATAGAAGCCTTAACACAATCTCTTGGAAAATTGAAGGGTGCTACTGTAGGAAAGTTAGGTCTTTCAGCGGTTGTCAAGGAAATCAGTTCCATTAATGGTGCTGATGTAAACGGAGCAAAAGACAAGATGGTGACACTTTCAGCCGCCATCTCGACATTATCTAACCTGCCGAAAACGAATCTTGCGAGTGTTATTAATCCTCTGACGAAGTTACCGAAAGCTATCGAGGGATTGAAAAATGCTGATATGGGCGCACTCTTTTCGGGAACGCAAGGTTTAGTATCTGCTCTACAACCCTTATCTGAATTATCGAAGGGTACTTTGTCGAGTTATATAACTCCGTTGGAAAAGCTACCTAAAGTGCTTAACGCATTGAATGATGTAGATATGGGCGCATTTGCAACGAAAATGCAAGAGGTGGCTACGGCTATGAAACCTCTCGCAAACGAGATGCAGAAGGTGTCGAACGGCTTCTCGGCAATGCCTACAAAGATACAGAAGTTAATCACTGAGACGAATAAGATTCCCAAGGCGAACAAGCAAGCGGCTTCATCGTTTACGGATTTGTATCATCAGATTAAAACCGTATGGGATACTATATCGAAAATCGGCACTAAAATATGGTCAACCATCGATAAGTCGATGGATTACACCGAGAATATGAACTTATTTGCGGTGGCAATGGGTGATAACTTAACAATAAAGGGTTCATCCGGGGAAACACCGATGGAATATGCGGAACGAATTAGTGATGTTATGGGAATAGACACTAGCGAGTGGATTAGAGCGCAGGGTGTATTCCAAACATTGGCAACAGGTTTCGGTGTTGCAGGTGATAGAGCTACCATAATGAGTACAAACCTCACACAATTGGGATACGATTTGGCATCACTCTATAATATGGACACGGAAACGGCTCTGTTAAAACTGAAGTCAGGTTTGGCAGGTGAGCTAGAACCTCTTCGTGATATCGGTTATGACTTGTCACAAGCAAAACTCGAAGCCACTGCATTGGAACTCGGTATCACTAAGTCGGTCTCGGCAATGACTCAGGCAGAAAAGGCGCAGTTGCGTTATTACGCAATTATGACACAGGTTACAACGGCACACGGAGATATGGTTGCAACACTTGACGACCCTGCTAACCAAATGAGAGTCTTGAAATCTGAGATTAGTAAGACAACTCGAGAGATAGGTAACGCATTTATTCCTGTTCTCCAAGCACTTCTCCCTTATGTGATAGCCATTACGAAAGTTATCGGAGAACTTGCTAAAGGCATCGCGGGTCTAATGGGTTATAAAGCAGAAGACCCTACCGAGAGAACTAGGGATAACCTAGAGTCTTCAAACGAAAGTTTGAAAGATGCCCAAGAAGAAGCAAAGAAACTCAAGTCTGCTATGCTTGGTATAGATGAGTTAAATATAATTAGTCCCGACACAGAAAGTGCGCTTGAAGATGCATCGGGATGGATTGATTTTAGCTTACCTACCTATGAGTTTTTGCCCAAGGGTATGAAGAACGAAATCAATGACATCGTAGACAAGATGAAGGAATGGCTTGGTATCACCGATGATATTGATTCTTGGGCAGATGTGTTCGAGACGAAGTTAGGACGAATCCTTACTAGTGTAGGATTAATCGCAGCAGGATTAGGTTTGTGGAAAGTCTCCCAAATCTTTATGAAACACATTGGAACTATTTCCGTTACTTTAGGCGCGATGATACTAATAGATAGTGTTCTTATGACGTTCCAAGAGGGGCTATCGTGGGAAAGTAAAATTGGTGGCGCACTCGGTGGTGCTTTAGCAGGAGCAGGAATAGGCTTTAAACTTGGAGGTTGGCAAGGTGCTATCGGAGGTATGATTATCGGTATAGGTCTCTCCTTGGTTATCAACGGTATAACTAGTATGATCAGCGAGGGAATCAATTGGGATAATGTACTTACCACTATAGTCGGACTTCTTACTACGGCAGGTGGAATTATTACAGTTATTAAATTGTTCAACACTACCCACAAGAATCCTGTTAAGGAGTTTGAGACAGCAGGACAAACAATTGGTGGTATATCGAGTGGTACAAGCACTCTAGCAACCAAACTCAAGGGTCTCGCAACAAACCTTGCGTGGGGCATCTTAATTATTGCCGAGGTTGCGGTAGCGGCAGGCATTATAGTCGGTGCTATTTGGGGTCTCGGTCTTATGCTCGAACAAGTCGGAATTGCTTGGCAACCTGTTATTGACAATGCGGGTACAATTGCTATTGCAATGGGTATTGGTATTGTCCTATTGGCAGGTATTGGTGCAGTAACGGCTCTGCTCGGTACTTTAGGAAAGCCTATGATTGTAAATCTCGCTCTTGGTGTAGCAATGTTGGCTTTATTAGGTGTTTCATCTGCGCTGTTCCTCGCTGAAATTTTACTCATTGGTGTGCTTCTCGATGAAATAGGCAAGGCTTGGCAACCTGTTCTCGACAATGGTGAAACCATTACTACCGGTATAGCAATCGGTACAGGTCTCCTTGTAGGAATTGGTCTTGTCGCAGCACTGTTAGGTGTTGCTACAGTGGCTACTTATGGTTTGCTCCCTCTTGCTATAGGACTTGGCACAGCAATGTTGGTGCTATTGGGAGACGCATTCGTAGCATTTGCCGAGAGCTTGACTACCGTGGCGAAAAAATTGAGTGAGGACTTGCATCCTGCTTTGGATGAATCCAATAAAATTTTACCTGAACTCGCTACGAATATGCAGAATTTCACTACCTTTATGGGTGATTTTGCAATAGAAGTGGTGAAGTATTCCAAGAGTAGTGCAATCTCGGGTATTTCTTCTACTATCAGCAATATCATCGGATTCTTCACAGGTGATCCCATCTCGAAGATGACGAAAGAGGTTAAATCTCAAAACACTCAGTTTGATAAGCTCGTTGAGCAGTTGGAAAAGGCTGTTCCCAAGATTGAGAGAGCAATCGAACTGACGAATCAGTACAACACTGCAATGAGCAATTACGGAAATGTCGCAGGTGGTGATTCATCGGGTGGTTGGTTCAGTAACATCGTTAGTGGTATCGGTTCGATATTCGGTGGTAGGTCTGCCACTGATCCCACTGTTTCGGTTTCCATCCCCGCGTATGCGAGTGGTGGTTTCCCCGGTCAGGGTCAGTTGTTCATAGCACGCGAGGCAGGTGCAGAAATGGTCGGTAACATCGGTAGAAGAACTGCCGTTGCTAACAATGACCAAATTGTATCAGGTATCGCGGGTGGAGTAGCAGAAGCAAACGAGGAACAGAATGTACTCCTTAGAGAGCAGAACTCTCTGTTGAGAGCAATACTCGAAAAGGATAGCGGTGTTTATCTTGACGGAAAAAATCTTACCCACAGTGTTGAAAAATATCAGCGCGAAAGAGGTAGAGTACTAGTGACAGGAGGTGTTTTATAATGGCAATTGAAGCATTAGTTACAGTAGATGGCTACGATTTTCCCGACCCATCTACATATAGCGCAACCACCTCCACTCTAGTAAACTCGGGCAGAAATGTCGAGGGAAAGATGGTAGGCACTGTAATTCGTGACAATGTTTCCAAGATAGAAATGTCTTGGAGATATCTCACGGTAGAGCAGTGGGCGAGAATCCTACAGTGTTTCCAAGGTTACGATAAATTTGTTAATGATGTTATCTTTTTCGATCAAAGCGCAGGAACGCGAATACCGAAGAAAATGTACATCAGTGATAGGAAAGCCGAAATCTTTAAACGCGACCCAAATACAGGCGCAGTAGTAGGATGGGTGAATCCTAGTTTAAGTTTAATCGAAGTATAAAGGAGGTGTAGATATGCAGACAGTATCTGAAAAATGGAAAGAAATTCATAAGCAGACTCTGTTGAACGAGAGTTTTGTCGAAGTGTCATTAGATATCGGTGATCCCGATGCACTTGAGGTTGCTACTCCCGAGGACAACGGTGCTGTCTACATCTCTGATTCGTCTAATTTAACTAAAGGGGTGGATAAAACACCCACCCCTTATTGCACTCTAGAGCAAAATCTATGGTGCTTGGACGGAAACAGAAAAGCTATTCCCAAGAAAGATTTCACAGACAAATGTTATGTGAGTGATGTATTAAGTGACGAAACCTGTGTATTCAGTGGAAAGCAACCGATAATTACCATCAATTTCAAGCAGGTGTTCTCCAAGGCAATCCCCGGTGTTACGATCACTTGGAGTGAAACATATGGTGAGTTCGCTGATACCTTCTCGGTAATTGCTTATAACGAGGATACAATTATCGCAGAAAAGGAAGTCACAGGAAATCGTTCGGTTAAATCAATTGTTTTCACCGACATCGTATACTATGATCGCATCGTAGTCATCATTAAAAAATGGTGCTTACCTAATCATCGTGCGAGGGTTGAGGAAATATTCGTAGGCTTGAATAAGGTTTACGGAAAAACCGATTTGTTTGATTATTCGCATACACAATCGGTAGACCCTGTATCAACATCATTACCTAAAGTTGAGATTAAATTCTCGATTGATAACGTTAATGGGGAATACAATCCTTACAATGCGAACGGACTTGCAAAATATCTTATGGAAAGACAGGAGATAAAGGCAAGGTACGGCTTGAAAATAGATGAGGGTTCAATTGAGTGGATAGATGCAGGTACGTTCTATCTCTCGGAATGGTACGCAAAGCAGAATGGTATGACCGCGGACTTCACGGCTAGAGACATATTTGAATTTCTATCAGATATTTATACCGAGAGTCACAGCGGATATGGTCGTTCACTTTACGACCTTGCTGAAATGATATTAACAAAAGCTGATTTACCTCGTAACAGTGATGGTTCTCCCAAGTGGAGAATTCACGAGTCGTTGATTGACATTATCACATTTTCTCCACTTCCCGAGGACACTCTAGCCAATTGTTTGCAACTGATTGCAAACGCAGGTAGGTGCGTGATATATCAAGACCGTAGTGGAACACTTTGTATTGAACCCTTAGAAATTAGCATTACCGATTACGAAATCAATCGGTTCAATAGTTATTCCAATTCGGAGATAACCCTTTCGAAGCCTATCAAAGAAATCATTGTGAAGACATACCAATATTTACAAGTTGAAGATGGTGTTGAGGAGAAAATAGGCGAGATTACTGTTCCTATCGGCACAATGGGCGAGACCATTACTGTTGACAATCCACTTATAACTCCCGCTAATGCACCTGCAGTAGGAGCTTGGGTCGGTGAGTATCTAAAAAATCGAATGATACTTGATTCATCGTGGAGAGCCGATGTCAGACTAGATGCTCTTGACATCGTGAAGAACGTAAACGATTATAGTTCCAATCGAGTGCGTATGACCGATGTTGAATTTAAATTCAATGGAGCATTCAGTGGTACAGGAAAGGGCAGGGTGATACCATATGACTAATGTTTGGAGACAACCTATATTTGACAGAACCATCTCTGATGTAGCTTTTGCTATTCAGCAGATTACGGCTTGGAAGCAAAGTCATACTCACTCTGCCGATGTCAATGTCAGCCCCGATGAGCTAATCGTAAATGTTGACGGAGATGCTTCGGTAAGTCAAGACGAGCTTGTGCTTGATACCAAAGGTAATGTACGCATCGAGGACAATGTTGTTATTCTAGAGTTAGGTGTAGTACACGACCTGAAAGGCTGTTTGAATTTATCTGATATTATTCGTATAGAGGATAATGTATCTTATATTGCAGAGCATTTAAAACAGTATCAATATCCTGTGGTTGTCGATTGCAAAGAGTGGGTACAATCCGATCTGCCCAATGCTGACGATATGAAACGTATCGCAAGTAATATAAGAGCAATATGCAGTGGATTTGTAACTCCTAGTGGATTTACCACTATGTCCGATGCAATGTTATCGTATGAAGATATCAATGCTTTGGAATATAATTTGCATCTACTTAAAGAATTACTAGATGTGATGAAAGGCTCATTTATAAAATCGGGAACACATAAGTGTGGCGCAATGCGCTTACCGATAAGGAGGTAAGAAAATGATTTATACATCAAGAGATATAAAAGACCGAATTGCATTAGGTGATAATAAATACTATATAACCGAAGTGAATGACGGAACAGGAAGAATTATCCTCACTCCCGCACCTGATAGTGTCATCGAGGAGGGAACGGACATCAACAAAGAACTGTTGCAGATAATGGAAGATAGAATAGTAATGTTAATGAACCGAGTGTTCAATGATATTACTACGAATCCTTTCATTATAAGATTTACTTCGCTTGACGGACTCACAGGCAACGGAGTATGGAATGCGACACACAAACGCATCGAATGCTAAAGGAGGATAAATTATGGCACAAAGGCTTTCTAATCTCCCCTTGGGAGCTTTAGTTAAATTCGGTAAACACATTGTAAATACGGAGTCGGCACAACCTATTATTTGGCGAGTTGTCGATAAAAACCACAGTGGCTATCCGTCTAATTCGGTTACACTTATAGCAGATAAGATAATCGATCTTCGTTGCTATGATTATTCGGAAGATAGAACCGATTATCCAAATGGAAACCCCCATTATAAAAAATCAAATATAAATCAGTGGTTGAGTAGCAGTGCTACGGCGGGTAATTGGTTTGAAACGGCTTATCAGTACGACACTTCACCGGGAACAAGTGGAGCAGGTTATGAAGCATTACCCGGATTTCAGTATAATTTTAGTGTGTCCGAAAGAACGGCTATACTGCCCACTACCTTACTCGTTCAAAATGATACAGATGTTTCCGAAAGTATGGTGGCATCGGTGTTTTTACCTTCTGTGTGGGAAATTCTCGGTACATACACCGTGGCAGATGGTAGTTCTCAATTCGCCTATTTTGCTTCGGCAATTAAGACAACTACAGTAACTGCACAGGCATTCAACAATACGAAATCAAGTATCTACAAACCTTCTGCACTAAGTGATAATTATCAATATGGAACGAGAAGTACAACAGGGAAGTATATATGTTACATTACTTCATCGGGTACTAAGTCGACACAAACTCCTGTTGGTATTATAGGTATTAGACCTTGTATTAATTTGGCATCTAATGCGAAAATTTCCGATACTACAGATGCTGACGGATGTTATACTGTTTCGTTTAACACCGCACCTATTATATCCGAAACAAATAAGGATTTGGGAAGGAAGGACATTGGTTTCACTCAAACTTACAATGTGACCGACAGTGATAATGGTGATACTGTCAATGTGACCGAATATATTGATAACACAGTAGTTAGCTCTTATGTTGCAATAAGCGGTGAAACGAACACTTTCAAAGTGCAGAATGCTACTTGGTGGGGTCTCACTAATGGTACTCACACTATGAGGATTGTTGCCACGGACGGATTCGATACTGCCGAAAGAACATTTACTTTCACAAAGGATGTCAAGACATTGGTAGTGCAGAGAACTGAACCTATTGTATCTGCTACTCGCCCCAAGAGTATTATAGTATCGGTAGTTAAGAACATACCTACGGAAGCCACGTTTAAAGTCGAAGCCTGCAACAATGGTTTTGATGAAGCGAAGGATATCGTTTGGGAAGATATAACCAACGATGTAGTCAGAGGTGAGCCTTACGATTTCCAAAACGAGAGTAAGCGCGCACTGAAGTGGGGTGTAAACATAAGAGTAACGGTAGAACGCAACGGAGCAGAGGGTGCTTGTTACATTACCGAGATTGGAGGTAATTTCGAGTAATGGAAGTTTTAGTACCTGTTATCGTAGCTCTAATTACGGGTGGATTTTCTGTCCTTGCCGTAGTTCTCACCAACAACCACTCAAACAATAAGATGCACAATGAGATGACCACGGCACAAGCCGTAACCAAAGAGCAGATTAAAGAGTTGACTAGAGAGGTTCGAACGCACAATGATTTCGCAACACGAATCCCTCTACTCGAACAAGAAGTTAAAAATTTAAAAGCTCGCGTAGCGAGTCTTGAGGAATATCATAAACAGCAACCATAAGAGGAGTGATAGGTGATGAACCTAATCGAGTCTATATTGACTAAAAATCCTTGCTACCAAGCAGGGAGCAAAATCAAAGTAAAAGGTTTAATGCTACATAGTGTGGGGTGTTCTCAACCCTCTGCAGCAGTGTTCGTAAGAAATTGGAACACCTCCACTAATGTAGTACAAGCCTGTGTACACGGATTCATCGATGCAAACACCGGGGATGTTTATCAAACACTCCCTTGGGAGCATCGAGGTTGGCACGCAGGGGGTTCTGCAAATGATACTCACATAGGAGTAGAGATGTGTGAACCCGATTGTATCACATATACCAAAGGTGCTAATTTTAAATGCACTGATATTGCTCGTGCGAAAGTATTGGTAGAGCGCACATATAAGTCTGCCGTAGAATTATTTGCGTATCTATGCAATAAGTATAATCTTAATCCTCTCGCTGATGGGGTTATTTTGGCTCACAGTGAGGCTTATAAAAGAGGGTTAGCATCTAATCACGCAGACCCCGAACATCTGTGGAAAGGCTTAAAATTGCCTTATACAATGGACGGATTTAGGAAGGATGTGAAAGCCGCTATGAATCCGTCATATTACCGAGTTCAAGTCGGTGCTTTTTCCAAAAAACAGAATGCAGAAAATCTACTCGCTAAATTAAAACAAGCGGGATTTGAAGGTTTTATCACAAATTAAGGAGGATATTGCTATGAAAGACAATCTCATTAAAAAGCTCACTAGCCGTAAGTTTATCGTGACAGCAATTAGTACTATCGCAGGTGTGATTACTCTATTCATAGGGCAGAACGAGGTGGTGGAGATTATCGCAAGCGCACTGATGATCGTTGTTCCTACCATAGTGTACTGCATCATAGAGGGAAATATTGATGCCAAGAGTGTCAAGACCATTACCGAAACGGTAGTCGATACTGCTGAAAAACTCGGTGTATCGGAGAGCAAGGTAGATGTGATCGAAAAGACAGGTGAAGTATTCGAGTTTCTTGTAGAGGATACTCCCAAGGAATAAAAGAGAGCCGAGTGGGTAATTCTCACTCGGCTTTTAATATAAATTCGTGTACCATCATCGGTGTTGTATTTCAATACAACCCTTATGATGATGCCCAAGGGCAAAAACTATACCTTCAATTTAACATCGAGGTCGATTGGTTCACCATTCCATTGGTTTTTAGTGCCTTTGCCTAACAGACGAGTGGCGAGGGGTCTACGATAAGTCATTCTTTCGATACAATCTTTTAACAATTGATTTTTTTCCTCAACGGTAGCATCCTCATCAAGTAATGTATCTAATGCCTTTTGGAAAGTAACTATCTTCATTTCATAGTTGATAGGTTTTACCACTTGTTTGCGTGCTTTTTCAAGTGCCTTTTCCGTTTCTTCTCGTTCTTTTGATAATTTATCGGAAAGAGCTTGGAAGATGTGCGCGGGCATTCTTACCGATACTTCGGTGTTAACCTGTGTTTCCCACAACGAAAGTTCCTTGTTATTTATGTCAACTAATTTCTTTTCGAGATTTCTAACAAGTTCTTCGTGGAGTTTAACTGCTTTTTCGTTATCACCATTTTTGGCTTCAACCTTAAATTCAGCAATAGCTTTCTTCAAACCCGGTACTACAAGGTCTATAATCTCTGTTACTTGACACGAACCATTACCACAGTACTTTTGCTCATTGCACACCAAACGTGGCTCTCTGCCTTTTTTATGCCTATATGCCATAGACTTACCACACTCACAGAAAAGTAGGGAAGCGAAGGGGTTACGCAAATGTCTATTGTCGCAAGTACGATGTGTTCTACCACGTTTCTCTTGTGCCAAGTTAAATAATTCTTCCGATATTATAGGATCGTGCAAGCCTTTCGTGAGGATTCGGTCATCTCCTTTGTTGACAGGTCTAGTCTTTTTAAATTCGCCATCAACAACCACACATACACCTTTACGAGTGTTCCATCGAATGAAACCGATATATATTGGGTTTTCTAAAATGTCACGAATTGCTTCGGGCTTCCACTTGTTAATTTTAGGCGGCTTAATCCCCATATCATTAAGTCGGTTGCTAATGGTTTGTGTACCAATATTCTCCTTAACGTACCACTCGAATATCATTTTAACGAGGTTGGCTTGTTCCTCATTGATAGCAAGGGTGGAGATTTTTTTCCTACCTTCATAAATAAAATGTTTATCATAACCAAACGGAGCTAGATTTAAGTATGCTCCTTTTTTAGATGCCAAATCGCGCCCTGCTTTAAGTATGCGCTTATTGTATTCGAGGTAGAAATTTCCTTGTTCCAATTCCTGCTCGAACATCTTGCGCTCAAACTCGTCAGCAATATTAAATGTTCTCGAGGGAGTTATGACCATTGTGTGGGTGAATCTAAATATCTTTGAGATATAGCCGATTTCTTGTTTATCAGGTCTACCAAGACGAGAGATTTCCTTTACTAAAACGGCTTTGATAGAATCGGATTCTACCATCTTTAAGACTCTTTGAAATTCCATTCTGTCAGAAATACTCTCTCCCGATACTACTTCCTTGAAACGATTTTCTATTGGGATAGAGTAAGGTAAGTTTCTCTCTGCCCACTCATCTAATATTGATTCGTGGTTAGATAGTACTTCCTCTGTAGTAAGTAGAGGATCGTCTGCTCTTGACTTACGCAGATATACAAGTATTTCTTCGGGTTTTATATTATATAGAGTATTATGATTATACAATTATATACCTTCTTTCTTAATTGTTATTATTTAACATAAGTTTATTGTAGTGAGAATGCAACCTAATTATCTCATCGTGGAGAGTGTCAATCTTATCCCTAAGAGTCTCCACCTTATTTTTTAGCATAGTATTCTCTGCGTGAATGGCATCTCTTTCTGCTTTAAGAGCATCAAACTCGGCTTGCAATGTTAAAAAGCCTTCGTATGCTACGAGAGCAGTTGGGTCAGCAAACAGTTCCCACGGAGACAATCCAACAGATTCTCCTAAAGCTAATACAGTGCCTATTCGGGGATCGTCTGTTTTTATATTCAAGATGCGAGTGATGGTCTCAACAGTTAAATGAGACGGTGTTCTCTCTGCCATCATTTTTATCGTTATGCCTTTTGCCTTTTTAGTTTCGATGATTCGGTCGCGCCACATTGATATAAATGTCCTTCCTTATGACAAATTTGATAGTTTGATATGATAAATATGTCATTCTAATTGATAAACTTGTGTATTGATTTTCGAATTTTTCGGTTGTATAATTTTCTCAAACAGAATGCGACAATATTTGTAGGTCGGTTCTGCTATAATGATGCTAGTATAATCTAGCAAGGAGTATTAAAGCAATGTCCGAAAACGAAATCAAGTTGATTGAAATGATTCGTAACCATTCTAATCCGGGTGAAGCCTTTGTTAAGGCTCTTGAAATTATTCTTTTGTTCCTAAAGCTCCACGAACAACACGAATCAACATCTGTTGTTGACCTTCGGGAATCTGTCTAAATAGTTCGAGCATCACTTTCTCGCAATCGGTTAATTCGATTTGAGTATTCGATGTCGATTCCTCGTTATTTATTGGAACATCGTAACCCATAAGCCAAGACTCGCTAACATTCAAAACATTAGCCATCTTGAATATCTTATCTTGTTTAGGCTCATAAGCTCCTTTTAAATATAGAGATAAAGAGCTTTTTGGAACATTAGCGAGTTTACAAAGCTCGGATTGTTTCATATTCCTCATAGTCAATGCTTTTTCTATTCTTTTCCCACACGATTCGGTCTTTTCCATATTCATAATTTCACCTCCGTATTCATATAATATTACGGAAGTTTGGAAATGTCAACACAATTATTTAGGGATTTCCTAATAGTTTGGAAAGATAGAAATATCCACCATTGACTACATTTAATTACTATGTTAGAATGCGAGTAAGACGTTTGGATAGTCGAACGTTATACGGAAGTTTGAGTACAGAAACCCAAACTATAGAAAGGGGGATGATATT
>JAEIGA010001155.1_pt1 | contig 40473 bp, 30 predicted proteins | sample 9270691 | NCBI WGS metagenome assembly JAEIGA01 (sample SAMN17057246, study PRJNA624740) | gut metagenome | biome: biome; isolation source: fecal sample | host: Bos grunniens | place: China: Xizang | collected 2019 | reverse complement strand
TGAACATCCAGGGCTACAACGACATCAAGGTCGGCGACATCGTCGAGGCTTACACAATCGAAGAGATCAAAAGAACGCTCTAAGAGACGCAATAAAAGTAACCCGTCTGTTTTGAAGATCCTCCCCACTACGCTGTTCACTGGGAACCTCCACCGGAGGTTCCCTTTATCGTTCACGACCCTCCCTTTTCGGGAGCCAATGTCTTCAAAACAGACGGGTTACTTTATATATATAATAGAAAATTTAATCTGCAAGATATATCACATTACCATAGCGGCCGTGCTGTGGCTGCTTGATGCCGGAGTCACCCATAGGTGAGAAGTCCGAAACCGAGCTTGAAACTGCTGCAGACGAGGCGCCGATGATATCCTGATATGCAAGATGGAGAGCCTTGTTGAAGCCCATATCACCCCAGTCTCCGAACGAATAAGGGAAGGTGTTGTCGATATCATCCGCATAACTTGAGTTCTGGTTATTCACCATCACATCAGGTCTGAAACCGTCAGGGTAATCACCGAATCCCTTGGCATTTGTAACTCTAAAGGTAATCGGAGAGAAGAGGTAATTGCGTCCCTCATAAGATGTCTGCGTTGTCGTCATGCCGACATTCTTTCCTTCTGTCTGGCTACCATAAAGATATACAGGGAAGTCGATACCTCTGAGTCCGTTGATGATGAGCTCTGAAGCAGAAGCTGTGTTTTCAGAACCGATCACATAAAGTCTCTTGAGGCCAAGATCCGGAGCTATTCCAAGTCCGTCCTGATCGTTAGGTCCACCGCGGAACTTCCATATCTGACTCTTGTTTCCACGGAACTGGACCTGTACAAAGACATCATCCAGATGTGCTGAACCGGCAATCGCAGAGGCGAGATAACGGCTCTGAGCCACAGCTCCACCAGGATTGAATCGAAGGTCAAGGATGAGTTCTGTAATCGCATTGTCCTTGAACTGCTGGATAATGTCAGCAACGAAATCCTGGGCCTCCAGATCGAAGTTCTCCAGTACAAGATAGCCGATCTTGTGATTTCCCTCACCGAAGACAGCCGAATAGAGCACAGGATTGTATCTGTATACATTTGTTGTAACCTGAGTCTCATATCTCTCGTTCACATCAGCATTCCTGATGAATGCCAATCTGTATGTGCCTGACGGTGAATAATAGAGAGCGGTCATATAGTTCTTATAGTTTGAACTGTTGAGTACTACGCCGTTGACACTGTAAATGGTGTCACCTCTCTTCATTCCTGCCGCCCAGGCTGGAGAGCCCTGGTGGACATAAGCGATGGAGAGGCCCATCACATCGTTCTGCGCATCAATGCGGGAAGAGAAAATAGGGCCGAAGCCGAGGCCGCCTGTCTCATAGACCTTTGTCACTGGTGCCACTTCCTGGATGTTGGAATAAATGAACCTTTTTCCCTTATTCTCTCCTGAACGGTATTTGCCACCGTCCTCGATATTTACGTTATCAAGCATCAGGAGGTGCTTGTTGAGGAATTCGGTATATTCCATTGTCAGGTCCACCTCCAGGGAAGCATATTCCTCCCACAGGTACTCCTCGACAAGACGATTATGCATGTAGGTATTGAGAGCCGTGTTCTTCTGGAGCTGGGCTGTTCCTGCATCCTTCATCTGGTTAAAGACTGCAAGAGACTTTGGCTCATTACCCTCCACCTGAACCATAAGTTCTACAGAACGCGGTTCCTCGGTAGCATTCTCTGCGAAATTGATCCTGACGGTGTTCCTGCCTTCAACGCCTGTGCTGCCCTTTGTCATTTCCGCCCAGCCTTCTCCACCGGAGATGAATTCAAACCAAGCCGTGTAATTTCCTTCTGATGTGAGGACACATGAAATGACTTCACCGTAGGAAGAGATGTCTCTTCCCGATGCAGGATTGACAAAGCTCTTGACACCGCCTGTGTCAACCACCGGTTCATCCTCCTGCCCAGGCTCCGGCTCCTTGCCGCAGCCTATGACAACAAAGGCTGCAGTCAAAGCAGCCACACAATACCATAGCCAGTTATTGTTCTTCATAATGGATTTAGAATAATTAATATATTAAGACAAAATTAAGATAATTATCGTAAATTTGTATTAACTTATCATAAATTTGTTTTAACACTAACATCAATACTTTATGACACGAAGAATACTTTTTGCAATGGGGCTCGCCATCACTGCAGCCTTTGCAGCAGTTTCCTGCAAAGGACCACAGCAGGAAGAGCCGCAGGAGGATCCGGTAGTTGCACCGACAGCCTCTGTAGAAATCAATTCACTTGACAGGACATCTGTCACATTCACCATCACTTCAGACTCCCCTGGCGATTACGTATGGGCACTGGTACCTGAGACTGAGCAGATATCAAGCGCAGAAGACCTTTTCGCTAAAGGAAATTCAGGCATGTTCACCTCATCACAGAACGTAGAGGTCACATACAATGAACTTGAGGGAGGCAACGAGTATAGCCTGTATTACGCAGTCCGCAAGATCAATCCGTTCGTATACAGTGAGCTCTATGTCGAGTCTGTATCGACAGATTTCCCTTACGAGGAGATGATCACACTCGAGAAGGTGACGACAAACGCAATTTCATACCACATCGAGAAACCGGAAGGTGCGAAGGCATACAGACACATGATCGTCGACTACAATGACTTCCTCTACTTCCAGGCACTCGTGGGTGTCACACACAGCTCATATCTGAGTGCATTCGGACTTGGAGACACCAAGAGCAAGACATTCGACTACGAGTGGGTACAGTTTGACGGATGGGACAACTATGCGACATATATCTATTCTGACACCAAGTACATCATCCTCGCAGGAGAATCAGAGAGCACTGAAATCGACTCTCAGGTAAGCGACGAGAATGTAAGATTCATCGAATTCACGACTCCAAAGGCTGAGGTATGTCCGCACAAGGTAGACATTCAGGTCAGCAACATCACCTCCCTTACTGCAGATGTAACGTTTACTCCAGAGGAGGGCGTGGACAGATATCGCGCATATGTGATGAGCGAGGCCGACTACGAGTCATTCCTCTTCGAGGGTGAGGAAATGGTACGCCGCGCAGTGATCGGAGCATGGGATGACACATCGACAGAGTATAAGGGAACTCAGTCATTATCACTGAGCGGTCTCCACCCTGACTCAAACTATTACATCTGCATGGTCGTGTTTGATGAGGACATGAGGGAACTCTATATCGAGAAGGTGTTCACAACTACAGAGCCTGTAGGTCCTGCACCTGAGATCTCCATTACTGCAGTCGAGACTGAGGAGCCATGGAATTCGGCAGCACTCAACCTCAAGCTGAAGAACGCGTCAAGCGCATTGGCATTCATCCACACTAAGTATGCTGTAGACGAAGTTCTCAATGCACCTGGCAACGAAGACCTGACAATGGAGGTAGTGATCAGCACAAATGGTATCCCATTCTCAGCAGCGGAGATTTCCAAAGCCACATCAGAGGATGGTGCTACCCTGATGTTCGCTAACCTCAGTCCTAATACAGAATACGTATACGCCATTACAGCAACCAACTCGGAATACGTATCGACTTCGTACGTACACTACTTCAAGACAGGCGCCGAGCCGGTTATCGAGACCACTCTCTTTGACAAGCTCAAGGGAGAATATACAGCGACAATCACTGATGTAGACGGAAAACCTCACACCTTTGATGTAACAATTACCGACGGTGTCAACGACGCGACAAGAGAAGCATATAAGGCGCAGAACGTCCTCGTTTGCCTTGGCTTCGACGCCTGCGGAGTGACATACCATTCTCCAGAGGATCTCATCAAGAAGAGATGGGCGAAGACCGAGGAGGAGGCAAACCGCAACTATGGTCCTAAGTGGTTCCTCGAGGTAGATGAGTTTGACAACATCACCACTTACAAGCATGCCGTTGCATCCTCATCATTCGACACTGTAAACAACGTGGAGATCGTAGATTACTCTGCTGACGGCGAAGACCCTATGGCCTCATTCAACAACCAGACAATATGGTTCAAGGGAACATTCAACCGTTACTACGCTTCTAAGGAGCAGTGGATAATGCAGGCTACAACCCTCATCCACAATGTTGATTTCAACGAAGAGACAGGAACAATCACAGTAAACCCTGTAAAGCACTACAAGAGCTGGTCCGCAAGAGGTGAGATGATCACTGAGTATCCGGGCGTATCCCAGAGCAAGAACTGGTACGGCGGTTCTGACCAGAAGGTAATCTTCTGTGGAAACAGCCCGCTCGTACTGAAGCGTAAAGCGCAGACTGCCCAGGCAAGCATTGCGCCTATGAATACATCACTTCAGATTCCGGCTGTCAAGAAGATCAATGTTCAGGAGACAAGACGAATCATAAGAAAGTAGCATGAAAAGCATATTCAGAATTCTTACAATAGCAGCAGCGCTCCTCCTTGCACTCGGATGCAAGGAGGATCAGCTGCAACTGGAAGGCACAGGCGTGAGCAACGCCAGCTGGGCTTCCGATGTTGCTGCAGACGAAGAGGGAGAAGTGCTTTCACTTACATTCACATCTGCAGGTAAGTGGACAGCGGAATCTTCCGAGCCGCAGTGGTGTGAAGTGCTGACAGGAAACGGAGTTAAGGGAGAAGCTGCACTTCGTATCAATGTAGCCAAGAACACATCGACATCGTCACGCACAGCAAGAATCACCCTCAGTGTTGAAAACTATCCTATAGCCGAGACTTTCGAGATCTCACAATCCGAAGGTGTGACAGAGCAGGGAGACGGCAGATACAGAGAGATCAATGAGTGGGTCTACGAAAAGATGACATCACACTATCTCTGGAACGAGCCGGTCAAGACTCTCGCCCTTGACTTCAGCATCGGATATCAGTCTTTCCTGAAATCCATCCTTGACGGCGTGGGCAAGCAGAATGACATCAATCACGATGATGGTGCATACAACCAGGATGCCAGGACAGAATACTATACCCAGATCATCAGCAGTGCTCCCGAGACCAAGGCAGTGGGACAGCAGACCAGAGGAAACGGCTTCTATCTGCTTCGTCCTGTAAACCTGGGAACAGCCATCGGAGTACTTGTGGAGGCTGTCATTCCAGGAGGACCGGCAGACAGGCTGGGAATCAAGAGAGGAGACTTCATTACTGAGGTGAATGGCATCAGCATCACTATGGACAACTATAGAAGCGTCACAGGCAAGATATACACAGACGCTCTCAGCGTCCTGACAAACACCGTCACATGGGAAGGTGCACAGCTTGACCAGGCGGTCGTAAATCCTATCGGCACTTTCGACCTCTCCCCTGAGTCCTACGTAGAGCCAGCCATCTACAAGGCTGAGACTGTTGAACTCAGCAACGGCAAGAAGGTAGGTTACCTCCTTTACATGGGCTTCCACGCTGACTTTGATTACCAGCTCATGGAAGTGTTTGACAAGTTCAAGGCTGACGGCATCGATGACCTCGTACTCGACCTCAGATACAACAACGGAGGAGAAATCCTGTCAAGTACAGTACTGGCAACAATGATTGCCGGCAATGCCCACCAGGGAAAGGTACTTGCCAAATTGAGATTCAATGAGGAAAGGACACAGGCAGGAGTTTCAGGAGAATATAGGATCGGAGTGAAGGAGACGATAGAATACCCTGACGGCTACCTCCCTATTGAAGAGGCCTTACAGCACTCTATCGGCCTTGACCGCGTATTCGTCATTGCTACAAACACAACCGCATCTGCCAGCGAGATCATCATCAACGGTCTGCGAGGACTTGACATCGAAGTGAACATCATCGGCACGACTACAAGCGGAAAGAATGTAGGAATGGAAGGATTCAGCAAGAAGTACAGGAACTACGACTTCCTTTTCTACCCGGTATCATTCTACATCGAGAACGCAAAGGGATTCAGCGACTATCCTGAAGGATTTGAACCTGACATCTATCTCAATGACTCAGGATATTATCCAGGAGGTGATTTCGGCACAATGGGAGACTATCTCTGCAATGCCGCATTCGGATGGATCAGGACAGGACAGAAGCCAGGCAAAGCGATCGCAGCGCCTCAGAGCACAAGACTTGAGCATGCCGATATCCCGTTCACTACAAGACTGGGTGGCAGCAGAGTTACATACAGAGACTAAAGAAAATATCATATACGAAAAAGGGCGGCCCCGAAGGGTCGCCCTGATTTTTTATGTGGTTATGAAGGAATTATGCGCCGAAGCCACCTGAAATGTTAAGCTCAGTTACATAAGTCTCATAGTAGTTACCCTCTGCATCCATAACAACTGTATAGATGTTGTATCCTGGGCTAGCATAGTTGTTTACATAAGTCTCACCTGCAACAACCTCAGCAGAGCCGATGTACTCGCTGGTAAGGATGTACTGTACCTTGCTCTTAGCTGATGGATAGTCGATGAGGTAATCCTGGTGGAAGCAAGCAGTGATTGCTGTATAACCTGCTGGAAGCTCTACTGTCCACTCTACTGTAGTGAAGTCACCGATAGTCTGTACATTTGCGTTAACTGTTGGCTTAGCTGCAACCCAAGCTGCGTTCTCGTTTCCGTTATCATCTGTAGCGTAAACGAAGTTGCCGAGGTTCATCTCTGGAGTGAATGTGAGACGTGTAGCCTTAGTATAAGTACCGTCAGTGAGCTTAGCAGCAACTACGAGGTTGCATGGAGAACCTACAGTAAGACCTGTCATCTCTACACCCTCTGCAGGAAGATCAGCAGCAGCTACCTTGTTCATATAATATGAATTTGGAGTAAGAGCGATGTATGCGCTGGCAGTCTCTACTGTTGTTCCGTAGTAGCTGTCCCCCCAAGTGAAGTGCTCAGCTGCCTTATACCAATAGTAGTATGTATCTACCTCAGCGTCGCAAGAGAACTTAACGATACCTGTAGTTGATGGTGTACCCTGAAGCTCAGCAGTAACTGTAGCTGCAGCATACTCCATTTCCTTAGTAGTGAACTCCTGAACGAGAACGTCACCGTAGCAACCGTACTGGTCAACAGCCATTGCAAGGAGAGTTGTTGTCTGACCTGGGTTAAGACCTGTCTTATTTGCTGTTGCAGTTGCACCTGCAGACATGTAACCGTTGTTAAGGAGGTAATCATGCTTGTCAGCAATTGTAGAAACCATTGCTGGATCTACGAAATAGTAGTAGATGTATACTGCATCCTCAGCTGCAAGTTCAACAGAAACCTTCTTATAGTCTGGAGTAGTAGCAGCAACAGTCACCTCTGTAGAACCACCTGCCATAAGAGGATCAGTTGTCCACTCATAGTAGTAGAGGTCAGATACTGTATACTTTGACTTACCCTCTACGTAAGGGAGGATATAGAGATAGTAAGTAGTACCTGGCTGGATAGTCTGATAACCTTCAACGAGAGTGTTAGGATCACCTACATAAAGGCCGTTATCCCAACCGTCAACGAACTCGCTGTTAACCTCGATAGGGCTGTAGTACATTCCGTAGTTGTTGATCTCAGAAACGATGTCAGCTCTGTTGTCACCATCTGAGTACTTCTCGCTGAAACCACCGTAGAACATAGTGATACCCTTGAACTCAGCGCTGATCTGAATGTCGTTGAATGCAAGGAGAGTTGTCTCAAGGTTTACGAAAGCGTTGAGATAGTTTACTGTATACATTGAACCAAGAGTCCATCCAGAAGACCATGTGGTCTCATCAGTCCACTGGTCAAGAGCGATAACCCAGATCACATACTGCTCACCCTCAACAAACTCAACAGCTGTCTTGAGGCTTTCGATAGAATACTCCTCGATTGAGCCGTCGAAATAGTTGTCATCGAGTGGAGTAGCAGTCTCATCCACATACCAAGGTGACCATCCGAAATCCATCCAGTCGTTAGGATCCGGAACGTACTCTACTTCTGGTCTGAGCTCATCAAGGATAGCGTCAGCGTCAAAGTCTGCAACAGGTGATACTCCAACGAGGTAACCCATTACACCGCTGTTCATCTCGACAGTAAGTTTACCCTTACCAGCCTGGATTGTCTTGAATGCCTTAGTTGTAAGAGTTACTGAAGCAGTAACAGTCTTGCCACCCTCAGCAACTGCAAGAACCTTAAGTGTTCCCTCTGCAACTGCAGCACCTGAAGCGATAGCCTCAGCTGATGGAGCAGTAACATAGAACTCTGCCTGGCCGTACTCAGCAAGATACTGAGTGTTCTCCTTGATCACCCAACCTGCAGGAACCTCCTTTACCCAGTCAGTGATGTTGGTAGCAGCAACAGGAATTGTAGATGTCTTACCAGGGTTAACGAACTGAGTAGAGATAAGACCACCGTAGTTAGAAGCGAATCTGAATGAAGCGGCTCCGTCAACAGTTACAGTGATTGTTGTGCCGTCAGCAAGAGTGATGGTAACGTACATTGGTACTTCCTCACCCCAGCCCTGTGCTTCTTCCTCGTCAGTATAGTTGTCAGTGTAAACAACCTCAGCACCAGCGAATACGCATGGCATGTCATAACCAAGGCTGATCCACTCCTCACCACCGTCGAAAGTGATGAAGATCTGACCTGTAGCAGGGTCAACATCAACGATTGGAGTTACATTAACAACTGGAACAGGCTGGCCCTCAGCGTCAGTTACGACAACTGGCTTGCCATCCTCATAGATAGCCCAGTAAAGAACGCCATCGATCTCAGTTGTAGTCACGAGACCTGTCTGATCTGGCTGATACTCAGGGTATACTGTGAACTTCGATCCGTCTGAGAGAGTGATCTCATAAGAACCGTCATTCTTAGCATTGCATGATGAAACTGTGATGAGCTCATCAACCTTACCCTGAAGAGTCGCGATCTTACCCTCGAGCAAAGTCTGAAGGGCCTTGAGTTCACCGTTGAGTCTTGTCTCAAGGTCTTTCAATCTCTGATCGAGATCAGCAATGTCATTCTCCACCTCGTCGAGTCTGCTGTTGAGAGCAGAATCATCGTAACAAGATGTAAATACTGGACATGCAAGTGCCGCAAGGATCATCGATCCTCCGACAACCTTCTTGAAAAATTGTCCGATCTTCATAATAGTAAAGATTTTAGGGTTAAAAATTAAAAATGTGTATTAGTGTTTAGTATTACTTTTCCTGATAATTAGGGAAGTACCAGTTAAGCTTGCGTGGCTCCGAACCGTCACCTGGGAGGATCCAGTAGAAGAGCTTACTTGTAACTGGGTTGCCATCCTCATCCTCACCGAATGCAACGCAACCTGCAAGGTGGTCCTTACCTGCGTTCATAGGATCTGACTTCACAGGGCTACCAAGGTAACCGGTAGACGCAATGAGTCCTCCGTAGTTCGGGTCACCGACCTTTGTAAACCAGTGGTTGTAGAACTCGAATGCCCTCATATCCGAAGAGCCGCCTGGCTCTGTAGGGAGCGCAGAGAGGAACAATGGATTCTCGTCATCACACTGAACAAGATACCTGAATGTAGCGACATCCTTGATGCTGTTGAACATTACAGACCATGTACCTGTCGCCGCATCATAAGTAGGCACAAGTTCCATTGTAGGGTCTGAACCTGGAGCCATACCACCTGTTGTATACTGTGCAAACTTAACCTCACTCACAACACCGTCAAGGTCCTCTGCCACATATGCATATGTGAATGTCGAGCGTGGATCGAAACCGGTAAATGCGAAAGACTCCTCGCCTGAAGGATTTCTCCACCACTGGTTCATATACATCGAATGCTCACCGCCCTCGAAGAAATAGTCCATCCAAACCTCACGGCTATCTGTAGCCGAAGGAACGAAATAAGGAGGGAGCTGATCGTTCATACCTGTGTTGATGAACCATACATTAGCAGTGTGTTCAGGGTCATAAGTCACTACGAATCTTGCTCCTGAAGGAGTGATGTCTGTGAAAGTAAGGAGTGCGTTTGCCTTGCAGTCCTGAGGTCTGTCAGTTACTCTTGGCTTTGTACGGAACGGCTCAGAGAAGAAGATCTCAGTGTACTCGTTGAATGCATTCTTTCCACAATATGCTATAACGTACTCTGCATCAGGAATAACCCTTGCGTACTCAGCCCAAGAAGTCTTGAACTCTGAACCGCTTGGCTGCTGAGTGCTCTGATCGAACGAGAAGTTCTTGTTAGAGATACCATAACCGTAAGCAGCGATCATGTCTCTAAGCTCGGCCTTAAGTTCATCTGAACCCTCGATGTACTCACGTGCCGGACGATAATATCCGTCGTAAGACGAGTAATCCATAGGAAGGAGGAGGTGGTATCCTGATACGCACTCCTTTCCGAGATTCACGTCAATCTCAAGATATGATGCACCTACGATGTCTCCGACCTCGTAGAAAAGCACAGCATCCTCGCGGCCAGCTGGCTTCTCCTTAAGGGTGAAGTCCTGACGTGCATATGATGCAGATGGAGTAAGGTTGGCATCACAGGCAAAAGCGATCGAAGTGAACACATGTGTAGGATCTACCTGTGACCATGGACCGATCTGGTATACAAGCTTGTCCGGATCATTTGCCGGAACAGGGTCGTTAGGGATGTATCCGTTACGGATGAAGTCTCTGAGAAGTCTTCCGCCGAAGGCTTCCTCGTATGCATCGATTGCAGATGCGTCTGTACAATAGAAGTATACGCCTGCAGCATCCTCATTAGGCACGTTGCGGATCTGAGCACCTACATATGTAGTATGTACATCGATCTGAACGAATGGATTGCCCACCAGCTCCTTTGAAGGAGTCTCGACATAGACGAGCTTAAGGTCTGTAAGAGCTGCCTCTGATGCACTCGCATCATAACACGCACCCACTGCAATGATGTACTGACAGTTTGGCACGATCTTCTGCTGTGCGTAAGCTGTGTTTGCCCAATCGAACTCAAGTTCAAAGTAATCGTCACCGAGGGTTCCCTGATCGAAAGCGAATCCACCGCTGCCGGATGTGTTGAAGAGATGGTTGATGATAACCTGCTCTACATCTTCACGGCTTGCGCCCATACCACCTTCCTCGAGCATATAGTTGTAGAGGATTGGAAGCGGATAAACGTCAAGTCGGTATGAAGCCACGTTCGCACCTGGACGACATGTGAAGACGAAGTTTGTCTCGGTGATGTCAGTCACCTCAATAGACACACCGTCTGGAGATGCAGTCACCTTATTCTCATAGATGAGCATAGGTATTTCCGGATGTGGAACCGGATACTCGCCATCGATCTGAATGGTATCTGCATCTGCAACCATGTCCCAATATGGTACATCAGGCTGCTCAGGCTCTGGCTCAGGCTTGTCCTGGCAAGAGACAGACATGCTGATGAAAGATGCGATCATCAGCATACCCATAAGGAATTTTACTGTATTCTTTTTCATAGTATTGATTATTGCTTTAGAATATATTCTGATTCGCCTCCGTTGAGAAGACAATAGTTCATGTTGTTTACGACACCTTCGGCATCGATTGCCAATACATAAATATAGGTATTTTCAAGATTCCAGACCGGGTCAATATCAAAGACATACTCCTTTGATGCTTCGGCATCAGCTGCAACCTGTCCAAGTCTGTCACCTCTATATGAAGCAGAAACGATCTGACGGACAACATGATTATGTGTCGCATTCTCCTTTCTCTGCATACCATCCATCTGATAGTACTTTATCTTGTTTTCTACAACAAATGCAGCCAGACGCCATGTTGTATCGAACTCTGAGAAAAGTTTAGCATTTACAGTCGCCTTGCCATCTGCAACAGCTGATGAAAGCGCCACTCCGCAATATGTCGGATAGTCCTCTGCAATCTGCTTAAGGTCGTTGCTGAGGTTCGATCCCTCTGCAAGCGTACCGCCTATCTTCATATCCAGAAGGAATGATGGGAAGCCGAATGAGATAAGGTTCATATCGGTCATGATCCTGTCGGTCATTCCATCCGGAAGCGCCAGGTCATCCTCGCCTTCAGAATTGCTATGGAAAGCCATTGTATGTACGCAGTCTGTAAACTGAGGATTTGCAGTGAGCACAAATGAGATGTTTCTCAGACCACCTGGGCAGAAATTGCACCATGCTCCTGTAAAGTCCCACAGCGCGATCTGCTTTATGAACCTGGACTCGAAGTCTGCATCCGGCTTAGACGGCTGAGATGGCTGACTTGGCTGGCCAGGCTGCTCCGGCTGTTCAGGACCCGGAGTCGGATCGACAGGTGAATCAGTACAGCCCATCACCATGACGGCCAAGAGCATAAAAATATATTTCTTCATATCTATTCGTTTATAATATAGTCAACAGAACCTCCTACCAGGCACTCATTCGCATTGTTGCAGTAATAAGTCTTGTCGCCATCATTTGATGACATGGCTACTACAACCACCCTCATATTAGATGCGTTCCAACCTCTTTCAAGAGTTGCCTTATTTGAAGTTGTCACCTCAACACCTGGAGTCAGTGGAGCCTTCTTGTTGATATTCAGGCCTGTAATGTCGGTAGCGAACATCTTCCTCACAACATTGTTGTGTGTATAGTCACCATTTGTTCCTGACTGCGATGCAATGATGCCGTCCTCTACAAGGAAAATATGATACTTATATCTTGCCGGTACGTTTGACGTGATCTTCGTCTTAACTACAAGCTCACGTAACGCGTCATCATATGTTGTCTCAATCGCCACTCCACATGTTGTCGGATAGAGTTCCAGTTCATCATTGATCGCCTTGATGATGCTTTCAACTTCTCTCTGCACACCTCCGTCAACCTTATGCATATTCAGATTGAAGAATGGAAGGCCGCTGAAGCCATATGCCTTATAGAAGAGTTCAGTCGCTGCAATCGACATAGGATCTGCCATGCCATAGTCCTGGTGGAATGACAATGGGATCATCACGCCCGGCATCCTTTCCTGAACGGTCTTGATATTCGTACTGAGCACAGGACAATTGACACATCCCACTGATGTGAACTGCTCTCCGATGACCTTCTGGAAATAGCTCTTTGTACCAACAACCTCCGATGCGGTAATCACAATCTCATTGTCTGAGACATGTTCTCCGCTTGAGTAAAGAGTCGCCTTGAAAGTATATGTTCCAGGAGCTGTGGTAGAGAACACATATGCACCTGCGTTCATCGTAACCTCTTTATCTCCTGAAGTCCATACAAGTTTCATTGTCTTCTCTGCACTTACATCCTTGGCACCGAACATAACCTTGAATGTGACGCAATCAGTACCGTCAGCTGCTATGCACTGCTTGTCTGCGAATACGCGGAGAGTTCCTTCAGGTACACTCTCCCAGTCGTTTGGCTTATTGCCCTCGGTACCACAGGATACAACTGCAGGCAGGAGCGCAGCAAAGATCAGAAAATACTTAACTAATGATTTCATTATCTTTTAGTTATAACGATAATCCAATGTCTTGCCGTATGCACACTCCGCGCAGTTGTTCACCTCTGAACTTCCGTCCGCATTCTTCTTGTGAAGAAGGATTACTGCGCTCACCTTATCGAGAAGGCTCTGTGACGGAGCCTCACCGAATTCGAATGTGAACTCTCTCTCAAACTCCTGATCCTTTGCAAGATCAAAAGATGAATTCGCCCTATATGAGAAGAAGTTGTCACCACTTATGGCGAGAACGACGTCGCTGTAAAGATTGTCCTCGTTGTCGCAGTAACCTCCCTCGTAGAAGAGGTCATCTGCCTTGATGGCACATACCGCATCGTATGTACCTGCTACGCTTGCCTTCACCTTAGCCTTAACCTTGAGTGATGTACCCTCGAGTGCAACTGAAGAAACCGCAATTCCCGCTGCTGCAGGAGCATCGATACGACGTGTCATGATCTCATCGGAAATAGCGATCGTGCTTGAAGATGTGTTCAGGCTGGTCATATCATAGCAGTTTGTAGGATAGGCCGCTGAAGTCTCTCCCATCGCAAGGAACACTGCTGACGCAAGGTCAGTTGTGCCGTACTGTACATAGAATGGGTGGCCCTGTGACTCGGAATGACATGCGAGAACGATACTGTGATCGGCCGCATCCTCATCGAGAGAGTGGAGAGCTGTCGTCATTCTCGGACAGTTTGTACACCATGTGCCGGTAAGCTTGAAAATCGCGACATTCCTATGGAAAACCTCATATTTTTCACGATTTACAGACTGGATCTTGACTGAATTCGAAGTCTCCTCGCCGTTATAGATGCCGACGAACTCAAACTCACCGTCTACGATCGATGTGAAGCCTGTAGAATAACGTGGAAGTCTCTTCTCTGTCTTGACGTTCTTGAAATAGACCGAGCCTTTGTTGGCTTCTGTAGTAAGGACATTGCCATTTGCATCCTTGATGGTAAATGTCGCGATATCGACACCATCTGACTCGATCTGAGTCTTGTCTACAGATATGGTCATGGTTCCTGGTGCAGGAGCAGGAGTCGGATCCTGACCCTCGCATGAAACCAGAGCGGTTGCTGCAACAATTGCAAGAACTGCTGAAAGATGTCTTTTCATATTCGTTTTAGAATGATGTTGTAACTGTTACGCTTGCACCTGTGTATGCAGGGATCTTGCGGCACACTCCGCCGGAGCAGATGAATCCTGACTTGTAGCGACCGTATGCAAGAGCGATTCTTGTACGTGACTTATTGTAGCTTACACCTGCATTATAGTAGTGTACCTTTGTGTCACCGTGGTTGTACATATCACTTGCATAGATGCTCCAATGTGGTGCGAAGTTGACCTCAAGGAGGGCAGCCATCCAGTCCTTCTTATCCTGCTTTGTCTGAAGATACTGAAGCTCGAGCTTTGTCGAGAATGTCGGAGTCCACTTGTAAAGGAGATCTGCCACTACGATGTTCTGGGTCATATAATCAGCTTCCGCACCATATGACTCGTTATACTGCTGAAGAGAGTAAAGGAGCACGGTCTTGAACTTCTTTGTCCACTGCTTCTCCACATCAAAGCTGAAGTCTCTGAAAAGGAGATTGTCGTTTGCGATAGCATAGTATGTCGAGAAGTTTGCATGAACCCTCATTCCTCTCTTTCCACCAAGGGCTGTTCCGCGACGGAAATTATAGAATGCATCGATCTGGCCTCCGATCTCACCGCTGTTCATGAATGATGGAGTCACAAGACCTGTCTGCGGAGCATATGGATGGAAGGTTGTAAGCATGTAAGTGTACTGAGTGCTCATCGCAGGCACATAATTCATCAGGTTTGATGTCGAGACATTTCCTGAGATGATCTGCGAGTTCATCCACTCAAGACGACGTCCTGTCACTGTCACACCGAGTCCCTTTCCATTGTATCCGAACTCGAGGAGCTGCGCATTTCCATTCTTCTGAAGGAAAATTTCGGCTGCTGTATAATCCGGATTCTGGAAATACTTCTTGCCGGCAGACACATACTCAGCCTTTGCAAAGAAACCGTTGCTTTCGAAATTCGCTCTTGCAGAGTAACCCAAGGTCGAAGGCTTTCCGCCCTCATCCACGAGGTCAGCTGCGATCGGCTCGTATCTGCTGAGGACCGATCCCTCCACTGAGAGGAATACGTTTGACCAGTCGGCAAGGTTTGAGATCGCGAAGCTGAGGTCCGCTCCCCTTACCTGTGTCTCCCTGTTTGTGAGGGTGCTCTCCCTCTGAGTATTGTTTGTGAACACACCCATACCGAAACGTGGAAGTCCCCACAGAGCCTTGAATGAGACGATGTCCTCATAATTGTAAGTCACCCTTGCTCCAACGATGGCATTATTCAGTCCGAGAGCCCTTTCCTCCCAGCTGCGGAAGAGAAGACCGCTACCGAACTGATCATAGAATGTACCCGCTGTCACTGAGAATGAATCATCCACCCAGGTTGCATAGATGTTGCTGAGATTCATACCGTTGAGTTCTCCCGGATATCCAATCGCACCTGGAAGGTAGCCTTCGATCTGCATACCGGCAGAGAACTTGCCCTGATAGTAATCCAACTTAAGGTAATTGTTGGATCCGAACTTATCATCGCCGGCAAGAGCACCTGACTTCGGATCGTTCTGATATACATAGTCGTTGCTCTCAAGACTACCGGTAAGATAGCCTTTCTCCTGCGCAATCGCAGAGAATGCGCACATTGCAGCCAAAAGCGCAAATAAAATCTTCTTCATCAGAAAGGTCAGTTTTGGATTAGATTACTTTTTTGAACACTTCTTGATAGCCTCCAGAAGTTCAAGCTCACTTCCCGGAGAGTAAGAAGTATGAGAGTATACGATCTTGCCTGATCCATCCAGCACGAATACGTGAGGAACAACTGACACGTTCATAGCCCTCATGAAATCCTTGTTCTTGTCGAAAAGGAGCACGAAGTCTTCAGACCAGCCGCGACCAGCCGCGAAAGACTTTGCCTTTGCAAGCATACGGCTGTCATCTGTAGCCACTGCCACAACCTTGAAGTCTGCCTCTTCCAACCAGTCAGGAAGTGCATCATAGATTGCGTCAAGCTCAAGGATACATGGCTTGCAGGTTGTAGACCAGAACGATACGATCATCGGTCTGCCATCCTCAAGCAGGAACTTTGTGCTTACTGTTTCACCCTTAGCGTTCTCAACTGTTACAGATGGAACCTGTGCAAAAGCCATTGTAGAGACCATAAGTGCTATGGCCAAAAGAATCTTTTTCATATTTTAACCAGTTAAATGTTCCTTAATGCAAGCGGCAGTCATCAAGACATGCCTACTTGAAACGGACAAAAGTAGTCAAATTTCTGTTTTTCAGCAAAAAAAACAGCTTCTAAGATGCTAAATGCTACGAAAATACACTACAGTCTGCCATATAGCATCACTGTACGTCTGGCTTCAGCAACATCATGAACCCTAAGGATGTCAGCCCCTTTCTGAAGGACGGCAAGATGCAACACTTGAGTTGCTGGAAGAGATTCTTCCGGAGATATATTCAGATACTTGTAAATCATACTTTTACGAGATAGTCCCACCAAAAGTCGAGGAGAGGTTCCTCCTGCATTGGCGACTGTCTTCAACTCGTCAAGGCGGGAGATCAGTTCATAATTCTGTTCTATCGTCTTCGCGAACCCGATGCCCGGATCGAGAATCCAGTCATTTATGCCGAAGCGGGCAGCCTTTACGGAGAAATCATCGAAATATGACCTGACGGCCTCGACCACATCATGGTAGTCCGTCATCTGCTGCATGGTCTGAGGCGTGCCGCGCTTATGCATGACAACATATTTCACCCCCAATCCGCCCACTGTCGGGAGCATCTCCGGGTCATCTTCTCCTGCAGAAATGTCGTTGACAATGAAATCCCCGATGAGGTCATAAACCTTGCGCACTACGGATGACCAGCAGGTATCGATCGACAGACGTACATGGGGGAAAGCCTCCCTGACGGCCTTCAGGACAGGTTCCAGACGACGCCACTCCTCTTCCTCCCCCACCGGAACCGAACCGGGACGGGTCGAGCATGCACCTATGTCTACAATGTCCGCTCCCTCATCAATCAGAAGCGAGACACGTTCAAGAGCCGAGCTCACATCCACACAACGACTCTCGGCAAAATAAGAGTCGTCCGTGATGTTCACGATGCCCATTATGTCTATATTCCTGTTCCTGTCCATATTGAGGGAGCAAAAATAGTAAAAAGATTTCTCGACTTCGCTCGAAATGACAGTTTTTGTTTAACTTTGTATGATACACTAAAATCATTTTTATGCTAGTAGTACTCGAAGGACTGGACGGCGCAGGCAAGTCGACCCAGGTAAAGAAACTCAGACAATATCTCGAAGAGGTCTTCGGAAGCCTCGAATACATACATTTCCCACGATATGACGCTCCTGTATATGGCGAACTGATCAGCCGCTTCCTCCGCGGAGACTTCGGCTCGAATGAAGCCGTACACCCTCAGCTGGTAGCCCTTCTGTTTGCTGAAGACCGCCACGGAGCGGCTCCGGATATGAAGCGCACGCTTCAGGCCGGAGGCACCGTGCTGCTGGACAGGTATGTATATTCGAACATAGCATACCAGTGCGCAAAGCTCAAGTCTGCGGACGAGGCAGACGAACTGAGGGAGTGGATCCTCAACACCGAGTACGGCCAGTTCGACTTACCGGTTCCCGATCTTAACATCTTCCTTGACGTGCCGATCGGATTCGTGGAGTCAAAGCTCAAGAGTCAGAGAGGCGGCGCAGACAGAGAGTACCTCGAAGGTGCCCAGGACATCCACGAGGCAGACATTCAGTTCCAGGTCAAGGTACGCGACATATACAGGAAACAATGCGAGTGCGACCCTAAGTTCATCCGCATAGATTGCTCGGATGAAAACGGCCAGATGCTGCCTCCTGACGCGATTTTTGCAAAGATCAAGTCTGCAGTGGATTCTGCAATAAACAGATAAAAGACATGAGATACCTTCTTCTGCGCCTGAAGCGCTTCTGCGGTTTCATTACCGGACTTGTGTTCTTCCTTTCCGGACTTGTCAAGCTCATGGATCCCGTGGGCGCAGGACTGGTCATGAAGGAGTATTATGCTTTCCTGCACCTTGGCTTCCTGTCTTTTTCAGCCAAGACCATGGGAGTAGCTTTCGCGCTGTTCGAGACCATCGTCGGAGTAGCACTGATTACAGGAGTGTGGCGCAAGATCACAGCACAGGCCGCCCTCATAATGCAAGGGTTCTTCACCCTGCTGACCCTGCTTCTGGTGATATTCAACCCGGAGATGGACTGCGGATGCTTCGGCGAAGCCATCCATCTGACCCATTGGCAGACATTCCTCAAGAATATCGTGCTCATGACCCTGCTGTCGGCATACTATTTCCCAAGCAAGCACATCGGAACCACCAAGAAGAAGAAATACATCTCCTTTGCCCTGGTGACCGTGTCGGTGATGGCATTTACGGCATACTCGCTCCGCTACATTCCTCTGATTGACTTCACCGCATACAAGCCGGGAGCGGAACTCCAGGCAGGAGCAAGGATCAATGCCGACGAAATGTACGAGTCCGTCTTCACATACGAGAAGGACGGAGTGCAGGAGGAGTTCACACTCGGACACCTGCCAGACTCCACATGGACATTCGTCAGCGTGGACACAAGGCTTAAGGAAGGACAGACAGAAAGCACCACTGAACTCTCGTTCTATGACCCTGTCACAGAAGAGTACATGGACACACTTGCAACAGAAGGCAAGGTCATGGTCGTGTCCGTATACGACATGAAAATCAATGCAAGACAGTGGAAAAAGACTGAAAACTTCGTGACAAGAGCGGAGGCTGCAGGCTTCAAGGTGCTGCTGTTGTGCACAGATGCCAAGAATGTTCCTCATGAGCTCCTCAACAAGACCTACATCTCTGACTACAAGACACTTATAAGCCTCAACCGTTCAAACAGAGGAGTCACTTATTTCAATGACGGAATGCTGATCAGAAAGTGGGCGGCAAGCAATGCAGCCGATGCCGCAGAGTTGAAAGACATAGCTGATTCGGACGCCACAGAAATATACATTGATACAGAAAGCAAAGGAAGCCTTGTCTTCCAAGGCTTCCTTCTATACGTTTTCGCAGTAATGTTATTGCTCTAAAGAGCAGGTTACTTAGCGTACTCAAACTTTGTAATTCCGTTGATTGGGGCTGTGATGACGTTGTTTACCACGTAAGAATAGCCCTTGTCATCAGGAACTGAAACGAATACACAAAGCTTGAGATCCTCCATCTTCCAAGCTACAGAATGCGGATAATCGTCTGTGAGGTTCCAAGTGAACATCATCTCTCCAGTCTTTCCGGCATCGATATTACCAAGCTTCAGACCTGCATAAGACGATCCAGACTTAGAGTCTGCTATTCTGATACAGTCATTAAATATATGATACCAGCTGTTCTCCTCACCTGCAGGAGCACCTGTCTGCTGTCCCTGGATATTATCCTCAAGAAGCCAAGCACCAACGCGATACTGGCCAGCTTCTGCTGCTTTCACACATACCTTGAAGGTTATAGTACCGTTCTGAGAAACTGAATTAACAGCAATACCGACCTTGGCATCCGTTGCCTCATATCTATCTTCAATTACGCTCGATACTGTATTATAATCGACATTTGTTGTAATCATTGCCCAATCCAAACAAATTGTAGGGAAGTTATCTACCCCGTAGAATGGGCCTCTGAAATAGGCAGGATCGTTTGAGCTGAATGTATGAGCCTCTGTCTTAACCACATATGGAGCAAGTTCATGCTCATCAAAGAACTTGTGGAGCGAAGCTGTAGCATTAGGGCAGAACTGACACTCCTGACCTGTGAACTTAGTCAGCAACACTCTTCTTACAAATGATGTGTTTGAAGGCTGCGGATCCTCAGGAGTCTCAGGAACCAGAGTATTGACCACTGTGACTTCAACCGTATTAGAGTTGTAAGTCTGATAGTTGGCCCAGAAAGAATATGTTCCTACAGTCTCAGAAGCAAAGATGAAATCAGCTCCAAGGTCAACAACCTTGTTGTCTCCATCAAAGATGATGACTCCGTCAGAAATTTCCTTGCCGTCAAACTTTACAGTCAGCTTTGCCTGATCTACGCCAGCCTGGATAATAAGATTGTCAACTTCAAGAGTAAGCTCACCCTGGGCTGTTGAGCCGCCAGGATTGATATCATCTGGTCCATCCTGACTTCCAGTGCTGTTTCCTCCGCAAGATGCGAAGAGCATCACTGCTGCAGACAGCAGTGATGCAAATCTAAAAATAGTCTTCATTATCTGTTATATTTCTGATCCAAATATGACTTGATTGATGAATTAAGCATATCTTCAGTAAGAATATACATTTCCTTCTGCTCGAAGCTTGGAACATTGATATTCTTGATTGGAGTCATAGACTTGACCACAACTGGAACTGCAGGTTCACCGATAACGTGTGGCTTAATAGCCGCGGCCTCTCTTGCTACGCTTGTCTCAGCAGCTGTTGTCGACTTCCAACCTCTTGTGAATGTGATCTCTGAAACAACTGGTCTCAACATCTGAGCGTCGCCTTCGCCCCATCCGCCGATAGCGTTAGGATAGTGCTCATAAAGCTTAGCATCAGCTGCATCATGGACAGGAGCCATTACTGACTTGATGATGAACTTGTCGTCATTTACGATCTCCACTGGGAACTGAGCCGGCATAATCACCTCACCCTCTGCCTCCTCGCGGCTGCTCAACACGGCAGACTTGTATCCATGGTTCTGCTCTGGGTTGTATGCTGCCATGAAGAATGGGATATCCTGCCAGTTTGCCATAGGTGGTGTTGCCCACTGGTCGAATGGAAGGGTCACATTTCCGTTTGCATCAATCTCAAGATACCACTTAGGACCGAAGTCATAGAAGATCTGAGCATTGTCGATACAGCTGTACTGAGTGTGTACGAAGAGCTCGAACGGAGTTGCCAACTCAAGACGGCTTGTTGAAGGATAGATAGGATCCTCATCGAACCATCCAAGGCAAAGAACTCTGTTTCTGTACTTCAATCTATAGTTGTTGAAGAGCTCAGCCTCACGCTTGTAGTCATCATAAAGAGCATCTGTAGCTGCCTTGTCATAGCCGTAGCCGCTATAGAAGTCATATACATCCTGAGTAAGGGCTGGAGTCGGGATCTGGTTCACGATCTCGATGTTCGCAGTCTTCTTGAGCTTATACTCCTGGATATTGTTATTCTTGTCGTACTCTCTGATGAGAAGCTGTGCAGTCGCAGTCCACTGACCCTCAAGAGTGTTGAAGAGAGGGCTGTTCACCTGCGGAACCATGTCAAGAAGCTTGGTCTGGCAGTCAGCGACAGCAGGACAAGGCTTACCGGCCTTCTCTGGTGAATAGAGGTCATTCGCTGTCTCCTCGGCGTTGTATCCGAGCACGGCCATACGCACGATCTGACCGTCAGTTGCGTTGATCTGCACCTCGAGACCCTCGTCAGAGTTGATCTTCTCGATCTCCTCCTCGAAGAACATATTCTGGCAGAGGTCAGCATACTTCACATCAGAGTTAGCCTCGAAGAGGAACTCTCTCTTGTAATCAGCAGCATAGTATGCTCTTACAACATCCTTGTTTGGAGCCTTTACATTGAACTTGGCAAAGTACTCATTCTGGTTGTTCTCGACTGGAGTAACCTCGATTACAGGAGTACCCATAACCTTGGATGTTGTCTCGAAAGTCTCATGATAGAACTTCTGCTTAGAACCGCTCTCGTCACCGATGACATTCACGAATACGTGATAGAGGTTGTCTGCATCAAGAGCTACGCTGTTGAAATCTCTTGCCGACACTGTCGCATTGCCCTGGAGTGTAGGGAAATACAAGTGCTGCATACCATAGTACGAAGATACAAGCCACTGGAGCCACTCCTCATGACCAAGGAGAAGGTCATTTACGAGAGTCTTGTATGTTGCATCGCTGCAGATCATATATGAGTATACATATACGTTATCGTCAACGAGGAAACTTATGTTTGCATCAATAGGAGTAACGTCCTCAATGACGATCTCAAAGTTTGTCTCGAGAAGTTCAGGAGCGTCTGTCTGGAAGTAGAGTGCCTGGAAAGCGCCATTCTCACCGAATGAGTTGTCTGCCCAATACTTCTCCTCGCCTGTCTTGAGGATTCCTGTCACAGGGTCGAACTCAAGAGCTGACTTCTGTGTGAATCCGCCTGTCTCGTTGAACCAACCGTTCTCATCCCACATAGGAACATAGTATCCCCAGTCCTTCTCCTCTGATCCATAAGACCATCCCCAACCTGTCTCGTCAAGGTGACCATATCTATACTGACCTGCAGTGAAGAGATATGGCTCTGCTGGAGAGATAGGAAGGTGGAGCATGATAGGCTCACCCATTTCAGGATCGATATAAGTAGAACCATCCGGATTGAGTCTGTTCTCATTGTATGGATGGATGTATACAGTTGTATCCCTTACAGTCTCCTGCCATCCCATACATCCGTGACCGTTCTCCATGAGGCTGACAGCCCATGTTCTTCCCATCTCATACTTGGCCATGAGAACATCGAGAAGAGATCCGAAGTTATAGCGGATAGCATACTTATCTGGCTCATTTCTAACCTCATCCGGAACTGTGACACGGACCTTGAAGCCCATGTACTCAGTATCGACAAGAGTAAGCATCTTATCGAAAGTGTAGTCTGGAGTCTTGACCTCAAGCTCAAGAATCTCTTCATAATACGCGCCGTTGGTCTTGGCTGCGAAATACACCCAGTAAGTCTTGTTTGCATCAAGTCCTGTCAGGGTCAATGTCTTCTCTGCAGGATCCACCTCTGGACCTACAGCAAAGATTACAGCTGGAAGAAGGTCATCAGCCTGCTCTTCTTCAACAACGTAAGCGATCTCATCAATAAGATTTGCATTGATGCCGATCTCGGCAGTTGTCTGTGTCACAGAATTGACCTTCACCTCGAAAGTCGCAACCGGATCTTCCACTACCGGTGGTTCTGGTTCGTTACAGCTGAAGAGTCCGAAAGACACAGCTGCAAGAGCCAAAAGGGATTTAAGGAAATTGCTTTTCATTGATTGATATTAAGTTAATTATGTATATTCTGTCGTTTTTGGAATATCGCGGCAAAGATAAACTTTTTTCCGTGTTTTCCAATAACTATTCATGTAAGCCTAGCTCTTATATCATTATTTACATCTTTTTGCTATCTTTGCAGCGCAAATTCTAAAAGGACGCAAATGGACAATCATTCACTCTTGGCAGTATCGCCTATCGACGGACGTTATTCACGTCAGACAGAACCACTTAGGGAGTATTTCAGCGAGTACGCGCTCATCAAGTACCGCGTTCGCGTAGAAATCGAGTATTTCATCGCTCTATGCCAGATTCCTCTTCCTCAGCTCGCAGATTTCGACTCTTCGAAATTCGAGGCTCTCAGAGACATCTACAGAAACATGACTCCAGAGGATGCAGCCAAGGTGAAGGAAATCGAAAAGGTTACAAACCATGACGTTAAGGCTGTAGAGTATTTCATCAAGGACCGCTTCAAGGAGATGGACATCATGAAGTGGGGCGAGTTCGTTCATTTCGGTCTGACATCGCAGGACATCAACAACACTTCGGTTCCTCTTTCATTCAGGGAAGCGATCGAAGAGAGCTTCATGCCTCTTCTCAAGGAGGTCCTCGGACTCATCAAGGGCATGGCGGAAGACTGGGCAGAGATCCCTATGCTTGCAAAGACCCACGGCCAGCCAGCTTCCCCTACACGCGTAGGCAAAGAGTTCAACGTATTCGTAGTTCGTCTTGAGGAGCAGATCCGTCAGTTCGAACTGCTCACCTACCCGGCAAAGTTCGGAGGTGCTACAGGCAATATGAATGCCCACAAGGTTGCATATCCTGCAGTTGACTGGATTCAGTTCGGAAACGACTTCGTAGCATCCCTCGGACTGAAGAGATCGTTCCCGACAACACAAATAGAGCACTACGACAACCTCGCGTCACTGTTCGACTGCCTCAGAAGAATCAACACCATCCTCATCGACTTCGCACGCGACATCTGGACATATATTTCAATGGAGTATTTCCGCCAGAAGGTAAAGGCAGGAGAGGTGGGCTCGTCAGCAATGCCGCACAAAGTCAATCCGATCGACTTTGAAAACGCAGAGGGCAACTTCGGAGTGGCAAACGCACTCTACACACATCTTTCGATGAAGCTTCCTATCTCACGTCTGCAGCGCGACCTCACAGACTCGACAGTTCTGAGAAACATCGGAATGCCGCTTGCACACTCGATGATCTCATTGAATTCATTGAAGAAGGGTCTTGGCAAGCTCATCCTCAACGAGGACGCTCTCCGCGCTGACCTTGAGAGGAACTGGGCTGTCGTTGCAGAGGCCATCCAGACCATCCTCCGCAGAGAGAACTACCCTAACCCTTACGAGACGCTGAAGGCGTTGACACGTACAGGAGCAGGCATCAATCACGAGGTGATCGCCGAGTTCATCGAGACTCTTGAGGTTTCCGAATCGGTAAAGGAGGAGCTCAGAGTCATCACTCCTTGGAGCTATACAGGATTTTAATATTCCGGCCCTACCCGGAAAAAAAAGATAGAAACAACGACGTTGTTTCTATCTTTTTTCTATCACATACACATCTTCATCCTTTTCAGAGAAGCGGTACTGTTCCCTGGCGAACTTTTCCAATGTGTCTATGTCAGTGACACGCTGGTCTATGCTGCCGTCCATCTCCTTGATCTGACGCTGATACTCTTCGATCTGAGCCTCCTGGCGTTTTATTTCCTGCTTGGCCCTGATCCAGTGGAAGATCGTGTTACCGCTACCGAACATCCACGAGAAGACGAAAACCACAAGCACGACTGTCACAAACCATACGAACCTACGACGTTCACCTGTATAGGCGCTTTTTATCTTATTCCAGATTTCCATTTCCTTATTCATTTCTCGACAAATTTAACTAATTTTGGCTGACTTTAAACAATATACCCATGCATTATTTCAAGAAAAAGACAATGAGAGGTTCTTACGACCTCTTCTCGACTTACAACCACTTCGTTCCCGGAATCTCTGACCTGATCTGGATCATGGTTCTTTTCCTTGTCGGAATGTTCCTCGGAGGCCTGGTAACGGTAGCCCTCACATTCGCAATGTCCACATCATTTGCCACAACATACGGAATGGTAATAGTATATCCTCTTCAGTTCATTCCTGCAATGCTCTATGCATCTGCCATGAGCCGTAGAAACGAAGGCTTTGAAAAGGGCTATGCGATCGACAGCAATAATTTCGGAGGCAGAAAAGGCTGGAACATGGCATTGATAGTCAGCGCTATGGCCCTGGCGGGCGCATTTGTGATCGAGCCTATCAGCATGCTGCTTCCTGAGATGTCCGAAACCATGAAGGCAGCAATGGAAATGATGCTTGACGGCCCGGTATGGATCGTTCTGATCTCTGTTTCCGTGTTCGCTCCATTCTTTGAAGAGTGGCTCTGCAGAGGAATCATTCTGCGTGGCCTGCTGACAAAGGTAAAGCCTGCATGGGCAATTGTGATTTCTGCCCTTATATTCGGACTCATCCATGGAAACCTCTGGCAGGCGATCCCTGCATTCATCATCGGAGTTATCCTCGGATATGTATACTATAAGACAGGATCATTGAAGCTGACCATGCTGATGCACTGCGTCAACAACACCTTGTCCGTCATCGTCAGCAGAATCCCTGCCTTTGAGGACGTAGAATTCTTCGCAGAGGTAATGAGTCCTTGGGCTTATGTCACCGTGATCGTCGCGTTCGCAGTCGTCCTTGCCAGCGGTCTGGTGATCATGAAATCCATCCCGCTGAAGGAAGGCAACCTCGGCGGCTGCGACACTATCCCAAACGAATTCTAACCCTGACACACAAAGTATTACATATCAACAATTTACAGAAACAGCGTGCTCCCCTTTGGCGGCACGCTGTTTCTGTAAATACCTGTAAATCAATCATTAAAGCGCCAGGCGATTGATCATCTCTTCGGCCTGCTTCAAGGTGTCAAGTTTTCCGACATCCAGGAAGTTCAGGTTTTCCGCCACGACTCCATAGATAGGCATCCTCTTGGCTGCCCAAAGGTAGAAACTCATGACCGGGAACCTGACTCCGGCTTCCGGATCAACAGCCAGTCCCCTCTCGGCGACATATTCGTCCATCAGGCCGAAGACCTTGTCGGACATTATGTGAATTCCTGAAAATCCATAGGCAAGACAATCCTCAACCTTCAGTGCGGGATCTGTCAGGCTATAGTCTCCCGTATCTGTGTTATGCCATCCGACCAGCTTCATCGTGCCCGGCTCAAACAGCAGGAATCTCTTTGTCGGTCTGTCGCTTACCATCAATGTGGCTAGAGCATCCTCTGCCACCTGAGCTTCGAGCCAGTTCAGGTCAGCGTCTGACATGATGTCTACATTGTGGATCAGGAAATGTCCGCATCCCTCAAGATACTTGCGGGCATGCAGAACGGCTCCACCTGTCTCCAGCAGCAGTTTCCTCTCGTCACTGATCTGCACAAGCAGCATTCCCGGTTCCTTGCACGAAGGGTCTGTGCAGATCCAGTCCTGCTCCGACACCCATCCCTCGATAGTGTCTGCGAAATGATGGACATTGACCACGACCTCGTCAATCCCGAATGTCATGAGTCTTCTTGTGACATGTTCTATGAGAGGTTTGCCGCACAATGGCGCCATCGCCTTTGGCAGTGTATCGGTTATCGGCTTCAGACGGGTACCGAGACCCGCTGCGAAGATCATTGTTTTCATATTTTCTGACTTTATATGTTATAACAATACTCAATCAGCAGCTATCATGCTGATTATCAGAGAGTTGACAGGTAACGCCTGCGTCAAATGGCAGCAGGCATCACCCTCTAAACCACTGATACATAGTGATTTAAGTGCTGCTCGCGGTGGATGAGGCGGACGCGGATGCCCGGGTATTTCTGTGCCAGATGGTGGGCCATGTGCTCGGCACAGTATACTGAGCGGTGCTGGCCACCTGTGCAGCCGAAGCTGATCATCAGGCTTGTGAATCCCCGCTTCATATATGTCTCCACATGCGGGTCCACCACTCCGTAGGCATGTTCAAGGAAGCTGAATATCTCACCGTCATCCTCAAGGAAGCGAATCACCGGCTCGTCACGTCCTGTCAGTTTCTTATATGGCTCATATCGGCCCGGATTATGGATCGACCTGCAGTCGAACACATATCCTCCACCGTTACCGGTCGGATCATAAGGCACACCCTTCTTGAACGAGAAGCTGTACACCTTGACTTCAAGGACACCATCTGACCGGACTTGCTCGAAACGAGGAAGAGCACACATCCGGTCGAGGACGCTTACCATATATGGATATCTTGCAGAGAATCCTTCAATCATGCCCTTGAGTTCAGATATTGCAGCCGGTATGCTTGTGACGAAATTGGCCTTCTGCTCCACAAGTCCCCTGAAACCGTATGCACCAAGCACCTGAAGCAGGCGGAAAAGGATAAAAAGATTGAGTCTTTCCACAAAGATGTCGCGCACTACGGGGCGATATTCCGCCAAAGCAGCCAGATAGCTGTCGAGCATCCTCTGCCTTACCGACTCCTGATACCCTGCCCTGGCATGCCATACGAAAGATGCCACATCATAATATACAGGTCCACGTCTTCCTCCCTGGAAGTCAACGAAATACGGTTCTCCATCACATATCATGACATTCCTTGCATTCAGATCCCTATAAAGGAAGGTGTCGGTATCCTCCTCCAGCAGATCATCGGCAAACTTCTCAAAGTCATCCTGCAGGGCCACCTCATCAAACTCCAGTCCTGACGGTTTCAGGAAGCAGTATTTGAAATAGTTGAGATCGAACATTACCATGCGTCTGTCGAATGACGGCTGGGGATAGCAGACTGAAAAGTCCAGCCCTTCCGCTCCTTCGTACTGTATCTTTGGAAGCATGGACATGGTCCTGCAGAGCAGCTCCTCGACCTTATCAAGTCCCTCGCCTGTCTTGCGGGCTCCGGTCAGGATGTCGAAAAGCACCGCTTCACCAAGATCTTCCTGGATATACGCCATCCTGTCATCCGAAACCGCATAGACCTCAGGGACATTGATGCCCTTGGCACGGAAATGTCCCGCTATGGCAATGAAGGCCTCATTTTCACGGATGTCTGTGCCGACAACTCCGATGCACGAATGTCCACCTCCGCTGAGGCGGTAATATTTCCTGTTGCTGGCCGATCCGGTCAGAGGGACACAGGAGTCAGGGGCACAGGAGTAATATCCGGTGTAAAGTCTGGATAAATCGTTCATATTGACATAGCGTAATTTATTTGCGAAATTACGAAATTGTCAGAGAAAAAAGATTAAATTTGTTGGATTTAAATTCAATCAGACATGCTTAATATCGCATATTGTTCAGACAAGTACCAGTACACAATGGGAAAGTCATTCTATGACAACGGCATGAAGGACAAGCACGCCGTGTTCAACCTGTTCTACAGAAAGGCACCGGAAAACAACAACTGGGCTGTTGTCAGCGGCGTCGATGAGGTGCTGGAAATGATCGGCAACCTCGGAAACATGGACCCGGAATTCTTCGAGAAGTTTCTTCCCGGCGAGGAATACAAGGAATATCGAGGATATCTTTCCTCAATGAAATTCACCGGAAACATCTATGCGATGAGGGAGGGAGAGATCGTGTTCCCGAACCAGCCTATCATCATAGTGGAAGGTCCGCTGATCGAAGCGCAGGTGCTTGAGACCCCTATGCTCTGCATCATGAACCACCAGATGGCGGTAGCGACAAAGGCTTCGCGAGTATGCCGCGCGACAAACCGTCCTGTAAGCGAGTTCGGCTCACGAAGGGCCCATGGACCATGGGCAGCGATGTACGGTGCCAAGGCCGCCATCATCGCAGGCTGCGCCTCAACGTCCAACATCCTCACAGGAACAATGTCCGGCTACGGTTCCACAGGAACAATGGCCCACAGTTATGTGACCTCGTTCGGCTGCAGCGTTGCCGGAGAATACAATGCATTCGACACATATATCAAGACACATAAGGGAGAGTCTCTCGTCATGCTCATCGACACTTACGACACTCTCAAATGCGGCATCCTCAATGCCATCAAGGCATTCAAGGACAACGGCATCGACGACTCTTACGAAGGCGGATACGGAGTAAGGCTCGACAGTGGCGACCTCGCATACCTGTCAGCGGAATGCCGAAGCATCCTTGACACAAACGGTCTGAAAGGCTGCAAGATATTCGCGACAAACTCCCTTGACGAATACCTTATCACAGACCTGGAGCGCCAGGGAGCATGCATCGACTGCTACGGAGTGGGTGACGCGATCGCGACCAGCAAGGCAAACCCATGCTTCGGAAATGTATATAAGCTTGTGGAAATTGACGGTCAGGCCGTCCTCAAGCGTTCCGAAGACAAGATCAAGCTGATCAACCCAGGATTCCAGATCACATACAGAATCATGGTGAACGACCCTTCAAAGGGCGAAATCTTCAAGGTGGATGTGACATGTCTCCGCGGAGACGAGCTCAGCCGCAAGATCGAGAACGGCGAGGAGTTCACAGTATGCGACGAATTCGACCGCTACAAGTCCAAGACATTCGAGGCCGGAAACTACCAGGCATTCACACTCCAGAAGAAGGTCATCGAGAACGGAGTGAACATCGCTCCGACATACACCCTTGCAGAAAAGAAGGCATTCTGCCACGACGCACTCATGCACTTCAGCCCGAGCGAGCGCCGTCTGATCAACCCACACTACTACAAGGTGGACATCTCAGACGACCTCTACAACCTCAAGATGAGCATCATCAACAGACTCGTAAAGGAAATTAAAGATTTCAAGCTATGAGAAACAACGCACTCGTAGTCGTGGACATGCTCTACGACTTCATAGACGGAAGCCTGGCATGTCAGAATGCTGCTCAGGCTGTCGCAGAAACCCTGAAGTTCATCGACGCCCAGACCAGGTGTCAGGGAGGTGAGGACCACGAAATCCTCGACACATTCCCTATCCTGTTCATCCGCGACCACCATCCTGCCGACCATTCATCCTTCAAGGAGCAGGGAGGCATATGGCCGTCTCACTGCGTTGCAGGCACACGCGGCGGAGACATCCATGAGGATCTGCAGCCTTACGCCTGCGAAGAGCTGACATTTGACAAGGGATGCGACAAGGCCAAGGAGCAATACTCCGGATTTGAGGGCGAGAACGAAGCGGGACAGTCTCTCGGAGAGATACTCGAACTCCTCGACACAGAAGAGGTATATGTGTGCGGAATCGCAACAGAATACTGCGTAAGGAACACTTGCGAGGACCTTCTCAAGGCCGGTTTCAAAGTACGTCTGCTCAAGGAATGCCTCGCTTATGTTGACCACGCGGACCATCTCAAGGCTCTCGAGGAAATGGCGGCAAAAGGCGTAACTATTGAATAATCAATAATTATTCGTACCTTTGCCGTCTTGTTATGAGGAAAACTGTGAGCAAAATATGGATTCCAGCCCTGCTGGTGATGGCTGCCGCACTGCAGTCATTCGGCATTGACGCAGGCAGAGCCGTCGGTCTGAGAAGACTGGCGGATTCGCTCGCACTTACCAGACAGAGCGACTCATCCTTCCTCACAGAAGACATCTCAGACACATCCACAGCTGCAATTCCAGACTCATTGCATGCAGACTCCCTGTGCGTTGACTCTGTCGCCGTGGACTCAGTCAAGGTGGACACTCTGATCCTTTCGGCAAGGGACACCATCAAGGTGCCGGACTCGCTGAGGGAGACAGATCCATTCTTCTTCAAGTACTACATCGCAGTCAAGGACTCGACGACCAGAAGACAGGTTCGTGACTCTCTCCTCATGGCAGGAGACACCATCGAGGTGCTCAAGCTTGACTCCTTATATATAAAGGACTCCACTGAGGTGGCCAAGGCCAAGCATGACGCATGGTATGCCTCCCTCTCAAGAATGGAGCGCAAGAAGTACGATGCCGAGCAGGCTCTTCCGGGACTCATCGCCGAGGCGAACCGCAAGATGGCCAGAAAGGACAGCATCAAGAACCGCCGAGACAGCATCATCCAGGCGACACCTAGAATTCTTGAAACATTCGCATTCCCGGACTCGCTGCATTACAAGAGGATCGTGACATGGACCCATGACAGGGACTTCCATGAGATTGTAGGCCTCAGAGACCAGTCTACCGACTCGTCATTCAACTACAACTTCCACGACTACAATTTCTACAGGGACGACCTCAACGCCTCATGGCTCGGAGTGATCGGATCGCCTGTGCAGCTGTACGACTACTTCAAGAGAGAGGAAGACAACAACGAGATCTATTACAGTCCGTACCAGATCTACTCATATACTCCAGAGACACTTCCTCAGTTCAACACAAAGACTCCATACACAGAACTCTGCTATTGGGGTACACTCTTCGCCAACAGGGAGAAGGAGGAGTCGAATGTCAAGGTGCTCACCACACAGAACATCACTCCGGAGCTCAACATCACCATGCAGTATACCCGCAACGGCAGTAAGGGTATGCTCAGAAATGAAGATGTGAACAACAGGAATGCCTTCATCGGAACCAACTACACAGGAAAGAGATACCTGATGCATGCCGGCTTCATCTACAACAGCATCTCAAGAGGCGAGAACGGAGGAGTGGTCGACGAGGCATGGATCCGAGATACGCTCGTAGATGCACGAGAGATTGAAGTACACCTGAACGAAGCAAGGTCAAGCCTCAAGAAAAACACAGTCTTCCTTGACCAGACATACAGAATACCTTTCACCTTCCTTGACAAGGAAGTCCGCGCCCAGAAGAAAGCGGACAAGAAATATGCTGCCATGAAAGACAGCATCATGACATATGGAGACTCCATCGCCATCGCACAGTTCACAGCAGCAGACGAACTCAAGCAGAGACAGATGGAGCAGAAGGAAGAAGGCATAGACTCCATCAAGACCGACATCACCACAGCATTCATCGGTCACAGCAGCGAATACTCCGTAGTAAGGAAGTCATACAACGACAATCTGTCCACTTCGGACGAATACGGAAGGGAGTTCTTTGACAACAGATTCTATCTCAACCCGACCACAAGCCACGACTCCCTCAGGGTTATGCGCCTTGAAAACAAGGTGTTCATGAGACTTCAGCCATGGAAGAACGACGGCATCATATCGAAGCTGGATGTGGGTCTGGGCGACAAGCTGCTGAACTACTTCTCATTCGATCAGGATGCATACCTGACCGGCGGATCCAACAAGGTATTCAACTCCGTATACCTCTATGCAGGAGCCCAGGGTCAGTATGACAAGTACCTGCATTGGGATGCCAAGGGACAATACACATTCCTCGGACACGAAATCAATGATTTCGGCATCGAGGCCAATGTGACATTCAACGCATATCCGTTCAGAAGGCACAGGACAAGCCCTCTGACACTCAACGCTCACTTCGAGACCACCCTCAAGGAGCCAGACTACTACCAGCAGCACATGCTGACCAACCACTACAGGTGGGACAATGACTTCGGAAAGATCTCCTCAACCAGACTTGAGGCTTCGGTATCTGTCCCAATGTGGAAGCTGTACGGTTCATTCTCATATGGACTTCTCAGCAACAACATATATTACGACACCCGCGGAGTAGCCCAGCAGAACGGCTCGGCAATGAGCGTGATCTCGGCAAACCTCCACAAGGATTTCAAGATCTGGAAGTTCCACCTCGAAAACAGGGCTACGCTCCAGTTCTCGTCAAACGAGGAAGTGATGCCTCTGCCGCTTCTTGCACTCAACCTGAGATACTACTTCCAGTTCGATGTCGTCAAGAACGTCATGAAAATGCAGATCGGTGCAAACGGTCTATTCACGACCAAATGGTATGCTCCTGCATATAACCCTGTAGTGGGAGTATTCCATAATCAGACAGAAAGAGAATACGGAAATTGTCCGTACATAGACGCATTTGTCAATATACAGTGGAAGAGAGTGAGTCTCTTCGTGAAAGCTATAAACGTCAACATGGGATGGCCTTGCAAGGATACCGACTACTTCACCGCTGCGGGATACATCGCGCCGCAGAGAGCGATCAAGTTCGGAATCAAGTGGCCTTTCTGGGTGTTGTCAGGTAAAAATGGATCATCAAGCGCATCCAGGACTGGAGCCGCGGGAAGCGGCAGGAGTCCCGGAAGCAGTTCGCCAAGCGGCATGAATGCCGGCGGACGCCAAGGCGCTTTAAACAGAAGATAATGGTATTTACAGAAAAAAGAATCAGAAGAACCAGAAATCTCCTTATCACATTGCTGATCATCTGTCTCACGCCTTTGTGCGAAAGCGGAAGACCATTGAATGGAGCTGACAGTACAAACTGGTTCTCAGGAAAGGAATTGATCTGCGCCATCGACCTCGGCGACGACATGCGAGGCGCGCACGGCCTGGAGACAGGCTTTAGTTACGAACTCGTAAAAAGGTTCGCGAAAGACAACAACTGCACTATCAGGATCATCGCATCAGCGAAGAAGGGAGACAACTACATGGATTCCCTCGAGAACGGAAGCATTGACCTGCTGATCACGCATCTTGAAGAGGCAGACACAGATCTGAACATGTCACATGCATTCAATGACTGCTCGGCATGGCTCACATCAAGTTCGGATCTCAGCAGCATGAGACAGATCAACAGCTGGCTCAGCTACTTCTCATCAACAGACGAATACAAAAGACTCGAGGAAGAATTTTTCCTTGGCCGCACGGCTAACCCTATCAAAAGGGCCGAAAAAGGCATAAAGACCAGGACAATCAGTCCGTACGACGGGCTCATCAGAAAGTATGCAGCCGAACTCGGATGGGACTGGAGGATGCTGGCGGCTGTCGTTTACCAGGAGTCCAAGTTCTCGATCAACTCACAGTCACACCGTGGAGCACAAGGTCTGATGCAGGTAATGCCACAGACCGGCCGCAAATACGGAGTAGAGGACCTCGTCAATCCGGAAAACAACCTCATTGCAGGTACATCACACCTGAAGAGACTGCAGAAGATGCTTTCAGGTAAGGGAATCCCACAGGATGAACTCATCAAGTTCACACTTGCATCATACAATGCCGGTGAAGGACGCATCATGGACTGCCGCAGCCTCGCAGCGTCCCAGGGTCTTGACAACGGCGTATGGGAAAACATAGTGAAAGTCATTCCGATGATGAGGGAAGACTCCATTCTGGAAGACGAATCAGTAAAGCTTGGCAAGTTCCAGGGACATGAGACCATAGCATATGTAGACAACATCATGGAGATCTACAATGCCATCTGTGCGATCTGTCCGGTATAGGGAACTATCTGACCCTTACGGTCTGCGCAGGATCCACCTTTGAAATGAAGAGAGAAGGGATCATCAGCAGAAGCATGATGACCACGAAGGCAGCCGCATCTGCGGCTAGGATCGCTGCAAAATCCAAATGAACAGGTACATATGACACAAAGTAATTCTCAGGATTCAACCTGAGAAGATGTGTCGTACCCTGCAGCAGGCAGAAGAGTATTCCCGCAGCATTACCTATGGCCATACCCTTGATGACGAGCACTGCAGAACTTGACAGAAAGACCTTCGATATCGACATGTCCGTCATACCGAGAGACTTGAGCAGACCTATTGTGGATATATTCTCGAAGAGCATGATGAGAAGGCCCGAGATCATATTGAAGCCTGCAACTATCGTCATCAGCACTAGAATGAAGAAGACATTGAAATCAATGAGGGAGAGCCAGCTGAAAAGCTGGGGATATCTCGAAATTGCCGAAGTCGCTATGAGTGTGTCATCCTCCTCCTGCTCATACGAATTCATTATGAAGCCGATCTCCGAAGCTGCCTGCTTCATTCCCTTTTCGGTCTTGTATCCGTCTGCAAGGATGACTTCCATCATTGATGCCTGGTCTGCGGCCCATGCATTCAGTCTGCGCATGTCATCGATATCGGCATAGACCAGAAACTTTCCATCCGGATCGACACCGGACTGATAGATGTCGGCTATGACGAACTGACGTACCTTCATCTTCTCACCGACGAAATATGTAAGCATACGGTCTCCGACAGCATACCCAGCCTTTTCAGCAAAGGATTCAGGGACCGACACTGCCAGTGACACAGAATCAGGAGCGTTCCTGACGCCGTCTGGCACACCTTTCACCACCACACCGTATATATCCTCATTGCGTTTGACGATTCCCGCCCTATAGACGACAGGGACGATCTCTTCCGTGCAAGGAAGTTCCTCCAGCATGGAAAGATAGGAAGGGGCGCACCCTACCGGTGTCGTCTCTTCCATATAATTCATATCCGGACGGGTAAGCTGAACATCTCCTGCAAAGGAAGATATTCCGTCACGGATCTCGTGTCTGAAGCCTGATGACACAGACACGGCAATGATCATCACAAGGAAACTGACCGCGACGCATACGGTCACGATCTTCCCCTTGAAACGGAGCCTGCTTCCTATGAAGAGAGATGCATCCATCCTACCTGCCCAACATATCAAGTCTGCCCTGAGCCTGGAGCCTGTCACTATCGGTGCCGTGCTCTGCCAACATCTGCAGATATTTCTTCTCCATCTTCACATTACCCATCCTTCTTGCAGCAAGAGCACTGTTCTTGATGGCAGTGTAATCACCTGGCTGCTTCTTCAGAACCTTGCCGTACCACTTGACAGCAGTCTTGAAGTCCTTTCTGACCAGCATATGGTATGAACCTATGTTGTTCATGAAGCCGGTATTGTCCGGATTGTGGCCGAGCATGGTCTCGGAAAGTTTCCTGAAGGCCTCATAAGATGCAGGAGTGCCCAAGGTATAGAAACTGTAGCAATAGTCCTGAATGGCATCAGCGAAGAACGCAGGGTCAGCCACCTCTCCTCCGTATGTCCACTTTTCCTTGCCGGCATAGAAATCATTGACAAGGGATAACAGGTTTGCCATCGCCATATCAGGGCTTTCCCTTTCATATGAGATGTAGGCATTCGATTTCATGAAACGGAAGTCCAGACGCTCCGGATACATCGATATCGCCCTGTCAACCGAGGCAATGGCCTCCCTGAAGCACTCGTCATCGTAACGGAGCACCTCGTAATAAAAGACATCTGCTCCCGTACTGTCCTTCAATGAAAGCACCGGATCCATGCCCAGATACTTCTTCTCTGACCTGGTCACAATCTCTGATCCCTGGGCCTTTGCCAACCAGAAATGGAACCTGGCGGTAAGCATCACCGGATTGTCCTGCTCTGCCTTGGCCCAATTGTCAAGAAGGGTCTCAACGCCGACTCCGGCCAGACCTACCTTCTCTACGAGAATATTATATTTACGCTCATAATCCTGCGCTGACACCAACGACGGGAGCGCGGCAAGCAATGCTATGGCAAGAGCCACAAACCTCTTCTTCATACTGTCTATCTGATATCCATTCTTATTCTTCTGCTCTGGGGGTGAAGGCTGTTGCACCTGTTGCCCAGATTCTTAACAAAGCCAAGCGGGTGGCCCTTATATCTGACTGTAAGGTATCCAAGAGGGGCACCCGGGAAAGTAACCGCATCACGATGCAGATAAGCCAATGCCGTATCCCTGTCGACATCGACCGCCGGATAGGCTTCCGGTGACAGCATGATCGACAATGCCAGATCTGCATCCGGAACGAAATTCTTTCCCTTTACGGTTCCGAGGGCACATCCTGCCGCGATCACATGCAGAGCCTGCTCCAATGCAGACACATCTGACGCCAGATTCTCCGGAACAACAGTCACGGTCTCGCCCTTCTGTCTGAAAGCTACCCTCTTCGTGACGAGTGCGTCAAGTCCCTTAGGCAGAGGCTGCTCCTTCGCGCCACGCGCAGGGCGCGATGGGCGCATACGCACCTGCCCATCCTGACCGAAACCTGTCTTGAGCAGGGCCGAACAATACTGTCCCTCTCCTACAACATGACCGGGGACAAGGCTGTAGCCGACCTCGGTCCTCAGGACTCCCGGCAGACCGCCGAGCACATCCTCCTTATACAGGCATTCTCCGCCCAGTTCCTCAGCTGCCCAAAGTACATTCAGGTCATTCTCATACCTGTTGAATGTGCATGTCGAATACATGAAAACCCCTCCCGGCACAAGGGACGGCCACACATCGGCGAGAATCCTCCTCTGGCGAGCCTGACACAGCGCGACATTGTCCTCCGACCACTGTCTGACGGCTTCCTCATCCTTGCGGAACATTCCTTCGCCGGAACATGGCACATCAGCAAGAATGATGTCGAAATACCCTGGCAGAGCAGAAAATGCGCTTGGATCATCCGATGTCACGACCACATTCGGGTCTCCCCATATGGCCACATTGGCCGCCAGGACACCTGCCCTGGCCTTCATCACCTCATTGGACACAAGGATAAAGTCATCACCCACAGCCTCACGAAGCGACGCCGCAAGATCAGTAGTCTTGCCTCCCGGCGCCGCGCAGAGGTCAAGCACCCTCAACGGTCTGCCCTCGGGCCTCCTCACCTGCTCCAACGCCTTTCGGAACGCATGTCCGACAAACATCGACGACGAATCCTGCACATAATATGCTCCCGCATGGAAAAGAGGGTCCAATGTAAATACCGGCCTCTGTGGAAGTATCCTTCCATGGCGTGCCCACAGCACATGTTCTCCCTCCACCTCCGATGACGGCTTGAAGGGATTCAGACGCACAGACACCGATGCAGGTGCATCAAATGCAGAAAAAGCGACAAGCGCGTTGTCGCGCCCTATCGCCTCTTCCATGTATTTTCTGAATGTTTCTCCTATGATCATTTACCGAACATTGACGGGTCCACTCCTTCCGGCATTCTGCCTTCAGACATAGCCACGAGCGCATCGACAACCTTGTCAAGAGCATCCTTGATCTTGCCTCCGAGGATCGTCTTCATCATGAAATTCAGTTCCGCATCCACCACAATCTGGAAATCCGTCTTGTACGGATCGGACGCCGCATCGAAATGCAGGGTAAGGCCGAACTTGAACGGTGCTCCGTCGTCCGCATACTCGATCTTCGAATACGGAACCCTTGACACCACCTTGACACCGATGTTGAATCCCTGCACCTGCGCATGGATCCAATCGTAGTCAGCTTCGACGCCTTCCTTCTTGTCCTCCGGAAGAAGGGTTACGAAGTTGCGCATGTCCGTGAACAGCATGAACAACTCATACGGAGCCTTGGACACGACCGCCCTCTTGCTCTTTATCTCCACTGCCATGCCTTACTCTTCCTTTCCCCAAGTCGATGGAGAGAATCTCCACTCCTTGAGCACTTCCTTGTCACTCTGCTTTACATAGCCGATCTCCGATGCAACCTCGATGAGGGTGTCATAATTAGAGAGGGTTGTAAGCTCGACATTAGCATCCTCGAACGCCTTGCGTGCCTGGTTGAAGTTGTACGAGAAAATCGCAACCATACCCATCACGTCAGCACCTGCATTCACGAGTGCGTTCTTGGCAGCGAGGCTGCTCATACCTGTAGAGATCAGGTCCTCTACGATAACCACCTTTGCGCCCTCCTCAAGAAGACCCTCGATCTGCGAACCTGTACCGTGATCCTTCGGTTTCGGTCTTACATAGCAGAAAGGCTTACCGAGGATGTGGGCCACGAGGTAACCGTGAGCGATTGCGCCGGTTGCCACACCTGCGATAACCTCCACATCAGGATAATTCTTCCTGATGATCTCCGCCATCCATCTGCAGATGTTCTCGCGGATCTCCGGATATGAAAGGACTTTTCTGTTGTCACAATAGATAGGAGACTTCCAGCCTGATGCCCATGTGAAAGGGTTCTCTGGTCTCAACATTACCGCCTTGATGTCCAAAAGGGACTTGGCTACTGCTTTCTCAATTGCTTCCATAGCTGATATTTTATTTTCAAACTTCTTCTGACTATATTTGTCGGCATATTCTGCAAAGTTAAGAAAATATTATAATAAAATTATAGGTGCGATGCATAAAATATACTTCGAAAACCGATGCATCATGATATGTCCTCATGACAGGAAGGCCATGTCGGACCCGAATGCAATTCTATACAATATCGGTACCAATGCCGACATCCACACCCTGATCGGGATGTTCGAGACTTCAGACACCCTCACGAAAATATTCATCCAGACGGACGACGTCGAAGACACCTACAGGAGGATATGCTCGGAGTTCGTGGAGGTAAACGCGGGAGGAGGTCTGGTATCCAACAGGAGAGGCGACTTCCTGCTCATACGCAGAAACGGGTTGTGGGACCTTCCGAAAGGACATCAGGATCCGGGAGAGGACATAGAAGTGACCGCATTGAGGGAAGTTCAGGAGGAGACAGGCATAGACCAGATAGAACTCGGGGACCTCATATGCGTCACCGACCACTGCTACAGAAGAGACGGCAGACTGCACCTGAAGCACACCTGGTGGTATAACATGCTTTATACTGACCCTACCGACCTTACCCCACAGACAGAAGAAGACATATCCAAGGCCGCGTGGGTGGCAAAATCAAGCCTTCCCCCTTACCTTCTCAACACATATCCTTCAATCGTAGAGGTGTTTAGAGAGGCAAAAGTATGATTTTTGCGATGTTTTCACGTTTTTTGAAACAATTATCAGAAAAAATCGTATAATATTATGATTTTTTGCCAATAAATTACATAAAACAGATATGAAACTTTCACAATTCCAGTTTGCACTCCCCGCAGAGAAGATAGCATCAGAGCCACCAAGATGGCGTGACGAGTGCAAGTTGATGGTACTCGACAAGAAGACAGGAGCGGACATCGAGGTGTTCCTTCTTAGGGAGCTCAACCGCGAGCAGAGGCTTTGGGACGTCATTGTTGAGCCTGCCAGAAAGATCAGAATCGGCAACAAGCTGTATTTCGGAGAGGACGAAAGTCTGGTTGCCGAAGTTATCGACAACACAACATCAAGAGGACGCACACTCCGTTTCCTTTATGACGGAAGCTATGAAGACTTCAAGGCTACGCTCTTCGGACTGGGACAGACCCC
>JAEIGA010001154.1_pt1 | contig 40492 bp, 54 predicted proteins | sample 9270691 | NCBI WGS metagenome assembly JAEIGA01 (sample SAMN17057246, study PRJNA624740) | gut metagenome | biome: biome; isolation source: fecal sample | host: Bos grunniens | place: China: Xizang | collected 2019 | reverse complement strand
GTCCACAGCCGCCGGCTCGGTTTCGCACTCGTTGACTTGCCAAGTCAAGCCGCGTCCAAGCATGGCAGCAGCAACCTTTTTGCTTGCGTCGTGCGCGTCGCTCGCGTATACATGCACGCGCACAACATAGTCTTTTTTATTCGTCGCCATCGTCGCCCCCTATTTCCACGCGGTAAGTTGCGAGCAAGTTGTAAAGTAAGTCTTGCAGGCTTGAATATGTGGCGTTAAACTCGTCGGTGTCGGTGTTTATGTCGTCGCATACACGATATAACGAGCGGCTCGCAATTTCGCCCGCCATGTCCCACAAGCCGCCGCTGTCGCTTTCGTCCATGTCGTCCGGTTGATTTATTTCGTATGATTCGAAACAGTCCAGAAAACCGGCGTTTTTGAGAATCGTCCGCAGCGTGTAAACCTTGACGATTTCGTCCGCGAGTTTCTGCGCGTCCATTTCAACCGCGACGTGTGGCGTCGTGATTTTGTCGAGCAATTTCCGAACGCCGTCGTCGTCCAGTTTCAAGCGATTCGCGACTGCGTCCACTTTGTCCTTTAACTCTTGCGGGGCTGCAAAGTCCCACCATGACATGCTTTTTTTATTGTCCATTTTGTCCACCTTTTGCTTTTTCCGCCTTGCGTGCGGCTTTGTTTTCCTTGTGTTGTGCGTATTCTGCGGCGCAGACTTTCGCGGCTTTTTCTGCACCGTCCACCGGCGCGAGAATATCAAAGCACCCTGTGAAATACTCCGGCGCGGTGTGTCTTTCCCATCTGCAACGCAGGCGGGCGGCGTCGTCGTTTCCATGCGCGCACTTTGGCGCGGCTTGTGCTGTGGTTGCGGTTGCAATGACCGCCAAGAATAAAAGCGTTTTTTTCATGATTGACCCCTTTGTTTATTCGTTGCCATATAGAGCGCCTTTTAAGAAAACGCGTTCGTGCGCTTGCGTGGCTTTGTTTTTCTTGTTGTATACCAGAGCGCCGCGCCTGTATGCTGCAATCATGACGGCGCCATCTGGCGTGTCTCCATAGTAAACATTTATGTCTTGCTCGTCGTGCATGCTTTCCTTTTTTGCGGCGCGCATGGCGGCGTCGCGTGTTGCGTAATGTCCGGAAAGATACAGGCGTCCCGTCCCTATTGTGTATATTTTGTCCATCATGTCCCCCTTTTATATTTCCAAGGTGTAGCGTTCGTATGTATAGTCCCCCGCTCCATCGCAAAGCGTTTTATCGTATGTCAACATGTCCCCGTTTTCTTGTTGTAGATACGAGTCCCCGCCGTCGTTATCGAAAGCGCGCTCGCAGGCGTCCGCACTCTCGAAAACGGACGCGCGGGAAATGTCGCGGCACAGCGTCCCCGCGCCATGATTTCCGAATCGCGACCAGTAGAACAAGCGCGTCGTGCCGTCCAGTTGTCCATCGAGAATAATCATAACAAAGCGCCGCTTTTTTTGCATGTTTTCAAGGTAATTTTGCAATCTTGCGACCTTTGTATGCGCAGCGCAAGGCGTGCCGTCTGGCTCTGTGCTGTATAAAATACCTTTTATAGCGTCAAGTATATTTTTATTCATGAAAGCCCCCTTTTATGCTGCGATTGCGTCATGTTTTGCTTTTGCGGCTCTGTATATTTCGCGCAGGCTTTCCAACTCCGCGCGCGGTATTTTGTGGCAACCTATAACAAAGCGGTCTTTTTCGTCGATTTCGCGGAAAGTGAAAGACAAAACTCTTTCGTCTGGTTGAAAGTTTTCGAAATCTTGCAGGCTGTCCGCGTGTCTTGGTGCAAAACTGACGCCGCCCGTCGTTTTTATTTCGTCGTCATATTTACCAGACCACACAAAGACGCGCGAAATGTCCCACTCGTGGCTTTGCGGGTTATATTCTGGCTCAATATATTTACTCTTGAAACGGGCAATAATAGCAGGGACGCCTTGCGCGCGCAACTGCTCAAATTTTTCGCGGCGTTCTGCTTGAATCTCTGACTCTTTGCGGCGTTTTATTTCCCCGCGTTCTGCGCGTTTTTGTGCGAGCGCGCGTTCGTAAGAGTCCATTTTTTCGCGTGCGTCTGCGAAAATGTCCGTTGTATAGCATGCGCGTATATTTTGTAAGTGTTTTAACCAGTCCGCGCGGTCTTTCGTTCTGTATTCATGCCCGTTGACCCAGTCCAGAGATTCGCGCCCTGCTGCGAACATTTTATCACAGATTCTTTTTTGTGTCGCGTTGTCTCCCATGATTTCGCTTGAATCAACAAAAGCGTATCTATAATCTGATGGCATGGCGCGAATCAACTCGTCGATTTGTTTCCCTGTCGTGTGAGAATAGCGTCCCCATGATATAATGACGCGCTTGTTTTTATTGTCGATATTTGCGATGTCTGTCCAGTATGAGCGCGCAACGATAACGTCGTCGTCTGCGTATGAGAAATAGATTTCAAAGTTGCCATTTATACAACGGTCTTTTTTGTATTTCAAGTCGTCGCGTGTTTTCGCGTAGTATGCGTTGTGATATGCGTTTAAGTTATTAGTCATTTTTAGTCCTTTTTGTTTATAGGTTAAACTTTTTACTTGCTCCGAGACCATTATAAAATGTTTTTTTTGCAATGTCAAGCGATTTTATAAAAAATTTTCATAACTTTTATCTCTTTGATTTTACTGTGTTTTTTATTTTGCGTTTTTTGTCAAGTCGTGAGAGCCTTGTTTTCCGCGTGTTATAGTGTTATTTTTTGAAAAGTTGACAAATAACTCTGTGTTGCGCAGATTCTCTGGCTTTGCGCGTTGTGTTATAAAGTTATGCAAAAAATACATGTATAATAAGATAAAAAAAATATGAATAAAAAATCTCTCACATATAATAATAATAATATAATATCATAACTTTTTATTTTTATTTATTTTCTGCGGTTTTCAGTGTTATTTTGATTTTTGTCAACTTTGTTTTTCGCTTTGTAGCCCACAGTGAGAGCCAAAGACAGAGTTATTTTTTTTCATAACACAAAAATCAAAAAATAAAAAAGCCCAGATTTCTGCGGCTCACAGCGAGTTGACAAAAAATGAAAAAATAAGAAAAACGAATCGGTTTTGTGGACTTGCTTTGTATAGGTTATTGTATAGTTATTATATTATATTATTATATTATACTATAAACGCGTGTATTTTGATTATAGCGTGTTTATATGTTGTGTATTTGTTGATTATAGCGCGTGAATAGTAATACAGGCGCGCGCGTTTTATGTTATTATTATATTTATTCAATGAAAAACGGGCGCGTATTCATGCGCCCGCGTATTTGTGTATAATTATTATTATTCGTTAAATGGGTCGTCGTTGTTGCCGCGCGTCAATCGTTCGATGATAACAGACAACGAAAAACAGCAAGCCATCAACGCGCTAAAATTGACAGCAAGAGACAAATCAAAGTAAATGACGCCGTTATAGTCTCCCAGACCACCAACAACAAAGCCAATCGACGCACCAACAAAAGCGGCAGCAATCGCGCGGCGTATTGTTAAAAGTTGCTCTTTGAGTGATATATTCTGATTCATGATAAAGTCCTTTTTGTTTTCGGTTATGACTCGCGCCTTGCTCCTGCGCTCGTCTTGCTATACATTGTATAACATAAAAAATAAAAGTCAAGAATAAAAACAAAATAAAAGGCAAAATTTCAATGTAAATACAAAAATAAAGTTTTGTCAATAAAGCAAAACATAAAGCCACCCCCCCCACCCCCTAAACAAGCCCCACACGCCGCACTACAAAGGGGTATCAAATCAAATCATAGGGGGGGGCGGAGGAGGGCGCTCAACACTCACACATTTCCCAAAAACACCCCTAAAAAACAAAAAAGACGACGAGACGAAAAAATGTCTTGACTTTACTCCTCCGTTATGTTATAATGCCATTGCCGCGGGAGAGTTTGCCTCTATCACACGATACAGCAAACGGGAGGGCGCGGCACAATCACATACACCAAAGAGAGAGCAGAATATGTATAGAAATGATTTCACAGCGGACGGTTTGACGAAAAATTTTACGTTTGACTTTCCGGTTTTTCAAGCAGCGGACGTTGAGGTAATTGTAAATGGCGTTCGTCCAGAGCAACAACCAACGATTACGCCGAATAGCACTCTCACAGGTGGAACAATAAGTTTTTCCGTTGCGCCATCACAAGGGTCTGTAATCAGCGCCATACGCTTGACGAAAATTACTCGCCCGATGGACTATGACCCAGCGCAATGCGTCGACATCGAGCAACTAAATGCAGATTTGTCCTTGCTCGTCAATGTCTTGAAAGACGCGAGTGGCGTAAACGTGTCAGCAATGCAAGCAACATCACTGTTGCCAACGTTGCAGGCGTATGTGGAAGATAGAGTGGCATATATTCAGTCGCTACTCCACACCAACGAAGACTGGGGACTCATAACAGACCCAGTGCCTAACCTATAATGCCTTGGCAAGATATTTGTTATCACAAAGAAAAATGTTGTAAATTCTGTGGAAAAAAATTTACCACAACAATACCAAAACAGGTTTTTTGCACATCTGCATGCAAAATAAGATGGCATACGCGACAGCCTCACGCGTATATTTATGAGGACGAAAATTTTTATGAGGGTTGTCCGATGTGGGCTTTCAGAGTCCCCAGACCACCAGAAAAGAAAGAGAAAAAATAATATGACTATGAGAACACAAGTTTTTACACGAACTGGCGCTATTATAAATTCCAAGGGCGAAACAGTCGGGGAAATCGCAAAGGAAATCGGCGTTGACCCGAAAATTGTTTGGCGCTCTATACGTCAGCACGTGCTGCACGCCGCAAGAGCAGGTAAAGAACCCGCTATTCAGCCGGAACATTGGCTCTGGGCGCACGAGGGTAAGTTGGAGACAATTCGCGTAATTAAAAAACCAACAATACCATCAACGCCAGAATTGCGCAATGTTATGGTCGCAGGCGGAAACGTGCAAGAATAATTGCCTATCAGACGGTCAAAGATGTCGCAGCCAATGGGGAGAGAGGCTGCAATCGCGCTCATACCCGCGTTTCATCATCGGCGCGGCAGCGGGAGGGTTTCTGGTATAACGCACCACCTAAAAGAACATAAATCTCCTATCCCGCTCGCGAGACACGCCCTGTCCCAATAGGGTATCCTGCCGTCTGCTCCCACCACGAACAACTTTCTATGGAGACAGACATACCATGAGCAAAAGTAGGCGGCTTTTGGCGCTGCTAAACGCACAGCAGTTGTATTGCGTCATTTGCGGGGAACTGATTCTCTCCGCAAAAGACATCAGTCAAGAACATGAGCCGCCGAAATCTCGTGGCGGGAAAGTTGTCGGCTACGCCCATAAAGCCTGCAACAGCAGAAAGGGCGCTTTGACACAAGATGAATACGAGTTATGGCAAAAATTAGAAGCCATAAGGACAGGGAGGTTAAAATGTTTGGAAAATTCAGAAAAGTCGCGATAGTATTTTTACTATGTATTGGTGTTTGCAGTCCCGGTGTCGCGCGACCAAGTATAAGACAATACCGCCCTGTCCAAACAACACACGTTTATGTCCATCATGACAATTCACACGATACATTTGCCCGTAATGTTGCAATAACCGCCCTTGGTGTTGCAATAATCGCTATAATTGTTGCAGCAAATGACGAAAAACCACGCACAACAGGCGACGCGGGCTATGATAGATATTTGGAACAACGAAGATGGCAAGGCAGAAATTAGATATTATGAGAATTCCGGCAGGGCATGCGATGAATAAGGTAATCGCAGCAATACGAACACCACGCATACCCTCGCCCCAAGAAATGAGAGCGCGTAGACTCGCACTCGCAGAAAGACGCGCAAAAAGGGAGGAAGAAGAATTACGCTCCCTGCGTTTTTTAATTGAAAAGATTTCAGACGACGGTATTTCATCGGTAAAAGAATTGGCATGGCACGCAGGCTGTAAGCCCGGTGTCGTTGAGAATTTATTCAAAAAATACCCAGAACTCCAAGAACAGATTCGCATGCGTGCAGAAAAACCACGCAGATTTGCAAAGCGCGCGCTCGCGAAGCAGATGGAGAAAATCTCTGAAATGCAAGTTTTTGACAAAGACGCTGCAAAGGTCGCGATGGACTATCTGAAAATTCGTGGAGACGAAGATTTCCGCGGAGACATCGGTGGCGCAGGCTATGGCGGCGTCCAGATAAACATTGTTGGCGTCAGCCCGAAAGCCGTAAGCGCAGAACCGGTGCGCGTCAGACCGGCAATCGAAGAGACAGACGATGAGTGAATTAAAAGTCCCACAGATTTATATGCCGCTATTTGACGGCACAGTCGAGAAAAAAGGTATACGATACGTCCTGTTATGGGGCGGACGTGCCGGTGGTCGTTCTGTGCAAGCCGCTGCAAAATTTATGCTCGATATGTCAAATATGCCAAAAAATTGTCGTGGCATGGCAGCACGTTGGCGTTTTAATTCGTTGAAAGACTCGTCCAAAGCCGAAATTGAAGCCGCAATCGACTCGATGGGAATTCCTGCTCGCGCAATGAACGATGGCGTTCGCATGTCGTCCGGAGCAGAAATTTCTTACGACCAGTTGGCTGACATTGGCGCATGGAAATCTATCAAAAACTTGGTGCGCGTATGGGTCGAAGAAGCACAGTTTGTCGAAAAGAAAGAAAATCTGATTGCTCTCGATAATACATTGCGTCCACCAGAGGGGTCTGGTATCGAACCACTTATGATTCTGTCCATGAATAGAATCACACCGCACGACCCCGCATGGGACTTTATTGCGTCGCAGCCAGACGACAAAAAGTTGGTAATTTATGCAACTATCGACGACAACCCGTTTGCGCCTCACTCTCTGGTAGAGACACGAGATAACGCGAAACAGGCAATGGAAGAAAATCGTCCGGGCGCAATGACCCGCGAAGAATATCAGTTGGAGTGGGAGGGTATTCCGTCCAATGTTTCTGCTGACGGGTTGTATAACTATGCTGCACTTGAAAAAGCCAAAGAACCCCACACAGATAATCGCGTCGTTGCCTATATTGCCGGTCAAGACCTTGCATACGGCGGAACTGACGCGTGTGTGTTTACCTGTATCGCCGTCCACCCAGACGGTCATAAATCATACGTCAGTCATGAAAAATGGCAGGCGATAACAGCAGCCGATACGCGCGGGCGCATAATGTCGCTTGTGCGCGCCGCAAGAAACCCCGCTATTCTGGGGTTGGACGCGGGAGACGGCGGCGGTATGATGATGAAGACTGACCTTGACGGAAAACTGGGCAATACGCAGGTAAAAAGATTTATTCCGGGCGATGGCAAAGTGTTTCCGAATCACGCAGGCAATACGCGCGCATACGCGTCGCTGATGTTATCGGAAGCAATCAACGAGGGCAAGATTCATAATTTGCCACAATGTTTCATCGAAGATATGTCCCCGATACGCAAACGTCGCGCGTCAGAGGGCAAAATTTACATAGAACGCAAGGAAGATTTGCGTAAACGTATGGGCAAATCTCCGGACTTGCACGATTCGTTGGTTATCGCAAATTACTTTGCTGATGAATATATTCGCACGCAAATGACGTCAGATTACGCGCCTTATTCGGGTAATTCGCCATTTGTTCGTGCCGCACAAGAAAAAAGAGGCGTGCAAATTGTAAATAAGGGACGATTTGCTCGAAAAAATACTTGATAATTGTCCAAAATTATGATATAATACGCCGCAAGAGAGGGAGAAAAATCACTCATGAATTTAATTGACACATTGAAATCGGCTTATGCCGCCTCCATGCAGGAAAAACAAAAGTATTCTGTGCGTTGGGGCAAAATTGCCTCTCTGACCGGGGTCGTCAGTCCATTAGCAATACACCGAGTCTTGAACGCCGGTAATAAAACAAGCACCGAACAGTTTGAAATTGACGAAGATATTTTTGACCCAACGGCGAGTCAAAATGTTTTCACATTGGCTAATTATACGTTTACTATGTTGTTCGGAAATCGTCAGCGGTTTCTTATCAAAGCGGACGATGACGCAGACCAAGACTTTTATGATGATGTCGCAGTTGCGGCAAATGATTTATTAGACGACCCAGATTCTAATTTCGCAAGCGCAGCCCGTCAAACACTTGAAACATCAGCAATACCTTTCGGTAATGCGGGTTTGGTGTATCATGTTGACGATGACAAGAAAAGATTGCTGTTTGAGGCAGCAACTTGCACCGACGCATGTATTGGCGAGGGCAAAGATGGCAAAGTTAGCGTATTGTTTATGTCTAAACTTTTGTCTCCGGGAGAGTTTGAGGAATCTTTCGGAGAAATGCCAAAAGAAATTCAAGAAGCCTTGAATAAACGCAAAGACGGCGAATCGAAAGACTTGCAGGTTGTATATGCGTTGTGTGAAAACCCATATTTCAACAAATACGCCGTCAACGACAGTCAATTCAGCAAAAAATACTGTGGCGTTTTCTTCTGCGTAGACGAAGATATTGAAAGTGATTGGAATCACGTAAATTATTTTGATTGGAAGATGTTTGTGTTCTATCGGAACATAATCATGCGTGGCGAAACATACGCGCGCGGAAACATCGACAGAGTTTTATCATCGGTTGATTCTGTAAATGAATTGACACGTATGGCAAATGATTCTGTGGAACGCATGGAGAACCCTGCGATAGGAATCACAGCCGAAATCAACAGCGACAGCGTTATCGACATGTCGCCGGGCGGTGTAAATGTTCTTACACCTATGCCGGGGCAAAACGGAACGCCAATGTTCGCAATGCAACCTGTCGGAGACCCATCTGGCATATTAAAAACAACAATGCCACGTTTGGACTCTGCCATCACACAGGCTTTTGGTTTGTCAATGTTCTTGGACATACAGCCAGTTGCCGGTATGACCGCACACCAAGTTGTCGAGGGAACAATTACCCGAAACAAAAACTTGTTGCCGACATATTTGGGTTATCGCGAACAGATTTTATTGCCGCTGTATAACGATATTGTTTCGATTGTCTTGAAAAAGAGATGGTATAAATCAAGATACGAAACACCTGTGTCGAAAAAATACAAAATCATACCTTTGACGAGCATGGAAGAGGTTTACACCTCGAACATCTTGGACAAGTTGCAGGAAATCAGCAACATTATGACCTTGATGAGACAAGCCATGCCGCAAGCAGAGTTGCTGTTCTCGATTTACCCAATGGTCGCGAACGCAGTCAAGGGAACAAAATACGAACCATATCTTGTTCCAAAGGCTAAATTTGAAGAACGCGTGAAAGCCGCAGCAGCATATCAGACATTACAAAATATGACTGGTGGCACAATGAAAGGCGGTTTAGGAAATGGCGCAACAGCCGGTGGCATGGGGTCATCTGATGTTGGCGCTAATGTTGCAGCAGCAGAGGGAGCAAAATAATGGAACAACAAAAAAAGAACCAAAAAACTGTTTCTGAACTGTTGGAATTTAGAACCCAAGAAGACAAAGACGCGTTTTTCGTTTTAATTTGGGAAATGGCTGTTGAGCAAAAGAAATACGGAGACCAAGCCAAGAGAATTGCTCTTGCCGGTCTCACACAAGACGACATCGCACGCAGAATCGCAAGAATAGATTTTGCGCGCGAAATCTTGGGTTTGCTTGACGAAAAACAACGTGCGCGAATTGCGCCAAGAATCATAAAATAGAGGACACTCATATCATGACCCCCGAAGAATTACAGGCGTTATTGACAAAGGAATTGAATTTCGACAATACGCAATACAAAGGTCGCTCTTGGACGAGCAAAGTAAAAACATTGGCAGACGTTTTGCGTCAGATTGACTCCATGGACACCATGATGGGTCGCAAAGGAACAATCGTTCCAAAGAAAGACGCGTCGGACGAAGATTGGAAGAAATTCTTTGGCGACATCGCTGCTACCGATGAAGAATATGATGAAGCAACAAAATCTTTCAGCGACAATGTCAAAAAAGATTTGGCTGCTGCTATGAAAAGTTTCGGTCTGCCTGCAAAAGCGGCAAAAGCCATTGCAGAGGCAGCCAAAAAAGCCGTTGACGATAATTACACGAAACATTACTCGAAAGAGTCTTTCGAAGAATTATTGAAAAACGAAAATATCGACGATTTGCAAGGACTGACTAAAATCGTGAACGACATTATGGGCGACAAATTCTTGGAAACCCATACTGAAATTCCAAACGAAGCCAGTTTAAGCATGATAAAATTTGCCAAGGGACTCACAGACAAATATGGCGTGAAAACTCCCATTGAGCCAAAAGGCAAACCAACGAACGGCAACTCTAACGAACCAGACCCGTTTGAGGCGGCTCTTACCGGAGCAGGTGTTTCCGGAATCGGTTAAACTAAACTAACAACATTAAACTAAAAGGTAAAAACAGATGGCTATTACTATATCTGCGGAAAAATACGCAAAGACCATCAACGACATCGTGCTGCAAGGCATGTGCGCAAGGGACTTGGTATTTGACCCAACTAACTGGGCAGGGGCGAAAACGTTCCATGCACCATCATTGTCCATCACAGGGTTTAAGGACGCCGACGCTCATGACGTTGCTGGCTCTTGGGACGATTCTTCGAACATGGTCGATAACACATACACATTGACTTTGTATCGTGAAAAACGCACACGTATCGACAAAACTTTGATTGTTGACAACAACTACTTGCCAACGGTCGGCAATATCGAAAACGTGTTCTTGAAGACACAGGCAATTCCAGAATTCGACGCTCGTATCTTCTCTAAAATCGCTTCTGCCGCTATTGCAGACGCAGCAGCGTCAACTCATACTTGGTATGGCACATATTTGGCTCGTGAAACTGTTGGAACTGGTATTACAGCGTCTAACGTTTTCTCAAAATTGGACAACGCTTTCACACAAGCACGTATTGCTACTTATGCAGCAGAGGGTCGTCCAGTAGTTTGCTATGTGTCCATGGACGTATGGCGTTTATTGCGCGTTTCTAACGAAATGCAACACCGTATGGACATCATTGTTTCCGATGGTAAAGATGGTCGCACAGTCGGCACACAAATCGGCAACATCAACGGCGTCCGTATCATACCTGTTTTAGATAGCGACAGACGCTTCAAAACAGCATACAACTGGAACGTTTCTGGTGGTGGTTTTGCTCCTGCAAGCACAAACTCATACAACATCAACTTTATCGTATGCGTTCCGGGCAAAGTTGCGTTCGTTAAAAAGTTTGACGACATCTATTTGTCATCTCCGGGCGAAAACAACAACGGTAATAAATATGGTTTCGAACAATTCGCATATTTTGACACGTTCTTGTTCCCTAACGGCTATGACAACATGATTGACTCAATCTATGTTAGCGTGCAAGCAGCCTAACTATATTCGGGAGAGGGCTTTGCCCCTCTCCCCTAAACATATAAGGAAACAATTATGGCAAAAGAATTTTTGATTATCAAAGATAACGACGAACGTCTGATTGACGAATCTCGTTGGGAATTTTATCAAAGACAAGGGTATCGCAAGAGTGCTGATGTTGCAGCCGAAATCGAAGCAGGCAAAAAATCTGCCGGCAACGAAGACGCTCCAAAAACAAAAAAAGAATTGTTAGCGGAAGCGAAAGAATTAGGAATTGACGTTCCTAACAAAGCCACAAATGCTCAAATCGAAGAAATGATTGCTGCTAAAAAAGCAGAAAACGAAGCAGGCGATGGCGCTCAAAACGACTCCAACGAACAGTAAGTTTTATCTTGCCGGTATTCCGGCAGGGTTAAACTTATGCAATCGGAAACGACTACGCGTCCCCGAACAACAATACAAATAATCATAGGACGCAATAATATGGCATACACAATCGAAAAAATATGCACGATGGCGCTAAATCGCCTTAAAGCCACAGGCTCTATTCTTGACGTGCAAAATCCCACCACAACAGAAGAAAAAGTTTTTAATACTTGGTATTGGAACGTAAAAAACAGAGTGTTGCGTTATTCTGATTATAAGGACGCAATTATTCGCACGACCATAACCAACGACCCAGACGCTCCGGCAGATTTCACATATTCTAAAAAATGGAAATTGCCAACAGATTGCGTCAAGTTTTTAGGCGTTGGTAATTTGCAGCAATATGCAGACTATGGCTATGTTATCGAAAACAAATACCTGTGTATCAAAAACGGCTACAAAATTGTCCAAGACCCGGACTCTCAAACCGAGGTCTATGATTTGAATATACGTTATATCTACGATATTCCAGAATCAGAAATGACAGACGATTTTGCGACATTGTTGGCTGCTGAATTGGCAGCAGAACCGGGTATTGCAACACCGTTGGCAGATTCAGACGCGCGCATACAGCGCTGCTTGGCAGAAGCCGAAATCGCGAAAAGAACATTTATGTCTGCAAACAAACAAGAAAACAAGCCCATCATCAAACGGACATCTGGCAGATGGGGCAGAAAATACATTGACCCAACAAAGGCGTTATAATGGCAAAAATGATTAAAAGATACGAAGATTTGTCTTTCGGCGTTATTGACCGAAAGTATCTTGCGTGTTCTAAAAAGGTTTTTGATATTTATCTGCGCGACCACGCCCTTGAAGACGCTCATAATGTTTGGGCAACATCTTCTGGGTCGCTGATAAACCGTCCCGGCACAAAACTCGTCAAAGACTTTGGCGACAATGCGATTATAAAATGTTTCACATTTGCTCGTGGGCAGAATCAGCAATACCTTTTGGTGTTTTCGCAAGGCAGACAAGAAATTTTCTATATTGACAACGATGGCTTCTTGGTCGAAGCAAGACAGGACGAGGTGGAACAAAGCCTTGTTCCGAACAATCTTGCGTCAAATTCAGACCAAGGGTTTAACATATCGTCAACAGCGGCAAAAACAACAGCATATCAAATTTTCGGCTCACAAGGTATCGAAGATACAGACGTTTATACTGTTGATATTACGTTCCCTGTTGCGATTTCGTTGTTCCGCGTCGTGATGGACGCAGGTATGTGCGCAAAATTACAAGGCACGTTCTATAAGTCTACTGGCGAATCTTGGACAGCCACAGCGTCTACACCATCGCAAACATACACCCGCACATCATGCGGAGGCTCGTCATGCAGAACAACAGCGCAGATTGGGTCTCAAAATTTAGGTCAGTATACGTTTGAATTTCCGTCGGGCGCGTATCAGTATAACGATATTAAACGCGTTGTCTTGACCGCAAAAAGATATACCTCGTATACAAGCGGAAATTTCCCGCAAAACTATACGACAGGGTGGCAACTTACGAACGGCTATTTGCGCAAACTGACTTTCTACGGAACAGTTTCATCGGGAGATGGTGCTGTTTGGACAAACGATATTCCTGTGGACAAAATCGCACAGGCGTCGTATGACTTTACAAACAGATATTTGTTCTTCGCGCAAAAGGACATACCGCCATACGTGGTATCTGTCTTTGGCGCGTTTACATTTACACAATTAAACCCATCGTTCCCGCAAGATTACAATTTTACAACAATGGGCTACCCAGACGTGGTTTGTTGCGGACAGAGCCGTTTATGGCTTGCCGGCTTCGATAGAGAACCAACATCTATTTTGGGCAGCAGCGTTGGGTATAATCTGACAGACCTACAAAACTTTACGCCAACAATGGCAAACGGTATAGTTTTGGCGTCGTCAGCAGTAAAATTCCAACCAACAGATATACGAAACAAAATCAGTTGGGCGATTGCAGCAAATGCGTTAAACTTTGCGTCATGGGACGGCGTTTTCAAAATGACATACGGAAACGACCAGCCTATTTCTGCAACAGGCGCAGTTGTTATCAAACAAAACGAAGAAGCGTCGTCAAGAATTATGCCTGCATGGTATAACGGTATGATGTGCTTTGCGTCAATGGGACGCGATGAATTGCGTTTGATGGACTACAATTTGCAGCGTGAACGTCAGTATTCTGTAAACATTTCAGAATTCTCGAACGATTTGAATTCGCGCAAAATCAAAAAGATTGTATTCAAGAAAGATAACAACAGCAACATCTTTGTCTTGTATGAAGATGGAACGGCTGCACAAGTTAGAGTTATCAACGAAAAGGCTGCGGGCTTCTTCCCGTTCTCTGTCTTGGACGGTATACAAGATATACTGATGGGCAAGGGAGATAACGGAGACCGTATTTACTTGGTGGTTAGCAACGGCAACAGAACACAGTTGCTTATGATGGACGAAATCGACTACCCAAAAATGCCTGCGATTGACTATGATGATTTGACGCACTCTATGCAAAATGTGTCAGATTGGTTAGAACAAAAAGCACCAATCGACGCAAAACAGTATGTGCGCAACAAAATCGAATTCAACCCTGCGTTTATGGCGTCGCAAATTCAGACAGAAAACCCATCGTCTGTAAACAACTTGATTGCCACTTACCCGAAATGGGTTATGTTAGGCAACCCACCTTACGGCGAAAATAGTTGGGCGGCGTATGTAAATACCAGATTGTTCTTCAAAGACGAACGTTCTGGGTTGAAATTCTCAATCGACGTTTACAGCATGCCAAAAACAGACGGAACAGGTGGCAACTTTATATTCGGTGTGCCTACTGACCCAGACGCAGCATACTGGGAACAAAGTATCGAAACAAGCGGCGGTTATACTTGGGCTGTGTCTGCTTGGGACGGGCTGATTGGTATTTCGTCAATAACGTTCTCATACCCGGCAAAACAGTTTGCGATATTCACAGACGAAAGGTATATGGGAATTCATTGCGCGAGCGGTTGCGAAAACGCTTCCATGACAAAGACATTTGACGAACCAGTCGCAGAGGTTTGTTATGGCGTTCCGTATGACATTGACTTTACTGTCGGTTATATCATGAACGACCAAGCATACGCAAGACGCCACATAAGCACGATTGCAATAAATACGGCAAATTCTTGGGGCTTACAGGTCGGCACAGCCACAGGCACGTTCCAAGAAGCATATTACGCAATGTTGTTAGGGCTGCCATACACGCAGAATAACATACAAACACTTGTCGATATGTATCAGACCGACACAAACATTTATGGCGCTGCACCTGTGCCAATGAAACCATACATACAGATGAAATTGGAAGACAGATGGAGCGAATATAAAGCAATCGTATTCAAACAAACAATACCATACCCGTTCGAGATATTCTCGTTCGAAATAACATTAGAAGAAAACAATAGCGATAGGGGCAAATAATGGCAGGGAAAGATTCTTACTATCAAGCAAGTCAAGTCGCAAGCAATGCCGGCGGCGCTCTGTCTGGCATAGGCGGAGCAATGGTTTCCGCCGGCTCTGCGAAATCTGCTCGTGAAAACGCTAAAATTGCCCGCTTGAACGCTCAAAAAAGCGACCTAAACTATGACGCTCAAATACGCGAAACGTTGACGAACAAGGCAATCAACCTTGACAACAATCGCGTAGAGTGGACATGGGGCGGTTTGACGATGAACGGCACTCCGGGACTTGTCAACAAGGGCGTCGCTGCTTCTTATGACGCTGATGTCGGTATTTTAAGACAAAACAAGAAAATCGACAGACAAATCTATGAAGCACAAGCGGCAGCATACGAAGCCGAAGCCAGCGCACACGAAAAATCTTCGTTCTTCTCTGGCGTAAGCGCAGCAATTTCTACGGCAATGACAGTTGCAGCAATTATGATGTTATAAGGAGACAACAATATGATTAAACAACACAGACGCGAACAGATTACTTTGCACATGTCTCCGTATAATTCTAACGCGGGACAAGGTCTTAAAGCAGCGGGACAAACTCTCTCTGGGTTGGGACAAACTCTTGCAAAAGTGGGACAAGCGGCAAAAACTTTGGGACAATATGATGAACATCGTCAAAAAATGATTGAAGATGAAGAAGCCAAAGCAGCCGGCAAAACTGGTCGTGGCGGCGGTTTGACAGACGAAGCACAGGCAAAATTGGCTGACGCGCAATTAAACGCGTTCCAAGAATTACAGGCTGTCAATAATCGTATTCGTGAAAAATATCGCGACAACCCAGACGGCGAAAAAATGAACGAAGAATTGCGTTCTGCGTTCGACGCCATCAACGAAAAATATACTGGGGAGGTCGATTCTGCTGCGGTCAAAACTTTCCGTAATAGCATGAACTCTAACATGAAAGAGTTGATTCGTGCAAATTACTCTGACGCAAGAAGCCGTAAGGCTGCTATTGCTGCAAAGAAAGAAAAAGACTTGAAAAAATATGTAAATGACGCACAGCAAAAAGCCATTTACAACGCAGGTCGTCAAGGACAACCAATCGAAGAGGTTGCCGCGCGCGTAATTCCAAAAGAATTGCAAGAAAACCCGAATATGCCTGTGGACGCTGAAACCAAAAGACAGGTCGAGGCGATTCCTGCAATGTATATCTCTGGGCAAATAGACAAACCTGCGTATGATACCTACGATGAAGAGGGCAATCTTGAAACACAGGGTATTATTCCGGAAGAAAAAATTCATGCGCCTGTGAATTTCGATAAGGTCATCGACGATTATTACGACAATATCGAACAGAACATCGACGAATTGCCGGGCTTGTCCGATAAACAAAAGAAAGAATTCAAGGACAAAGCAAATTACGCCAGAGACAATAAAAAACAAGACTTTGCCCGTTATATCGGCGAATATAAGCGCGGCGCAACAGCAGACTTTATCAAAGACCCACAGTCTGATATGATGGACTCTGCGTTGTTCCACGAAATGCCAGACGGTTATGTCGAACCGGAAATCACGCAAGAAATGTTGCAACCATATCTTGACGAGGGTTATTCGGAAGACGAAGCAATCGAATATATTCAACATGGCGACCCATTGGGTGCTGAAACCGATAGCGGAACAGAACCAAAAATACAATGGGAAGAAAAGCCAATCAAAAAAGAAATGCAACGTCTTGCTGACAACGCATATAAATCTTCGCAGGCAACAACGCCACGCGTTGATAGTGCCGCGATGGTTGTCCACAAAATGCAGATTCCGGACGCTTTGGACGAAACAGAAATGGAACAACAGTCCGAAACAGCGTTGAAAAACGTCAACGATGTCTTGGAAGACCCGCTGACAACCAATGAAGAACGTGAAGCAGCAAGAACCATCGTCGCAAATGCTTTGGAAGACCCAGAAACACGTGCGAAGACAAACGAATTATTTGCAAAGGCTCAAATACTTGATTTATATCGTTCTTTGTTTGATGAAGCGCCAGAAACCGATTTATACCCAGAAATCGAACTGGAACTTATGGACAAAAATATGGGGCAAACTGGTTTGAGCGGCGTAGAATTTCAACCTAACGCAGACAAACAAAAAGCCAGAGACGACAGAGACGACGCAACATACGAAAGATTATTCGATGACGTTGCAAGCGGCAAGGTAAAACGCCATTGGGTTTTCGATGTAAACACAGAATACGGAAAATTCTCTCCGAAATCTGTCAAGGCAATCGAAAACGCGTTAGCCGAAGAAGACAAGGCTGTTGCAGAAATCAAACGCGTCGATGTGAATATGACAATGCGCAACATGACAAAAGACCAAGCGCTTGATTATGTTTACAAACAGAACCCAGATTTTTGGCAAGACAAAGAAATGGTCGAACGTGTATACGACGAAAGCAAAGACGATGACCGCGGTTTGATGTATGAAACCGTCCGCGATTTGTCGATGGCTATGGCTCGCGATAATTTCAAGGCGTATTATTTAGCCGGAGACAAAACAAGATACTTTAATGCCGGCAAGAAAGGCGAACCGTCTTTTGATTTCAACAAGGCAAGCGAACGCAACCGTCAAAAATATAAACTGGTGCGCGACACATACCTTGGCGTTATGCAAATGGCAAAAAACAAAGATTTCGATGGAGCAAATGCTTTGATTGAATCTTTGCCTTATAACGTCGCAAAAATAAATTACGGCGGTCAATTATCTCCGGAACTGATAGACCAATTCCACATAATCGACCAAAGCGGCAAACAAGAGGTCGCACCGCAGTTTATGTATAGAGGTTATTCGTTCGAATATCTTGGCATGGACAAAACAGGAACAATACTCGCAAGGAGAAAATTATAATGTTTAAGAACTGGGAGTGGTTAAAAGACAGCGACCATGAGTGGAATTTTGGCAGATTCGTTCCTTGGCAGTTATTCATAGTGAACACAATCGGTTTGGTTGTGTTCGCTATATGCAAGAACGGCTTTCAAGATTTTACAAATCTTTGGTCTGCTATCGTTGGTTGTTCTGGTTATATTACCGGCATAATCATATACGGCATAGAAATCTGTTTTCGTGAAAGAACAAAAATCAAATTTCACGTTGGCGACAAAACTTACGGAATAGAAAGCGAGAAATAATATGGCAAACGAATTTTTGGGCGCAAAAACGCTTGATGAAAATTTACCGGAAAGCGCATACTCTGGCTTGGCTGACAGACCAGAGGTCAAAGACATCAACGGGTGGCTTACTGGGCGTTATAATACAGGCAATGATTTTCGTGATATGGCGTTAGAAGACGTTATTACCAAACGAGACCGTTTGCCAGAAGACGCTCTAAACCCAAAAACCAAAAGCGAAAAGGTTGCCGAATTCGTGTTTCACGATGGAGAGGGCGACGGTATAAATAAAATCGGCGAATTCTTTTATTCGTTGAAAGATTCTTACGCAACAGCGTTGCGCTCAATACCTTTGGACGTTATGAATTTTGCTGCCACAGCAACAAAAGCCGCAGACAAAGACAACGAAACAGCAACAAATGTGCTGCAAGGTATTTCCGATTTGCGCAAGGGCGAAACTTTCAACAAAGATTTGCGCGATTTCCGCCTTGGTGTTGAATCAGACGCGTTATCGAACGAATTTGCAGGCGTTCTTGGACAGATGGGTGCTTTGATTACTGTCGGTGCTGCCGCAGGCGGAAGCGGAGCGGTTGCTGCCGCAGGCGAGGGTCTTGCGGAGGGCGGACAATTCTTACAGACCACGATTGACGCAAACGTCGATAAACCCGGTGGCTTAAAAGAATACGATGGCAGCGGTCTGACCGCAGCAGCAGGTCATGGAACGCTTGCCGGCGTCATCGGTATGATTGGTATTGAAAACAGGGTTTTATCAAAACTCGGCAAATTCGGCGGTGGCGATTTCGTAAAAGGCGTTGCAGGCGAAGCCTTGGAAGAGGGCTTGCAATACGTATCAGAACGCGGTTTTCGTCGTGCAGATAATGCCATAAGAAACGAAAATATCGACGAACTGACGCTCAAAGAAGAATTGAAAAACCTTGGACACAATATGGCGATGGGCGCTCTTGGCGGGGCTGTCGTCGGTGGTGTTGCCGTAGCAAGTAATCGCAGTCGCGCGATTGAATTGTTGGAAGATAATTTTGGAATACCAAAACCAGAAGCCACAAAAGTCGTCGACGAATACATGACAGATATATCGAAAGAAATAGCACGCAACGCAAATGCGATAGAACAGGTCGAGGACGCGAATTCTGTTGTCGGAGATACACTTAAAGCCTCCATCGAAGAAAACGCGCCTACGGGCGAAATAAACGCAGCAGAAAACGAAAAGGTTTTGAGTCGCGCACAAGATATTCTTGTTTTGCAGCAACAGGCGCAAGACGCGCCTATGGCAGACTCTCCGATTTTCTCCGATGACGAAACAATTCGTAAATCGGCAGCAGATAATGCTGTTGCGCAGGCGCAAGCAGAGGTCAGAGCGTTAAACAAGGCGGAAGCACAGGCAAAAGAAGAATTGCAAAACCTCGAACAGCAAGAGGTTGAGCCAGAACAGGCTGCGCAGCACGAACAGGAAATTGCTCAAAAACAGGCTGAAATCAACACTATTCGCGAAATGAACGGAGACCCTGCGGAATTCGATGTTGGCGAAAATGTGAATCAAGAGCAAATTGAGGAATTGAAAAATCAGTTAAATTCTGATATAATACAGTCAGCAGAAGAAGCAAGTCCAGACCCAGATGTTTCTGTCGGTGCAACAATGGCAAAACCGGACATCGAATACGATGACCGATTCGATACTGGCAAAGAAAATGTATCTCGCTTTTCTGCAAAACTGTCCAAAGAAACGAGCAAGATTCCAGAAAAATACAAACAGCGCGACACCAAAGCAGCCGACACAGCGGCAGATAATTTGGTAAAAGACGATGAAGCGCGCGCTATCAGATTCTTGCGTGATAGGTCTTTGGCTCAATTAGACGGACTTTCAAAACCAGAAATTTTAGAGGCACTTTACAGAAAGAACAAGGGCAACGCGGAAGCGTTGGCTAACCTTGAAGAATTTTCTTATATCGCTACACAGGCAGGTCGTGATGTGCAGGCGTTCTCTGAAAATGACCCATGGGACGCGTCAGCGCGTATCAGAGACATCAACAATCAAATTGCTCGTGAAGCGCCAAAGAAAATCAAAGATAAAGTTGCCACAGAAAAGCAACAAGTCAAAGAGGCAATTAAAATCAAAAAAGAAAGATTGCCATCAGACAAAGAAATCGAACGCATGACGCGCGAACTTTTAGGGTGTAAATAATGAAAGATTGTATATTACCACAAAAACTCGACGAACTTTTTAAGAATATACGCGAATCTGGACAAACACCGCGTTCTTTGATTGCGGACATGTCGCGCGAAGACCGTATTGCGTTCTTATCAAAATACATCGGCGAGGAACGTGCGAATATGGTAAATGACCTGTGGGAACAAAAATACATTGTTCCGCAACAACAGGAAGCGTTGACCGAGTGGGCTGGGTATGATAACCCGGTAGTCAACCGTATTCGCCGCCTTGACCGAGCGTTAGACCCCGCAGACCCAGATTTGTATTTCGAGGAACTTGTCCAAGAAAAACTTGGTATGCGGGTTGGTCTTGAAGACGCTAAAACATTACATGAATATCAGATTGCCATCGACGAACAGTTGGCTGCCTTGAATAAATCTTTGGGGCGCAACTATTTGGACATGTGGACGGAGGCTGATAAAAAGAGTTTGACGCCGGAACAAAAACAAATGGCAACAATCTTGGGTCTGTATGTAAACAGATTCAATAAATTCTATCAAGATGTTTTTGAAAAACAGGCAGATAAATTGCCGGGCGCAAAAGCAGACAGAATTATGGGGACAACCCGAACAGCAATTTTGTCTGTCGATACGTCTTTTACGCGTAATATCTCCAATTTATTCTGGTCTGACGCAAAATCTACGCTGAAATCGTGGGCAAAGGGTCAGAAATTATTCTGGAACGAATTGTGGAACGGGCAAAAGAAAGACGCTGCCGGCAACACATTGGAAGATTATTTCTGGGCTGAAATATATTCAGACCCGAACTACCTAAACGGGACGTTTAAGGAACTTGGCGTTCCATTGGGTATTGTTGAAGAACAGTTTATATCGTCAAGGTTGTCCGATACATCTTTGCAAGAGGGCGACAACAAAGTTGGTCGCGTCGCAGGCAAAGTGTTAGGCAAAGAGACTGGCGAAAAAGTCGGGAAAGCAGCAGGGAAATTGTTGCGCGGTTATTCCGCGTCAGAACATGCTTTTGAGGGGGCTGTTTCATTTGCCCGTTTCTCTGCGGTAAACACGACACTTGAAACCTTGGCTCACAAACAAGGTATGACAAGAGATAAAGCCATCGCTTTGTTGAAGCAACAAAATATCGGAAAACAAGTAAACGAAGCAACAGGTCGTTGGACACCGGAAAACAACGCAACATTGCCACCTGCTTTGATGAAGAAAGTATCAAACTGGGTCTTGGCTTTCCGTTGGACAGCGTCTCGTATTGCAACCGCGAAAAACATCATATACGCACCTGCTATATTCGCAGGACGCACAAGCACAGGCAAATACTTTAATGCCAGAAATGCTATGCGCGGTAAGGCAGCAATAGGTCAAGTGTTAGTGATGGGCGTATTGAGTGGTTTACAGCGAGTTGCCTCTGATGGAGAAGATGACGATTTCTTCTCTGCTGTTGAAAAGATATTCGATTTCAAGGGCGACTTTGGTAAATTCGTATTCTGGGACACACGTATCGACATGACGTTTGGCGTTGCGTCTTTCATCAAGATGACAGCACAAACAATTGACGCTTTGATGAACCCACAATACGGAAAAGACGCTCATGACCCTGTGGCAAGATGGTTGTCATACCGCGTATCTCCGCAAATCTCATTGGCAATAAAAGCCTATAAGCAAGGACGCGCGGCACTTGATTCGCACTATCTGCCAAAAGACGCAGTCGGTAATACTGAAACGCCGTTAGAAGCCTTGCGTGCTGTATCGTTGCCGATTTGGGTCGACAACGCTATTACATACGCCTATGACGGAAAGAACGGAATCTTGGAGGGCGCAACCGCGTCTGTCGCAGATTTCTTGGGCTTTTCGGCGAACACTTACATGGACGAGGGCAAAGCCCAGATATTTAGAGATTGGGGTAAACGCTCGCCATTGGCACAGTTGAGCAATCAAACCAAAATCGTAAAGTCGCTAAAAGGCGAAGAATTACAAAACGCCCGCGACAGATATGAAGAATTATTTCTTGCCGAAACTTATGACCTGTATGAAAATCAGAAACTCGGAGACAAATCGGAAGAAATTCAAGCAAAGGCTCTGATGGACGCACGTTCCAGAATCTTGAAAAAACTGAACGCAGAGATTTTCGGTAAACCCAAGTCTGGCGCACAGCGTCGTAAGGAAAAGAAACAACAACAAGAGGCAAATGAATAATGTGTGCAATTTTAGAACAATGTAAGTATTTGAGAGAACATAACAACATGGACAAACCAATAAAAAAGGGCGAAGCGTTATCATTGTTTGAATCACTCGGACATGAAATGCAGACAAACAACGCCCGTATCAACAAGAAATTAGCAAATATCGAACGAATTCTCATTGTCGGTATGCCGTTAGGCTTTACTGTTTTGGGTTTAATTTTGCGTTAAACAAAAGGAAAAATCATGTCAGCAAGTAATTATCAAATGACCCCTGCGCAAAAGAAAGCGTTGGCGGAAGATGTTAAATCTGCCCAGAGAGCATACAAAGCGAATTCTGGCAACTGGTCTAACCAACAAAAGAAAGAAATGGAAGCGTTTATACATTACGGCAAAAAAGGTCGTGATATTCGCAACGAGGGCGGCTTTGGCGCATAATCAAAAGGAACGGAAATGACACAGGTTGCAAAACTGACACAACTTGATAAAATACAGGTTGGCGATACAATTTACTCCAAGGTAATTTTCAACGTCAAGCAGACGCAGGCTGTGCCTCCGTCCCATGAAGAATTTATTATCTTGGACAATGGGTCGGAATTCCGGTTTTATACAGACGGCACAATCTTTTTCAGACAAGGCACAACAACCCCAGTTTTGTTATTCAATGGGCAAGATTGGGTGCAAAACGAGGTCTTGGTAAACGGGACTGTGTCGCAATTATATCTCCATCAAGACCCTGTAAACGGAGAAAATAACGACGAGGTAAATTCGCACCCGCACGTAAACTATGGGTGGTTTGACAAAGCGCAAGACGCGTCTACATGTCCAGAATTTCATGAAAAAGAATCATACGAAAACTGCGGCATGCCGAACGAACAATATCTTGTTTGTGTCAAAAACATGATGGTTATGATTGCGGAATTGACTCGTGCATACACAGACATGCGCGATTTGTTAGACGAATTTATAAACGACGCAGATTTATTGACTTATATCAAGGCGTGGTATGCGCCAGATTGGACTGGTTGGCAAGTAGAGTGGTTGAAACAACATCATTTTGCTGACTGGGCTTTGGACAATGACGCTATGTGGACTGCGTTAAAAGCAGATTTCGACCACAGAGAACAGATTGTCGAATCATACTATACGACATACGTCGCACAACATGGAACTTGGCAAGGGCGCACAACCTATATGCCAGACAAATACGTGTTCGATTGGGACAACCTTGCACAAGATGGTAAACCAAACATCATCTTAAACCCAAGACACTTGTATTACTACCCGAACGCAACAATAGACACAACAGAAGCAGCGTATCAAGCGATACTTGCTCAAAGAAATGCTATGACAGCACAAGGAGCGTAATATGGCAGTAAATTCGGTATATGTTCGCGAAATTGCACAAGGAGATGGCTCGAATACTGTGTTCGGCTTTCCTTGGAAATTTGTCGCGAATTCAGATATTATGGTCTATGTGGACGACGTTTTGCAAGCGCCTACCGCATACGACATTGTAAACCCTATCACAAAAGATTCTGGGCAGGTTGTATTTCATACCGCTCCCGCCGTTGGTGCGATTGTGGTTATTCGCCGCGCAGACAATATGCAGCAGGCTCGTGCGTTTAAGAATCAAGAAAACTTTAACGCGCACGAGGTCGAAAAGGCTTTTGACAAATTGACCTTGTTGGTGCAAGAGGGTTTTGAAGAATTGCGTCGCGGCACAATGCGCATGGAATCGCAATCGAATCTCGATTACACAATCGAAGACCTTGTTTATAACGATTCCTTGTTGGCGCTTGATTTACCGAACAAGAAATTCATACAAACGTCTTTTACGCAGGAAGAGGTGCAGACTGTCATCGACAACGCCGTTCGCTCTACTGATTTTACCGTCAAAAATGAACAATGGGACGGAGACGTTCTGACAATTACCTTTGATTCCAATGAATCGAAAAAAGGCGTTGTGTCTGGCAACATTGCACAGGTGCGCGCACAACACGATTTGAATAATCATTGGTGGTTAGAGTGGTCTTTGGACGGCGAAACATGGTTAGGTATGGGCGGTGCAACCGGCGGGTCTCCACACAATAATTTGATTGAAAGAGACGCACCAGACGCGCACCCTATGTCTTCTATTACTGGGTTGACAGATACCATTGCAGCCGTTTACGAAGAATTGGAAGAATTTGAAGATTATGGCGACTTGATTGACGCCATCAAAACCTTTGTGGGCTACCAAGAAAACGGCGCTCTGAATCAGTTTATTGGGCTGTCAAACGCTTCATTTGGCGCGTCTATGGGCAATTCGTCGTCCGGTGGCTTTATGATTTGTGAAAACAAAGAAAATAACACCAAAGGGACGATTGAATTATCTGGCTCTACACCAAGATTAGTCTTTGAATCAACAGCAACAACACCAACGTTTAAGATTGCGGTTGAAATTCATGACGACGGTATTTATTTGAGCGACGGAACAGGCGTAGAAAACTTTGTAAAAGTGCCATCGTCGGCAGATTTAGGGTTGTTGATGAAAGCGGTTGCGGTTGACGCAAACGAATTCTCTACGGTCAAATTGAATCTGACAAAATTAAATACACAAAATGGCGCGCTATCGACGACACAATTACCTTTGCCCGTCGCAAGTGAAACACAGGCAGGTGTCTGGAATCCTACGATGTATTCCAGTTTTGTGAGTTTGCAGAATACCGTAAACACATTGGTAAACAACCAGTCTATACCAACGCACGATATGCAAACATCAAGTCCGACATCTTCGGAATTGACGACAGCGTATTTATACGAAAAACAAACCGCGCCACAAGCCGGCTCGCGTTTGTATAATTCGTTCGATAATAGCGTTTGGTTGTGCCTTGATGGAACAAACTGGGTTATCGTAAGCGGAACAGCGGTATCGAACGCAATAGCAACTCTGCAAGTGCCGGGCGTGGTATTGTCTAAAAATTCCGACGGTATGGTTTACGTCGAAAATGATGGCGGCATGTCAGTTATCGGGTGGGACGGCTTGACCGGACGTATGACAACAGCAGAAAGCACCTTGACAACTTTGGCTGCGGCTATCGGCGCAATGGACTTGTCGGCATACCTTGAAAAGACCGGCGGAACATTGACAGGCGATTTGATTATTCAAGAAAGCACACCGTTGCTCGAAATGTTTAACACAACATCGAACACGCAAGTCAATCTGTCGCACACAACAGAAAGCGGCGCAGCGCAGTTTAATATGGTTGTGAACGGAACAACGTTAGGCGTAAGAAACGTTTCCGGCGCAATAAACCTGTTGGCGACAAATGGTGTTCTTGGGTCGTCAACGAGCAAATGGGCAACGCTGTATACCACAAAATTAAACAACGGTGGCGATTTGGCTTTGCCAACAGGCGCAGGAACATTGGCTTTGACATCACAAATACCAACAGTCCCGCCAACAATAACAAGTGTCGTCCGCAACGAAACAACCGGCGTGCTGACCGTCGTGTTTAGTGCAACGCCAACAACAAAAACAGCCTATAAACTTGCGAACGGAAACACAATCGCAGGTGCTTGGGCGTTGGTAAGCGGAACAACTTGGAGATTTACTCCAACAGCAGCAACAGATATAACAGAAAACGATTGGGGTGTATCATGTTCTTAAACATGGGCGCATGCGCCGTATTTACAAAAACAGACGTTATAGACTATTATCAAGTATTCACAACGAGAGGGACACAGTCCCTTTCGCTTGCTGCCGGAACGTATAAATACTTGATTATCTCTGACGGCGGAAAAGGCGGAAATGGCTGTAAGGGCGGGTCGAGTGGCTCTGCGACTGGTGGTGGCGGAGGCGGTGGCGCGTCCGGACGTGTCGCCATCGGCACATTTACAGTCTCCACAACCTGTTCCATAACCGTCGGGACAACAATGTCTATTACCGCTAACGGCTCGTCTGTTGTTTCTTTGGCTGCCGGTGGTAATGGTGCTTCTGCGTCAAACAATACCGGCGCAGCAGGCGGCGCAGGCTCTCCAAACGCCAATGGTGGCGGTGGTGGTGGCGGTGGCGCTACAAATACATCATCGAACACATCTGGGGCAGGTGGCGCAGGTGGCGGAAATGGAAACGCGGGTGCAAACGGAACAAAAGCAACCACAGGCGGAAGCGGCGGAACAGGCGGAACAGGTCTAAATACTACGAGAGGCGGCGGTGCGTCTGGTGGCGCAGGAAAGGCTACTCGTGGAGGCAGTCTTGGAACAGGTGGAACAGGCGCTTCTGGCTACGCTACAACCATACAAAATAATTTTGACACACTTACTATCGCAACTGTTCTGGGCTATATGCAAGGCGGTGGTGGCGGCGGAGGCGGTCATAATAATTCCAGTCCTGCTTATGGTGGCGGCGGTGCAGGTGGTGGTGGCTCATGGACAGCCGGCTCTAACGGCACAGCGGGCAGCAATAACAGCACAGCGGCAGCAGGTGGCGCAGGTGGAACAGGTGTTATAATTTTGAAAAGAATTGCATAAGAAAACCGAGGGGAATACCCTCGGTTATTTTTATTCGTTAGAAAAGCGATAATTGTTGCCCCTGTGAGCGCGTTTCGTGTTTATCTGGTGTAGTTGTTCCAGTTTCAACCTTTTGCGATTCTGGGGGCAAAATAACGCGTTTTTCTACATGGCTCTCGAACGAGCAAAAAGATGGGACGGACATCAACAACGAATCACTTGCGATTTCAGAGCCAATTTGTGCTGAAATCAACTCTGAATCGCAAAGCCAGTCCATGACGTCCTGTGGCAAAGCCCCGAAAAGAATTTCGATAATTTCTTTAATCATGGTCGTTAAAGATGTTTAGGTTCTTGTATGCTGTTTCGAGGTCGCTTTGCGACATCGTTGGCGTGGCTTCTTTGATTGTAATATACAGTTTATCAAAATTCACGCTTTTGCCGGCTTTGTCTCTAACAACCTGTCTGGCGTTGCGTCCGGTTAAATCGCTGCTGCACAATCTTACGATAGCACCGCTGCGCTCAAAAAAATCTTTCAAGAATAACGCCATTGTGGTTTTGCCGCATGCCCTTGCGCCCGATAGCGTTATTGTTATGCCTACACGATTTTCTTCGTTCCCAATTATAAAACTATTCCCGCAATACGGACAATAGACGCTGTTAGAATCAAACGGCAGATACGCCACGAATTTTTTTCCGCAATGACGACAATTTAGTTCCATCTTTGTTTTCCTTTATTGTGTATTTTTCATGTTTCCTTTTTTCACATACCATCGCGCTTACGTCAAGACAGCGTTGCTCGTGCCTTAAACAATAAGCGTATCGGTATGTAAACCCAACAGCCCGCCCTGTCGCAGGCACGTGCCTTATGCTAAACCTGCGACACTCTTTGAACGGACAACCTTGACAATAGTTTACTTTCATTTATCTTTGCCCGTTTCTTTCTTTTCAGATTGCCAAGCAACCCAAACCATAAAGCCAACAACCAAAGCCCATACAAAACTCGAAACGCTAAATGTAATTGTCATATTTACCCCCTTATATTGAAAACAAAATTCCTATGAAAACAATACCAATCGCAATCATAACGATTACTTGCAGCGCGCGCACCCAGAAAGGTTCTTGGTATTCTTCGTATACGACGAAAGACCTGCCTGCTAACTGGTCTTGTTGCCCGCCACCTGCGCCCGCACCGCCGGTTATGCAATGTTTATAATACCCATCGTTGCAATTCCATGAGCGTTTGCGGTTGATTGCCATTTTCTTGTCGATGGCTTTTTGTATGTTGCGTTTATCGTGGTGCGAAAACACATCTGTCATTTCAGCCATCGCCAACGCGCCCAAGTATGAATCAAAGCGCGCGATTCCGCATGCAACAATATACATGTCTGCTGCTTCTTCCAACTTGGTATTACGTTTTGCTTTTGCGTATTCTTGTCTTTCTTCTTCGAATTTTTCTAACTGTCCCGCCAATGTTGCCTGCGGAAAAGTTGCTGCGTGCCAACGCATAATTGTATCTGTTGTTTCTTTCATAATTCCCTCACATCTTTTAGAGCCATTTTTAAGTAAAACTTACGGACGTATGATTTGTCCGACCTGTCTGCACATCTGACGCAGAATTCTCGCCACATGTCCTGCAATGATGGTATTCTATTCATGGCGTTGTCCTTGACATAATTCTACGTCTGTTCTGTAATCAGCCAATTCACGACTATTCATTTGTTGGTATATCTTGCACCGTAGCATTGGCGGGCAATTCGACTGTATCATCGTGGGCTGCGTAGTTTTCGCACAACCAACAAGCATTATCATCGCGAGAAACAGCAAGCACATTAGCGCGAATCTTGTCCCGCTGATTGTCTCTTTCCGTAATCGCCGCAATATCTCTTTCCTGTCTTTCGAGCGTGCTTCTTGTATGACCCACATAATAGCCACCATACCAGACACAAACCCCCATAGCCACAACGATAAGTATTTTATAAACAGCATGCACAATTACCTCCTATTCGATTGTTATGGTAGCGCCCTCGTTGGCAACAGCCGGTTCGAGAATCGCCATCAGTTTGTTAAATGTTTCACGTGAATTTATAACTTTGCCTTTCACGCGGTTTAAGCCAACCAAGATACAACCATCTGTGTCCGCAGCGGTGTTGCCGCTGTGAATACGAATACCCTCGAACGCAGGCACGTTTAATAATCTTGGCATGCGCTTTTTGTATTTCATAGACATGTCGATTGTCAGCGTGTATGTGCCGTATGGTATTGCGGTCTTGGTTTGCACTTTTAATCTGCGGCACTCTGATAGCGACGCGCCCGGTTGAATACGCACAACGTCTTCCAATGTGTTGCAGAAAAAGTCTCCGTTGATATACAGATTGCCGATTGTGTAATCTTTTTTCTTTGCAATTCGTTTTAATACCAGTTTCATATTACACCCCCAAGGCTGTTCTATACATTTGTGTCAATTCGTCTTCTTCGTCGATTTCGTCTGGGTCTTTTTTCATAAGTCCCGCCATTTTGCGAATCATTTTCTTGTCATAACCCGCACCCTTGGCTTCTTTCAAGACCTCTGCTTTGTCCGCAGAAATTTGTGCTGCGTCCTCATCGAGTTTCATATAACGTTCTACAAAACTTTTCAGTTGTGCAGAATCTAATGTTCCATGGTTTGCTTTTTTCATATTCCGTTCCTTTTGATTTGGCAAAAATCTTTTTTCGCTCTACGAAAACCGAATTTTGCAGTTGCTATTATTGTGTCTGTTTGTATAAGGTCGATGTAAATGATTATAGAGCCAGTCAAAGAATCATAATAATCTACATCTGCCTTATAGTAAATGTCTTTGTCAGAACACAACTGTTTACGAAATTGTATTTCTGCTCGTGCCGTAAACCAGTTTTCTTCCTGCGTGTATGGGTATTGTGTGTTGATATAATCTAACGCCCAACGGTCAAGTTTGTCAAAGATAAACCCGCCAGATAGAAAACCGTATTTATTTTTTTGTTCCATTTACAGCCTCGATTGCTTTCAAGATTGTTTCGTCGTCTCCGCGCACCAGTAAAACCGGAACAGCCATAATTCCAAACGCCTTGCATGCAGCCATGTCTTCCTGTGTGGACAATACCTTGCATTGCAATTCTGGGTGGTGTTCTTTGATGGTCTTACAATGACCGCATGATTCTGTTGTCAGTAATACAAGTTTTTCTTCCATCTATTTTCCTTTTGGTTTTTCGATTATCTTGACGCCGGCTACTCTTATTTCGCCCTTGTCGTCCGTTGCGCTGTTTACGCGAAACAGTTGTGTTGTGTATAGGTGCGCGATAACATCTTTCGTCAGAGCAATGTTTATATCAGATACGCAAAACCCCTCCAATTCTATTTCGCGCGCCAGTTCTAAAATCTTACTCGCTATCGACATTTCCGACCTCCGCACAATTAAACATTACAAATTTCGCACCAGAATTCATTGCTCTGCGACAGAATTTCCTAAACGCTGCCGCAGGAAAGTCCTCTATGCGAAACGTTCCGGCTTCATGGACAAATTCAACACCTATATCTCCGAAATCGTTGATAGTCTTGAATTTGCCAATCGCGAATACAACGTTCTTATATTTCATTGTATTCCTCCATGTCGCCGATTGTTTTGATTGGAATCATAATTGCTGCCGAGCGAACAAACTGGCAAAAATAGTGATTCCTCAAAGTCTTTGCGGAAAACGGCAATCGCAAGAAAGCAGATTTCCAACCGTTCGACCCCCATTGCGACAATGAAAACATGCGCGACGGGTATAGCGACGACGCCACAGCGAAATAAATCTGTCCGTCCTTGATGTCAATTCCTTGCTCGTTTAATTGTTTCATAAGCAATTCATGCGACCCCCAAGCAGATGTATTCTGCACGCACTCGTTTATCAGCGATAGCAGGCGCACGACTGATTTCGTGCCGCTGATATTCATGGCGATTTCTTGGCTCAATAACCATTGCAGCGCCATCGCATTATCGTCTTCTTCCCATTTCTTTTCTTCGCCAATCTGCAATTCCTTGATAAGTTCCTTTGCGTTGGTTTCGTCAATCTGTTCTTGATGGCGTAAGTGCCATACGCCCGCACCGACCATACCTAACTGGTCTCCGATACGGCGGTCTCCAAGTTGACGGGACGCGCAATCAGAAATCATTTTTGCAGATTTCAACATCATTGGCGCAAGTTTTATTGCACGCGTAAACAAACAACGGCAATAATCTGGCGTCAACAACTTGCTCGCGAATTCTGACATGGTAAGAAAGTTTTCATAGTCAGCCTTTTTAACCTCGTCGGACGCTGTTGCGCTGGGTTTTCCGCGCAACGACAGCATAATTGTTCGAGACAAGTCTGCTGCCTGTGCCATCGAGACGTTGATGGACGCAAACAAGAACGCAGAACGACATGTATAACGCACGCCGCCAGATTGTCCATTTGCCGCGCCTTTCAATACCGAGCCGCCGTCAGACGTCGCTGCTGCACGAGCAAGATTAAATACGCCTTGCAAGCGAACAGCGTCCGTCTTTTGTTCGGCTTCTGATTCGTCGAAGATAACCGGCAATGTATCTGCTCGGAGAGCGGCACGAATACCCGCTTCCGTTGTCGCTCCCTCAACAGCCAACTTGTTTTCGCCAAGAGCCGGAGCAATCACATTGTTTATCAACCACGATTTACCAGATTTCTTTTCCCCGTCAATGTATACGTGAGAACGCATAGGAAAGATTCCGCCAATCATAGCAGAAAATACCCAACCTGCCAAGATTTCCCCGTATGCTGCGTTTCTCCATCGAGCCATTTGACAGAGTTCTATAAACTTTGCAGAGTATTTGTCCGGCAATACGGTTTGCAGCGGCAAATACATTGGTGGTCTGCGTTCGTAGTGATACTTGGTTGAGAACGCGTGAATTTCTGTTGGCACGTCGTCGACAATCAGTTTGTCTCCGATATGCAACACAATACGCCCCTCGTCAAGCCACGCGCCACGCCCGCGCACTTTTGTATAATCATACATGCCAATCTTTTCTTGGACGCGCAGAAAATAGTCTGCTGCACCAACCCAGTCAACCTGCTTTCCGGACATGAAATTTGCTTCCCAGAAAGACAATGGCGCAAGGGCAATAAGATTTGCTTTCGTATGGTCTTTTGGCGCAAGGGTATGTAATAAACCTGTTGCTTTTACGTAATAGAAATACAGCCCCTCGTTATACCCAAGACATTTGAAATAATCGTCTTTGTATTCGATGGTTGTCTTTTGGTCGTTTTTGATAACGATTTCCGGTATTTCTGTTTCGAATACGTCTGGGTCTTTTTCCGCAGGCTTTTCTTCCTCTCCGAACACCGACAAATGTTCCAGAATAAAATCGAAAACCTTGTCAGAATTCCAGTTGTCAGCCAACGCGTCAGCAAAGTCCCAACCGCTTTTTACTGATTCCATCGAAGACGTGTCGCAGATTCTTACTGTGCAGTCCATGTCGACCAAAAGGTTTGCAATCTGCATAGCAGCCTTGCGTCCCGGTTCGTCGGCGTCTGGAATTATAATCACATTTGTGCGCCCACGCAACGGAGACCAATCGGTTTTCGCAACAGCGTTGCTCCCACCTTGCCATGTGATAACAAGCGACTTTGCCATATATTGCTGCAAAGCGTCTGCGGTTTTGCAACCCTCTACGATTATAATCTTATTCGCTTCTGCGATAGACTCTAACCGATACAGCGGTCTGTTTTGTGAAATTGTTCCTGCAACCCATTGTCCGCCTGCCCAGTGCATAGGCAAAACAATCTTGCCACCCTCGGGCAAATTCACGCGCACGTCATACATAAGCACGTCGCCGAATTTATCGCGGTATGCCCATGCGTTCGATATTTCGTGAGACTTACCCTCTGCGAATACTTTTGTCGGAGCAGGTATGCCACGAGGCGCAGGCGTCAAGGCGTCAAGAGTCTTTTTCTTTTGTCTTGCCGGTGCTGCTGTTGTCGTTGTTGGTCTGCCCGAATAATTGACAATGTATTCAGCCGCTTCCAATGGTGTTGCCAATTTTTTGACAGCCATGACAAGGTCTATGATTGACCCGCCTTTGTCGCCTGTTGCAAAATCAGCATAAATTCCTGTGTTAGTGTTATAACCGAACGAGTCTCCCGGTTCGCCATTTATAGACCCTGCACGAAATTCTGCGCCACGCATTACGCCGCCCGGCAACAAGTGATACAAAAGGTTTACGTCCCCTGTATACTGGTTTTTGATTTCGTCGAAATCTATATTATGCGTTTTGGTTGCCATCGTCCCACTCTCCATCTATGATTCCCATGTCTCTCAATCTTTCGAACGTCAGTCGCGTAAGATACCTAAAATGTTTTGCGGACATTGTTGGGTAGTGATAGCGCATTAGTTCTTTGCGTTCGTGCTGCAAATGATGTTTTGTCATAAACAGCAAGCGATACAGATATGCGTCTGTCGTCATGGTGCTTTCGTCTGCACCAAACTGGTCTCTCGACATTACGCGGTCTCCGTAATCGACACGAATAATACGTCGTGTCCCGTTCGGCAGAATCTCGGTCTTGGTATAGCCTCTGATTCTTGTTAAATATGCCATTGCGTCGTCTAAAAGTTTGATAAGTTTTGTCTCTTCGAGATTTTGTCTATGAGCCATGATGTATTCTCCTTTGCCATTGCACCCACGCCCAACCATTACTGTATTTGCGTGCGCGCGCCACCTTTTCTAAACCGTCAAGAGACCCGAATAAGTCCTCGCCGGTTTTGTTTTTCCACTCCCGTTCTGCCCAACCGAGTTTATACCCACGAGCGTTGCTGATGGCAACCAATTCCTCGTAAGAATTTACCATCACAATTTCGCGTCGTTTCGCAGCACGCTCCTCGCTTGTGCCTAACAAGACCAGTTCTCCGGCAACCTCTTTCACGCCGCTGTCGCCCGATTTGTATTCGTGTCCACAGTTTGGACATTTCAAAGCAGGCGAGTGTGCGTAGAAACACTCTGGACAGCGCATTACCTTGACGGTTGCTTCTGTCTGTTTTGCAGGGTTGCGTTTTACTAACCCTGCTGCCAACGACCATTGCCGATTGTCGTCTGGCATACCATGCGCTTTGTAATTTTCAACGTGGTCGAAAATTATTGCGCGGGTTTTACCTATCTCCGGACAGGTTCTTAAAGCGCGTCCGACTTGCTGTAAATAAAGCGATGTGGACAGCGTAGGTCGCAAGAGTGATACACACTCAATAGCGGGTAAGTCGAAGCCCTCTCCGAACAAATCGACATTGCAGAGGACGAGGACTTCGCCTTTCCGAAATTTGTCCAGAATTCTGCGGCGTTCGCCCGGGTTTGTATTTCCGTCGATGTGTTCCGCAGGCACGCCCGCAGCATTATATCGTCGAGCGATTTCCTGCGAGTGTAGGACATTGCACGCAAATACGATACCACGCCGCCCACGAGCGACCCGGAGATACTGCTCGATATTGTCGCCGATAATCTTTGTGTCTCGCGAGAATTCAGAAAGCGCGGCGTCGGTGTAATCTTTGTCATTGTGTTTTAGTCCTTGTAATTTTGGGGTTGATGGCGCGTAATAATCATACGGCGTCAAGAAACCCATGTCAATCAGTTGTGCTGTCTGTGGCGTTTCAACGAGCGCGTCAAAGAACGTATTCAGAGGCTTACCGTCAAGACGACAGGGTGTTGCTGTCAACCCTAACAGTTTTGCGTCTTTGTAGTGCGACAGTATGTTTGCCCATTGGCTCGCTACTGCGTGATGGCACTCGTCAACGATTATCAGCGTCGGACATTTATACTGGTCTAACCTACGGACAAGCGTATTGACGGACGCAATTTGACATCTGTTTTCTGGGTTCGCCCCACGACCACCAAGAATAAATGATGGCGTAAGACCGAAATCGCAGAAAGTTTTATACGTCTGGTCTATAAGTTCGCGTCGATGGACAACGAACATTACAGACCCGCCTTTGGCAATCGCGTCCGCTGCAACCTTTCCCGCACACACAGTTTTACCGAAACCTGTGGACGCACGCATGAGCGGAGCGCGTTTGCCTTGTCGGAATTGTTCCTTGACTTTCTCCAACGCCACAACTTGATGGGGTCGTAGCGTTGGTGTCATTATTCAATTCCCCTTTCTACAAGATAATTCAAAGCCTTGAAAGACGGTGTGATTTCACGACGTCCCACAAAGTAGAATTCTTTTGCAGGGTGTTCTTGTTCTGCACGCCAAGTTTCTAACGCGCATGCAATCTTGTCTTTGCCGGTTTTAATCAAAGTTTCTGGCATTTCGAAGATTGCTGCGCCGGACGGCATGTCAGACGACACAGCAAGAACAACAACCTCAACATGTTTTTCTGGGTAATTCTGCTGTGTAATTTCTGCTTCAAAGCAACACTGCATATCATAATCAAAGTCAAAGAAATCACGCGCAAAACTCTCCATGTTTATAAGACCATGTCTTGTTGTTTTTAATTCAACCACGACGATTTTGTCTTTGAATTCCAACAAAATGTCCGGTCTGCATTTGCACTCAACGCCGCCAATCACACCTGTCATTGACTGTTCTACAATCAACTTGCCCTTTGAGAACATGTTTCTTGCTTCCTCACATTGCGATAGACCGGCAATGACGATTCTTGCTTTCTTTGAGTTCGCAGGCGTCAAAGATTTGTCTGGGTCTGTCTTGCAAATGTAAGTAAATTTTGGGTCTCCATCGTCGTCCAACTTTGGGTCGCCGGCTTTGAATACACCAGTCGCGCGTTGATACAATTCTGGCATTTCCTCGTATTGTTTCGGAAATTCAAATTTGTTTTCGATATATTCGTGAATCAACGTGCCAAAGTTATATTCGTCAGACGGTTTCATTGCGCCTTTGTGGTGTAAATAATACGCCAAATGGTGCTGTGATTTCAAAGCCTCTGATAATGTTGTCGGAGACGGTTGATTGTATTCGTTATGGTATTTTTCAAGGGTCATAGCGGGTAATATAGCCATTGAGTGTCCTTTTGGTTAAATTTGTTAAATGAATAAAGCAACGATATGTCTATAAAACCAAGATTTATGTTTCAACATTTCGCGCTTAAAGTGTTTTACTTGTTTGAATTGAGACATTACGCTATCGAAAGCACCTTGTTCCATCGCAGACGAAATCATGCACTCCATTGTTGCCATTGTGCAGCGTGGAGATACGCTTTGCGCCTGTGTGTCCACATGTCTGTCCATTGTCATTACAGCGACGATACGGCATGCAACTTTGTCTTTTACCGGTATGTCTTTGCGTTTTGATTTTTTATTTCCGGGCATAACTAACCTCTTTTGATTATGTCTGTCATGACAATCTGATACGCGGACAATTTGATATTGCTTTGTTTCAGAGCGTCTCCCAGACGGTTGATTTCCGCAACATAGTTTTCGCATTGGCGTTTCAATGTTGCAATTTCCTCGTCCTTGGTGTCAATCTGACCTTGCATGGACGCAATTTTATCTTTTGTGTTTGTTTCTGTTGGCATGATTCACTCCTTAAAATGGAACGTCGTCGTCAATCGCTTCTACGTCAGCAGCAGGGGCTTCTTGCGCAGCAGGCTGTGCAGCAGGTTTCGCAGCAGACTTGCCGTTTCTCAATTTCATTAAAGCCATGTATGTTGATTGCAGCAACAAAGCAACATCGGCAACGTTATTATCGAACAAGTTGATTTGTTGATTCTGCCATTGGTCTTGCTTGTCTTTGTATGCTTTTTGCAAACATACGCTGTATGATACGTATTCACGACCATTGTTATCTTGACGATTTTCGGCAAATACACTTGTCGAAAACGCACCGTTTCTCAATTTTATAATTGGTTCTGCCATTTTCTTTCCTTTTGTTTACAGTAAGTCTTCTTTGTTTGTCCCTGCCGGAACGACTTTCTTCGGAGCAGGTTTTTGTGCCGCCTGTTTTATTTCCTCTGCAAATCTTTTTGCGATATAGCGTTCTGTTTTATTCAGAGTCTTAAACCATGCAGCCAAATCTTTTTGTTTCTTGCCCTCTGCAATAACAACCTCGCGCGGACGCGATTGTCTCCACTCGATAATATCGCGTCCAGTCTGTTCTGTTAAATACGCAGCAGGCTTTAATGGGAACAAGAAATCTAAACCGTCGGGCATTTTCAAGTATTCCTCCGGCATGCAATTCTTACCCATCAGCAATTCGCACGTAATATCGAACGCCGCGCGCTGTTCTCGAATAACCTCTGGCGCACCACGCACCATTTGTTTCGGGTTGTTCGGGTCTGCGACCAATGGGAATTTTACCTTGTATGTCAAGAATATATTCAGTCCGCAGCCCAAAATAGTATCTGTCAATTTTCTATTCAGTTGCTTTGGCACTATCCATTTGCCCAACCCTTTCATATTGCTTTGTTCGGCAATGTCGATACAGCCACCCTCGCCCTCCCAGAATTGAGACATACCGTCCACAATCAGCACCTCTGCGCCGGCTGCCTTTGCCGCCTCAATCATTTCGATGGCGTTGTATGGGTGGAACGGCGCGCGTCCTTTTGATTTCGCGTATTCGCGCACGTCTCCGACCTTGTAATTTCCGAAAATATCGACCAACAGGTCTGCACGACCATTGTCGGCGTCCAACACAAAGATTTTGTCCGGGCTGCTTGCCATACCAGACGCCATGCGCAGCGCTGTGTATGTTTTGCCTGTGCCAGATTCTCCCACCAGAGAGATTACGACGCGGACATTTTTCTTTGTCGCTGTTCTAAAAATATCTGTCATTGTAAGTCCTTTTCGTTGTCAGCGCAGACATAGTGTCCGCCCTGTGAATTTACCCACGCTCCAAACCGTTTCTGACCCTCCGTTTCGCGATAAGAGCCATGTTTATCTTTCTTGACCTCTACTGCCACGAATTGAGCAATCTTTTTTCCGACCATGTCGGCTGTGATTGTTATCGGGCGTAGACCTATCAAGTCAGATGTCCCTGCGCCAAACCCAAAGGTTATTGCGCGCGGCATTTCAACACAATGTTTTTCACGATTGTATCTGCCGACCCATGCCTTGCCTTGTGGGTTGTTGAATAAAGTCCAACCTATTTTACTGGCGTATTTTATCAAGTTGTTTCTGACGTTCGTTTCTTTCATGATTACCACTCTTTTAATCGTTTCGCGCCAAGAATCGCCTTGACTGTGTCGCGACTCAATACAAAAAATATGTTTTCGTCGCCATGATATAATGTCCAGTCTCCGACCAAGACATACAGTTTTTCGTCTCTCCCGCCCGTTGAGAACGGGAAAGATTTTTTCGCCTGCAAACGACGAATTATGCTCTTTTTATACCTGTCAGATAGCGGTGTTGCTGTGCAGAATATAAACTCAAACATGTCGTCCTCCATTATTGCAGGTTTTTTAATACGACGCGACCATCGGCGTTAAATTCCATCACACGCATACCCGTTTGTCCACCGGCAGCATTTATCATAACAATGTCGCCGTTATTGACTAACGAGTGGACGGTGTCGAAATACCCAGTTTCGCAAATCTGCGACAAACTGTCCTCGTTGTGCGTATAGTGCCACAGCGTAAAGCCATTTGCATACGCGATAACTGATAGTCCCTTGTTTTGAAAAGCCATATCTTGCTCCTTTTGTTTTATGCTTTTTCTACCCAACCACGACGGCGAAATTCTGTATTCAGAACGTCCATCGCAGCCAACCATGTTTCCGCGTCCTTGCGTTCTTGCGCGGACAGCGAGTTTAGGCGCGGCGCGTATCTTTTCTTTGCGCACTTGCCCATCACATCAACCATTTCTGGCGTCAGTTTCTTTTTGTCGACTAACTGCTGCAATACAACCTGCACGTCAATCAACTGTATCTTATATCTACCCGCACCATAACCGATACGGTTGCTCGCCAAACTTTCGATATGCGCTTTCAACGAGTGCGTAAACCAAAAAAATAACTGTTCGGCGTCAAAAAACTTTTCCATACATACTCTCCTTTTATTCCTTTCTATGTCCCCGAGCCGAGTCTTTTTGGAGCAAGTTCGGCTCGGGGCTTGTAGGTGGCTCATGTCTACGTGAGGCGGACTACACCTCTTTTGCTGCGTTTTGTGATTGTGCAGCAGAGCAATCTCGTTATAAGTTAAACTCTTCCCAGAGTCTATGACTTTCGTTATCGTCCAACGCTCCACTATTGGCGATACGCTGTGCTATTTCCTCGGTTTCTGCGTAGTCCATCGCAACCGAAAGCCGAGTCTGTGGTCTGTCGACGTATACCATCTGCAACGCATACACGATTTCGTCGTCGCCGCGCGCTGCTTTCATGATGGACTCCGTATATGACGCTTGTCGTGCCGACCAACCGGCAAATACAACGTCTCCGGCGGCAACGTCTACCACGATTGCCATTTTTGGCTGTCTTTTCAAGAACACTTGAAAATCGCCCTGTTCGTCGCCATCGGCAAAGGTAAAACAGACTGCTGTTTCGCCCGTCTTTGGCTGTTCGTCCATGTCGCGCGAAACGCGCCACTGGTCTATGCCGACGCTCGCGTCCAAATCGTCAGCAAAACTTTCCCACATATTTTTCTGGTCTTTCGCATTTTTCTTTGCGTAGTCCCATATATCAAAAAGTCCACTCTCCATTTCTATTTCCTTTCTGTTGTCGCTTGCGTCCAAAGCAAGCGTATTATACCACGAGTTTGTCAACTTGTCAAGTTATTTTTTTATTCTTTCGTCTCCCAGCCGTTTTCAGCCATCAACGAGATTATCGCGCGGCGGTTTTCAACTGGGTCTCCGGTATCGTCCATGCAGGTAAATTTTACCGTTCTGGTTTCGTCGTTATATTCTCCGACCCCGTCCTGTATGCCGTATCGTTGACAAAAGTCAGCGATTTTTTGCGGTATCTTGCGCGGCAGCGTCAACATGCTTGTGGCTTTGATTGTTATTTCGATTTTGTCCTTTCCTTTCATTTTGTGTCGCCCTCCCCGGCGTTATTTTCGTTCTCTCCAACAGACTCACGAGTCCGTCAACTTGTTTTCTTGTTTCTTTGTCTCGATAAAGATTTATGACGGTTTTTTTAATAGCGACCCTCCTATGGTTATGCCCGCAAATTTGCGAACGGTTTCAATGTTATGACGCCACGCGTCCACAGCCGCCGGCTCGGTTTCGCACTCGTTGACTTGCCAAGTCAAGCCGCGTCCAAGCATGGCAGCAGCAACCTTTTTGCTTGCGTCGTGCGCGTCGCTCGCGTATACATGCACGCGCACAACATAGTCTTTTTTATT